>ENA-OUVC01000417-OUVC01000417.1-marine-metagenome-genome-assembly--contig:-NODE-417-length-28407-cov-3.708083_pt1 | contig 28407 bp, 23 predicted proteins | sample MGYA00248622_ERZ508571 | MGnify/ENA primary metagenome ERZ508571 (study PRJEB26236, sample SAMN06267175) | marine metagenome | isolation source: Columbia River Estuary | place: USA:Columbia River Estuary... | reverse complement strand
CATGCAGAAACGTGAGCGACGACGGGCTCAACTTGATGACCCCTTCGGCAATGTCGGCTTGGCGACGCTGGGCAGTGGTGGGGCGGTTGGTTTTTGGTGTCGTCATTTCGATGGTGGTCGTGATGAGCTTGGTGGGCGGCGCTGTCTACTGGGCGCTCAAGCACGAGTCCGATGAAATTTTTCGAGCACGTTTAAATACCTCAGCCCGCGTCTTAGAGGCATTAATTACCAATCAGATTAATCGGATGCCGAAGGATGAACCCCTCTTTATTGAGCTACCCGATGACTTTGACGACAGGCACGACAGGCACGACAGGCACGATGAGGCAGCGGACAACGCGGTACATCCCTACGAGCAAAAGATTGCTTTCCAAGTTTGGAACGACATGGGCGTGTTGTTGGCAAAGTCCGAATCCGCGCCGACAACACGATTGGGTGAGTTAACGGAGGGCTCGCAGTCGGTGACGTTGGCGGATGAGACTTGGGAGGTGTTTGCACTCAAATCAGGCACCATTTGGGTGTTGGCCGCCGAACACAATGACGTACTAGAGGAGAAAGCCCACAAACTGGCTTATGCGGTACTGACACCCTTCGCCGTCGGGACGCTGTTGCTGATTCTGTTCGTGAATATCCAGGTCTACAGAGGTCTGACGCCTCTACAGCGTTTGGCAGCGCGTATTCGCAGTCGAAGACCGGAGTCTTTGGAGCCCATTGAGGAGGATTCGTGGCCTGATGAGCTCAAAACCTCGGTTGTGGCACTCAACGACTTGCTGGCGCGGGTCAAGGATGCGTTTGCGCGCGAGCAGCGGTTCATCGATGCCGCAGCCCATGAGATGCGAACGCCCGTTGCGGGCATCCAACTGCACTTGCAAAACGCCATGCAGGCACCGACCGAAGCGGCACGTGACCAAGCACTTCGAGAGGCGCTTGAGGGGGTAAAGCGGACAACGCGCTTCATCGAGCAACTGCTCACGCTCAGCCGCACAACGCACGGCAAAGGCACTGACCTGCCGCCGAGCTTCGTGATGGTAGATACCGTCTGCGCTGAAGTTCGGACAGCCCTGTTGCCGCAGCTCACACTTCGGCAACAGGCGGTGGCGATCGTCGGTGCGCAGGGCGTTGTGGTTCAAGCCATGCCACAGCAATTAACAAGCGTGATTCAAAATTTACTGGAGAACGCCTCCAAGTATGGCGACAGCAACAGCACGATCACCTTGGCTCTGGCTGAACGGGATGGCGATGTCACGCTGCAGGTCCACAACCTTGGCAAGGTGATACCGGCAGCGGAGAAGGCCAATATTTTTCGTCCGCACTATCGATCACCAAGTCGTGCGGATTTGGACGCGGATGGCAGTGGTTTGGGTTTGGCAATTGTTCACGAGACGATTCAGCAGCTGGGCGGAACAGTCAGCGTCAGCGATTTACCCGACCAAGCGGGTACATGCTTTACGGTGACCTTGCCTGCTGTTCCAGACGGCGCGATTGATGACGCGCCCTAAACGCTGGGTTCAGATACGGATGGCCCACAACAGAGCTGAGATGGTGAAAAAAGATAAAACCGTTGTGACCAATGAGGCGGCTGCACCCATGTCCTCGTGACCATAGCGTTGGGCGAGGGCGGTGTAAATGCCCATCATCGGCATGGCACAAACCAACATCGCAGCCTCGTTCAATGCGCTGCTTTCGATGGTGAAAAGATAGGTGAGCGTTAGCGCCATGATGATGGGGTGAATGACGAGCTTGCCCAGTGCGATGCTCGCAATCATTTGTCGCAGCCCGCTGAGGCGCAGGCCAACCAGCGAGCCACCGATCACGAAGAGAGATAGCGCCGCGCTCGCCGATGAAAAAATCTGTACGGTCCGACCAACGGGCTCAGGTAATGACCATCCCGACACCGCAAACGCAAAGCCTGCAGCGATGCTCCAGATCATTGGGTTTCGAAGTAACCCCCGAATGGTGTGCTGGAGAATTGCCTGCCACCTCGCTTGTGTCGCGCCGCTCTCGGCGAACGCGAGTAACAGCGGGATGATCAACAGATTTTCGACCAGCATGTTCAAGGCCAGCGCAATGCCTGCGGTTTCCGGCCCGAGGGTAATGAGCATGAGTGGGTAGCCCACAAAGCCACTGTTTGGGCAGCTCGTTCCCATCGCAAAGATACTGCTGGCGGTGCGTTGTTGGTTGAGGACGCGGCGCGCCCAAACCATGCTGATTGCCACCATGATCAGTGTTGATAGGGCGTAGGCACCGATATAGTTTGGGTTGAAGATGTCTTCAAAGTTTCGGCTTGAGAAGGTATGGAACAACAGAGCGGGTAATGCGATGTTTAGTGTGAATCGACCAAACAGGCGCATGTCGGCCCGCCCAAAAACACCGAAACGGGTGACAACGTAACCCAATGCAATGGCAAGGTAAATTGGGCTGGTGATCCCCAGTATTTGAAGTGCAGTGGACACGGTTTAAGGCGTAGAGATGTGTCAATACCAATCGGTTGATTGGGTGTTCAGAAGAGGGAAGGCGCTCAAAAGATCAGGCCCAGTTGTGGCTTGCGCGGACTGCAACAGGCTGGCGTGCGCCTCGGTCCACTGGGTGATACCCAAAAGGCTCATGCATTGACGTACCTCGACTTCTAAGAGTTCGAGCATGCGCACGACACCCGCTGCGCCGCCCGCTGCAAGCGCCCAGCACTGCATTCGTCCCAATCCGATCACATCCGCGCCCAGTAATTTGGCTTTCACAATGTCAGTGCCACGATAGAAGCCACCATCGATCCAAATGGGCACTTGGCCTTTCACGGTCGCCACGATTTCGGGCAAGGCGTGCATGGTACCCATCCCATGGTCGAGTTGACGGCCACCGTGGTTGGAGACATAAATGAGATCGACGCCGTGGTCGAGCGCGAGCTGGGCGTCCTCGGCCGTCATGATGCCTTTCAGGCCAATGGGTACGCCGGTGCGGCCTCGTATCCGGTCCACATCAGCCCACGTCAGTTGGGCCTGATGTTCACGTCCTGGCACGGCAACCCGCCGCGTGTTCTGTTTGGCGATGTCGCGTTCGCGGCGACTGTAAACCGCTGAGTCCACGGTGAGGATGACGCCTGCATAGCCGGCGTTGATCGCCCGTTCAATCATTGCGTCGACCCAGTTCGCATCCCCGTGCACGTAGAGCTGAAACCACCGCTTGCTGTCCGGTACGGCAGCAGCCATCGGCTCAACGCCCGGCTGGCAGACGGAGCTGAGCATGGTGAAACAGTTGAAGTCTCGCGCCGCGATGGCGCTGGCTGTGGCGGCGTCTGGCGCAAACAGCTCGAGACTACCAACAGGTGCCAGGCAAACGGGTAAGCGAAGGGTTTCACCAAACGATGTGTGTTGCGGCGTTACCGCCGAGACGTCACGCAGGACGCGCGGTCGGAACGCCAAGCTGTCGAGCGCGTGTCGGTTGCGCCTTAAGGTGGTCTCTGTTTCGGTGCCGCCTGCGATATAGTCCCAAGCGTCGACATTGAGTTTCTGCTGAGCCTTTCGGATCATTTGATGCAGGGTTTGCCAATCGGGTCCGGGTTCAGTTGCCTGGGTCATCTGACGGTTCACAGCCTCAACTTGGATAAAGATGCCGATCATCGTACCGCTTTTGGGATCAAACCATGGACATCTCCTATACACATGACGTCGTTGCACAACTGGCACCAAACGGTGTCTTGCGCGCGGGAATTAACCTCAGCAACTTCCTACTTGTCACCGGCAAGACAATGGCTGGCGATCCCGTAGGCGTGGCCCCGGATATGGCCAAGGCCATCGCAGACCACCTCGGCGTTGGCCTGCAGTTGGTGCCGTTTCCCTCACCGGGACCGTTGGCCGACGCAGCGGTTGACGATGTGTGGGACATCGGGCTGATTGGGGCCGAACCCCAACGCGCAACGCACATTCAGTTTTCAGACGCGTACGTCGAAATTGAGGCGACGTATTTGGTTTGGGCGGACAGCGCCTTTCAAGACGCGGCTGAGTTGGACGCACCTGGTGTTCGAATTGCGGTTTCCGAGCGCACCGCTTATGACCTCTGGTTGGTCCGCACTCCTCCTCTGCATCATCCTCGGACCGCGCATCGGGTTCGGTAAGAAGTCGATGACCCCGCACAGCATGGTCCTCTGCGCGGTCGGTACGGGTATGCTCTGGGTCGGCTGGTACGGCTTCAACGCGGGCTCGGCCCTCGCGGCTGACGGTGTTGCCGCCCAGGCCTTCACCACGACGACCCTCGCTGCGGCCGTGGCTGCCTTCACTTGGGGTGCCCTCGAGTGGGTCCTCCGTAAGCACGCCAGCATCTTAGGCCTCTGCTCGGGCGCCGTCGCTGGCTTGGTCGTCATCACCCCCGCCGCTGGGTTTGTCTCCACCACGGGGGCGGTCATCATTGGCGTCCTGGCAGGCGTGGTGCCTTTCCTCGCGGTAGTCTACCTGAAGTCTAAGCTCGGTTACGACGACGCGCTCGACACTTTCGGTGTGCACGCCGTCGGCGGTACCTTGGGCGCCATCATGACCGGTGTCCTCGCCACGGTTGACGCCAACGCTAACTTGGCCACCAACCTCAAGGACATCGTCGGCCAGACGCTCCTCACCGAGCAGTTCAAGGCGATCGGCGTCACCTTGGTAATATCCCTCGTGGCCACGGCCGTCATCGCCTACGCGCTCAAGGCAACGATCGGCCTCCGCCCCACCGAAGAAGACGAGTCCCGCGGCCTCGACATCTCGGACCACGGCGAAGAGGGCTACAACCACAACTCCTAAGCCCCTCGACAGGGAGTCAGGCCTCCAGGCCGCCCAGCAAAGGGCGGCCTGTTTTTTGGCCTAGTGGAACAATTGCCCCTGCTGGGTGTTAACAAACCACGATAAAGGATTGCCACATCAGCCGATGCTGACACCTTGCTGTCTATAAAAGAACTCTATGTTAAAAATCTCAGCCCAAATAGGAGACGACTTCCTCGGCACCGCCGAAGAGCTAGCCCACCACGTCTCGAAAAAGCTCGAGGAACTGGGCTTTGGCGATCGGCACCACGCCACCGAGCGGCTTGTGCGCTTCTACACCTATGAAAACCTCATCTCCAAGCCCGAGCGGGCTAATGATGACCGGCGGAAAGCCAACTACGGCAGCCTCCAGGTGCGCCAATTGCTGCTGGCTAGGCTCTTAGCCGAACGCGGCTGGGAGCTCGACCGCATCCGCAATCTGCTCAAGGACAACGCCCAGGTCGATAAACTGAACAAGTTGATTGATGAATTAGCCCAGCCCAACGAGGCCGAACGCCTCTTCTTCCGGACGGCCGCGCATCAAGACCCCGAGGGTCATATCCGCCCAGCATCGGTGCGCGCCAACCGGCTCTACAGTATTGCCTCTTTTGACGCTGATTCGGTCAGTGAACCCGACGCTAGCATGCCCCCGCCGCGGAAAAGCCGGTTCGCCCATGAGACCTTCCAGCAGCTGCGCGACCTCTCGGAATCCCCGATGCCGGCCCTGCTATTCCGCAAGCTAGTCGTCAAGGAGTCCATGCGCCCCGATCTAGAGCCGGAAGTCCGCGAACTTTATCAGCAATTATTGGCCTTCCATCCGACCTCCCGCGGGGAAGAACCCAAGCGCGAAAGGTGGACGCGTTTACGCCTTTCCCACTGGTGCGAAGCCTCTTTCCATATTGATAACCGCGGTCGGCCTAGCGAAGAAGACCTAGATGAAATCGTGAATAAATTCCGCAAAGCGTTGAAAGATAGTTATTTAAGAGTTTAATCCATATTTATGACAGTATCTTTTCGGTGTTAATAACAAAAAAGATGCTCTGGTGGTGTTGACAGTTTATGGATGGCATGCATAGTGGTCTTTCCATGATCGCTCCTATGCACTCCCCCACCATCGAAATCCTGCCCCTGAAAAAGGGCTTCCTCCGTGCCGCCGCTGATGCGACGCACGTCCTCGTCCGTCTCGTCGCTCCGGCCCAGCCCGTCACCGAAAACTCCGCTTCCGCCCAGCGTGCTCCGCTTGACCTCGCCTTGGTCATCGACCGTTCCGGCTCCATGAGCGGCGACCCCCTCAAGGCCGCCCTCGAAAGTTCGGTCCGCATCATCCAGGGCCTTCGCTCGGATGACCGCATTGCCGTGATCACCTTCGATGATCACGTCCAAGTCGTCCAACCCTTGGTCGCAGTCGGCGACGCCCATGACTTGGTCACCCGCGTCCGCCTAATCGAGTCGGGCGGCTCCACTGCCCTCTTCGACGGCTGGCAGGAAGGCGTCAAGCAGCTCGCGCCGTTCGTGAAGAAGGAGCGTATCGCCCGGGTCATCCTTTTGACTGACGGCCAGGCCAACCACGGCCTCGTCGATGAGGCCAAGATCTTCGAACACGTCGCCAAGGCCGCTGGCGCCAGCATCACGACTTCCACGGTCGGCCTCGGCCACGGTTTCAATGAAACGCTCCTCACGGGCATGGCTAAAGCCGGCGAAGGCGCCGCCAACTTCGGTCAGACGGCCGATGACCTGAGCGAAGCCTTCGAAGAGCAGTTTGCCATCCTGTCCAATAGCTTCCTCCGCCAGGTGAAGATCACCGTCCAGGGCGGGAGCGATGTCCAGGCCCGCCTGCTGGGTGAATTACTCGAAGACGGCGTGACGCGAACCCGTAAGCTCGGCACGTTACCTTGGAATTCCGCGCTGACGGCCGTGGTCGAACTCAAGATCGGCGCCAACGCCAAGGCCGATTCGTTACTCGCGGTCAACTTCACCGCCGTCACCAAGGACGGCACTCCAGTCGCCTTCGGCCCGCAGATCCTCATCCTCCCGGAAGTCGACCTCGCGACGTTCAGCACCCTGCAGACCGACGTGAATGTGGCCGCCGCGGTGGGCGAAGCCGTCACGGGAGAAAAGCTCGATGTAATCCAAGCCCTCGTACGCGGTGGCCAAGTGGCCGAAGCCAAACAGAAGTTGGCCGAGCTCACCCAGCAGACCGATCTCTCCGAGTGGGCGCGCGAGAAGATTATTTACCTGACGGGACTCCTGGAAGAGGACCAGATTATGGCGATGAAGGAGATGCGCTACGCTAGCCGCAACTTCAGCCGCAGCATTAAGGGCAGCAACGTCGCCGAAAACTCCGAGCGCTTCAATGAGGACATTGAGAGCGCGAAGGCTCTCTTCCTCCGCAAGAAGCGTGCGGCCGGGCGCAGTTCGGCCCCCCAGCCGCCCCAGCAGCCTCCGCAGGCCTAAAACGCCCGCCTAGACACAGTCGCCAAGCCCGGTAGGAGTAATTCCACCGGGCTTTTTGTTGCCCGGTTGCCGAAGCCGCCCAATCTGGAGGCATCGTCCCATGCCCCGTGCCCTTCGTATTAGTCTTTGGACCCTCGGTGTCGTCGTCGTCCTTCTGGGTGGTGCCGTCCTCTGGATTGATTCTGAATTAAAACCCGACCCCCTCGGCAAACGCGTCGCCGCCGCCTTGGCTGATGCGAAGATCAAAGGGGGCATCGGGAAAGTCTCCGCCGCGCTGGATGGCACCTTCGAAGTCCTGGGCGTCGACTTAACCCTCACCGACGGGACTAAGGTCAAACTCGCGAGCGCCACCGGCAAAGCCGACGTCTGGGCTTCTGTCTTAGGTACCTACACGATCGAGAAAATTACCATCCGCGGCTTCGACCTCGACCTTTCGACGCGCGTGCCCGCCCCCGCCGAACCCACCGGCACCCCGCTAGTTCCAGCGCCCACCGCTACCCCGAAACTGCCGGGCTTCAAAGTCGGGCCGTACTCCGCGAACGGACGCGTGACCTTAGTGGACGGACAAGAGGTCCGCTTTAGCGCCGCAGGTGAAGGCATCGACTCCGCTGGTGCCGTCGCACTCCGGGCCGGCGTGGTGTGGCCAGGTTTTAAGATCGGGACGACCATCACGCGCCCGCGCGCCGAAATCATCTTCAAGGGGCAGCTCCAACGTCCGCTTGGCCAGGCCGGGCTCGATATCAAAAATCTGACCGACGATGTGAAATCGTTCGAACTCAATGTCATCGCCAAAGATGATAGCCCGCTGGCTGCGGGTGCCATGGGCTTGGAGTTACGTGGTCAACACGAGCCGCTCAAGCCCTTGGCGCTGTCTGGTCAAGTGCTCGATGCCACCCGCCGGCCAGCACTCAAGTTCACCGGCACCGCCGACCAAGGCACCCTTAGCTTAGAGGCGATCCTCGACCTAGATCCAACGCGCTTCGGCATTCTCAGCTCCAGCCTCCCCGACTGCCAAGTCGCCGGCCTCATCAAAGCACAGACGGCTCCGCTGGCCGGCACCTGGGCCGTCCAAACAGACGTGAAGGCGACTTGGACTGACCTCTCGAAATTCTCCAAAACGATTCCGCGCAACACGACTTCCTCGTGGACGATTAAAGCACAGGCCCGCAATGCGGCCGAAGGCCTCGACGTCGAGCAACTCGATGTCTCGGGCAATGGAATCTCCTTAATCCTCGCCAAGCCCTTACACCTCGCCAGCGGCAAGCTCCCCGAGGAGGCCGCCCTCACCTTGACGGCCCGCGACGCCAACCTCGTCTCGCTCACGCCGTTCTTGGCGATGGCTGACCTGACCGCCACCACTGGACGCTGGACGGGCGAAGCCGAACTGGCGCTCGTCAAAGGCGAACCAACCATCACGACGATTAAGACGCACGCGTTCGCGGGCCTGACACTCGAGCGCGCGGGGAAGGTCCTGCTCAAGGAAGTGGATGCGCAACTCCCTTTGCGCTCCGAAGGCGGCGCCATTTTCATCGCCCCGTTTTCGCTCAGCTCCGCCGCCGGTCAAATCGCCTCCGGCGATGCGGTCGTGCGCCCAGGCAAGGATGGGGCTTGGACCGTGACGGCGAATGCCCAAGTCGGTATCGCCGAACTCGCTGAGCAGCCAGGCTGGGAAGACCTGCCCAAAGATAAGTTGGCCGGTATCCGCGTCTTCGCGAAGACGGCGCTCGGTGCTGAAGCCGGCAAAGCCCCGGCCCTGAACACCCTCGAAGCGCGCATCACGCGCGGCGGCGAGAACCTCCTCAGCCTCAAACTGCGGCAACCCTTCCCCTTCTCCGGCGAGAAGCCGGTGGGCGTCCTCGTGGAAGCGAGCGCGGCGAAGTTGCCACTGGAATCGCTGGCCGCACTGGTGCCTGGGCTGAAGCTCTCCGGCAACCTTGACCGTGCGGACCTCGTCGTGGGCTTCAAGTCCAGCGGCCTCTTCATCCGTACCGAAGGCGCCTCCGTGGCGTTCGTCGACACGAGCGTGAGCTGGCGCGAAAAACTCTGGGTCAGTCACTGTGACCTCACGGCGGACCTAGACCTCAGCTTCGGCGACAAGGCCAGCGTGTTAGCGTTCACCCAAGCGAAGCTCGCGAACAAAGGCCGTATCTTAGCGACTGGCGACCTTTCTTGGGGCATGGGCGAGGCCCCCACCACGATGCGCTTACAGGGGAATTTAGGTGCGATGGCTGAACAGCCCTTTGCCGAGGCCCTCAACGTCATCTCGACCGGTAGCTACGCGGCGGCGGCGACGATGGCGCCCACCGGCGAAATCAAGGCCACGCTCAACCTCAAGGAACTCGCGTTCAAGGACCGTGAAGGCAAAGTCAAAGCCGCCACATTGAGCGGGACCTACACCCCGAACGCGCAAGGGCTCGAAGTTGCTGGCCGCATCCGCATCGAAGCCGACGGCGTCTCCGAAGGCCAGTTGCTCATCAAGCAGACCAAGCACGGTGAACGCACCGAATGGAAAGTCCTGGCGGAATTCCCCAATGTAGCGGGCGACGACCTCCTCGCCGTGCTGTCCAAGGCGGAAGCAGAGCCGACCGATAAACCGGTCAAGCCGAACACCACTAAGGATACAAGCCCGCTCTGGCATAATCAGTTTGGCCAAGCCCAAGTGCGCATCGGGAAAGCCTACGCCAAGGGGATCGTCGCGCAGAATGTTTCGCTCCAAGTGGACGTCATGGAGGAACAGGTCACGCTCTCAAAGATTCAGGGCAAGATTGCCGAAGGCACCTTGGGCGGGGGCGGTAAACTGTCCTTCCAAACCACGACCACAGGCGGCCCCTATGCGCTGACCTCTAAGCTCACGTTAACCCAGTTTGACTTTGGCTCCGTGGCCGCCGCGTTCCCCTCGTTGCGCGAATTCGTCGACGGTAAGGCCGATGCGTGGGCCTCCGCGGAAGGCGTCTCTGGCAACCTCGACGCCTTGGTGGCGAAGATGAATATGTATGCCGGACTCACCTCGAAGGGCGGACGGATTCAAGCCTTCGGCGGCAAGGATAGCGCCATGTCCCTCACCGCCGAAACGGCGGGAAACACCGCGGAAGTGGTCGGTGGACTCGCCATCCTCGCGGGGGTACTCACGAAGAATCAGCAGCAAGGCGAAAAGGTCGCCAAGATTGGGGCCGCCATCTCGGCCATGGGGAAATTGCAGAAGTCCCTCGCAAACTTCCAATATGATAACGCCGAGTTTCTCGCTCAGCGTATGCCCGACGGCACCATCAAGATCACCAAGGCCCAAGTTTCCAACCCTGACCTAATGCTCAGTGCCCTCGGGGAAATCGGCGCCCGGTCCCAACTGACTTTCTCGGATTGGCCCTTAAGTCTTCAGGCCGATATCCGCGGTAAAGGGGATTACGCCCAATACTTCGCCCTGCTCGGCTTTGCCGATGGCATCCCGGTGCCAGATGGCTCAACCAAAGGACCCGGCGTAAAATTTAGCGGGTCGTTGAATAACCTACAGAACGACCTCGTCGAGCGGCTCCAGACGGCCGTGAATAACATCCGTTCCGGTGCCAGCTACCAAGATCAGAATACCGTACAGCCCGACCGGACGACGCCGCCAAACAATAACGCGACGCCGAAACCGCGGAACCCGTTCGATTCCTTATTCGGCAAGTGACCATGAAGGGTCACGTCGGCACCATCGTCCTCGCGGCGTTGCTCTTGGCCTTACTAGCCTTAGCGGCGCTTGCCTGTGGCAGCGCTGGCTTCGGCTGGGGCACCAATGGCGAACTGTTCATGCTTCGCCTACCGCGCGTACTGGCCGCCCTCGCCGCTGGACTGGCCCTTGGACTGGGCGGGGCTAACCAACAGGGCGTCTTCCGTAATCCCTTGGCGGATCCGGGACTGACGGGCGTCTTCGGCGGGGCACTCCTCGGTATCGCGCTCCTCTTGGCGGGAGCCACCGAGTTCACCTGGAATCATCGCTGGGCCCTCCCCACCGCCGCCTTCGGCGGAGCCTTGGCGACCTCCGCCGTTTTAGTTTGGCTCGGCCGCGGTCGGTCGACCACGAAACTTTTGCTCACGGGACTAGGACTGAACGCCTTTACGGCAGCGGGCACGTTACTGATTGCCGCCCGCTTTCCGGAAGCGCGCGATATCTTAGTCAATGGTGCCGCGGGGGATTGGTTAGGCACCGCCACGCTCGAACTAACCTGGCTACCGATCCTCGGTTGCATACTGGCTGCGCTCTTATTGCTGACCCAAGCGTCGGCCTTGGACCGGCTCGCCTTGGGCGAAGACATGGCCTTCTGCCTTGGTACCGATGTCGCGCAGACCCGTCGGCAAGGCGTCCTCCTCACCGCCCTCGCGGCAGCGGCGGCCATTTGCCTCGTCGGACAGGTGGCCTTCATCGGTTTACTCGCACCGCACCTCGCACGGGCGCTGGTGGGACCACGCCATCGGGCCATGCTACCGCTCGCCGGTTTACTCGGGGCCGGCCTACTTCTCTTGGCTGATACCTTAGGCCGTTCGCTCTGGCCACAGACGCCCATCTCCGCCGCCGCGATGACGGCCCTCCTCGGGGCTCCGGCGTTTGTCTGGATCGCCTCCCGCCGCCATGAGTGAAGCCCTCCTTGCATCTCTCCGACTCTCGGTGGATTTAGCCGGGCGCACCGTACTCGATGGCGTTGCCCTCACGGTCTCCGCTGGGGAAGTCGTCGCCGTCGTCGGGGCCAATGGAGCCGGCAAGACAACGTTACTGCGCGCTTGTGCAGGACTGCTACCAGAGGCCACCGGGGACCTGTCCCTCGGTGGGGTCGACCCTCGGCAGACCGCCCCTGAAAAACTTGCGCAGCTCCGCGCCTACGCCCCACAGCACCCCACGTCGGCTTGGGACTACACCCTCGCAGAGCTCGGCACGCTCGCGTCTTCGGCGGCCGAGTTTCGCCACTGGCAAGAGCGCTTCGGACTGCACGAGCTGACGGCTCGTAAACTTTCCGAACTTTCCGGCGGTGAACGTAAGTTGGCCCACCTGAGCCTAACCTTCAGCGCCCTCGGCGACGCCTATGGTAAAGTCTTGCTCCTCGATGAACCGACGACTGCGTTGGATCTCTGTCGCGCCGAGCTCGTTGGGCGCGCCATCCGCGCCAGCGCCCAAGCCGGTGCAGCGGTGCTCGTTTGCACCCACGACCTCGCTTGGGCCCGGACTTGTGAGCGGGTCCTCGTGCTCAGTGAAGGCCGTCTCGTCTCGGCCGGCCCACCCAGCACTGCACTCACCGCCGAGCTCGTCCGCGCGACTTGGGGCGTGGCTTAACCACTTCGGCTGGCAGCGCAAAAGGCTGCAGTAAGCGGCCGGCACGGGCGGCGGCGAAAAGGTATTGCTGGGCTAGGCCCGCCGCTGGGCCGAAATGCGCGCGCCCAAACTCCTCTAACCGCGCGGGCGCCCAGCCATGAAAACCATAAGCACCGGCCAAAGCTTGCACGACCCAAGTATCGACCGGGAAACTTTCCAGCCGTCCAAAGCCAAACAGCGCCACGCAAGCGGCGACCTTTGGTCCGACTCCTGGTAAACCCTGGAGCTCGGATAATAAATCCGCCGTCGTTAAAGCCTGGAATTCCTCGGCCCAATGGGGGCGAGACTGTAAACGCTGGGCCGTGCCACGCAAAAAGGCTGCGCGGTAACCGAGCGCGCAGGCCTTTAACTGACTGTCCGTCGCGGCCGCCAGCTGCGCCCACGTCGGCAAGGCATGATAACCGCCGCCCAACGGTTCACCGAGGGTCGTCGCCAACTGTGCGACCATCTGACGAATCTGCAGGATGCGTTTATTGGAACTACAAAGAAAGCCGATGAGGGCCTCATGCGGATCTTGGCGCAAGATACGTAACCCGGGATTCGCCGCGATGGCGGCACGTAACACCGCATCGGAGCGCCAAGGCAAAGTCTCCACGAGCCCGGCCTGCCCGCCCGCTGCGTCTAAGTAGGACTGCAAGGCGGCCTCGGTGGTCGACACCCCGACGACCCCGCGCCACTCGAGGCCATTCGAGCCGGCGCGCACCCCGGCGACGGTGCGTCCAAAGACGCCCGTCCACGCACAGTCTTCAGCGGCATTCCAGCGAAACGCCTGGCCGCCATCCAGCTGCTCGCGTAAAGTCTGCGCCGGCACTGGGTCCGCGAGCCGCAACGGGCGCCAAGCGGTCCAAGCCACAGCCTTCATCGCTTACTTCTGGCCGAGATCCGTGGGCGAACCCCAGAGGAAACTATGCGTTGCAGCTAAGACTTTACCTTGGGCGTCGACGACGGAAAGGCGCCAAGCAATCGGCACCCACTTCGCATTACCCGCGTCCTTACCCGTCAGGCCGATGACATATTCACCGAGCGGAAACTGCGGACGGACCTTCGTCGAGAAGACATAACGTTCGGGCGCCGTGGCCTCCGAACGGACTACTTCCAAGACGACGCGGGCGTCAACGGGCGGCTCGAAAGCGAACTTCGTGTAAAAATAATAGCCAGCGTGCTCGGTTTCAACCGAGCGAAAAACGACGTCCTGTCCATGCGTCTCCTTGGCATAGAAAGCCTCCGAAGCACGTTGCACGTCGACTTCCGAGCGTCGCTTCGGGTGGACATAGGCCACTCCCGGTAAATCGACGGCGGAAGGCGGCGGGGAGTCGCAGGCGGTCAGGGCCAGCGCGATGAGCGCGGCCTGCCAACAGGCCATGCCACCGCAGCGCTTCACTTCTTCGACTTCTTCTTGCTGGCGGCGGCGCGGGCGGCCTTGATCCGCTCCTTCTTGCGCTCGAGGTAAGCACGGAGACGACGACGCTTGATAACTTTGTTGGTTTGCTGGCCCATAGTGACTTGCATCCTCCCGCAACCGCCCCCGTGGTCAAGGAGAAGGTGAAGCCAGCTAAGCCGTCCGGGGGAGGGTCGGCTTGCGAAAAAGTCCCTTTCTGGCTGCCTGGGTAGGGATCGAACCTACGACCAAGTGATTAACAGTCACCTGCTCTACCGCTGAGCTACCAGGCAGTGCGAAAGGACCTGAATGAAGGCAATAATCGGGCAAGGGTGTCAAACAAAACCCATCGGGGGATTCGGCGCCCCATTCGAAAGGGTCTTAACGACCAAAAACCCTAGGGTTATCTGAGTAAATGATGAGACTCGGTTGGCTAATCTCTGGACAGGGGGCGAGGGGCTGTCTTCCTTATGTTGTGATGCCAATGCGCTGGTCCCGAATTCCTGAATCTCCCAACGCCCCGGGCGTTGGCGGTGCCTTCCTTGGCACGTCGGGCGACCTCCTGCTCATGGCCGGCGGCTCCAATTTTCCGACCAAGCCGGCGTGGGAAGGCGGTGCCAAGGTCTGGCATGATACCGTCTACACGATTGGCCCACGTAACCGCAAGTGGACCGAGGCCGGGAAGTTACCTCGTCCCATCGGCTACGGCGTCGGCATTTCCATTCGCCAAGGCTTGCTGACCATCGGCGGCGCTAACGCTGAACGTCACTATCAAGATTGCTACGTCCTCAGTATCGAAGAGGGCGAACTCAAGGTCCGTCCGTTCCCCTTCCTCCCCCGCCCGCTCGCTTATGCGGCTGGCGCCCTGGTCGGCAGCAAAGTCATCATTGCTGGCGGAACCGAGCGTCCGGATGCGACCGCGGCGTCTTCGACGGCTTATGCTATCGACCTCGCGAACCTGACCGGCGGCTGGAAAGAGCTCCCACTCTGGGCGGGCTCGGGCCGCATGCTCGCGCAAGCCGCTGGCACCAAGGACACGTTCTTCCTCTTCGGCGGCGTGGCCTTAACCGCTGGAGCGAAAGGCGCCGAGCGCGAGTACCTGACCGATTGCCACGCCTTCACGCTAGGCAAGGAATGGCGCCGCCTCGCGCCGCTGCCTCGTCCGATCGCCGCCGCCCCATCGCCCTGCCCCTTTGTCGGCGAACAAGCGCTCCTTCTCGGCGGAGACGACGGCACCTTGGCTGGCAAAGTCGAAGGCGCGAAGCACCCGGGCTTCTCGAAGAAGATTCTTTCCTACGATAAGACGCTAGATACCTGGGCCGAGGCTGGCGAAGCCCCCGCGGCCTTGCTGACAACAGGCTGTACGAGGTGGAATGGAGGGATTGCCGTCGTAAACGGCGAAATCCGTCCGTGCATGCGTTCGTCCGAAGGCTGGTTGGGGCGCGAAGAATAACGCTTAGGCTGGCAGGTATCCGTCGAGGTGGTATCTACGTAGATACCCCGACATGCCCCTGTCCGCTCTCCGTATCTTTACCCTGGTCTGCCTCGCCCTCCGCTTGACGGCGGCCGAGCCCTTGCCGGACATCCCTGATCCAGTGGGACGTGCCGGCATGATGGCCGCGGTGCTAAAAGATACCGACGGACAAGAGGTCATCCTCGCGGCCGGCGGCAGCAACTTCCCCGGTAAAATGCCTTGGGACGGTGGCACCAAAGTTTTCTACACGGATATTTTCCTACTAAAGAAAACTGCTGGTAAGTGGGCCTGGCGACTGGTCGGACAGCTCCCCACGCCCACCGCCTACGCGGCGTTCGCCGCAACCCCTGCGGGTGATGGGCTCGTCATCGCGGGCGGGTGCAACGCCGACGGCCACCTCTCTGCGGTGCTCGTTGTGAAGGCCGACGGTCAATGCACCCCGCTGGCCACTCCCCTTCGAGAGCCCCGCGCCTACGCCGGCTGCCTGAGCGTCGGGACGCGCTTAATCATTAGCGGAGGCACCCCACAACCTACCTCAACCGCCGCGCTCGCAACGATGACCGTGCTCGATCTGGCGCGCCCGCAAGACGGCTGGAAGTCGACCGACGACAAAGAAGAATTTGCCCGGATTCTCCCGCTGGTCGGCGCCGATGAAAATGGCGTTGTCCTCTGGGCGGGCGGCTGCGCTTTGAGCGCTGACCAAGGTAAGCCGCTGCGCGACTACCGCGATGCGTTGACCTACAATAAACCCAATGGCCAGGGGACCAAATTCCACGCGCTGCCCTCCCCGCTCGCCGCGAGTGCGGGCCCGGGCGTCGCCGCGGGGAATCACCTCTTCTTCGTCGGCGGCGATGATGGTAAACACTACGGTAAACCGCCGGCGACGCACCCCGGCCAAAGCACCCAAGTCATCGCCATCGATACGGAAACGCTGGAAGTTCAAGTCGTCGACCAATGGCCCCACCCCGTGGCCACGGCACCGTTACTACGCCTCGGCGATGACCTCGTGACCATCAGCGGTGAAACGCGGCCAGGCGTCCGCACGCCCGCCTGCACGCGGTGGACGATTCCGGTCAAACTACGATGAAAGACGAAGCCCCCAACGCCTCCGCTATGCGCACCGCATGGCTGGTCGTCGCACTGCTCGTGCCGGTCGCGCTGCTCAACTACCTTGATCGCCAGATGCTGGCGGCCATGAAGGTTTCGATGATGAGCGATATCCCGGACATCGGGACCGCGGCTAACTGGGGCCTCGTACTGGGCTCATTCAAATGGGTCTACGCCATCCTCAGCCCACTGGGCGGATACCTATCCGATCGCCTCAACCGGCGTAACGTCATCTGCGCTAGCCTGCTCGTCTGGTCTGCGGTGACTTGGTACATGGGGTACGTAAACAGTTTCCAAGAGCTACTCGCCGCCCGTGCGCTCATGGGCATCAGCGAGGCCTTCTATATCCCGGCCGCCCTCGCCCTCATCACTGACTTCCACCTTGGCCCCACCCGCTCACGCGCCGTTGGGTTTCACCAAATGGGTATCTACATCGGTATCATTCTCGGCGGCTTCGCTGGCTATGCGGCGGAGAGCCCAGACATCGGGTGGCGCTCGGCCTTCGCTTGGTGTGGGGCGATCGGTATTTTTTACGCGCTGCCGCTCTTCTTCCTGCTCCGTAATCCGCCCGCCCGCGCAGAGACGGGAGTTCCAACCCCACGCTTCTTCAGTGCGTTCAACGAACTTCTCACGAACCGTAACTTCCTACTACTCGTGCTCTACTTCACATTGCCAGCACTCGCGGGCTGGGTCGTGAAAGACTGGATGCCCGACATTCTTCGCGAACAGTTCGGCCTCGGCCAAGGCAAGGCGGGCGTGTCGGCCGTGCTCTATGTCCAGATTGCCTCCCTCGTCGGCGTCGGGATCGGCGGCTGGCTGGCCGACCGCTGGATGCAGCGCACGGAACGCGGACGTATCTTCGTCAGTGCGCTCGGCATGAGCCTCTTCTTACCCGCCCTCTTTGGCGTGGGCAATGCGGGTACGCTCGTCGTGGCCATCGGCTTCCTCATTCTCTTCGGACTCGGCTGGGGCTTCTTCGACTGCAATAACATGCCCATCCTCTGTCAGCTCGTTCGCCCGGAACTCCGGGCCACGGGTTACGGGTTCATGAACCTGGTCAGCATCAGTTGCGGCGGCTTGGCCGACTGGGGCTTCGGCGTGATGCGCGACGCGCACATCCCTCTCAACGTCATCTTCGGCTCCTTCGCGGCGATTGCTTTACTGTCCGTTGGGGTCGTCTTATGCATCAGGCCTAACGCCGCTTTGCGCCGCTAACCCCATTCTCATGTCCGCTTTCAAGTTCCATGGGCTCTGTCCCGCCACCCACACCCCGTTCCACGCCGATGGTTCACTGAACCTCGCGGTGGTCGAACGGCAGGCCGAACACTTACTCGCCCGTAAGATTGACCGCGTCTTCATCGGCGGTACGACCGGTGAAAGCGTCTCGCTACAACTCACCGAGCGCCTCGCCCTCGGCGACCGCTGGGCCGCCGTGTCGAAGTCCAGCGGCATGAAGGTTGTTGTTCATGTCGGTGCTAACTGCCTCGCCGACGCTGCGACGCTCGCCGCCCAGGCCCAGCGTAATCAAGCCAGCGCGATTTCGATGATTGCGCCATCTTACTTCAAACCGCGCAACGTGGAGGACCTTGTCGCTTGTTGCGCTCAAGTGGCCGCCGCCGCCCCAGAACTGCCGTTCTACTACTACGACATCCCGCCGCTGACGGGGATTAACTTCCCCGTCGACGATTTCCTGAAGCTCGCCGCCCAACGTATCCCCAACCTGGCCGGCGTGAAATACTCCAACCCCGACCTCGGCACCTACCTACTCGGCAAGCGCCTCGACGGCGGCAAGTACGACCTCCCTTGGGGCATCGACGAATACTTCCTCGCGGCCCTCGCCATGGGCGCGCAAGGCGGCGTCGGCAGCACGTACAACTTCGTGCCCGGCCCGTTGCAGCGCATGATGGTGGCCTTCCCCAAGGGCGACCTCGCCACCTGCCAGCTCGAGCAGGACCGCATGATGCAGGTGATCCGCATCGTCGCCAAACGCGGCTACATGGGCTGCGCCAAGGCTCTGATGACGCACCTCGGCGTCCCAGTCGGGCCCGCCCGCCTGCCTAACGCCAACCCAGACGCCGCGGGCGTCCAAGCGATGCTCGGTGAACTCGAAGCCATCGGCTATTTCTCATGGAAAGACTAATCACGCTCTGCCTCCTCCTGCCGGCCTGCCTCACTGCGGCGCCCAAGCTCTCCGAAACGCCGGCGATTGCCGTCTTCGAAGCGAAGAAGAATATCACGCATGCTTCCGTGCGCATCCCCGCGCTGCTCATGACGGCCAAGGGCACGCTCATCGCCATCGCCGAGGCCCGCGATAAAGCGACCGACCAAGCGGGTAACGACCTGCTCGTCGCTCTCTCCAAGGACCAAGGGAAAACGTGGTCGAAGCCCGCCCTCGCCTATGAGCAGGGAGATGACAGCTGCAATAACCCCTGCCTCGTGCAGGACGCCAAGAGCGGTCGTGTCTTCCTCTTCTTCCAGACCTTCCCCGCGGGTGGCAAAGAGTTCGGCGGCCTCCCCGCTGGCCCGAAGGACCCGAAGGGCAACCGCCTAAAGTTTGTGACGTCGGACGACGAAGGCGCGACTTGGTCCAAGCCCGTCGATGTGAGCAATGAATTAAAGCCTGACAACGCCGTGACCTGCGCCTCCGGCCCCGGCATCGGCATCCAACTACAAAAAGGTAAATTCGCGGGTCGCTTAGTGATACCGTTCAACTCCCAAGACCCGCAGAAGAATTTCGTGAACTGGGTCGCCTTCAGCGATGACGCTGGCAAGACCTGGAAACGCGGCGCGGAAGTGCCCCAGGAAGGCATGCAGCTTAACGAAGTGCAGGTTGCCGAAACCGCCGACGGTTCGCTCTATCTGAATTCGCGGCGCTGGCGTTCAGGCGCCCCCTTGCGCAAGGTCTCCTGGTCACAAGATGGTGGCGCCACGTGGGCGAAGGCCACGGAAGATGCCGCCCTGCCCGAGCCCGTCTGCCAAGGCTCCCTGCTCTCCGCCACGGCTGGCGGCAAGACGACCATCTTTTTCTTAAATCCTGCCGGAAAAAACCGGGCTAACGGCACGTTCCGTCGCTCCGAAGACGGCGGCAAGACCTGGGCCGAATCAACCCTACTCTTCCCGGGACCCTTTGCTTACAGTTCGATGGCTCAGGTGGGTGCCGACGTGGGCGTGCTCTACGAGCCAGCCAGCAACACCATCGTCCTCTACCGCACCATCACAGGAACCCAGCTCGAAGGTAAGTGATTCGATCATCACTGAGTCTCGGGTTTTGCTTCATTGCTAGCCTCGCGGCAGCGGCGGAGCTCGATCCTTGGTTCGGGGACGGCATGGTACTCCAACGAGAGCAGCCAATCCGAATCATCGGAAAGGCCCAGCCGAATAGCCAAGTCACTGTTCGGCTCGGCGAGCAAACTGCGTTGGCAAAGACCGACGGTACCGGCCGCTGGGAACAGACCTTCACCCCACGGACAGCTAATAGCCAACCGACGACGCTAACAGTCCAGGAAGCTGGCCGGCCTGACGTCAGCGTGCGCGACATCCTGATGGGCGATGTATGGGTTTGCGCCGGGCAGTCCAACATGGAGTTCCCTCTGAGCCGCGATGCAGAGGCCAAACAGGAACTCGCAAATGCCAACCTTCCACTTATCCGACTCCGCAACTACAGCTTCGCCGGACAATACCGCTCCGCCGCACCGCTAGACGCGACCACGGTCGCTAGGATGACGGTCGCCAATTTCTACGCTGGACGTTGGGAGCCTTGCACGCCCAAGGCCGCCGCCCCCATGAGCGCCGTCGGCTACTATTTCGCCAAGCGCGTCGCGGCAGACACTGGAGTCCCCATCGCACTCGTTAACTACGCGGTAGGCGGAGCTCCCATCGAAGCCTTCATCAGCCGCGAGGCCCTCGCCAGGAGCGCAGTCTTCCGAAAGAAGGTCACTGGAAACTGGCTTAGCAACGAAAGTATTGAAGGTAGCTTCGTGCGTCTCCGCGCCCAGCAACACCTCGGCACCGCGAAGGACGTCCCTAGCGACGATTGCGGCCCCAACCACGGCTTCAAGCCGGGCTTCGCTTGGGCGGCCGGACCAGCCCAAGCCACCCACTTTGCAATCAAAGGCGTCCTCTGGTACCAAGGCGAAAGCAATGCCATCCGCCAAGAAGACATCGCCGAATATGGCGTCCTAATGAAGCTTCTCGTCGCCGACTGGCGTCGGCATTGGCACCAAGCCGACCTCCCTTTCTACTGGGTACAGTTGCCTTCCATTAACGAACCAGCTCGACAGTTCTGGCCGGAGTTCCGCGAGGTCCAACGTCAGTTGACGACAGAGATTACCAGTAGCGGTATGGCCGTCGCACTCGACGTCGGCACGCCCAAGGACGTGCATCCGCGCAATAAGCGCCCTGTCGGCGAACGCCTCGCCGCACTGGCGCTCCGCGACCTCTATGGGCGCAAGGACCTCATTGCCGAAGGGCCCGTGGCAATCGACGCGCGACAAGCGGGAAAAACTATTCGGGTGCGCTTCCGTTCGGCGGATGGCCTGACACTGGTGGGCCCGCCGACACCACTAGTCGAAACGCGGCAAAAGGGTGCCGCCGACTTTAAAGCTGCACGAGAAACGCGCGTTGAAGGCAACGAACTAGTCGTCGAGACCGATGGGCCCGTCGCCGAGATCCGCTACGCTTGGCACATGAACGCCGCGGCGGCCCTACGCAATGGGGCTGGCCTCCCGGCGGGGCCTTTTGTGCTCAAGGTTTCGGAATGAAGGCAGCCGACTCACCCGCGGCACCGTTGTAGAAGCCGTCAATCGATCCCGCAAGGTACTCCTTCACGTCCTTGGCCAAGAAGGAACCGAAGCTGATTTCTTTACCGTCGGACGCCAAGACGACGGCGGTCACCGCGCGATTGTTTTCGCGGGCACCCCGGTAGGCTAACGAAACGCGGATCACCTCGCCGACGGCCAAACGCCAAGTCCAGCCGACGAAGGGGAACAGCCGAAACCGCACGGTCGCCTGCGCGTCCGCCAGTCGAACGGTGTAACGGCTGAGGGTGAACGCGAAGCCAACGGCAAAGAAAAGTGAGTAAAACGCTGCGAGCCCGAGGAAATGCCAGACGCTCGGGTGCGCGACCAACTGGCCGTTAATCCGGACCGTACCGTAAGCCAGCCCATAGAACATGAACACGCAGTGGACGGTCGTGAAGGCCAACCAGAACCAACCGAACCACGTGCCCTGTCGCGCGACATAGACCTGCTCCGCCCCTTCAATGCGCTGCGTGACCTTAGGATGCGTCACCCCGACTGGCAACGGGCTGACGACCACCTGCCCGCCCGCATCATCCTGCACAGCCTGGCACCAAGGACACGCGGCCTTACCGTCGACGAAGCGTGCGCGCGGGATACCGCGGTCACATTCGACACACGGTACATAATCATCACCCGACATCGACTCTATCTGCCCTCGCATGGTATCAGCTTAAGCCCTCCAAAAGCTGCCAGCACACTAGTTTCTGGCGGGGCATATGAAAAGGCCCCTTCCACATGTTCCCCTTGAGCTCCGTCGTCGGGCGGCCTTCGCGGTCAAGGTAACCGTACCATTCGCCGCCTTCGCGGTCGGGGAAATGCGCGTACGACCAATCATGCACCTGGCGGTGCATCTCGGCGTACTTAGGGTCACCGGTCATCACGTGAGCCATGAGCGTCGCGATAATCGCTTCGTTGTGCGGCCACCAGAATTTCATGAAGTGCCAATACTCTTGGATCGGCTTCCCGTAGAGGTCGACGAAGTAGAGAATCCCGCCGTGCTCGCGGTCCCACCCGCGGGCCCACATCCAATCGAGCATGTCGAGCCCGAGTCGCTGCATGGACTCGTCGCCGAGATGACGGGCCTCGCGCAAAATAAACCAAGCCGCCTCGATGGAGTGGCCAGGGTTCAGGAGTCGGCCATCAAAGTGATCATAGATTTCACCATTGGGCCCCACCACCTCCATGACCGCCTTAAGATCGGGCTTCACGAAATCCGCACGGATCTCGGCAATCGCCTCGGCCGCCCACTGTGTCAGCGTCTTACCGCGCACAAAAATATCCCCGAGGTCGGCCCGCATGTCCTGGGCCGTCACCAACGTCATCATCAGCGGCGAGAGACCCTTCATCGGACGAGTCTCTGGCGAGGTCTTTGGGGCGATGTGGCCTGGCTCGCGGTTGAACTTCAGGAAAAGATCAAACGCGACGATGGCCCGCTCCTTCCACTGAGCTTGGCCGGTGGCGTGAAAGAGGGCACCGTAGGCGATGGCCGCGAAGCACTCGCTGAAGACGTAACGGCGCATGCGGAGCGGATCGCCCTCGGCCGTCACGGTGAAATGGAGTTTGCCGGTTAGATCCGGACAGCGGTCGTGCAGGAAGTTGCCGCAGGACAAAGCCGCTTCGAGCCATTCCGGGCGCGGCTCCACCGTGTTATAGAGATTCGCGAACGTCCAAGCCGCGCGACCCTGAAACCACACCGATTTATCCGAATCAAGGAGTTCGCCGTGCCGGCCGAGCGCCGTGTAAATACCGCCGTTGGTGCGGTCCATGCCGTGCTTCAGCCAGAAAGGAATGACATCCTGGAGGAGCCCATCGCGGTAGGCCGTGAGGAGCTCAGGGCGACGCTGCTGCAGGTAAGGAGTCACGGGACTGGGTGTAGCCACAATCTCGGGCAGGTCAACGCAGGGCCTCAGCGGGGCTGGATGGCCCGATGCCGCACCTTACCCTCGGCGTCAAAGAAGCGGATCACCAGTTCCTCACGGCCGAAGTCCAAGGCCGTGAAGCCGGCATAGGCACCGATGAACTCCGAACCCTGGCCGGAACCAATCGGGTAAAGGTCGGAGCCATTGCCGCAAGTCACGTAGGCCACGCCCTTTTCCTTCACGAGTTCGGCGTGGTGGTTATGTCCGTTCAAGTAAAGCTGCACGCGATGCTTCTCGAGTAAAGGAGTCAGTCGACGGATGTATTCGGGCTCAGTGGAATGGATACCGTGACTGCGGATGGGCAGGTGGCCGACGACAACCTTCCAGCGGGCGGGCTTGGCTAGTTCAGTTTCGACCCATGCCCATTGGGCCGCGGTCGCCCGCTCGGCCGCGGCGCTGAAATACCGAGAATTCCACCGCGGGCTCAGCGAGCAGGCATCGAGGACGATCACGCGGATATCTTGGACGGGAAGATGGTGCGCGTAGTAAAGGGCTGGCATGATCCAGCGGCCCTTGGACTTAGCTGCGTAATCGACTTGAGCCTGCGCCGAGTTTTCGTGGTCATGGTCGTGGTTACCCAGGGAAGCAACCCAAGGCACCTGCAATGACGGCGCATCGTAAACCTTTTCAAAAGAAGTGGCCCAACGGGGGTCATCGGCAGACTTCACGCCGTTCGGATAAAAGTTATCCCCCGTGGTCAAGATAGCCGAAACCGGCTCCTTGGAAGCCTGTGTCGCCATCGCCTTCGCCACCGCCCGCTGCAGTTCGGCGTTTTGCCGTACCAAGGAATATTGACGTTCGAGGTCCGGGTCGGCCCAGCCCCAATCGCCTAAGACAAACAGTCGTTCCACCGCTGGCTCGGCCGCGGCGGCCACGAGGGCAAAGAAGCAGAGCGCGAGGGGGCGAAGCACGGATTCACTTTGACCGGCGGACTGCCCACGGCAAGCCCTTGCCCGCCGAAGGTTTTCTGGCCAACCTACCCATATGCGCCCCCTGCTCGCCCTGCTCCTAGCCCCTTTGGCCCTCTTCGCTGATGGCCAGAAATTCAGCGTCGATTACCCGATCTCATCTCTCCCGAGCGGGTTCGGCTTTCCCACGACCTACAACCTCTGGGTTCCCGAAGGCGTGAAGACCATTCGCGGCGTCATCGTCCATCAACACGGTTGCGGCGAGGGGTCAAATAAGAGCGCCGTCACCGCCGCCGACGACCTCCACTGGCAAGCCCTCGCCCGCAAGTGGAACTGTGCCCTACTCGGCCCCGTCATCCGTCAGCCCGAAGCCGCCAACTGCCGAGAGTGGTGCGACCCACGGAATGGCTCCGAACGCGTTTTCCTCAAGGCCTTGGACGATCTTGCCCAGCGCTCGGGTCACCCCGAGCTCGCGAGCGCCCCTTGGTGCCTCTGGGGCCATAGTGGCGGGGGCTTCTGGTCCAGCATCCTGCAAGCAAAGCACCCCGAACGCATCGTCGCCATCTGGTTCCGCTCCGGCACGGCCTACAGCGCATGGCAAAAGACCGAGGACCCTAAGCTCGTCGGGCAGGTCCCGTTCGTCGAACTACCCCCAGCGGCCTTTGAAATTCCGATGATGGCGAACCCCGGTGCCAAGGAGAACGGCGACAAGCGCTTCAATGGTGCGTGGACTGGCACTCTAGCCATGTTCAAGGCCTACCGCGCCAAGGGAGCACCGATCGGTTTCGCCCCGGACCCCCTGACCTCGCACCAATGCGGCGACCAGCGCTACGCTGCCCTCGCATTCTTCGATGCCTGCCTCGGCCTGCGCCTATCGGAATCCGGCAACACGCTCCGCAAGATTGATCAAAGCAAAGCCTGGCTCGCGCCCTTGCTGGGTGACGTCGCCGGGCCGGCCGCCGATTACAAGGGCAACGCCGCGGAGGCGAATTGGCTGCCCAATGCAGCCTTCGCCAAGGCTTGGACGGAATACGTGAAGACCGGCGCAACGAGCGACACCACGCCGCCCGACGCCCCCTTCAGTGTCGCCACGAAAGCGACCGCCACGGGCGTTGAGGTGACGTGGGATGCGCACGCCGACCTCGAGAGTGGCCTGCGTCAGTTCATCGTGCTACGTGACGGCCAGCCCGTGGCACGCGTTCCAGAAAAGCCTGCGAATTCCTTTGGCCGGCCCCTCTTTCAAAACATGAGCTATGGCGACACGCCAGGACTACCGCTCGCCCAGATGCGTTTCGTGGACACGACCGGGCCGTCCGCCAGCCACTATCAAGTCATCGCCATCAATAGCGTCGGCCTCGAGTCGACACCCTCGAAGTAGGCCCACAAAAAGGGCCGCCCAGTTGGGCGGCCCTTGAGTCGGAAGCTCCGAACGAAGGGTTACTTCGTCCAGCGCATCGTGCTGCCGGCGTAGATCGCGTGCTGGCCGAGCTCTTCTTCGATACGGAGGAGCTGGTTATACTTGGCGACACGGTCGGAGCGGCAGAGCGAGCCAGTCTTGATTTGGCCAGCGTTGAGGGCCACCGCGATGTCCGCAATGGTCGCGTCTTCCGTTTCGCCGGAGCGGTGGGAGATGATGGCGGAGTAGCCAGCGCGCTGGGCCATGGCCACGGCGTCGAAGGTCTCGGTGAGCGTGTGCTCGGCCGCGTCATCGTCGAAGACGTGCTGCGTCCGGGTGGTAAGGGTGCCGTGCTGATGGAAGCCGGCACGCTCATCGATGAGCATCTGGTGCGCGTGCTCGAACAGCACGGCGTCGATCAGGTCAAGGTTCGCTCGCCCATCACTTGCGATACGCGCTATGGCGTGTGTGCGACCTGCTACGGTCGCGATCTCGCACGCGGTCGTATCATCAACATCGGCGAAGCGGTCGGTGTGATGGCGGCCCAGTCGATCGGCGAACCGGGTACTCAGCTGACGATGCGCACCTTCCACATCGGTGGTGCGGCGTCGCGAGCGGCAGCGACCTCGAGCGTCGAAGTGCGCAACAAGGGCACGCTGCGCTTCCACAATGTGAAGACGGTCGCGCACGAGAAGGGTTATCTCGTCGCCGTGTCGCGTTCGGGTGAGATCGGCGTGGTCGATGAATTCGGTCGCGAGCGTGAGCGCTATAAGATCCCCTACGGTGCGCAGATCAACAGCACCGAAGGCACGATGGTCGAGGCCGGTCAAACGGTCGCCACCTGGGATCCGCACACCCATCCGGTCGTCACGGAAGTGGCAGGCTTCCTGAGGTTCCAGGACTTCGTCGATGGTCTCACCGTGACGCGTCAAGTCGACGAAGTGACCGGTTTGTCGTCGGTCGTCGTCATGGACGGCAGCAAGCAGCGCGGTGGCAAGGAATTGCGTCCGACGATCAAGCTCGTCAACGCGAAGGGGAAGGAAGTACCGTTCGCGAACACCGAAATCCCGGCGGTCTACACGCTGCCGGCGGGCGCTCTCATCAGCCTCGAGGACGGCGCCAAGGTGTCGGTCGGTGACGTCATCGCCCGTATCCCGCAGGAATCGTCGAAGACCCGTGACATCACCGGCGGTCTGCCGCGTGTCGCGGATCTCTTTGAAGCGCGCAAGCCGAAGGACCCGGCGATCCTCGCCGAGAAGAGCGGCACCGTCAGCTTCGGTAAGGAGACCAAAGGCAAGCGTCGTCTCGTCATCACCGAGGAGCGCGGCGAGAAGTACGAGGAGCTGATCCCGAAGTGGCGTCAGCTCAACGTCTTCGAAGGCGAGCAGGTCACCCGCGGCGAAGTCATCGCCGACGGCGAGCCGAATCCGCACGACATCCTGCGTCTGCAGGGCGTGCAGGCTTTGGCGAACTACCTCGTGCGCGAAATCCAGGACGTCTACCGTCTGCAGGGCGTGAAGATCAACGACAAGCACATCGAAGTCATCATCCGACAGATGTTGCGCAAGGCGGAGGTCACCAACGCCGGCGAGACGCCGTTGCTCAAGGGCGAGCAGCTCGATCGCTCGCGTGCGCTCGATATCAACGATCGCATGGCCGCCGATAGCAAGGAGCAGGCGGCGTTCGCGCCAGTGCTGCTTGGCATCACCAAGGCGTCTCTCGCCACCGAGTCGTTCATCTCGGCGGCCTCGTTCCAGGAGACCACTCGCGTCCTTACCGAGGCAGCGGTACGCGGTCTCAAGGACGATCTGCGCGGCTTGAAGGAAAACGTCATCGTCGGTCGGTTGATTCCGGCGGGCACGGGCTTCGCGGCTCATGCTCACCGTCGTCGCAAAGCGGACGACAGTTCTCGTGGATTTGGGGACGTCGGTGCTATCGCCGGCGGAGAATCCGAGGAATCGTCCGTTGGTGAGGTAGAAAGCACGGCGGAATGAGCATATCGTTATGACGATAGGCTAAAGTAGGCGGCGGCCGGGAAGGCCGCTAGCCGAGAGAGATGATGGACGAGGATCAGGGCAGCAATATCACTGGCGCCCCTGCAGGAACGCATCGCATGCCGCCGGGGCATCCCACCCCGGTGCGCGTGCTGTTGCGGGGTTTGGAACTGATTCAAGTCCTCAATCGCTATGGCCCGCTCACGACAGCGGCCCTTAGCCAACGGTTGCGCCTCGCGCGTACGACCGTCAACCGCTGCCTCGCGACGCTCGAGGCCACCGACTTCGTGGTTCGATTGCCCAACCGTCGCTATCAGCTCACGCTCAAGGCGACGATGTTGAGTCATGGTTTCGACGCCACGACAGAGCGGTTGGAACCGATCCGCCGAGCGATGCACGCCTCCTCTGCGCGGGTACAGTGGCCGATGAGCCTGATGACGCCGCGATTTCCCGAACTGTTCATCGAAGATTCGACCGACCGCGAGAGCGGTTTTGCGGTGGAATATTTTGAGCGCGGTATGCATGTGCCCGTACTCACGACCGCGTCGGGGCGGGCGATCATCGCCTTCTCGAGCCCACGGGTGCGCGAGACGCTGCTCGAATATCTCTGGCCGAACCGGCCAGAGGAGACGATGACCCTATGGCCTGATCGAGTGGCGCTCGATCGCGATATTGCGGCCATGCGCGAGCGCGGTTACGCGCGCGCAACGCGTCCGTTGCGACTGACGGAGCAGGGCAGCATTGCGGTGCCCGTGATCGTCGACGGTGAGGCGGTGGCCGCGTTGGCAGTGCGTTTTGCGTTATCCGCGGTCAGTTTTGACGATGCGCGCAAACGCATGGTGCCGGCTCTGCAGGAGATCGTCCTCGG
>ENA-OUVC01000416-OUVC01000416.1-marine-metagenome-genome-assembly--contig:-NODE-416-length-28413-cov-5.320158_pt1 | contig 28413 bp, 9 predicted proteins | sample MGYA00248622_ERZ508571 | MGnify/ENA primary metagenome ERZ508571 (study PRJEB26236, sample SAMN06267175) | marine metagenome | isolation source: Columbia River Estuary | place: USA:Columbia River Estuary... | reverse complement strand
TCGTCCCATTATAACACAACGGATGCGTTGGTGTTAAATTCATTACCAATGTCGGTGGAGCTGGATTAATTGTCCAAGTTTCTACAATCTCACACCCCGAACCATCTGTTACGGTTAACTCATAATCTCCGGGTACTAAGCCTGTTTGAGTAAGCAATGTTGGGCTCAAATTAAGAACACCTCCTCCCGAAGCAACCCACGCATAGGTATATGTTGGTGTTCCTCCGGTTACTGTTGGTGCAATACTTCCGTTAGATAAACCTGCACACGTAATTTGTTGTGGCGTAGCACTCACTGCTAATAAACTTGGTTGTGCTACCGTGCCGCTTACCATTACTTGACACCCATTCGCATCCGTTACCGTGAAACTGTATGGACCAGCGGATACCGTAAACGTTCCTGTGCCCGAGTAATTTGGCGTGCCACCACTCGCTGCAACTGTTACTGTAGTTGTACCTCCATTACATTGTATCGGTGCGTCTATAACTGCCGTGGCCGTCAATAATGTCGGTTGAGTTATTGTTAACTGAGCTGAGCCCGTACATCCGTTGGCGTCCACCACCGTAAATACCTGGTTCACTCCTGATGTTACTGTTATAACCCCAATACCGCTCGCATAGCTCGGTGTCCCTCCCGAAGCACTTACCGTAACTGAACCCGTTCCTCCATTACACAATATCGGAGTCGTTAATACCGGGGTTACAACAATCGGTGTTGGTTGGTTTATTGTGATTACATCTTGTGCTTGACATCCATTTGCATCCGATATTGGATAAGTATGCGTACCCGCGGATACATTAAAATTACCTGTCCCTGTATAACTTGCCGTTCCACCACTCGCGATAACTTCAATCACTCCTTGGCCTCCATTACATAATATCGGAGTAACAATGCTCGCCGTAGCAACCAAGGGGGCCGGTTGAGTTACTGTTATTGTAGCTGTATTCGTACATCCATTGTTATCTGTTACCGTAAACGTATGCGTACCCGCAGATACCGTAAACGTGCCCGTACCCGAATAGGCCGGCGTACCTCCCGTAGCGCTTACTATTACCGTCCCCTGACCACCGCTACAAGCTATTGGCGTTCCAACTACCGCTGTTACTACCAAAGCCGAAGGCTGCGTTATCGTTATCGACGTATTTGCCGTACAACTATTCGCATCCGTTACCGTGTAATTATAGGTGCCCGGAACTAAGCCCGTTGTCGCTGAACCCGTATACGTATATGCCGGTGTGCCTCCACTTGGGGTTAGTGTTACCGAAGCGGTTTGACCACTACACAAAATACCCGTCGTGGTCGCGCTTAACGTTAATAAATTTGGCTGAGTTAATACTACCGTCTGCACATCCGTACAGCCCTTTGAATCTGTCACCGTGATCGTATACGTCCCCGCCGTTAACCCAGTATAGAGATGAGACGGTGCGGCAGCTGTTAATGCTTGATTTCCACCAATACCCGATAACGTATAGTTCGCTGTACCGCCCGTTACCGTTGCCGTTATCTCGCCCGTTTGTCCAAAACAATTTATCGCATCCGTAATCAAGGCCTGTAAATCTAATGCCGGTGGCTCGGTAATCGTATACGTCTCCGTTGCGGTACATTGGTTCGTCGCATCCGTCACTGTTACCGTATACGTGCCTGGAACCAAATTACTAATCGAACCACTTGAAGGAATAACTCCTGGAGGACTAGATACCCAAGAATACGTGTATCCAGGCGTACCTCCACTTGGAACTATACTTATACCACCATCGTCCGCTCCGTTACAACTAATCTGCGTTACCGTCTCCGTAATTACTAATGGTGCGGGTTCACTTACCACTACATTTACCGTCGCTTGACAGCCGTTCCCATCCACTACCACCACCTGATACGTCCCAGCCGTTACCCCTGTAATATTTGCCGTTGTGCTCGTAGCAGGTACCGTAGAATACGTTAACGTACCCGTTCCCCCCGTAGCCACAATCGTAATCGTACCATTACTTCCCCCGTTACAGCTCGGTGGCGTTGTCGTTGCCGTTACACTCAACTGTGCAGGGTTATTCAATACTTGTGTCTGCGTCTGTATACATCCATTCGCGTCCGTTACCGTAATCGTATAACTCCCAGATCCTAACGAACTATATAAATACGTGTTCGTACCTGCTCCCGTTGGAGTTATCGATTGAGTCGTTAGCGGTAAGGCTCCCGTTAAGGTATAATTTGGCGTACCGCCATTCACCGTTACCAATATACTCCCGTTCGTCCCATTATAACACAACGGATGCGTTGGTGTTAAATTCATTACCAATGTCGGTGGAGCTGGATTAATTGTCCAAATACCCGTGATCGTACATCCGTTCGCGTCGGTGACCGTTAAATTATATGTTCCAGGAGCAAGGTTTGTTAAATCTGCCGAGGAAGAACTAAAGCCCGAGGGACCAGACCATAGATAACTGTAGCCTGGAGTTCCCCCAGAATTAGTAATATCAATCGCTCCACTATTTATTCCGGCACATTGAATTTGAGTTACTACTCCAGTTAAATTAAGTGCAGGCGGAGCCGTTATCACAATATTGGGGAAATTCACTGTACACGCATTCGCATCAGAAACCGCAACAGCCAAAGTACACGCGCCGGGAATATTTATGGGGTCTTGTACGTTTGAAACAAATCCACAGGAAGAGGTCCAGGAATAGTTATAATATGGGGGTGTCCCCGTGAAGGGAGTTCCTCCAACAACGGTTAAATTAACGCTACCGTTCGTACCATTAAAACAGGTGTTATTGATATGGGTTTCTGAAAGAAAAAGTTGTGGAGGCTCGGTAATAGTTACATTTTGATTACTCGTACATCCATTCTTATCAGTAAGTGTTATTGAGTAATTACCAGGAGCAAGCGAACCAATAGGATAATTCCCACTTATTATGCTTGGATTAGCTGTTGGTATTTCAATTGCTGCTGTTAATGCTCCTGGAGGTCCTGAAGTCTGTCCAGACCAAGTAACATGATACCCATCTGATGGCGTGTTTCCTTGCGGAGTCCCCCCTGTTCCATGTACTAGAATTGATCCATTATTGGCACCAAAACAAAGAATATTTTGTATGGTCGTTGAAACGCTTAGTGCAGCCGGGGGTTGAGATATGGTGACATTAGCCGTTGTGGTACACCCACCTCCATTATCAGTAAAGGTGAAAACATAATTTCCTGCCAATAAATTATTAATTGTTGCAGTTCCACCACTGCTATTAATTGCATTCGGACTTGAACCTGAACCATTACTGCCAGTCCAAGAAATACTGTATCCTGGATTTCCGCCCGAAACGGTAAATGTTACGCTGCCGCTTGCTTGATTATAGCAAAGTGCTGGAATTGTACTTGAAGTTACCGAAAGGGGAACCGGTTGGGTGATTTGAATGTTTCCTTGATTAAACGCACATCCATTCGCATCTGTAATGGTTAAAGAATAAGTTCCAATTCCTAACGGAGAAATGGAATAAGGACTATAATTTGGTGGTGTAATTTCGGCTCCTACAGGGTCTCCTGTTGAACTTCCAGCCCAGGAAATATTAAATCCAGTAGAAGCTGGAGTACCGTCAGATGCATTTAAATTGGATATTCCTATTGAGCCACTGCCGCCGTTACATGGAATATTCACTGGACTAATCGTTGGACTTATTGCTGGAGGCTGAGCGATAGTAAAGCTTGTTGATAAAGGACAATTATTATTATCTTCTATGGATATTATGTAAGTGCCCGCAACAAGATTATTCATCAAATATGTATTTGTAAGTGCTCCCTGAGCACAAGTAACAATCTCCTTTGGACATCCATTAAGCGAACCGCCAGAACTAGATGCAGGCCCTGTCCATGATATGTTGTATCCCTTACAATTATTTATACATGTCCCTGTGCTTCCTCCATTAACTGTAATCGTTGCAGAACCTAAGTAATTATTAGATAATGTGTTTAACTGGTTACAAAGAGGTTGTGATACTGCAACAGTGGATGTTAAGAGAGTTGGTTGACTTACGAAAGCCCCATCTACGCCAGTACAATAATTTCCATTAATCAGGATATTAATATTATATGTTCCTGAGGATAAACCCAGAAACTGTTGAGTTAAAGAAGTGGTGGGCGTAGCCGGAAGTGTAGTAACTGTAGTGCCTGCATTTGGACTACCTGTATATGGACCAACCAATTGATATTGATAAGGCCCAGGAGAACAATCATTATTTTGATCTAATAGAACTGTAATTGAACCAGTCGCGGTACCATTACACTGTGCGGGAACTATCGTGTAGGTTATTCCTCCCTGCCCATATCCCTCTACCGCCATCCCAAGCAGGAAGACTAAGCCTAAAAGGCTTTTCCAAAGAGAATATGTGCAGTTTTTACTCACGTAGCGCTGTTCTGTACTATTTTATTACATAAAAGTTGCCTTTCAACCCGCAAAAGTACGCAATATTGGGTTATTAACAACGATGTGGGGTTATTAACAATTTCTTGTACGAAATTCATTGGATTTCTCATCGTATAACATTTAAGTGCCCATGGGCATTAACCGGATTGCCTTTGTAATCATTAAATTGAATCTTCCAAGTGTACGTTCCTATCTGTACTTTATCTCCCCTAAAAGTTCCGTTCCACGAATCATACTGGTTATTGGTTTCATAGATTAATTGACCCCAACGGTTATAGATTTGTAAATTGTATTTTGTTACTAAATCTGGCAGGGTAAGGATTGGTTTAAATTCATCATTCAAGCCATTACCGTCCACTGAAATCGTATTGGGTACAAACATTTGTAAAGGCTCTATTGAGCCAAAAACCATCGAAGTGTCATCTACACAGCCATTGCTATCAATCGCTTGTAATGTTACGATGTAATTTCCTGCGGTCATAGACTCAAAAAGATGCGCTGGATCTTCCGAGTAAGAAACGGGGCTTCCGTCTCCGAAGTCCCAGACAAAAGAGGTCGCATTGGAAGAGGAATTAACAAACTGAATCGCGCCTGAATAGAAATCAATGTTATCGGTTTGGGCATAGAATGACGCGGTCGGACCGGTATAGCTTAGGATATAGTTATCATTCGAATACGTCTGAGAACACCCTTGCGCATCGGTTATTGTTAAGCTAATGTCATAGGGTCCTCCTGCGGCAAAATATGCTAATGGTTCAAACTCAGTACTTGTTTCACCATTGCCGAAATCCCATAGATAACTTACATTCACCCCATAAGAAAGGTTGCTAAATTGTACGCCAAATGGTGCACATCCTATGGTGTCTATCGCAATAAATCCTGCCAACAAGGAGGTCGTAGAATCCACTAACAATTGTTCCACATGGGAACAGCCGTTTCCATCCGTTACATAGACATTGTATAGTCCTGCACTCAAGCCCGTAGCCATATAAGTGCCTGGATCACTTAAAATTTCAAATAGCGCAGGGCTGGTTACAACGCCTGTTCCGAGGTGTTGCCATGAAACATTATACGGCGCGTTACCCCCAGAGGCACTCACTTGAATTTGACCCGATGCATTGGTACATCCGGCATTAGAGGCAACAAACATTACACTATTCAGGACAGTTGCAGGCTCATTAATTTGAACCGGAATAACCGTATTCATACTACAACTGTTGGAATCTTCTATGAATAAATAATAGTTACCAGGACAGAGGTTATTAAAACTATAGACTGCGTTTGGATTTAATAAATCGAACGTGGAAATCGGTAAAGAATCAACAAAAATGCCGGTACTTGTATCATATAATTTCACCCAATAGAATGGTGTGCCTCCAGTAGGAGTAAAGAAAATTTGTCCCGAGCACGCCCCTTTACACGCCACCGAAACCAAGGAGTCAACCACCACGTTTAATGGCGCCGCGGGTTGATTTACAGGAACATCAAAGGTGCGGATACAGCCATTTCCATCCGTAAGTAACAAGGTATAAATTGCCGCACTCAAGCCATTTGGTTGGGTGGTACTTCCAATTGACGGAAGATTCACCTGTCCGGCTTGCAGGGTTCCGTTGATCGTTGACCATTGGTACGAATATGGAGCGGTTCCACCACTTGCATTCGTAATAATTTGACCATTTGCAAAACCATAACACGTTACGTTATCAACATATGGATTTAATTGAATCGAATCCGGTGAAGTTAATGTTGATGAGAAGGTATTGAGAATACACCCATTTCCATCAGTAACCTCTAACTGATAAGTTCCAATAGGCAAGTTGATAATGTCTTCGGTAACATATTGGCCATTATTCCAAGAATACGAATACGGCGTCGTTCCTCCGGTAATATTGACAAAAATCGACCCTGTGTTTGTCCCGTAACAAAGAACGTTGGTTGGTATAAGTGAATAATCCAACGGAGCCACCGGCTCAAAGATTGTGTCTTGTATAATTTGATAACAACCTAGCGTATCTATAACTTTTACTTGATAAACTCCGGCAGGTAAACCGTTCACACTAGTGACTCCACTCGCAATTAAATTGCCCCCACTAAAATATTCAATGATATAATGAGGGGCAGGTGTAAATTGAGTTCCACCGGTAATACTTACTGATAAACTTCCTGTGCTGTTTCCATGACACAATATGTCTTGCACAGTCAAGATAGTGGAAATAGGAGAACCCGGTTGAGTAAGAATAATTACTTGGCTAACCGTACAATTATTAGCATCAGTTATTGTTAAATCATAGGTTCCGGCAGGAACTAAAGTCAAGTCTTGCGATGTATATGTAGGACCCGGTAATCCGTTGATAGTCGTTATCCAGGAATACGTATATGGCGCTGTACCTCCATTGACAGTTACATCGATAAGCCCTGTGGTATCCCCAAAACAATTAATGTTGGTATGAACTTCTGACATAATCAACGGTTGCGGTTGAGTTATAATTGAACTATCAATAAGTGTACATGCATTTGCATCTGTTATTAATAGCGTATATGTTCCTGGTACCAAATTAATTTGAGTTGAACTTGTTGGTCCTGTTGTTAAAATACCCCCATTTGTTGCTGTCCACAAATAAGTATACGGGCCAACTCCGCCAGAGACAACTGGAGAAATACTTCCATTACCGTTTCCGTGGCAATCCACATTCGCCGCATTCATCGCAACACTTAACGCGGCAGGTTCGCTTACAATAAACGTAAACGATTGACTACAATTATTTGAATCCGTTACGGTAAGCACATACGTGCCTGCACCAATATTGATTAGGTCTTCGGTGGTTGCTCCTGTACTCCAAAGATAAGTGTATGGTGCACCAACCAAATACGGTGTTCCTCCAACAACACCTACATCAATGGATCCCGTCGTTGCTCCATGACACAACACATTAACAATTGTTGGTGTTGCAACAATGGCATCAGGCTGTATAATAAATGTAGATATACTATCAATACAACCATTCGCGTCCGTTAAGGTCAAGCTATAGTTTCCAGCAGGAACCGCATTTAAATCTTCGGTGGTGTAGGTTAAGGCTCCAATACTCCAATTATATTGATACGGCAATACTCCCCCCGTAGCTGTTAAATCTACATAGCCTGTATTGTATCCATTGCATAAAATATGCGTGGTTAATACACTTAAAGATATTGAAGAAGGTGGTTGAAGAATTAGTGCACTGTCCTGAATACTACATCCGTGCGCATCAGTTACAGTAACATAGTACCATCCAATCGGAATATTAGAAAGGTCTTGCGTTAATATTCCTGTTGACCATGTATATCCATAGGGTGCGGTACCCCCATTCACGGTTAAATCGATACTTCCTGTGCTACTTCCAAAACAGGAGGCATCAATCGATGTGACCGTTGAAACCAATGGAGATATTGGTTGAGCCACAAAGAAGGTATCATTTAACTGACAATTATTTGCATCAGTAACAGTGACTATAAATGTTCCAGACGGAAGCACCGAAATATCTTCTGTGGCATACGTACCCCCATTCCAATTAAACGTGTACCCTGGCGTACCGCCACTAATTGTTAAATTGATGGCACCTGTGCTATCACCAAAACAAAGCACGTTGGAAATGGTATTCGCAATGGCGATTGGCTGATTTGGTTGACTCACCTGTACCGTATAGAATGCTGTACATCCATTATTGTCCGTTGCAGAAACAGAATAAGTACTGGCAATTAAAGTTGTGATATCCTCTGTAGTTTGACTATTAGACCAAATATATGCGTAAGGGGATGTTCCGCCCGAAGGAATCAGGTCGATGGATCCAGTATTTGCGCCAAAACATAATACATCCGTAGCTTGAGCTGTAAGAGTAAACGGAGCAACCGGTTGAGTTAATGTGATATTCAGATTAATATTACATCCATTCGCATCAATCACGGTAACATTATACGTACCCGCAAATATATTAATCGGGTCTTCTTGTGTATATCCGTTTGACCAAACGTATGTATATGGTTGGGTGCCACCAACTACGGATAAATCGATACTTCCGGTATTGGCACCATGGCAAAGAATATCTACATGTGTTTCTGCCAAAGAAAGTGGTGCATTTGGCGCTGTAATAGTGGCAGAAATTGAAGAAACACATCCATTCGCATCGGTTACAACCACGGAATAAGAACCAGGAGCGAGTCCATTAATGTCTTGGGTAGTTTGTCCGTTTGACCAAACATATGTAAAGGGTCCTGACCCGCCTGAAACCGATAAATTAATGTCACCATTGTTACCACCGAAACACACGTTGTTTTGACTCGTACTAAGCGATAAAGGACTTGCTGGCTGATTGATTGATACGCTAGTTGAGGCTAAACACCCGTTAGCATCAACTACATTTACTGTATACAACCCTGCAATTAATCCTGAAATATCTTCTGTTGTTACTGAATTTGACCAGTTAAACGTGTAAGGAGGCAAGACTCCTGATACGGTTAAATCAATGCTTCCTGTAGCGTCGCCAAAACACAACACATTGACATGCGTTGTAGCTAACGTAGTGTTAACCGATGGTTGAGTGATTGTAGCGCTGGTTGTTGCTGTACATCCATTCGCATCCGTGACTAACACGCTGTATGCACCTGCCACTAAGTTCTGTGGGTCTTGTACCGTTGCATTATTTGACCATAAATAGGTATATGGTGTGGTTCCGCCCGTTGGCGTTAAATTAATGCTTCCCGTATTTGCACCATGACACAACACATTCACCTGGGTGCTTGATAACGACAATGGCGCTTGCGGCTGTGTAATCGTTGCACTTATTGTTGCCGTACAATTGTTAGCATCCGTTACTGTAACGTTGTAGGAACCTGCTGCTAAGTTGTTAATGTCTTGTGTAAGCGCTCCATTACTCCAAACGTAAGTATACAATGGCGTGCCGCCTGTTGGGGTTAAGTTGATACTTCCCGTGCTATTGCCAAAGCACAACACGTTCACTTGACTTGTCGTTAATGCCAGAGGCGCTTGTGGTTGTGTGATCGTTACGGTTGTTGTTGCGGTACATGCATTTGCATCCGTTACCGTTACTGTGTAAATTCCGGCAAGTAAGCCTGTGATATCCTGAGTTATTGCGCCTGTATTCCATGAATACGTGTAGATTCCTGTGCCGCCGCTTACCGTTAAATCTATGCTTCCTGTTGAATTTCCAAAACATAACACATTCACTTTCGTCGTAGTTAACGTTAATGGATTCTGTGGTTGAGTGATTGTTGCATTTGTTGTTGCTGTACATCCATTCGCATCCGTGACTAACACGCTGTATGCACCTGCCACTAAGTTCTGTGGGTCTTGTACCGTTGCATTATTTGACCATAAATAGGTATATGGTGTGGTTCCGCCCGTTGGCGTTAAATTAATGCTTCCCGTATTTGCACCATGACACAACACATTCACCTGGGTGCTTGATAACGACAATGGCGCTTGTGGCTGTGTAATCGTTGCACTTATTGTTGCCGTACAATTGTTAGCATCCGTTACTGTAACGTTGTAAGAACCTGCTGCTAAGTTGTTAATGTCTTGTGTAAGCGCTCCAGTACTCCAAACGTAAGTATATGGAGATGTGCCGCCGGCTACGCTTAAATTGATTGCCCCGTTTCCTCCACCGTTGCAACTCACATTCGTTTGGGTGGTGCTCAGCGTTATGGGTTGTGGATGGATAATCGATACATTCAACGTTGTTTGACATTGGTTCAAATCGGTAATGGTTGCATTATATGTTCCCGCTAATAATCCAGTTAAATCTTCCGTGGTTGGTCCATGTGACCAAGCATAGGTATATGGTACTGTGCCTCCTGATACACTCACATTTATTGCCCCATCACTAAATCCATTACACGTAACATTCGTCTGAACATAGCTCGCCGATATTGGATTCGCAGGCTGAGTAATTACGGCACTTGTGAAACTAGAACATCCATTTGCGTCGGTTGCAGTTACCGTATATGTACCCGCAACCAAGTTTTGTGGATCTTGAAGCGAAGTACTATTCGACCATTGATAACTGTATGGGGCTGTGCCACCTGATGGAGTTAAGTCAATTGATCCCGTACTGTTTCCAAAACACAATATATTTACTTGCGTGGTAGATAAAGACAATGGTGCTTGTGGCTGACTAATTGTTGCGCTTGCACTCGCTGTACATCCATTTGCATCAGTAACAATCACGCTGTATGTACCTGAAGGCAAGGAACTGATATCCTCTGTAGTAGAATTGTTGTTCCATAAATAAGTGTAAGTTCCTGTTCCCCCGCTTACCGTAATATTTAATGCTCCTGAACTGTTTCCATGACAAACTACGTTAGTTAAGCCTACCGCGATTTGTATCGCAGAAGGCTGTATTATCGTTGCAGTTGTTGTTGCAGTGCATCCATTAGCATCTGTTACTGTTACACTATAATTTGTTGCAGATAAATTCGATACATCTTCTGTTTGGGCGCCATTACTCCACAAGTACGTATACGGTCCAGAACCCCCGCTTGCTGTTAAATTTATGGAACCACTTCCGACTCCGTTACATATTAAATTAACCTGAGTAGTAGTTAACACGACTGGCGAAGGCTGAGGAACTGTGATGGTCGCACTCGCCGTACACTGACCGGAATAGGTCACATTTACATTGTAATTTCCGGCAGCAACACCGCTAATGTCCTGGCTCAATGCTCCATTACTCCAAAAATAGGTATAGGACCCTGTTCCACCACTTACCGTGAGATCGATAACCCCTGTAGCTAGTCCGTTACACGTTACTGGAGTAACAACGGAAGTTATTGCTATCCCGGATGCTGGCTCCGTTATCGTTGTGTTTGTTGTTGCTGTACAACCATTTGCATCCGTGACTACCACACTGTATGCCCCTGCTACTAAATTCTGTGGATCTTGTACGGCTGATCCATTCGACCATAAATAGGTATATGGAGCTGCTCCACCAGTTGGTATTAAATCTATACTTCCCGTGCTTGAACCATAACACAATACATTATTTGGAATTGCATTTAATGATAATGCCGTAGGAGAAGTAACTGTAGCACTTGTAGTTCCTTGACACCCATTCGCATCCGTTACCGTAACGTTGTACGTGCCCACACTCAAGTTATTGATGTCTTGTGAAACTGAATTGGTATTCCATGAATAGGTGTACGGTGCCGTACCGCCAGCTACCGTCAAATCTATCGACCCATTTCCTCCACCGTTGCAACTTACGTTCGTTTGTGAAGTACTTAAGCTTAAAGCCAATGGGTTCATAATTGTTGCATTCAAAGTAGTTGTACACTGCTGTGAATAGGTTATCGTCAAACTATATGTGCCCGATGATAATCCCGTTAAATCTTCCGTAGTTGGTCCGTGCGACCAGGCATAAGAATATGGCGAAGTACCTCCTGTTACAGTAACATCTATTGCTCCATTATTTAATCCATTACAGCTTACATTCGTTTGCACATAGCTCGCCGATATTGGATTCGAAGGTTGAGTAATTACAGCACTCGTAAAACTAGAACATCCATTAGCATCGGTTACCGTTACTGTGTATGTGCCCGCAACCAAGTTTTGTAGATCTTGTTGCGCAGTATTATTGGACCATTGGTAACTGTATGGACCAGTACCTCCACTTACTCCTAAATCTATGCTTCCTGTGCTTGCTCCATGACACGAAACATTCAATACCGATGTAGTTAACGTAAGCGTAGATAATGGCTGAGTAATGGTTGCACTTGAAGTCGCTGTACACCCATTCGCATCAGTAACAGTTACGTTGTATGTCCCTGCGGTTAGGCTACTCGCAGTATCTTGATTGGCTAAATTAGACCATAAATAGGTATATGGTTGAGTTCCTCCAACAACACCTACGGTTGCTTGGCCATTCGAATTTCCAAAGCATGGGTTATTAGATATTACCGTAGTAAATGCTTGTAGCGTGGCATTTGGCTGTGTAATAGTTATACTGGTTTGTGCTGTACAACCGTTTGCTGCGGTTACTAACACTATATACTGGCCAGCAATTAAATTATTCAAATCTTCACTTGAAGCCCCATTCGACCAACTATAGGTATATGGTGCCGAACCTCCAATTACCGTCAAATCTATACTTCCATTGGTTCCATTGTAACAGGCTACATTCTGTTGAGATGCAGTAAGTTGCAGTGAGGGGGCCGGCTGAATAATTGTTCCATTTTGAGAAACAGTACATCCATTTGCATCCGTTACTGTAACTGAGTAATTACCTGGAGCGAGATTCTGAATGTCTTGTGTTACTGCCCCATTGGACCATTGATATACATATGAGGTCAGCCCTCCAGAAACCGAAATATCAATACTTCCAGAATTATTACCAAAACAGATGCTACTGTTCAAATCAAAAGTGTCGATTACAAGAGGAGAAACGGGCTGATTAATCGTGGTAGAAATCGTGCTATTACATCCATTCAAATCAGTTACTATTACATTGTATAAACCTGCAACAAGTGAATTTGGATCTTGCACAGTAGTACTGTTTGACCACTGATAACTATAGGGTTGAGTACCTCCTGAGACTGATAAATCTATTGCTCCTGTATTCCCTCCATGACAAAGTACATTGGTCTGAGTAGTGGTAAGCAAAATTGGATTCTGAGGTTGGGTTATCGTGGCCGAAGCGGCGATAAAACACTGATTTATATCTGTAATAATCACATTGTAAACTCCAGCGGCTAGATTACTTAAATCCTCATTACTAGAGCCATTACTCCAAGTATATGTATATGGGCCAATACCCCCAGAAGGAGTTAAATTAATACTACCTGTTGAGCCCCCGTTACATTGAACGTTCTGAGTAGAAAATGAGTATAATATTGGTGAAGGAACGGATAAATTATATGGGCCCAAACTTGAAACACATCCGTTATTATCGGTTACTGTTACTGAGTAATTCCCAGGTGATAAATTACTTATATCCTGAGTATTTGCTTGATAGTTTCCTCCCCCTTGAGTTGTCCAATTATACATATAAGGTGGGGTTCCTCCAGTTACGTCAATTAAAATTTCTCCCGTATTCTGTCCGTTACATATTATTTGAACTACGGTGTCAAGTGTTGTCACTAATCCGGATGGCTGATTATTAATGGTCCAAGATTGACTATATGTACAATTATTGATATCTGTAATTACCACATCATAAACTCCAGAAGATAATGAGGATATTGATTGTGTAGTAGCGCCATTGTTCCAAACAATACTGTATGGTGCAGTGCCTCCCGTTATCGATGTGATAGAAATCGCTCCATTATTAAATCCATTACACGTTATTTGAGTTGGATTGGAAACTATAGAAATAGATTGAGGGGTATTAATAACAAACGGGAAGAATTGCGAACAACCATAAACATCTGTTAATAACAGCGTATAATTACCTGCCAACAAACTATCAATGGTATTCTGACCGGAGACTACAATGCCTGAATTACTTGGTGGTTGTGTGCTGTAATTTATAGGACCAAATCCTCCGCTAGCTGTGAAATTCAAAATTCCATTTTGACTTCCATTACAAAGCAGCGCGTTGGATTGCAATGTAGCGAAAATGTCCGGATTTTGACTAATCGTTATTTGGGTAGAATCCTTACATCCATTTCCGTCTTCTACTATCACGGAATACGTACCTGCGGGTATACTCGAGAGGTTTTGTGTTGTCGTACCATTAGACCAATCGTACGAATAAGGCAATATTCCTCCATTTACATTTAAACTTATTTGTCCCGTACTAGCCCCATAACAGTTCACATTTGTTTGATTAACTGATATTGTAATCGCCTGAGGTTGTGTGATCGTTACACTCGTTTGAGCACTACACCCATTCGCATCCGTTACCGTTACACTGTATAAGCCGATGCCAATGTTCTGTAAATCCTGTGTCGTTGCTCCCGTGTTCCATGCATAACTGTACGGTGCCGTTCCCCCACTTACACTTACATCTATGCTTCCCGTCGTACTTCCATGACACAATACATTTACCTGCGTGGAGGTCGCTGTTAATGAACTCTGTGGTTGCGATATCGTACGCGTTATCGAGTCCTTACAACCACTCGCGTCCGTTACGATTACCTCATAACTACCCGTCGATAAGCCCGAAGCATCCTGTGTCGTTTGACCTGTACTCCATACATAACCGTAAGGAGCCGTTCCTCCACTTACACTTAAATCAATGATTCCCGTCGAGTTACCTGTACATCCCACATTTACCTGCGTACTCGTTAACGTTAAGGCCGTCTGTGGTTGTGTGATTGTCGTTACTACCGTGTCCGTACAACCATTCACATCCGTTACCACTACCGTATAGGTGCCCGAACCTATATTCGCTACATCTTGCGTGACTGCATTATTACTCCATGCATACGTATACGGTGACGTTCCACCACTTACACTTACATCAATACTCCCCGTCGTATTTCCATAACACAATACATTCACCTGGGTCGATGACGCTAGTACTGGGGTCTGAGATTGTGTGATCGTTACACTCGTTTGAGCACTACAGCCATTCGCATCCGTTACCATTACACCGTAAGTACCTGCAATAAGATTTGAAAGGTCTTGCGTTGTGGCTCCGGTGTTCCACAAATACGTATATGCTCCAGTACCCCCTGTTGGGGTTAGGTTAATACTGCCATTAGACTGACCAAAACAAAGAATATTAACCTGGGTAGTGCTTAAGCTAAGAGGAGCTTGTGGTTGTGTAATCGTTGCTGATGTACTTGCTGTACAACCATTCACATCTGTTACCGTTACGCTGTAGTTGCCTGGTGCAAGCGGACCTAGGTCTTGGATAACAGCCCCGGAATTCCACGAATAAGAGTAACCTGCGGTACCCCCATTAACAATTAAATCAATATAACCATTTGCTTGATTGAAACAATTCACATTAATAATTTCTGTACTCAAAACAAGAGCCGGCGGAGATGAAACGGTATCTGTTAATGTTTGAACACAATTGTTAGCATCAGTAACGGCAACGGAATAGCTGCCATTAGGTAATCCTGTCGGATCTTGAACCGTCGAACCATTGGTCCATAAATAGCTGTATGGAGGAGTTCCTCCGATAGGTGTTAAATTTATAGAACCTGTAGAGGTATTAGAACATGCGTTGTTTGTATTAAAAGAACCTAAAAGCAGTGCTGATTGGGGTTCAGTAATTAAAATGGAATTGCTTACTGTACAACCGAATAAGTCAGTAACTACGGAAGTATAGTTTCCTGCGGCGAGATTAACCATTCCGTTATAAGTACCTGATATCACACCTACTGAAGGTATAATCTCATATCCATTCGGATTGACACTTAAATTGTTTGGTCCCGAATAGAATACATTATAACCATGGGTATTTCCGTTGTGCGGATTTCCTCCTTGTACGTTTAAAACTACTGAACCCGTGTTTTGTCCGAAACAACTGACATTGTTAACCACTGGCGAAACCGTCAATTGGGGTGGATTCGCAATAGTTACTGTCTGTGTTGTTGTACACCCTCCGCCGTTATCTGAAATGGTAAAGGTGTAAGTTCCTGGGGATAAATTAAAAATTGTATCATTTCCACCACTATTCAATATAGCATTAGAAATACTTCCGTTTAAAGGTCCAGTCCAAGAAATGCTATAAGCAGGATTTCCACCTGATACATTAAATACAACATATCCATTTGATTCATTATAACAAGCCGCCCCAAAAGAAGTATAATTTACCGTTAACGGGATCGGCTGCGTAATTTGAATTGATGATGAGACAAATGAGCAATTGTTTGCATCATTTATCGTTACTGAATAGGTTCCTACCAATAAAGAATCTATCGTATATGATGAAAAACTTGGCGGCGTTATTTCATTCGTAGAGTTTCCAGATGGTCCAGACACCGGGCCTGACCAAGTGATGTTAAAACCTGTTTGGCCTGGCGTTCCATCATTAAGGCCTAGTCCAGAGACACTTATTGCTCCAAAACCTCCGCTACATGGAATATTAGAAGATATTAGCGTCGGTACAATTGGTTGTATTGGGTTAATAGTAAAATTAGAATTTGCTTGACATCCATTAAAATCTACTACTGTTATATTGTATGTACCTTGAGCAAGCGACGGCATTGAATAATTATTATTTACTGAGGATTGGGAACAAGTTACTACTTGTTTTGGACAGGAATTTAAACTTCCACCCGACGACGACGACGGCCCAGTCCAATATACATTATAACCTCGACATGCATTGGCACAAGAACCTGGTGTTCCACCATTAATAAGCAAAACAGCGGCTCCGAGATAATTATTACCAACAGCATTCGCTTGGGCACATAAAGGCTGTGTAATCGTTGAATTTACTGTAATCGCGTTCGGTTGTCCGACGGAGGACTGTCCGGTGGCACACGGTTCCCCATCATACAAAGCATTGACAGTATAAGTACCCGCTGTTAGCCCAGTAAAAGTATATACCGTATTCGATGTTAAACTTGATGTAATACTTGTATTTGAAGGACTCGGGCCAATTAATTGATATTGATAGGGCCCCGGACCACAATTGGTTTGAGATACTAAATTTACTTGAATTTGCCCATTTGATCCACTGGGACAGGTAACGTTAGCAACGCTAAACTGCAAATCAAACTGAGCGTTCAATACATTACTAAAAAGTATAAAAAATATGGTAATACTTAACGCCCTCCAAGTTTGCATTGGCAACACACACAAGACACGAAAAACACCCGTTTTCAAAATCAACCTACAGTTTCCTCCTAATTAACTTACAAAAATATAGTAATTACGGGAGACCCACAATAAATTCTATGTATATAACTAACGTTAAATTGTTAGTTCACCACAACTACCTTACCCACCTTACGAGAAGTTCCTTCATTAGTTGCGGTCCAGATTAAATAAACACCACTTTCTACTCTTGAACCGTCTACGCGTTTACCGTCCCAGGTTGCTGTACCACCATTGGAGGTAGTCTTGAAAATTAAATTGCCCGCTATGTCTGTAACTTTAACGTCGGAATCATAGCGAATCCCTTGAATTGTAATTAATCCCTCATAACCCGGACGCACGGGATTTGGAAACACCTTGGTGGAAGAATAATCTGCGTCGTCTTGCGAGGCGTCTGAACGATAAGAAACCAGGCCTAAATCAGTAATAATAAACAATTCACCCGTCTCCTGATTCAGCTTGATATCATAAATATTGTTTGAGATCAAGGCTGAATTTTCTTTCGTAAATTGTTTAATGATTTCCGAACCATCCGAAGACAATAGCACTAATCCGGCACCGGCTGTTGCCATCCATTTTCGATTACCTCCATCAACCTCTATGTCGGTGATGTGAGTTGATCCAAGCACATATTCCACATTTCCTTCAAACCGCACCTTAATTCGTTGGGCATTGTAATCTCCAGGGTTCGCTGTAAAGGATCCCGTTGTGTTGTATAACACGGCAAATCCCGCATCGGTGCCAATCCATAATTCCCCATCTAAATCCACCGCAAGCGCGGTCACATTATCGGACGGAAGCGCACCGCTGTACTCTCCACTGGTTAAATTAATATGAAAATCATCCCCAATATTATCAATGGTTTCTGAATAAGTATATCCAAACAATCCATTTGTTTCTGTTGCAAACCAAAGGTTTTGATCTTTATCAATCACCATGCGGGTGGTATATTTATTTCTAGCTTCAACGCCACAATCAAAGGCCGACCAAGTATTGTCTGAGCGTTTAACAACCAAGGGCCGATCCGACCAACCGTTCAAGACCCAAAGATTGCCTTTTGTATCGTAACAGACATCAGAGGCTAAGGCCCAACCATTTCCTGCCAAACTTAACTGAAGCGCACTATTTGTTTGATCGTAAACTGAACATGAATTGTTTGCTGTATTAATAATTGAAACTGGATAGGCTGAATAGGTAGATACCGCAACTTCCTCTGGGTTTTTCGGATTTACTGATATATCGATAAAATCATGAATATCAATTCCATGCCATTGGGATAAGGTGGTATTATCGTTGAACGACCAATTTTCATCTTGAAACAAATAATATCCGTGGCGCAAAAAACCTGGACTTTTAAATTCGAGGCGACCGCTTGCAATTGCTAACCTACCTTTATTCCAATCCATGGAATAAAAATCATTCCTTGGTGGACCTGGATAGGTTACCTTCTCGTAGGAATATTCTCCAATGACTCGAATTGGTCCGCTAAACTCATCAGCCATCCACTTTTCTCCATTTTCAAGAACCACCATTTGATTTGGGCGAAAATAAATACCCAAATAAAAAGAAAGTGCAGACTCAATTAACTGTCCATTAGCGTTGTATGTAAGTAGGGCCCCCTCTGCTAAAACATCTAGTTTATTTTCATGTTGGGTTAAGTTTGCGATTTCTAGACCTGTAGAGTAATAATCAAAATAGACAAATTCAGTTGGCGTAAGTTTAAGTATTGTATCATTACCAAAGGCATTGGTTTTTTGTAAGACAAAAACCTCTTCATTGACTTTTTCTATTGCGGCATATGTGCTGTTAAATACCATCGGAACACGGTTATCTTGCGTCCAACCTTGTGGCGAAGGGAGCAATACATCTCCGATGTTTCCAATAAATAATTTAGATGGGCTTAAGGCTAAAATTTGTTGGTCTTTTATTTCTATATCGACAATCGGCTGTACTGAATTCGTGGGGTAATAGGTATCTTTTATTTCGTTTTTTAGCGGGTTCACTAAAACCACTCCAAAATCAGTAGCAATATATATTGTCGTACCATATCGATAAAACCGATTGATTTTTTTACTCCCTGAAATCGATGCTAATTTAATTGCGGGAATATTGATTATTGTATTACCTGAAACCTTGTCGATGTTTCCGTTCTTGTACCCAATATACAGCGCTTGATCAATAGTATCAAAGTAAATGCAAGAAAGTAAGATATCTGAAAGTCCATTCATTTTATTAAGCAGGGTCTTTTCTTTTGAGGCAAGATGATACTTCATTAAGCCATTTTCGTAGGCTGTATAAACAAACTCATCGTCTTGAGCAATATCCAAGGCTCTCATTGTTGCCGTGTGTAAACGCCAACTTCCCGTTTCTACCTGGGAAAAGACCCCGAGGGAAACACAAAGAAAACCAGATAATAAACAAAGCCATTTCATGGACATGCAACGTATTTTAAACAAATTTATTCCCAATTAATCAAATTCCTGCTTCTTTTAACATTATTATGATTCAAATTCCTTTTAATTTCGAACCGTAAATGAATAGCTTACAAAAACAACTATACGCAACTGGACTTTTTTTGTTTCTTATACCAAGCATTGTCTTTGTATTCGCAACCTTACTTTGGTTTATCGGCTTGCCTATTAACGGATGGTTATTTCTTGTTTCTATCGGATTAGCCGCAGGGATTTCCTATCGAGTGTTCTCACCTAAGGCTATAAAACAATGGAGTTGGCTTTTCCTGGGCTGTTTTGTCATTGTTGCCTCTCTATTAATAGCTGTTCAATTTTATGATTGCTCTTTTGATGGACAATGGTATCATCAAGATGCCATAATGTTTCTTTCAGATGGTTGGAATCCAATTTGGGATGCTGCTATATCAAATAATGCCGTTTCTGGTTTAAATGCAAACTATGTCAATCATTACCCCAAGGCGCCATGGGTAATTGAGGCTGCGCTCTATATGTTCACTGGCAACATAGAAGCCGGGAAGGCAATTCAATTGATTTACCTGGTATCATTTATGTTACTGCTACTCACATTCCTAAAGAACAGGTTTATGTTATCTTGGGGAACCGCAATACTCATTACACTCTTCATAGGAGGAAGCACCATTTCACTTGGTCAACTCTTCAGTTTTTATGTAGATGGTCTACTTTTTAGTCTATTAGGTATTTTATTGTTATTTCTACTGGAATTAATTTATTTCGAAGCAAAGGTTTTGGGGTTCATGGCCTTAGCGTTTGTAGTGCTAGCGAACATCAAATTTACCGGGTTAATTTATGGGTTAGTATTTTTAATGATGGCTGGAATTTGGATAATACTTAGACATAAAGACCTTATTAAAATAAGAATACTGCACTTTAGTTCTGTCGTACTTATAGGCGTAGTGTTTATTGGTTACCCAACCTATGTGAGAAATGTTATTTCCAAAGGCCATCCGTTATTTCCAATTATGGGTCAAAACAACGAGGGTAAATCAATTGCCGAAGTACAATATCCAGCAGACTTTTTCGACATGAATCGTTTTGAAAAACTGATGTCGGCACACGCTTCTATTCCCATTTATACCGATCATGAGCACGCGTCCGTAAGAAAGCCATTATTCAACAAGAACCTCGTCTTGGAGTCTATTCCTTATTATAAAAACCATCAACCTGTAACGATGAGCCCGTTCGGGCCTTTTGAAGGCGAATTACTTGTGCTTTTTATTCCGCTTTTATGTTTGTTTTTCCTTCGAAGAAGACCTCTTGCATTATACCTGCTATTTGGCGGGATTATTCTTTCGATGATTATTCAGCCTGAGGCTTGGAATTTACGCTATGCCCCGCAATTGCTTTTGATTTTTGCGCTTGTTTTAGCTGTGTTAATGCAAGAAAAAAAGGGGTGGATTAGGGTATACTCCATAGGATTTGCAGGATTATTTATTCTTAACTCTAGCATAACTGTTTTTCAAAATTGGCGATGGGTTTCAGAAAATAATACCGCATTAATTCAGGAATTGGAACCAATGCGAAAAACTCACGTAAAGGTACAGGCTGGGTGGATGAAATCTTTTGAATTAAAACTTAAGCACTTTGAAATCACTCCAGTGTATGAACTTGATAGCAATGGCGTATATAATACTTTTCCGGGTGACGCCTTTAGTGGATGGAAAGTTAAGAAGGATTTAAAATGAAGATTGGGTGGCATTTACTACGGGTAAAAAGTTGGGTGAAAAATGGCTTTCTCTTTTTACCGGCGATATTTTCGTTGCGCTTATTGCAATGGGATTTTATGTGCTCTGTGTTCGTGGGTTCCTTAATATTTTCTCTCATTAGTTCGTTTGTTTATATAAATAATGACATTAAAGATTCAGAAGAAGACGCGCTACATCCGCGAAAAAAACATCGTCCCATCGCTTCAGGTTTAATTTCTAAACAACGGGCTTTCCTCATCGGAATTGGTTTGCTAATACTTGCTTTTTCTTTACTTTTTATAGCTAAGCTTCCGCTTGCTTTTTTGGGCATTGTTCTTACCTATTTAATTTTAAACATTCTCTACTCCTTTTGGCTAAAAACATTGCCCTTATTAGAACTATTCATTGTAGCTATCAATTTTGTGCTTCGTGTACTGGCCGGATGCGCTATAATCGCTGTTAACCCATCCCATTGGATTTTAGTAGTAACTTTCTTTCTTGCCTTTCTGATGGTCGTTGTTAAAAGAAAATCAGAAATCACCCAATTACAAGGCAATGCGGTAAATCACCGCGCGGTATTAAAAGCCTACAGTGTTGGTTTTTTAAATACCCTCACATACATTGCAGCAACAATAACCATTACAGCATATTTGTTATACTCCATAGACCCGGATGTCGTAAAAGCGTTGGGCACTGATTGGTTAATGTATAGCTCCTTATTTGTGTTGATGGGGGTAATTCGATTCATCCAAATAAGCGAACAAGGATTATATGAAGGGGAAGGAGACCCAACCACCTTATTGTTTAAAGATCGGTTTTTGCAAGGAACCGTGTTTTGTTGGATTTTGTATTTAATCGGGATTATCTATGTCTAACCATTCCGATAAGCTTGCGCTGTTTGATTTTGATGGAACCCTATATAAACACGACAGCATTCTTTCCTTTTGTCTATTTTATTACCGAAAAAAACCCCTCAGAATTTGGCGCGTAATTATGCAGGTATATGCATGGGTTCTTTGGAAAAGAAAACGAATCAACACCAGTACATTTAAGTCTAAATTCATTTGCTTTATTGCAAGTGATTCCGAACTAGAAGTTAATCGAATGGCTTCCCAATTTTGGAAAAATAAGGACACATTTAACCAAGAACTTATGTCAGCATTAAAAAACTGTCAAGCAGAGAACCTGTGTGTTGTGGTGGTTTCTGCCTCTCCTGATTTGTTTATTCTTCCGGCCTGTGAAAAACTAGGCATTCAACATGTTGTATCAACTACCCTACGCATCCATGAGGACGGGTATACCTTAGGTACAAATTGTAGGGGTTCTGAAAAAACTATCCGTTTGAGGGCTGTATTTCCAACCCAACGCATTGTTAGAGCATATTCCGATAACACCGACGACCTTCCATTATTACAGGCGGCAGAACAGGGTTTTCTTATAAAGAATGGCGCTATTCGTTCAGTGCCTAACGGGGGTGATTTTCATTAAAAATATACCGCGCATCTAACTGTAGTTGTTCCTCTAGGCCCATGTGATTACGTTCAGCTTTTAGTGTTATTTCTTTAATCCATTGTGGATTTGCTCGCATTTCACTGATAATTCGTTGTACTTCTGAGTTTTCAATTATTCGCAAAAGTTCAACACTTGATTTTGAAGATCTTTGTTTAAAATCATTAATATAAATCCAACGCTCTCGACCACTTTTTACCATGGGATAACTGCGTAATGAGTTCATTTTATATCCAAAGCTTGATAAGGTGTCTATATTCTCAAGGTGGACTGCAAGTTTCACCAGTTGATTATTATCGTTAAAGTACAGCACGGGAGAACTGCTTTTTGTAAAATCAAATACTCGATTGGTTCTTGCGATAAAGATTTGTGGGTCGGGATTATACCATGATGGATGGTGATCAAGCACCCAGTTTGCAATGGGCATATGTTGGAGATTAGACCAATCAAATTGGTTAAAAGGTACATGTACACTTAATAAAATTCCTTGAGAAATTAAGGCCGAAACAACCAGCGGAATCCGAAACCGCAAAGAAAAATCACGAATTAAATGAAATACATGAAAAAGTAAGGGTACTGCAATCCAAACCGCATACCGATTAACGATTGCCATTCCATGATTCCAATTGTTCATCGCCGAAACCAATACGGTCATCGAAACTAAGATAAGCGGTATTAAATCCCATGAATCCACCCTGCGATTTTTAATCATATCAAGCCCTCGATATACTAACAGTACCATATAAAACAATAGAAATAGTCCAATGCTTAATATCATGCCTTGATTTAAATCAAAATAAAAACCGGTAATACGGGTCATTGAAATGTTCTCCGCTGCAAGAAATCCTGCGTCCTTAATCAAACTGGTGGTGGCGAATAAACCATAAAAATAAAATGAAGGGATAAAAACAATCAATCCATAAAAAGCAAATGGAAGCATTGGTTTTATTGCATATCGCTGTTTATTCCATACGTATACATACATCCAAAGTAATAGAAACACTATAGGTTGATTCTGCAGGGTGGCTAACGCACACGCAAGTATAGCAAAGTGAAATCGTTCATGTCTTAAAAAAATGAAACTCGCCATCAATAAAACAACCGTAGTTAATTCGGGATGGGTCCATGTATTATAATAAAATGCCGCACTTAAGAACGCGACGAAAAACAACAATACTTCATCAAAAACAACCTGTTTTGGAAGGAATAAAATTAATATCAACAGTAGTGTCCAACAGGCAAGATTGGTGTACTTAAATGCATGAATCGGGTGTATATTAAAAAAATCCGTCATGCACCGAGCAGGAACATTCAATAAGGAATAAAACACAAAGTGATACCCGTAAACTCCCCCGTTATTGTTTCGATAAAAACCGCCGAATTCCGTTCGAATGGGCTCTTTCGCTTTTGATTGAGTTTCTTTTAAAAAACGTTCCACCTCATCAAATGCAGCGGCTTTATAGTTCGATTCCCACGATTGATGCGCAATAAAGTCAGCTTTAAATGAATCAAAATCTGCTGGATGAATCGATGGTGTACAGTGATTATACCACGCTTCTGTAGTTAAAATATATTCTATTCCATCACCGGTAGCATAGGGTTCTGTGTTCGAGAAATACCGAAACAAACCCAGCGTAAAAAGCAAAATAACAACGCTTTTAACAACCCAACCTGGTAGTTTATTGAACATATAAATAAAAGAGAAGAATTAATAAATACCGCACAAATTTCCCGATAAAGATAAATAAGAAGGTTGGCTTCCATGCTGTTTTAAAAAACCCTAAGGCTACAGCTATTACATCACCAACAAACGGCAGCCAAGTAACAAGCGCTAACCAAACACCATAGCGCTTGATCTTGTTATCCCAGCGTGAAATCTGATTTTGTGTTACTCGAATTTTCGCTAACCATTTAGGATTACCTAAATAACCAATCCCATAATTTAAATACCCTCCAAGCGTATTTCCTGTACTTGCAACCAATAAACAACCCCAGGGGTTAAATGAAAACAGCATGGCAATGAACAAAGCTTCTGAAGCAACAGGTAATATCGTCGCCGCTAAAAAAGAGGCAACAAACAAACCAATATATCCCCATTCAATCCAATCCATAAAAAAAGGCCGGATAACCGGCCTTAATTACAAGTAATTACTTATTATTTTTTGGTGAATTTACGTGTAGCAAACCCATCATTCGTTGTAATCTTTACGGTATATAATCCAGCAGATAAGTCGTTAATCGCCACCTGCTCAACAGATACCCCATTGGCAGCATTGAACGACGATTCTTTTACTTTGCTTCCTGCCGCATTATAAATTGCTATTACACCCGGTGTTGCGTTGTCGATTTCCATTTTAATATTCAACACCTCATTCGCTGGATTTGGATATACCAAAGTAGCAATACTTGCAGATTCTTCGTTTATTCCAATGGTCGGATCAAAATTCATTCGAACCCATGGTGTTCCTGTTTGATAATACCATGTGTTATCAAAATAATCAAAGAAGAATGATGTTTGCGGTTCAGATGTCCCCGCATTAACAACTTTCAACCCTTGGCTATATGCTCCCATAACCGCTAAATACGTTGTATTTGCAACCAAATTTACAGGAACGTTCAACATTAGCATTTTGTTTACGTTTAAATCCGCTGCTGTTACAATATATGGATCTGATTCAGATTCAAAAACAAAGTCACCTGTGGTTGCATCAACTGAATACAATTTCACAAACACCTCTGTTCCTACTGTCGTCCCACTAGCTCCACCTAACATTCTAACGTCAATTCCTTTTAAGGTTTGCGCATTCCAAATATCAAATAAATTTCCTGACTCAAAACCATCTGTTCCGTTAGATGTAGACCCTGCTGGGGTTCCATTATCACGCGCATAGATGTAGTTAGTTACACTAAATGCTGTGTTTGCAATCACATTGTTTGCTGGCACGTCATCTGTTGAATCTGCCGTCAACGCATGAACTACCGTGTAATTTCCAATCGCAGCCGGAGTAAACGGATTACTTACCGTTAACGTTGCTGTATCTAAGGACGGGATTGTAGTGGCGGGACTTGATGATGTAAATGCACCACCGTTTACGTTAATGCTGTATTGAACACCAGACTGGCTGTTAACTCCGCCATTGAATGCATTGATTTCAAAATCAATTGGTGCAGTTTGTGTGGTTGGAATTTGGAAATATGGTAGTCCCGCAGTTCCCCAATACTTTGAAGTAATGCTTAGGTCATTTGTTGGGTTAGTAACAATCTTAACGTTATCAATATACCAGCCATAGGTAATCCAAACATTCGGATTTGTGGCTAAATTCGGATAGTTTGTTGTCCAGCTAAAACGAATCCATACATTTCCTGGATTGGCCGGCAATACAGTTGCAAGGTTGATGATTTTAACCTCCGGATTGGTGTACGGTGTGCCTCCAGAAGCAGAAAGAACAGGTTTATCTAAATTGTTTCCAACAGAGAAAAAGTTGGTTCCGTCCGTACTGATTTGAATGTCTTGTAAGTCATTAAATCGCGCACCAAACTGCTCAAACTCTAAACTCACTTGGTTTGTTCCTCCAAGTGCAGCAATATTGATTGGGGCGGCTGTGGTTAAATTGTAGGTAACCGCTAACGCTTGAGTCCCTGGCGTTTGTGTAGGGTCTCCGTTAACCAATTCTGCATAATTTCCACCACCGGTTGAAGTAATTCCATTGGCAGACCACCAGCCATCAGAGGCATTGTTTATGTTCCATCCATATTCTATACCAGATTGACCGCTATTATCAACAGTCCAGTTCGCCGCATTGTCGAAGTTATCTGACCAAAGAGTAACGCCAAGAGTTTTGGTGTCCGTAGATGGTTTTGCCGTCATTGCACTTGACGATGGGGCCAAGGCATTTGCTGAAGGAATTAGAGGTTTCTTTTGAGCATAAGCCACTGAGCCAAGTGCTACCAAAGAAAAGAGTAAAGTTTTTTTCATGGGTTAATTTAATTTATGGGTCACGTAAAAATAAAGTAAAAAATTTATTTATCCTTTTCTTTCTTTTAGAAATGGAAGTGATTTTCTAAAATCACTCAGCTGATTATATGAAATAGTCTGAAAAACCAAGCTCTCTTTACGTTGTACAGGTTGTTCTACATAGCTACCGTCGGCAGCAATTATACATGAGTGCCCATTATATTCTATTTGATTTCCATCAACACCAACTCGATTAACCGCAGCTACATAACATTGATTCTCAATAGCCCTGGCCACTAATAATGAATCCCAATGAGAAATTCTACGGCTCGGCCAATTTGCCACATATAATAACAAATCATACGCTGGATTGCCATCTCTAATTAGGTTTCTAGCACCCTCTGGAAAACGAAGGTCAAAGCAAATTTGAACATTTATTTTCCAGCCTTTAAAAGGGACGATTGTTTGGTTATTTCCAGATTCAAACACCGCATCTTCACCGGCAAACGCAAATAAATGTTGTTTGTCGTAATGTGCCATTACATTTCCTTCAGAAACAAACACTCCTCGGTTGTAGAATCGCCCATCGCATTTAATTAATAAAGACGTGTAGAACGCTGTGTTATGACGGAGTGATTGTTCCTTCAACCATGAAATGGATTCGGATTTTTCCCAATCCTCAGCGTGTTCCTCAGCGTTCATGCTAAATCCTGTAAAAGCCATTTCTGGAATTAATATTAAGTCGGCCTCGGATTGGCTTTTTAGTGCTGATTCAATACGATTTCTGTTTTCTTGTGGATTTTGCCACGCTTGGTCAAACTGTAGTAAGCCAATGATTAAATCTTGCATAGTTTTTCTAAGGCATTGGTGAGCGTTTCTTGATCCTTTGCGAAACACAAGCGAATGTGATGAAGGTCTTTTTTTGAATTATAGAACACCGAAAGTGGAATGGCGGCTACGCCATGTTCTTTTATTAACCACATGCAAAAATCCACATCATTTTGGGTTGAAATCTGGCTATAGTCTACCGTTTGAAAATAGGTGCCTTCGCAGGGTAAGCAGGTAAATCTACTCGCCGATAATCCTTGTCTAAAATACATCATTCGTTCTTCATATTCGGTTCGAATTAATGCCGGATTAAAGGTTGGTAAATACCTGGAAATCGCATCTTGCATAACTGAATTCACACTGAACACTAAATACTGATGCACGTTTAATATCCGCTGCATTAAGTTTGTTGGAGCGCACAAATACCCCATTTTCCATCCAGTAACCTGAAGTGTTTTCCCAAAGGAAGAGACCACAACAGAACGCGTTCTTAACGCTTCGTAAGCTCTTACCGAAATATGTGCACTTGAATAGGTTAAAAACTCATACACCTCATCAGAAAGTATCGTAAGCTTGGGGTACATAGAAACTAAATGTATAAGCTGTGAAAAGTCTTCGGGAGACCAAACACGGCCACTTGGATTGTGTGGGCTATTGATAATAAGCAACCTTGTTTTTGAGTTTACCGCCGAAGTAATTGCTTGCCAATCAGGTAAAAAATCTGGCCCAAGTTCCACATTAACCGGCGTTCCGCCCACCAATAACACGGGAGTTTC
>ENA-OUVC01000415-OUVC01000415.1-marine-metagenome-genome-assembly--contig:-NODE-415-length-28445-cov-4.855823_pt1 | contig 28445 bp, 22 predicted proteins | sample MGYA00248622_ERZ508571 | MGnify/ENA primary metagenome ERZ508571 (study PRJEB26236, sample SAMN06267175) | marine metagenome | isolation source: Columbia River Estuary | place: USA:Columbia River Estuary... | reverse complement strand
CGCAGCTCCGCACGAAGCTTTGGGCTTGTGGAGCTGGCGCTGGAGTGCCCGGGCGACCGCCGGACTGAACACCTCGGGCAACGCGATGAACGGCGCGAGCAGTTCGCGGTAGCGCTTCTGCCATTCCGCCCCGTGGGGTGCGCAACCCAATCCGTCCCAGGCCTTTACTTGGGCGTGCGCCAGCTCGTGAAGCAGGGTGATGAGCATCGCCTCGGGCTGTAGGTCGCGGTTCAGAAAAATTTTGGCTCCGAGGTCGGACCGCCAGCGGTACGAACCCCATTTGCTGGCGCGGGGAGGCGTCAGTACAATATCGCCGCGAAACGCCCGAACAATGCGCGCGGCGTCGGCCTCTGCAGCAGCCGGAATCCGCCCCGCAAGGCGCCGCCAGTTTCGGTCGAGTGCTTCCACGGCCCCAAAACTACGTGAACTATCTTGCCCGCAGCTTCCTAAAGACCATGAACCACCTTCTCAACCAAGCTTGGGCCCGACGCGGGTTTGTTCATCTTCCCATTCACGCCGTTCTTACATGTACGTGGGTTACTCTTTACGAACATGGAACCGAATGGCTCACCAACTATGAGCTACGCAGCCTCACGCCACTCATTTGGATGGTGTTGGCGCAGACTAGCGTTTCGCTACTCATTGCCGAGCGATCCGAGCCGAAGTGGCCTCGTGTTGGCCGACTCGTCGCAGTGGCAGCAGGGCAATTGGCAATTCCGCTGCTGTTATTGGGCAGCTATGCCACGGCAGCGTGGGGAATCACCCTCGATTAGTTGCGAAAGCTCGGGCAGTCGCAGTCGCGGCCTGCGCCGCATGACACCACGGCCGTGGCGCCGAACAGCACGAGCATCAAGATCCAAATTCGTCGCTTCATGCCCCTAAGGTAGCGTACCTTTGAACACGATGCTCAGTGGATTTCTACGCGGACTCGGGTCCTACTTCCTCTTTCTCGGAGCCGTACTGCGCCGCCCCGAATCGTGGCGCGAGTACTTCAAATCGTTTATTAGGGAAGTTGATTTGCTCGGCATGAGCAGCATTCCGCTCGTCGTCTTCATTTCGTTGTTCATGGGCGCGGTCCTGACCATTCAGACGGCGATCAACCTCGACGACCCCTTCATTCCCGACATGTACATCGGCATCGCGGTGCGCGAGGGCATCTTGCTCGAATTTGCCCCCACCATCGTGTCGCTCATTCTTGCGGGCAAGGTGGGTTCCAACATCTCTTCGTCGCTCGGAACCATGCGGGTCACCGAACAAATGGACGCCCTTCAGGTCATGGGCATTAACCCCGCCAGCTACCTGGTTCTGCCGAAAATTGGCGCCAGTTTACTCTTCTTTCCGATTCTGGTCATCTTCAGCATCTTCATGGGGCTGCTGGGCGGCTACCTCGCGGGCGACTGGCTACACCTAGTCAATCCCGACAACTTCTTGATGGGCTACTTTGACGAATTCCGGCCCTATTATGTCGTGTATTCGCTGACCAAAACGGTCGTGTTTGCCTTTATTATTAGTTCGGTTTCGGCCTGGTACGGCTACCACGTCAAAGGCGGGGCTGTCGAGGTTGGCAAAGCCAGCACCAAGGCGGTGGTCACGATGTCGTTCAGCATCATCTTGTTTAACTACATCCTCACGGATGTCATGCTTCAGTAGGCGGTGATCGAGGTGCGCGGAATCAAAAAAGCCTTTGGCGACCAAGAGGTCCTCAAGGGCATCGACATGGACCTTAAGCCGGGCCAGTGCAACCTCATTATTGGTTCGAGCGGTTCCGGCAAGACGGTCATGCTCAAGTCCATCGTGGGCCTTATTCAGCCCGATGAAGGGCAGGTTCTGCTTGACGGACGCGACTGGACCGCCATGAAAGAGCACGACCGCAAAGTGCTCCGCCAAGAAATGGGCATGGTGTTTCAAGCATCTGCGCTGTTCACCAGCTTGAGTGTAGAGGATAACGTACGTTTTCCGCTCGACTTCTTTTCGACGATGTCGGCTTCCGAAAAAAACGAACGAGTGGCCTTTTGCTTGGACCGCGTGCGGATTCCGCAGTCGGCCCTCACCAAAAACCCCGCGGAACTCTCAGGCGGAATGCAAAAGCGCGTGGCCATAGCCCGCGCCATTGTGCTGAATCCAAAGTATTTGTTCTGCGACGAACCCAATTCCGGTCTCGATCCCGAGACGTCGGTGGTAATTGACCAACTGATCCAAGAGATTACGCACGATTTCGGCATGACCACGGTGGTGAACACCCATGATATGAATTCCGTGCTCGAAATTGGCGACCACGTCGTGCTCATGCGCCACGGCTACAAAGTCTGGGAAGGTGCCGGCCCCGACATCCTTCATTCGACCAACCAAGAAGTCGTGGACTACGTCTTTCGCAGTGCGCTGTTCAAAAAGGTCCGGGCGGCGCTTAAGTAGCTAGTAACTAGGTACTAGTTGCTGCTCCGCTACTTCCCAAATCTTCGCCAACGTCTCCGGCTGATCCCAATTTTCGGCGATTCCGGGCCACTGCATTACCTCGGCAAACACGCGGTCCATTTGGCGTCCGCGCTCAAGGGCCACTGAGTAGGGTATGTGGCTGAATGTCACCTGAGTGTAAAGCGGAATCCACTGATGGGGCCGCTGGGAGTGTAGCTTAGACTCAATTTTTTTGCGAAGCAAAAACTCGGGCTGGCCGGTCAGGTCGCGCATTTCGATGAAGTTCAGCAGGGCCAGCTCGGCGATGGCGTCGGCGTTGGGCTTGCGCTCGGCCTCAAAGGCGGGGAAGAGGGTCGCGGGATCCTCGCCCAGGGCGTCCATCATGCGGTTCAGCTCAAAGCAGTCTTCGAATCCGGAATTCATTCCTTGTCCATAAAACGGAACAATGGCGTGCGTCGCATCACCAAACAGGACCACCTTGCCCTTTGACCATGGCCAGCTGCGCACGATGCTGAGCTTGCTCACGGGATTTTGGGCCCACTGCTCTTTGAAGTCGGGCATCAGGGCGAGGGCGTCGGCAAAAAATTCCGCAAAAAACACCTCGGCGGCCTCAGGAGTGTCGAGCGCGGCGAAGCTCACGGGGCCCTCGTTCGGGAAGAAAAGGGTCATCGTGAAGCTTCCGTCGGGGTTGGGTAAGCCGATGAGCATGTAGCTGGCGCGCGGCCAGATGTGCAGGGCTTCGCGCTCGATTAGCGAGGTGGCGTTGGGGCCGGCCGGAATCAGCAACTCCTTGTATCCGTGGTCAATGACCTGTTCAGTCCATTCCATGGCGCCCACGGCTTGCAGGGCTTTGCGGATTCCGGAATTGGCTCCGTCGGTCGAAAACACGGCGTCAAAGCATCCGGAACCTTGTCCGTCGGGCGTGGTCCATTGAATTCGGCCTTCGAGGGCGTCGTCGAGGTCGGTGTCGTGCTCAAAGTGCAGGCGCACGTTGGCGTGCTTCTCGGCCTCGGTCATGAGGGCCATGTTGATTCCACCCCGCGAAACCGACCAAATGGCTTGGCCGTTCTCGCCGTAGGGCTGGGTCGTGATGCTGCCGTCGATGGCGTGCATCACGCGGCGGTACATCGGAATCGCCTCGCGGCGCACGGCCTCAGCCACACCCACCGCCTCAAGGGCGCGCCAGCCGCGGTCGCTGAGGGCGAGGTTGATGGAGCGTCCGCCTTTGTAGCCGGCGCGGCGCGAATCCGCGCGGCGTTCAAACACATCTACGTGGTACCCTCGCTGGGCGAGAAAGGTGGTCCAAAGGCTTCCCACGAGGCCCGATCCGACAACGGCGGCGTGCTTTGACATAGTTACTGCGTTAAGGATTCGGCGAGCAAGACCTCTAGACGGGCCAAGTCGCGGTAGGATGAATAAAGCGGAGCCACAGCCATGCGCACAGTACCCGGCTCGCGCCAGTCGGCGTAGACCCCGCGGGAGACGAGGTAGTCAAAGAATCTGCGGTCGCGCCCCACAAACTGCACCGAAACTTGCGAACCGCGGTGCTCTGGCTCGCGGGGAGTGAGAACCTTGATTTCTTGTCCGGTCTGCGCCGCCACGTGGTCGAGCAGCCCCAGGAGCACATCGGTCATCGCCAGCGACTTGGCGCGGTAGGCGTCGAGGTCGGCCCGGTCAAATACGTCGAGCGCGGCACGCTGGGCGGCCATCCCGAGCACAGGCGCGTTGGACCACTGCCAGGATTCGGCGCTGCGTTCCGGAACAAATTCGGGCGGCATCTTAAAACGGCTGGCCTTGTCGTGGCCCCACCATCCGGCGAGGCGAAAGGTTTCGGGTCCGTGGTGGCGTTCGTGGACGTACAGCCCGGCTACGCCGCCAGGGCTGGAGTTCAGGTACTTGTACGAGCACCATGCGGCAAAGTCGACGCCCCAGTCGTGAAGCTTGAGCGGAACATTACCCATCGCGTGGGCCAAGTCCCAGCCGACGAGCATTCCCTGGGCCTGGGCGGCCGCCGTGATCTCGGCAATGGGGTAGGCGCGCCCGGTGAAGTAGTGAACTCCGCCCAATAAAAGGGTAGCTCCGCGACGACCATGCTCAGCGATGGCCTTGAGGACCTCGTCGGGGGTGGGGGCGCCTTCGGGATCGGTTCCGCGTATTTCAAAAAGCTCGCCGTGCGCGTGCCACTGCGCTTGGCTGGCGAGGGCGTACTGGTCCGAAGGGAATGCCTTCGCCTCGCACACCAGCAGCGGACGCTCGGTCGTGGGATGGTAAAACGAAGCGAGCAGGGTGTGGATGTTGCCGGTGAGCGAACCCATGGCGACGACCTCAGACGGCTTGGCGCCGGCCAATCGGGCCAGCGAATCGGTCAGCCGCTCGTGGTAGGGCATCCATGGATTGGGGCCGTGAAAATGGGCTTCGACGCCATAGGTACGCCAGCTCTCAAGTTCGGTTTTGAGGGCCGATTCGACACCGCGGGGCTGAAGACCTAATGAGTTGCCAGTCAAGTAGATAACCTCTTCACCGTCGAGAGTTGGGAGGTGGAATTCCGCCCGCAGTGAAGCAAGGGAATCGGCGGCATCGAGACGTGCCGCTTCGGAAGTGCTGATAAAACGGTTCATAAGGGCTGAACAAGCATGCGCAAGGTAGGTTATAGCGTAAGTAATTTTGCTCGCTCAAACCCCAAATTCCGCCCGCCATGCAGGGAAGTTTCGAAGGCCGACACATCGGTCCACAGTCTGAAGAACAACAGCAAATGCTTCAAGCGATTGGGGCGAAGAGTCTCGATCAGTTGATCGACGAAACGGTTCCTGCGGGCATCCGCAGTCCGCGTGCGCTCGACATCGCGCCGGCCATCAGCGAGCAGGAGTACCTGCGCCACATTTACGGAATTTCTCAGAAGAACCAAGTGCTTGCCAGCTACATCGGCCAGGGATACCACCCCGCCGCGTTGCCTGCCGTGATTCAGCGCAACATTCTCGAAAACCCAGGATGGTACACGGCCTACACGCCCTACCAAGCCGAGATCGCCCAAGGTCGCCTCGAGGCCCTGCTCAACTACCAAACGATGGTGATTGACCTGACGGGAATGGAGATTGCCAACGCTTCGCTGCTCGACGAGTCGACAGCTGCTGCGGAGGCCATGACCCTCCTGCTTGCCGCCCGCAGCCGCGAGCAGCAAAAGCGCGACACCCTAAAGTTTTTTGTCGACCACGACGTCTACGCCCAGACCAAGGCCTTGCTGCAGACTCGCGCTGAGCCGATTGGTGTGGAGCTGGTGTTTGGCGACGCGATGAGCTTCGAGCCCACCGACGAGTTCTTTGGAGCCCTTGTTCAGTACCCGACCGCCAGCGGTTCGGTGCGTGACTATGTAGATTTCAGCGCCGCATGTGCCCGCCATGAGGTGCGCCTCGCGGTGGCTGCCGACATTTTGGCGCTGACCCTGCTGCCGTCTCCCGGGAGCTGGGGTGCCGATGTCGTCTTTGGTTCGACGCAGCGCCTCGGAATTCCGATGGGCTACGGCGGTCCGCACGCGGCATTCTTCGGAAGCAAGGACGCCTACAAGCGCTTCATGCCCGGCCGCATCATCGGTCGCACGATCGACGTGGACGGCAACCCCGCGCTTCGCATGGCCCTCCAGACCCGCGAGCAGCACATCAAGCGCGACAAAGCGACTTCAAACATTTGTACCGCACAGGTTCTGTTGGCCGTCATGGCCGGAATGTACGCGGTCTACCATGGCCCAGACGGCCTCAAGGCGATCGCAGAGCGCATCCACGCCAAGGCGAGCGGAATCGCTGACGCCCTGACCGCCATGGGCATCACGGTGATGCACGACGAGTTTTTTGACACCGTATCGTTTGAGGCTACGGACGCGCAGCGTTCCGCCCTAAAGAAGGCGACTGAAGCGCACGGAATCAACCTTGGGTACACCCAGAAGTGTGTGCAAATCAGCACGAACGAGGTGATGAACGGCGACGACGCCAACGCCCTTGTGGCCGCTTTGGCAGAGGGATTGGGCGCCAAGGTCCCCGGCTTTGCCGACGGAATCAAGCGTTTGAAGCACATGCGCACGGACGCCATTTTAACGCACCCCGTTTTTCACAGCTACCGCAGCGAAACCGAAATGATGCGCTACATCAAGAAGCTGGAGCGCCGCGACATTTCGCTGAACCACAGCATGATTTCGCTCGGAAGCTGCACGATGAAGCTCAACGCCGCCGCCGAAATGCTTCCGCTGAGCTGGCCCGCGTTTGCGAACATGCACCCCTTTGTTCCGGTCGAGCAGGCCGCGGGCTACCACGAGGTGCTGCGCAGCCTTGAGCGCGACCTCGCTGAGGTGACTGGCTTTGCCGCTACGTCGCTGCAGCCTAATTCCGGTGCCCAAGGCGAGTACGCCGGCCTACTGGTAATTCGCGCCTACCACCGCAGCCGCGGTGACCACCACCGTGTGACGGCGCTGATTCCGTCGTCTGCGCATGGAACTAATCCCGCCTCGGCCGTCATGGCTGGTATGGATGTGGTAGTGGTTGGCTGCGACGAGCACGGAAACGTCGACCTCGCCGACCTGCGCGCCAAGGCCGAGCAGCACAAAGAGACGTTGGCCGCCATGATGGTGACGTACCCGTCGACCCACGGTGTGTTTGAGTCCGGAATCAAGGAGGCTACCGCCATCATTCACGAGTTCGGAGGCCAAGTCTACATGGACGGCGCCAACATGAACGCCCAGGTGGGCCTGACCTCGCCCGGAATGATCGGTGCCGACGTCTGCCACTTGAACCTGCACAAGACGTTTGCGATTCCGCACGGCGGAGGCGGTCCCGGCGTAGGCCCAATCTGTGTGGCCAGCCACCTCGCTCCGTTCTTGATGGGCCACCCAGTGGTTGCCTGCGGCGGAACCCAGGCCATCGGCCCCGTTTCTGCAGCTCCATTCGGAAGCGCACTCGTAACCTTGATTTCGTACGGATACATTAAAATGCTCGGCGGCGAAGGCCTCACCAACAGCACGCGTGTAGCTATCCTGAACGCGAACTACATGAAGTTTCGCCTCGAGGCCGCCTACCCGATTTTGTACACGGGTGAGAACGGCCGCGCCGCGCACGAAATGATCCTCGACTGCCGTCCGCTCAAGCGTGACACTGGAATCGAAGTAACCGATATCGCCAAGCGCTTGATGGACTTTGGTTACCACGCGCCAACGGTGTCGTTCCCTGTGGGCGGAACCATGATGGTCGAACCCACTGAGTCCGAGTCGCGTGTGGAGCTCGACCGCTTCTGCGATGCGATGCTCGCCATCCACGCTGAAGCCATGGCAATTGCTTCGGGCAACTCAGACGCCCACAACAATCCGCTCAAGAATGCCCCCCACACCCAAGCCATGCTCGTGGCCGAGGAGTGGACGCTGCCTTACAGCCGCAAGCAAGCGGGCTACCCAATGACCGATTCGCTCGAAAACAAGGTATGGCCTGCCGTTCGCCGCGTCGACGACGCCTACGGAGACCGGAATCTTATTTGCACCTGTGCACCCATCGAGTCCTACCAATCTTAATTTTGAATCGATTTCTGTCGTAAGTTTGAGATTCTTCAACGCCAACACGTCAATTACATGAAAAAAACTACGCTTTCTCTTATTGCAGCAGCGCTTTCTACAGCCGCTTTTGCTCAGGTGTCAGAGCGTACCATGCCGCTTCCGCGCATGGTCGACGACGCCCCCGTTCGCCACATTTCAACAGCCGAGTACAATGCTCAGTACGGCGCAGAGACTGTGGTTTGGTCTGAGGACTTCGCGAACGGAATCCCTACAACTTGGATGAACTACGGCACGGCCCAGGCCGTTGCTGACGCCGATGCGAAGTGGGAGTACCGTGGAACTACAACCACACCCAATACCACTGTGGGTTCGCGTGGTGCCTACTCAGGTCTCGTAACCAACCCTAACTACACCTCAATCAATTCGGCTACTAAGTCGAACGGATTCGTAGTGTTTGACTCAGATTTCCTTGATAATGCGGGTACCGCGGGCAACTTCTGTGCCGCTTCAGGTATTGCGGTTTTGGCTTGTGCTCCGCACGTAGCGAACCTTGAGACTTCAGTGATCAACCTTACCGGTTACACAGCTGCTGACCTCATTTTCACCCAGTTCTACCGTCGTTTTGCAGGTCCAGGTGGTGTTCAGTCAGTTCCAGCTACCTACATCGACTTCTCTACAGATGGAGGAACGACTTGGTTCGGAAACGTAACGTTAAATGCTGGTATCGCTGTAAACAGTGCAACGCCATCTAATGACGTGGTAGTCGTGAACGTCGGTTCGTACATCGGTAATGCTGCTTCTGCAAAGATTCGCTTCCGTTTTGATGGTGACTACTACTTCTGGCAGATTGACGACATTAAAATCGTTTCAACTCCAAAGAACCGCCTCGCGTACACTGCGAATAACGGAGCTCCCAAGCAGGACATCGTATTTGGAGCTGGCCAAGATGGTGCACGTCAAGGTCACCAGACTTTGAAGCAGGCTCGTCCCATTGCATTTGACGCCAACGTGTACAACTCTGGCACACTTGCACAGAACAACGTAAAGTTGCAAATGAAGATTTTCAACAACACCGGTGTTGTTCAGACGATCAATTCACCGATTATTACTTCATTGCCAGCCGGTGATACTGCATCATGGCAGAACCTCAATACGTACGCGTCTGCTTGGACTCCAAGTGCAGAGGGCGTCTACGGATTCACCTACAATGTAATGTCTGACTCAACTGTAGTAGTTTCAGATACCTTGGCCTTGGCTGTTACGGACTCTACGATGTCACTTGATTTTGGCGCGTGGAGCAACAGCATCGGTGCATCTACGTCTACCTACCACGGCGACGGCTTCCAGGCTGCCAACCGTATTGACTTGGTCGACGACGAATTGCTCTTCGGCGCTAAAGTGTACTTGAGCTCAAACACCGTTGCCGGTGGTATCCTTGAGCTTGCGGTGTATGACTCTTCAGCCTTCGGAACCAACGGTTTTGACCCGAACAAGCTTGTGGCCTACGGTCAAAAAGTAATCGACGCTGCCGATGTCACTCGTACGTTCGTGCGCTACGACTTTACAGATGCAACTACGGGCCGCGGTGTGGAGCTTGATCTTGCTGATGGTGCGTACTTCTTCAATGTAACGCAGTACGACAACCAGGGTGCGAACTACCTCGCCATTCGTAACGACCAGACGTTTGCTAAGCTTAGCGGCTCAGGATACTTCTACCTTCCGAATGCTCCAACGGCCGGTTGGTACTCAGGTTACAGCAATTCTCTTGCCTTCAACAACATTTGGGTTCGTTCACTTTACTGTCCTGCCTCGGTTGCCGCGGCATGTATGTTGAGCGTTGACGAGAATCCAATGGCTGAACTTGCATTGGCTCCGAACCCAGCTACAGACTACGTCAACGTATCGTTCGGTATGCTTACTGGTCAGTACCAAATCGAAGTTCTTGACCTCACCGGTAAGGTGGTGAAGAGCGAGTTGGTTCGCGCTGGAGCAAATGTTCCTGTATTCGTTGGAAACCTCGACCGCGGTATGTACGTGGTTCGCGTAGCCAAGGGTACTGACGTGAAGACCTTCAAAGTGTCGCTTCTCTAAGCAACCACTTCATCCAAAGAGAACGGCCCGGGGAAACCCGGGCCGTTTTGTTTGGATTCTATCTCTGCTGCGCTAAACTTTAGGCATCCGACCTCCAAGGACGGTTCGCGTGATGAAGTCCTTTTCGAGGGACCATCCGCGCGCGGGGCTGTACTCGCGCCCGTAAAAGATGATTTGCAGATGGAGCTTGTTCCAAAGCTCTTTCGGGAAGAGTGATTTGGCGTCCTTTTCGGTTTGCTCCACGCTTTTGCCGGTGGTGAGCGCCCAGCGGGTCATCAGACGGTGAATGTGCGTGTCCACGGGGAACGCGGGGACTCCAAATGCCTGGCTCATGACCACCGAAGCTGTTTTGTGTCCGACACCGGGCATTGCTTCAAGTGCTTCAAACGACTGCGGAACCTGTCCTCCGTGCAGCGTCACAATCATTTCAGAAAGCCCCTTGAGCCCCTTGGACTTCATTGGAACCAGTCCGCACGGGCGAATGATCCCGGCAATCTCTTCGATGCTCAGTGCAGCCATAGCCTCCGGCGTGTCCGCCTTGGCAAACAGGGTAGGGGTAATCGTGTTGACGCGGGCATCTGTGCACTGCGCTGACAGTACGACCGCGCACAGCAAGGTAAACGGACTGTAGTGGTCGAGCGGAATCGGAACCTCCGGATACAGGTTCTCGAGGTGCTCGATGATGTAGGCTGCTTTTTGCTTCTTGGTCACGGAACAAAGGTCGAAACCCCGGCGTTACCTTTAACAGAACAAAAAAAGTAAACCGATGACCCATCTTAATCCAGGCGACCAAGCCCCCCACTTTGAAGCTCAAGACCAGCACGGAACCACTGTTTCGCTTGCTCAATTCGCCGGCAAAAAGGTGGTGCTTTACTTTTATCCGAAGGACGATACCCCTGGATGTACGGCTGAGGCGTGCTCGTTCCGCGACGGCCAATCAGAACTACAGAATGCAGGGTACGCGGTACTTGGTGTATCGCCCGACAGCGTGAAATCGCACGGCAAGTTCGCGGACAAGTTCTCATTAAATTTCTCTCTGCTCGCCGACACCGAAAAGACCATCTGCCAGGCCTATGGGGTGTGGGGCAAGAAGAAGTTTATGGGTCGCGAATACGACGGCGTACACCGCGAGACCTTCGTGATTGACGAGGCTGGACGCATTGAGCGCGTGATCACCAAAGTGGACACCAAAGAGGCGACCAAGCAGATTCTCGCCGAGGCCTAAATTCCGCCTCGAGAGTTATGAACGAAGGTTGCGGCAGCCGTGGCAAGCGCGTACTTTCGTTTAGCCGACGACTAAGGACTTCGGCCCCCTCTACTTTTGGCACAAACCATTAACAATCACATACAATGAGTCAAGATCGCGAAGCCAAACTCAAGGCGCTCCGCCTCACAATGGAGAAACTAGATAAGACCTACGGCAAGGGGGCCGTGATGCGCATGGGTGATTCCGCCGTCGAAGAGGTCGAAATCATTCCGTCAGGTTCTCTTGGCCTCGACATTGCCCTGGGAATTGGCGGCTACCCACGTGGCCGTGTCATCGAAATCTATGGCCCTGAATCGTCGGGTAAAACCACGCTCACCCTGCACGCCATCGCAGAAGTGCAGCGCAAGGGCGGAATTGCAGCATTCATAGATGCCGAACACGCATTTGACCGTTTTTATGCTGAAAAACTGGGTGTAGATACCGAAAACCTTATTATTTCACAGCCTGACAACGGCGAACAAGCTCTTGAGATTGCTGATAACTTGATTCGTTCAGGGGCGATTGACCTGATTGTGGTTGACTCGGTCGCCGCACTTACGCCCAAGGCCGAGATCGAAGGCGAGATGGGTGAATCCAAAGTCGGTCTGCACGCTCGTCTGATGTCGCAAGCACTTCGCAAGCTTACGGGTACAATTTCAAAGACCAACTGTACGTGCATATTCATTAACCAGCTTCGTGAGAAGATCGGGGTAATGTTCGGCAACCCTGAGACGACTACAGGCGGTAACGCTCTTAAGTTTTATGCCTCGGTGCGCTTAGACATTCGTCGTTCTACCCAAATTAAGGATGGTGATGTGGCTGTAGGTAACCGTGTTAAGGTTAAAGTGGTGAAGAACAAAGTGGCTCCACCATTCCGTGTAGCTGAATTTGACATTCTCTTTGGTGAGGGCATCAGCAAGGTGGGCGAAATCATCGACTTGGGTGTTGCCACTGAGGTGATTTCAAAGAGCGGAAGCTGGTTCAGCTACGGCGACACCAAGTTGGGCCAAGGCCGCGACGGCGTGAAGGCAATATTGAAGGACAATCCCGAACTCTGTGACGAAATTGAAGCACAAATTGTTGCCAAGCTTCCTAAGGCTTAGTCTGCTCGCCCTCGCAATCGCGTCGTGCGGAAGCCCTGAAGGTCAGACTGGTTCCGAAGTAGGCGGTGAAGACCGAGTACTGGATTCACTTACGGCGGTACTTAAAGAAGATCCTGAGAACGTGACCGCGCTGGTTGCTAGGGCAGACTACTATCTTAGGGTTAAGAACTTCCCCTACGCAAAGATGGACGCACAAGCTGCGTTCACCGTGGACAGTAGCAATCATGATGTATTGCGGGTTCTTGGTGATGCGCACTATGTGAGTAATGAAACCCGAATTTCTCGGGATGCGTGGCAGCGATGTGCCGAGCTATACCCTAAGGATGTGGAGTGTCGGCTCAAGTTAGCCGAGCTGTACCAAGTAGTTATGGAGTACGCTAGGAGTTCTAAGGTGGTGGACGAGGTGCTCGCCATTGACCCTAACAACCCGACGGCCTACTACATCAAGGGAATCAACGTGCGCGACGAGAAAGGTGATACTGGGGTAGCCCTTGCGTACATCCAAAAGGCTATTGATTTAGATCCGAATTATGAAGTAGCCTTGGATATGGCTGGCGTGATGCATTCGGCTATGGGTAATCCACTGGCATTGAGCTATTTTGAGCGCCTTGCTACGTTGCGCCCCGACGACTTCAATGTCTACTACAAAGTGGGAATGTTTCACTTGGGCGTGAAGAATTGGAATTCCGCCATAGAAGCCTTTACTCAGGCGACCCAACTCAATCCTAAGGACGCGGAGAGCCTGTACAACTTGGGTTACATTCACTTGGAGCTGCAGTTGTACACCGAAGCACGCCAGTTCTTCACTCAGAGTATTGAGGCACGAGCGGTGAACTACAGGGCCCACTATGCACGTGCTTATGTATTCGAAAAAGTGGGTGATTTGAACGCAGCTCAAGCTGACTATTTGAAGGCGATTGAGTACAATCCGTCGCATGCCCCGTCTAAAGAAGGACTGGGTCGAGTGCGAGCGGGTATCGCAAGCTTTAAAAAGTAACTATGGACCAACCGCGCGCCGCGCAGCGTCCGCACCGCATGGAGCGGCATGAAGACGTTCGCATTGACGAGTACTACTGGCTCAATGACCGAGAGAATCCTGAGGTCATTGACTACCTGAACGCCGAAAATGCCTACCGTGAGGAGGGCATGGCTGGTTCAAAGCCTTTGGTCGACCTACTTTATGCTGAGATGACGGGGCGTTTGGATCCGAACGAGGCATCGCTTCCGGTGGAGATGGACGGCTACTGGTACCAGTCACGCTACCAAGAGGGCAAAGAGTACCCCGTTCATGTGCGCTTTCAGGGTTCCGAAGAGGGACCCGAGCAGCCCGTGCTCGATGTGAATGAGTTGGCTGAGGGCAAGCCCTATTGCCAGGTTGCGTCGATGGTAATGACCCGCGACCACCAGCGCATGGCTTATGCCGTGGATTTTGTGAGCCGTCGGCAGTACACGTTGCGGTTTCGTGAAATCGCAACCGGCGAGGAGCACACAATGGAAATCCCGGACACGTCGGGCGCATTCGCGTGGGCCGACGACGGACGGACGTTTTTTTACGCCACAAAGGATTCCGTGACGCTGCGCGTAGATAAGATTTGGCGCCATTCCTTGGACTCCCAAGGTGAGCCCGTGCTGGTCTTTCACGAGAAGGACGAGGCGTTCAGCTGTACGGTCTACCGCGGTAAAACCAAGAAGTACCTGATGATTTCGACCTCGGCCACGAATGTGGATGAGGTGTGGTTCCTCTCGGCCTCAGAACCGCTTGGGGATTTTCAGTGCATCATGCCGCGGACGCCCGGCTTGGAGTATTCGGCGAGCCACCACGCTTCCAGCTGGTGGATTCGCAGCAACCTCGGGGGCAGAACCAATTTTGCACTGTTTCAGTCGCCTGAAGACCAGCCCGGGGAGTGGTCTGAAGTGATTCCGCACCGCACCGACGTGCTGCTTGAGGGCATTGATTTGTTTGACGATTTTATGGTACGCGAGGAACGCGAGTGTGGACTGCTGCGCATCATGGTGCGCCCATGGGATTCGGCCATGGGGCCTGAATACGCCATTGCGATGCCTGAGGAGACCTATACGCTCTACACGGCCTCAAATCCTTCGTCGGCGACGCGCACGTTGCGCTACGTCTACACCTCGTTGACGACTCCGGCTACGACCTTTGACTTTGACATGGTCACTCGCGAACAAGTGGTCAAAAAAGTGCAAAAAGTGGTGGGGGGCTACGACCCAAGTCGCTTCGTGACGCGCCGGCTTTGGGCGACGGCTCCGGACGGAACCCAGGTCCCCATGAGTTGGGTCGGCCCAGCTGATCGAAAGGGTGCCGTGCCCACATTGCTCTACGGTTACGGAGCCTACGGCATTACCGTCGACCCCGCGTTCAGCATCGCGCGCCTCAGTCTTTTGGAGCGCGGAATGGCCTACGCCATCGCCCACGTTCGCGGTGGGGAATACCTCGGTCGCGCCTGGTACGAGCAGGGCAGAATGGAGCACAAGCAGAACAGCTTTAGCGACTTTATCACCTGCGGCGAGATGCTTCGCAGCGAAGGCTACGCTTCACAACTTTTTGCCATGGGCGGAAGCGCCGGTGGACTTCTCATGGGTGCCGTGATCAACCAGCGTCCGAATCTCTGGTCGGGTGTCATCGCGGCGGTTCCCTTTGTGGACGTAGTCACGACGATGCTCGACGACAGCATTCCACTCACCACCGGAGAGTACGATGAATGGGGTAACCCCAACGATCCCGAGGCCTACTACCGAATGAAGTCCTACTCGCCCTACGACAACGTCACGGCGCAGGATTACCCGCCCTTACTTGTAACTACGGGGCTGCACGACAGCCAAGTTCAGTACTTCGAGCCCGCAAAGTGGGTGGCGCGCCTGCGCGAACGCCGCACCAATTCAGCACCCCTCTACATGTACTGCAACATGGACACAGGTCATGGCGGAGCCAGTGGACGCTACGAATCCTACCGCGAAACGGCGATGGAGTATGCGTTTTTGCTCAGTTTAGCTGAGATTGGCGAGGTTAGCTGAGATTGGCTCGTTGGCCGATTGGCGAGGTTAGCAAGGTTGGCTCGTTGGCCGATTGGCGAGGCTGGTTCGCTGGCCGATTGGCCAGGATGGCAAGATTGGCTGAGATTAGCTCGTTAGTTTTTTGATAAGGGAAGCCCTGCAGTGCGCTGCTAGAAACAAGAAACTAGTTACTAGTGGTTAGTTGCTAGTTTTTGGTCGACCAAGTCCGTGAGGGTGCTGAGTGCGCCCTGTTGGGACTGGGCCCAGGTTTGGTTGGGCGCGCGATGTTCGATGGTGTCGAGCCAAGTAAGGGCTTCGTCTGGGTTGGTGACTTTGTGGGCGACGTGGTCGCGAAGGGCGTCTTCGGCTTCCCAGTGGCGGCCGAGGTTTGGTCCAAATGCGACGGGCAGGCCCCATGAGAGGGGCTCGATAATATTGTGAAGGCCCTGTGTGAAGGCGCCGCCGACGAAGGCGGCCTGGGCGCCGCCGTAGAGGCCGAATAGGACGCCGATCTGGTCGACGACGAGGACGCGGTGGTTTTCGAGTTGGTCGGGGCTGTAGGACGGCCACGCGCTGCTGCGCAGCGCGGGCTGGGGAAGGCGGCCGATGAGTTCGTCGGCGCGTGCTGGGTCGTGGGGGGCAAAGACGAACTTCCAGTGGGTGCGCCGCATGAGGATGGGTAGCCAGAGGGCCTCGTCTTCGGTCCAGGTGGATCCAAGGATGAGGACAGGGCGATGGTCGCGAAAGGCTTCCCAAGAGGAGAGGGGGGCTTCACCCCGCGCGATGCGCGCGGCGGCCGCATCAAACCGCCCATCGCCGAGCACGAGGGCCGGAAGGCCGGCCCGAAGGGCGGGCTGGAGGCCCGAGGGGTGCTGAAGGCCGACGAAGGCGGCCTGGCGCAATAGGCGGCGATCGCCGAAACCTAGGGCAGACCACCAACGGTGGCCGGGAGGGACGTGGGCGAAGGCGAGGCCGTAGGTGATTCCGCGCCGAAGGCACTCGCGAACCAAGGTGGGCCACAGGTCGGTTTGAAGGACGAGGAGGGCCTTGGGCTGGACGCGGTCCACAAAACGGCGAACGTAGGGGTTGAAATCGGGCGGAACCAGTGCCGCGACCACTCCGTCGGGGGCAGAATAGCGCTGCCAGCCTTGGATTCCACTTGGTGAAAAGAAGGTGATGAGGACGCGTTGGCCTGAGGCGGCCCAAGTGCGGACGAGCGGCTCGAGCATCCAGAACTCGCCCCATGAGGCGCCGTGGATCCAAAGGTCAAAAGGGCCCTCGGGGGCGGGAAGGAGGCGACCGGTCCACCAGACGCGGGCCTTGCGGTGGCCAAAAAGAGCGGCGGCGTGGCTGGCGGCGCCAAAAACGACTCCGGCGAGGCTCACTGGTAGTAGCGGACCTTGGGTTGGTTGGGGGCGGCCTTCGTGCCTTCGGGGGTTCCGATGCGGCCCGCCAGAGGAAGGTACCAGGTGAATTCGACTCCGAGGAATCCGTCCCATTGTGCCTCGGGGAATGGCTGGTTGGTGGACCCGTAGTAGTATCCGCGGACGTAGTCGGTGCGTGCGGTTCCGCCGCGAACCGCCAGCGAAAAATTCACGACGCCGTTGGGGTCAAAGTAGCTGTAGCGCAGGGCGGCCTGAAGGCCAAGGCCGCGGCGAAGGCGGTCGAGGCCGTAGACGTAGGGCTTGGTGAGCATGGGTACGCCACCTGAGTTGTTGAACCAGATTTTGTGGCTCATGAGTACGCCTCCCACTTCAATGGCTGCGGAACTCGGCCCCTTCATCCACGCGCGGTACCCGTAGCCTACGGCAGCGTTGGCTCCGCGGCCCTCGAGGCGCACCAGAGCAGGGCTTCCGTCGTTGCCCATGATGTAGCCGTCTTCGTTGACCAAGAAGTCGAGAATTTGGTCGGTGTTGCGGACTCCGCCGCTGAATCGAGCAGCATAGTCACCCCAGACGTACTGGCGTGGGGTCAGGCTGAGGTCGCCGAGAATCCGAACGACTCCGGCGTTTCCGTAGTCGGCGCGCCACGCGCCCAACGGCGCTTCAATGCCCGGTGCGACGTGGAGGCGGAACCGCGGAACTTCCTGGGCGTGGGCCGGCACGGCAAGGGTTCCGAGGGCAAGGACCCAAAGTGCAGATAAAATGCGCATGCTGCGAAGGTAGCGCACCCGCTCGGCCTATGCCACGCCCCCAGCATGGGTTACCTTTGCACCTTATGGCCCAGCACTTGCCGTTTGACCCGCCGATTCCGATGGTTGACCTCGTCGGACAGCACGCGCGCATCCAATCCGAACTCGACCAAGCTCTGCTCCGCGCGAGCCACGAAGCCGCCTACATCCAGGGGCCCGATGTGGCCGCCTTTGCCGGCGAACTCAGCGCCTACCTCGGCGAGGGCGTGCACACTATCCCTTGTGCGAACGGAACCGACGCCCTTCAAATCGCCCTGATGGCCCTGGGCCTGCAGCCCGGTGACGAAGTGATTACGGCGACGTTTACCTACGTGGCTACGGCTGAGGTGATTGCGCTTCTTGGACTCACTCCGGTCCTCGTGGACGTGGACACCGACACCTTTGCACTCAACATCGACCAAGTGCGCGCCGCCATCACGCCGCAGACCAAGGCCATTGTGCCCGTGCACCTCTACGGCCAGGGCGTCGACATGGAGTCGCTGCTCGCGCTCGCCATTGAATTCGGAATCCCCGTGGTCGAAGACACCGCCCAGGCCCTCGGCGCCCGTTACGCATTCAGCGACGGCCGCAGCCTCGCGCTCGGCACCCTCGGGACCATCGGCTGCACGAGCTTTTTTCCGTCCAAAAACCTCGGTTGTATGGGCGACGGAGGCGCGGTCTTCACCCGCGACGCGGCCCTCGCCGAGCGCATCAAAATGATGGCGAACCACGGCCAAAAAGTCAAGTACCGCCACGATGTGGTGGGCTGCAACAGCCGACTTGATACGCTGCAGGCTGCGATTCTGAGGGTCAAACTTCGCCACCTCGACAGCTATGCCGCGGCCCGCCAAGCAGCCGCTGCTCGCTACGACGCCGGCCTTGCCGGCCTCGCGGGATTGCAGACCCCCGTGCGCCGCGCCGAGTCCACCCACGTCTACCATCAGTACACCCTTCGCGTGGCTGATCAACAACGCGACGCCCTGGCGGCCCACCTCAAAGCCGACGGAATCCCGTCGATGATTTACTATCCGCTACCGCTGCACCGCCAACTCGCCTACCAGTCGGCGCGCTACCCCGACGGAAGCTTCCCCATAGCCGAACAGCTCTGCGCCGAAGTCCTTTCGCTGCCGATGCACACCGAACTCACTGCGGCGACGCAAGACCTTATTATCCAATCCATCCAAACCTTTTTCGCGAAATGAAAATCACCGTAGTAGGAACCGGTTACGTCGGCCTCGTCACCGGAGCCTGCCTTAGCGACGTCGGCATGGACGTCACCTGTGTCGACGTCAACGAAGCTAAAATTGCCAACCTCCACAAGGGCATTCTGCCGATCTACGAACCGGGCTTGGATGCCATCGTCGCGCGCAACGTCGCGGCGGGCCGCCTGCACTTTTCGACGGACCTCGCACAGTCGATTCAGGGTTCCGAGGCCGCGTTCATCGCGGTGGGCACGCCACCGGGCGAAGACGGCAGCGCCGACCTGCAGTACGTGTTGGCGGTGGCCGACGGCATTGGACGCACCATGACCGACTACCTCGTGGTCATTACCAAGAGCACGGTGCCGGTGGGTACCGCTGAGAAGGTGCGCGGAGCCCTGCGGGCTGCCCTCGACGCGCGCGGTTCCGACCTCAACTTTGACGTCGCGTCCAACCCCGAGTTCCTCAAAGAAGGCGCCGCCATCGACGACTTCATGAAGCCCGACCGCATCGTCTGCGGCGTAGAATCCGAGCGCGCCCAAGACGTACTGGCCCGCCTCTACAAGCCCTTCACGCTCAACGGCCACCCGGTGCTGTTCATGGATATTCCGTCCGCCGAAATGACCAAGTACGCCGCCAACGCCATGCTGGCGACCAAGATTTCGTTCATGAACGACATCGCCAACCTCTGCGAAATCATGGGGGCCGACGTCAACCAGGTCCGCAAAGGGATCGGCAGCGATCCGCGCATCGGAACCAAATTCATCTACCCCGGCATCGGCTACGGCGGAAGCTGCTTCCCCAAAGACGTCAAGGCGCTGGCCCGCACCGCCAAGGAGCAGGGCTACACCATGCGCATCCTCGAAGCCGTCGAGGCCGTCAACGACGCCCAAAAGAGCGTGATGGTCACCAAAATCAAGGCCCACTTCGGCAGCGACCTTCGCGGCAAGCACTTCGCCTTCTGGGGCCTGAGCTTCAAGCCGCAAACCGACGACATGCGCGAGGCGCCTTCGGTCGTCATCGCCGAATCGCTCATGGCGCTCGGAGCCACCGTAACCGCCTACGACCCCGTCGCGATCGAGGAGGCTAAGCACCAGCTTCAGGACCGCATCACCTACGCCGCCGACGCCTACCAGGCCCTCACGGGTGCCGACGCCCTGCTACTGATCACCGAGTGGAGCGAGTTCCGCGTGCCCAACTGGTCGCGCGTCAACGACGCCCTGCGCCAGCCCGTAGTGTTTGACGGCCGCAACATTTACAGCGGAACCGAACTGCGCGCCCTCGGCTTCACCTATTCCGGAATCGGTGTCCTCTAAGCCCCTATTTATGCCCCGCATCCTCATTACCGGCGCGGCCGGATTCCTCGGTTCGCACCTTTGCGACCGCTTCATCGCCGAAGGCTACGAGGTCGTCGCCATGGACAACCTAATCACGGGCGACCTACGCAACCTCGAGCACCTTCAGGCGCTTCCGCAGTTTTCGTTCGTGCACCACGACGTCAGCACGCACATTCACCTCAACGGTCCGCTGGACTACATCCTGCACTTTGCGTCGCCGGCCTCGCCGATTGACTACCTGAAGATTCCGATTCAAACGCTTAAAGTGGGTTCGCTCGGAACCCACAACTGCCTCGGACTCGCCCTTGCGAAAAATGCCCGCATCCTGGTGGCTTCGACCTCTGAGGTCTATGGCGACCCGCTGGTGCATCCGCAAACCGAGGAATACTGGGGCAACGTCAACCCCATCGGCCCCCGCGGCGTGTACGACGAGGCCAAGCGCTTTCAAGAGGCCCTCACGATGGCCTACCACACCTACCACGGCCTTGAGACGCGCATCATTCGCATCTTCAACACCTACGGACCCCGCATGCGCCTGAACGACGGTCGCGTGCTGCCCGCCTTCATTGGCCAGGCCCTGCGCGGCGAAGACCTCACGGTCTTTGGCGACGGAGGCCAAACCCGCAGCTTCTGCTACGTCGATGACCTCGTCGAGGGCATCTACCGCCTGCTATTGAGTGACTACCCGTACCCCGTCAACATCGGCAATCCCGACGAGATCACCATTCTTCAGTTTGCCGAAGAGATCATCAAGCTCACCGGAACCGACCAAAAGATCGTCCACAAGCCCCTGCCCAAAGACGATCCCACCCAGCGTCAGCCCGACATCACCAAAGCCCGCGAGATCCTCGGTTGGGAACCCAAGGTGAGCCGCGCCGAGGGCCTCAAAATTACCTACGACGCCTTTCGCAACCTGCCCGACGACCTGCTCTACAAGCAGGAGCACCGCGATTTTAAAGCCTACAGCAAATGAAGACGGTCCTCGTCACCGGAGGCCTCGGCTACATCGGTTCGCACACCGCCGTCGACCTCATTGCCCGCTGCCACCGCGTAGTCCTTGCCGACAACCTCAACAATACCCGCGCCGAAGTCCTCGACGGAATCGAGGCCATCTCGGGCGTCCGCCCCGAGTGGGTGCACGTCGACCTGGCTGACCGCAGCGCTACCGAGGCCTTTCTGGCTGGCCGCCACTTCGACGGAATCATTCACTTCGCCGCCCACAAAGCGGTAGGCGAGAGCGTTGCCGAACCGATTGCCTACTACCGCAACAACTTCGACTCGCTGCTCAACCTGCTCGACTACCAGCGTGCCCATCCCCAGTGCGGACTGATTTTCAGCTCGTCCTGCACCGTCTACGGCCAGGCCGACGCGCTGCCCATTCCCGAGTCCGCGCCCATTAAGCCCGCGGAGTCGCCCTACGGCAACACCAAGCAGGTGGGCGAAGAAATCCTGCGCGACGCCGTGCGCGCCTTCAACCTCAAGGTCATCGCCCTGCGCTACTTTAACCCCATCGGAGCCCATTCGTCGGCCCGTATCGGCGAGCTTCCGCTTGGCGTGCCCCAAAACCTGGTGCCGTTCATCACCCAGAGTGCGGCCGGCTTGCGCGGCCCCCTTCAGGTCTACGGCAACGACTACCCGACTCGCGACGGAACCGCCATTCGCGACTACATCCACGTCGTGGACCTCGCTGCCGCCCACGTGGTGGCCCTCGAACGCATTTTCAACGATTCCATGGCCGAAGCATTTGAAGTATTTAACCTCGGAACCGGCGAAGGCTCCACCGTCCTCGAAGTCATTCAGTCCTTTGAGCGCGCCACCGGCGCCTCCCTGCAGTGGAGCTTTGCCCCCCGCCGCGCCGGAGACGTCATCGCCGCATACGCTGACACCCACCGCGCCACCGAAGTCCTCGGATGGACTGCCCAAAAGTCCCTCGACGAGGCCATGGCGGACGCGTGGAGGTGGCAGCAGAGTTTGCAAGGTTAGCAAGGTTGGCTCGTTGGCTTTTGCGCTTCGCGCTGGGGCGCTCCGCGCTAGCATTCTTTGAGGCTCCTTCTCATCCTCGTCGGCGGTACCCGATAAACGAGTTACTCGTAACTGGTTACTATCAGCCAACCTTGCTAATAGCCAACGAGCCAACGAGCCAACCTTGCCAACGAGCCAACGAGCCAACCTTGCCAACGAACCAACCTTGCCAACGAGCCAACCTTGCTAACCTTGCTAACGAGCCAACCAACTAGGTCGTACTTTAGAGCAATGCGACCAATCCTTGCTCTGCTGCTCCTGACGGCGATTCCTGCACTGGCCCAGCCCGTGAAGTTTGACATTCCGCGCACCCATCAGTTTCGAATGGACGAAATCCAGCCGTCCATGGAACTGCGCGTGACCCACCTCGAGGCGCCCGACGAATTTGCGAAGGCTACGCAGCTGAACGCGCTGAAGGCCCAGCACGCTGAACGCTTCGGAACCGCTTCCGACGCCGACGCCCCGCGGAGCCAGAAAACGATGGCCGCAGAGCCCTTGGTGCGCCACGACCTCAGCATGAAGCGCGTGTTTGCGGTCAACGGCGTCCAGGTTCCGATTTCGGGCGGAACCCCCAACGACAACACCATCGCCTACGGGGACTCGATGGTGCTGAGCGCAGTTAATACCCTTATTTGGGGCTGGGACCTGCGCACCGACACCTTTCTCTTTCCGCAGCAGTTTATTCCGCTCATCGCCGCTTCGGGCCTGCAAACTTCGTCGTACGCCAGCGATCCGCGCCTGCTGTACGACCCGGTTGCTGAGCGCTGGGTGCTGCTGTTTTTTGTGGGCAACACCCCGGCCAGCAGCCAAATCGTGGTCTGCTTCAGCCAATCCAAGGACCCGAACGCGGGCTGGAACACCTACACGCTCCCCGGCAATCCGCTCAGCAACAACCGCTGGAGCGACTTTCCGTCCATGGCCTTTACCGACGACAAGCTCGTGATGTCCATCAACTTGATTGTGCCCAACGTCAGCTGGCAGGTGGGTTTTGACGGAACCGTGATCTGGGAAATGGACAAGGCCGCCGGCTACGCGGGTGCGACCACGCTTCCCTCAGAGCTGCACCACGGATTCGCCACCAATGGACGCTGGATCCGCAACCTCGTTGCCGTGACGAGCTGGGATGGCTATACCAGCAAACCCATGTGGGCCAGCAACCGCAACTTCGACGCCCAAAACGACACGGTGTTTTTCTTGACCCGCTCCGACAGCGCGGTGGGCGGAACCCATTCCTACGACATCCACGTGGTCCGCGCGAGCCAGCCCTACGGGCTTCCGCCCAATGGACGACAGCCGTCCACGCCGGCCACAGATCCCACCAAGGGCATGCAGACCAACGACGGACGCTGGTTGGGCGCCCAAGAAATGCCCGACGGCAGCGTGCACCTCGTTAGTACTACCCGTGACTTCACGACCCAGCGCTCCGCGATCTACCACGGAGTCGTTCCCTCGGGCCAGCAGCCCGACACCCTGCTCGGCCACGTGATTGGCGACCCCGTACGCTACTTCGGATACCCCAACCTCACCTGGATCGGCAATGAGGGATGCGACGGCGAGCTGCTCATCGGATTCAACCACGTGTCGCCCAGCGACTTCGCCGGCTATTCGGCCGTCTACTACGGCAACGACGGAACCTACAGTCCCGTCGTCGAACTCAAGGCGGGCCTCGGAAACGTCAGCAAGCTCGGCGGGGCCGAGCGCTGGGGCGACTATTTTGGAATCCAGCAGGACTACAGCACCCCCGGTCAAGCATGGCTCGCCGGCTTTTATGCCCTGGGCAACAACGGCAACGGAACCTGGATGCACCTCCTTCAGTCCCCCGATTCGACCGTGCTCAGCGTGCAGTTGCTCGCCAGCGGCCAGGGATGCGAACGCACCGCCACCGCTTCAGTGTCGGGCAGCGCCCCCTTCACCTACGAATGGAGTGACGGCAGTACTTCGCCCCAAAGCGGAACCGCCTGTGGCGGCGACACCCTCTACGTGCGGGTTACCGACAGCCGCGGCTGTAGCATTGACGAGCTCGTTGTGCTTCCGCTTACCGACGCACCCGCCCCGTTGCTGTTCCCGAATCCCACATCCAGCGAGGTTTTTGCGCTGATTGATGCTCCGGGCAAGGGCCACATTGATTTTGAAGTGGTTGACGCCTCAGGAACCGTTGTCGAAGTAGCGTACGCCCAGGTTCGGGCTGGCCGCAATGAGGTCTATGCGTGGCTCGGACACCTTCCGCGCGGTACATATTGGGTACGAATCGGCTTTTGGGGTGAATGGTGGGAGCAGACGGAACCCCTAATTTTGCACCGCCAAACCCTCATTATCGCTCCCTGATGCCCACAGTCCTCATTACCGGCGGAGCCGGATTTATCGGCTCGCACGTCGTTCGCCGTTTTGTACAGCGCTACCCCGAGACCACCATCGTCAACGTTGACGCGCTGACGTACGCCGGCAACCTTGAAAACCTCGCGGACGTCGATCAGGCCGCCAACTACCGCTTTGAGCGCGTCGACATCCGCGACGCCGCCGCCGTTCAGGACCTCGTCGACCGCTACCAGCCCGACGGAATCATTCACCTCGCGGCCGAGAGCCACGTGGACAGATCCATCACCGATCCGATGGCCTTTGTCGAGACCAACGTCATTGGCACCGTCAACCTACTCAACGCCGCCCGCACTGCGTGGGCCGGAGCCATGGAGGGCAAGCGCTTCTACCACATTTCGACTGACGAGGTATTCGGAGCCCTTGGCGCCGAAGGCTTCTTCACCGAAGAGACCCCCTACAGCCCCAACAGCCCCTACAGCGCCTCAAAGGCCAGCAGCGACCACTTTGTGCGCGCCTACCACGAGACCTACGGCTTGCCGATCGTCATCTCGAACTGCTCCAACAACTACGGGCCGAACCACTTCCCCGAGAAGCTGATTCCGCTCATGATTCACAACATCATTGAGGGCAAGCCGCTGCCGGTGTACGGCGACGGCAAGTACACGCGCGACTGGCTCTACGTCAAGGACCACGCCTCAGCCATCGACGCCGTCTACCACGACGGACGCGACGGCGAAACCTACTGCATCGGCGGATGGAACGAGTGGCAGAACATCGACCTCGTGCACCTCTTGTGCCGCACCATGGACGCCAAGCTCGGCCGCCCCGAGGGCGACAGCGCGAAGCTCATCACCTTTATCAAGGACCGTCCGGGCCACGACAAGCGCTACGCCATCGACGCCACCAAAATCCACCGCGAACTCGGCTGGAAGCCGTCGGTGACCTTCGAGCAGGGCCTCAGCGAAACCATCGACTGGTACCTCAGCAACGAAACCTGGCTGCGCAACGTCACCAGCGGAGCCTACCTCGACTACTACAGCGCCCAGTACGGCGCCTAACGAGCCTTATGTCAGAGGTTCTTGCCGTCATTCCGGCCCGCTACGCCAGCACCCGCCTTCCAGGTAAACCCTTGGCGGACCTCGCCGGCAAGCCGATGATCCAGCACGTCTGGGAACGCGTTTCGGCCGTCCTGCCCGCGGTGGTGGCCACCGACGACGCACGCATCGCTGATGCCGTCTTTGCCTTCGGAGGCCGCGTGCGCATGACCTCGCCCGACTGCCCCAACGGAACCGCCCGCACCGCCGAAGTCCTCGCCCACTGGGAGGGTCCGCGCCCCGAAATCGTCCTCAACGTTCAAGGCGACGAACCCCTCGTGCAAGCGCACGACCTCGAAACCCTTGTGCGCCTCATGCGCCGCCCCGAGGTCCGCATCGGAACCCTCGTAACGCCCGCCCGCGCCGCCGACCTATCGTCCCCCAACAACTGCTTTGTGCAGCGCCTGCCCGACGGACTGTGCACCAGCTTCAGCCGAAGCCCCGAGTGCTGCAGCATCCAAGCCTGGAGGCATGTGGGCATGTACGGATTCCGCGCCGACGTCCTGCCCCAGCTCGTCGCCTTGCAGCCCACCCCCGGCGAACTCCGCGAGCGCCTCGAGCAGCTTCGCTGGCACGAATCCGGATTCCCCATCTACAGCGCCGAAGTGGCCGCAGCCGGAATCGGCGTGGACAGTCCTGAGGATTTGGAGTACGTGCGGGGGTTGCTGGCTGCGGGTAACTAGCTACGTAGCTTTCGCGCCACCATAACTTTTTCTGTGTAAAGCCATAATTGATGCTCGATCAGTGGTTTCATCTTTTTAACAGGCCGGAGTGTTCCTTTTTTGTTGGTTGAAAACATGTAAACGGGGCATTTGTGAAGGGATGGCAGTTAGGCCTGTTGGCAGGAACACATTTAATCTGTAAGTGATTTTGGGGATCATCGGATATTTCTGGGGACCTGAGGTGTTAAGCAAAGATTTTCTCAAGCCGGTAGAGGAAGAATTTGGTGTCTGTATCTCAAAAACTATTAATTTCAAACAAAAAACGATGGGAACTTTTATTAAATGGGGATTAAATTGGAGAAAAAAATTCCAGTGGGGCGAAGCGTTTAATAAGCCAGGGCACTGTTCCTATGCAACAGACGCAATGGTACATCAGGATCAAAATGATTCAATACCACTAGAGCTTCATTTGCAATTAAACTGTAGGTGTCAGGACAACGGCAGTACTCGATTTGACGTGGGTGCAATTTGTCTGGTGGAGAATGAATTGGGGCCATCGGGCTTTTATGAACCAAAATTGTTAAATAATTTTAAAATTGAACTCGAAGCCAAACTCCCACCGGGAAAACTAATGTGGCCCGCTTTTTGGCTTTATTATTCCGGGGGTGAAGAGCACACCGTCGGTTACAAATACCTTGAATTTGATGTATTTGAAGGTTGGAGTGGGCCCAATGGCAACTACAAAAGCCAAATACTAAAAGATAATGGTTGCCTATACTCCAAGGACGAAGATCAAAGTTTCTTAGTGCAAACAATATATGGCGTAAAGAAGAATGTACTACAGCAGAAAAAAAGAACGATGTACAAGAATTTCAGAAATGAATATGAAGTGGATAATCTAACCACGCAATATCACAAATTCAGTATTCAGCGAACGGACTCAGTAATCACTATGGAATGTGACGATGAAGTACTCATATCCATAGGGAAATCTAATAAGAGATTTAAATATTTGAAAGATCCGGTTTATTTAATGATAAACAACGGTGCATGCTGTGCGAAAATTGATAGCGATACCGCAAACTCGATATTATATATTCGAAATCTTAGTATCCAGGAACTATGAGAGGGTTGGTCTTGCTATTGGGTTTGATGTGTTTTAGCGGTGAAGTCCGTGCTCAACTAAATTTATCTCAGCAATATTCAACGGGATTTGGGCAGACAGCGTTTGCGCTTCCAAAAGGGGCCAAACTGCATCAAAATTTGTGTATATTGGGAAATCACCTTGAGTATGGAATTACGAATACTACATCTATCGGATTAGGGGTGATACCAATGTATTTTAAGCAGACGGGAATACAGTTTTTTAGTGCGATAAATCTTTGCCAGACCTTTAAGTTCAATGAACGTGAATTCCTAAAATTGAGTGCTATTGGTGGCTTTAATTATTCACCGAGATTTCCAGGGTTAAATGATTACGGCGGATTGATTGCCCTATATTCCCGAAGATTCTCTAGAAATGATTTAAGTACCATTAGCTATGGTTATTTTGTATCATCCATTTATTATCCACCGTTTGCAAATCAAGTATCTATTAATTTTAAGCACGCTTTTAATAATACGCGGATTGGCGTAGAGGTAAGCGCAGGTTTTAGTTGGTCGCATTCTGATTGGGGGCTTCCTGAATGGGGTACAATTTGGCATATTTACCATGTAAGACCAGCGCTGATAATCACTAAAAAATTCGGTGAGAATAATTCCCTATTTTTTGGTGTTTCAGGAATTAAACATTCGGCATACACACCATTTGATGGAGTTAGAGATTTGGCATTCGTTCGTCCCGTGTTTGGTGGCGCTCATTACTTTTAGTTGATAGAATCGCTGAGACTTATCGAGAAGTCTTTCATGCGTTGGTGTGGTCTCAACATCTTGGGCCTTGAAGTTTTCCGGAATAAGTGAGTTACTAGTCGCAACTAGCGTCCAGCCGCCGAGTTTTTCCGCGCCACCATAATCCCGTCCCTGAACGGCAGCAGCTGGTGCTCCACCCGTGGGTCCGCAGCCACGTGGGCGTTGTAGGCGCGCAGGGCGTCGGTTTCGTGGTCGCTGATGCTGGGGTCGGTCACTTTTCCGCTCCACAGCACGTTGTCGGCGAGAATCAGTCCGCCGGGACGCACGTGATCCACCACCATTTCGTAGTAGGTGATGTAGTTCTCCTTGTCGGCGTCCAAAAAGACGAGGTCCCAGGTTTCGT
>ENA-OUVC01000414-OUVC01000414.1-marine-metagenome-genome-assembly--contig:-NODE-414-length-28455-cov-5.817182_pt1 | contig 28455 bp, 54 predicted proteins | sample MGYA00248622_ERZ508571 | MGnify/ENA primary metagenome ERZ508571 (study PRJEB26236, sample SAMN06267175) | marine metagenome | isolation source: Columbia River Estuary | place: USA:Columbia River Estuary... | reverse complement strand
AAACTATCAACTGATAACGTCCAGACATACTCATGACGCTGCCAGAAGTTAAATAAGTTAAAACGTTTCTTAACTCTGTAATAGACTACATAGTTTCTGGTGCTAAATGGTTCAACCAATACTTCTATTTCTTTTCCACCGTATTTCATATCTTTCTTAATCAATTTTTTTAAATTGTAGTTCTTCTTTGGATTCTGACAACGCATAGAATATGTTCTGTAACTCATGTATGTAAGCTATTCGAACATATAGCGTTTCTTGCTCATCCTTCTTGAAAGGACTGAATGAAACAACTTTCCATAGTGGTGAATCATCTTTATTAACCCATTTCAAACCCTCACATTTTTTTAACTCAAACATATAATAGCTGGCCGTTCCAAATACCCACCTACCTTTTTCCACATCGATCCCATCCATAACAGACATTCCAGTGTCCACGTCATACATGTTATCCTTAAGTTTACTCAACTCATCCGTTGTTATTGGAATTGGGAAATATTTTCTGGTTTTATTTAAGATACAACTTAGATGATATAGGTCCACGGTTACCTTGATCGCTGTTGAGTCATTCAACAACATTCCAATTGTGTTTCCTAGTCTTAAGTCAGTTGCCTTCATACATTTTTATTTGGTGAAGATGATCGAATTCTCAGGGTCTCTTTGATGCCCATATTCTCTACGAATATCACTCCACCCAGCTTTTAAATAAGCCTCTCTCAAAAACTTGAAATGAGCATCTGACATATCACGAGGTGCTGTTATCTTCACGTAAGTGTTACTATTCTTAAAAGAAGTTTGTTGAAGATTTCTATCGATGATAGTTTCAAATTCTTTAAGGTCTTCCTTAAAGCTATCCATTAATTGTTCAGGTCCTATTGCCATAATTTTTAATTCTTTTTTATTGTAAACGTAATGCTCTAAACCAATTCAATATGATATTCTTATCACCCAATGAGTAACCCCATTGACCAGTAAAAATAAAGTTAATTGGTGTTGCCAACAACATTATTATCGTCAACAACAAAGCGAATGGCAATGTTAAACGCATCCAAAATGGAACTTTGGTCTTTTCTTCGTAGTAAAACTCCATCTTAAGATCAATAAATCGATCACATAATTCTTCAGAGTCAACATTCTTTAATTCTGGGAATACTTCCTTGAACTTTGGCATGTAATTGGCGTAGCCATTCGACCAAGTTCTTTTTAATTTTCTATAAATCATAGCTTAATATTTCAATCCATGTTTCTTTTGAAACAAAATTTTGGGTTCCGAATACACTGGCGTTATTAGTACACCATTCACAAAGTTCGTCAAGTGTTTCGAAAACAGGTGATTGTGGTGAACCCTCGCTTGTGTTTTCCCACATCTGATAACCCTCACCAGCAGGTGGGTCATAACTTTCCCAATTCTCAGCAAGTTCTTTGATTTTATCACTGAACCAAATCTCACCATCACCATTACAACATTCGCACTCTCCGTAAATACCAAGTTCTTTTGCTCGGGCTTCAACACAAATATAACTGTTGATTGCATCATGACCCATTCCCGTAATGTTCCATCTGTTAACCTCTTCAGGTGTTGGGAATACAGGTTGTTCACATTCAACCCATTTTCTTTCTTCTCGTGGTAGGCTTGTGTCATTCTTTTCCCATACATTTTTCTCATCGTTAAAATGATACCAAGCATCCAATAAATCAGATAATCTACCCGCTCTAACCAACGCTTCAACCTCACTCTCGGTAATGTTATTACTATGGGCGTTTATGTTATATCTGGCATTCGGTCTATATGGATTTTGTCTGTAAACCGCATTGTCATGATTATACCACTCATCGTGGATTTTCTTTGTTTCAGGGTTAAGACCTGTTCTATCACATGCCTTACATTCTTGACTATGATAAGGGTTAATATACCCTTTCCATGTTAACCCTTTTACCCACTTAAAATCAAGTGGAACTCTTTTTAATATTCTTCCCATTTTATATTTTTTTACCAGTTACGGTTTTAATTAAACACCAATTCTTCAAAGATGAAATTACTGTAATCTAATCCTAAAAACTCAAATCTGTTTTCGTGGTTCAGATAGTGATTCAATGTTCGTATCATATCCTCTACTTGTGACATGATCTCAACCAAGTTAGAAGACTTGCTCTCTAACAAAAAGTACAATGGTTCAGGACCCGTATCACTAATGTGTGAGGTGATCGACCACTCTGACCCATGTTCCCAGTAACGGTTATCAATGCAAGATTGAAGAAATCTCAAAGCAGATAGCTCATGACATTTAAAGAAGATACGATAAGGTTGGTAGTTATGTCCACAACATGATTCAACTGTCTCAAGACCTTTCATTGAATTAATTGCGTTACATAGGTCAACGCATTCAGCGTCCATCCAACCTTCACCAAGATGACCACCTTTAGTAATTCGGCTTTGAATTTCACTATTACTAAGAACCTTGTCCCCGTAATCTACTTTGTTACTTAATACTTTCATTTCTTTTTAATTTTATGATACAAATCTATGTATTATCTTTTAAAGAAAAAAGGGCTAAACACCAAAATAGGTGTTTTTACCCTCATTATTAGTACTTATACCCCAATTATTAGTACTTGTACTAATAATGTAAATCGATGTATAAATGTTTATCTTCTTTGTATTTCATACAACACCATGCTGGGTGATACTGTTCCTTTATCATCTCCAAGTCTTCGTCAGACATGATAGCTTCGTTCGGATCATCTATGGCATAATGAGGTTCTTCACCTCTGGCTCTTCGTTCAATCTCCTCTCTCATGTTTTTGTTCATCTCAAGATGAGAATGGTAATGTTCACCTTCCTTCAATACAACACCCCAGCTATGCTTCTCATAGTACACGTCCTCGACTCTCTGGACCAATACTTTTGCATCATCTGGAATGTTTTTGTTGTTCTCCAGGAACTCTCTTAGTTGACCAACGGTTAGGAAATGCTCATAACCGTTATCTATGTTTTCAATTATTTTCATCATTGGTATGTTATCATTGTTGTTGGTAAGTAAAAACTTTCATCCACCCCAGTGTCTGAATAACGATCCACAAGGGAATAACGAGTTTCCTCTACTGGTGACAACATCGGTTGCACTGAAACCAAATCTTGTGCTATTGTTCTTGCTTCGACTCGTGTAACTATTGGCATCCAGACAAATGTTGTTCTACCAGCCAACTTTCTACCTGGTTCGTAGCACCATAAAACCTTGGCTCCTACACCAAGCACTTCATGGTTAATCGACTCGTGATCAATGACAACTGTCCTATCTTCTGGTGACACATATACAACCAAATCAGTAGTTAGATTAGGTTGTTCATCCGTCAACAGGTAAACGTTATCAAAGTATTTTGCTGTCCATTGCATGGTGTTATCTATTTAAACCCCTTGACCAAATTTTAATTGCCATATCTCTTTGTGGGGATGGTTTTAGTTTTGACCATCTGCTGACCCAATGTTTTAATTCTTCCTGTGTCATAATGTAAATTTTCTAATTCCGTAACCAACCACTTCATTATCCATTATAATGGAGCATATCTCAACCTTGAATATTCTTCTAAGCGTGGGATTAAACCATCTTTTGAACCAAACTGAATGTGTTTCCATTTGTTTTTTATTTGTAGCCAGTACAGGATTCGAACCTGTATCGCCCCTCTCGGCATTTACCATCCTCGGTAAATTGTAGACTCGAACTACATGTTGCCCGTTACACCACCTGGCTAATTTTAATTGGTTAGGGTGATATAGGTTCGACAAACATATATTCATTACCTGATTTCATACAGGACCCTAGTAGTCAGAACAGGATTCGAACCTGTAGTTGTACACTCTTCCAACTTAATGGACTTAATCTATCACCAAGTTCTTATGTGTATGGTGTGTACTTTAGGATACTTTCAGCGTCTAACCAATTCCGCCACCTGACTATGTCGTTTTATTTACCCTTTATGTATTGAATCATCTCACGCATTTTTGCGATCAACAATTCCATCTCATCTTCGTTGAGATATAATCTTGGGCTGCCTGTTTTATCATCCAACTCTTTCGTCTCAACGATAATACAATCAAATGTCTCGTTTGGGTAAACCTCAACATTTTGTTCTTCGGTTGCAATAACCACTTTGTGCCATACTTTATTTTCCATAGTACAAATATAAAATGAATATTTTAATTAAACAAATTTTTTTAATAATCGTCCATCATGCTCAGTTGTTTCTTCGCAATCTCCGTGTCTCGCTCTGGATCAGAGTCCAGCCCAAGGCTGATGCTTCTGCCGTAGCAAGAACATGTTGGGTTACCTTCTTTGTTAGTACCAAATGATATGAAGCCCGCACTGATGGGTTGCCATTCACTAAATTCTGAATGTTGTAACAACTCTGGAAATACGATGATCTCCTTATTTTTTGTTATAACATATTTCTGTTTCATCCACATAAGCTATTCTTTATTTAATTTTGTAGTCAGGACAGGACTCGAACCTGTGACCTATTGGCAAGACTTAACGTATACTCTCAGGTCATGACTCCCTACCCTTTACTGCTCACCAATCGCTCTAACCAACTGAGCTACCTGACTAATCCAATGCTATCTGATCTTATCCATCATCGCTTTCAACTCTTTCTCAGTCTCAACGTTAATGATGGTTAATCTATTCACAGGTTTTGAGAAGGATAGTGGAACTGTAGACACCATGTAGTGCATGTTGTGTTCGATATAGATATCTTCTGGCGTAAACCCAAAGACCGCATCTCCGTTTGTTCCATATGAACCATCTTCAGCAGGACTTGGTAATACGTGTTGACCCCAACCATCACCAGAATGAGGTGATGTATAAGCCACAATTTGCTCAGTGTTAGTAAGTTGTGAGTTGACTGAGGATACCTTGTTAACTTGGTAATAACCAATCGGTTCACCCACACCTTCTACGAACACATACATATAGAAAGAAATCGATCTATCGTTTTGCAACTTAAATCTTTTGATCAAGTTATCTCTCTCCAATGACCATGAGATTTTTGGGGCGGGTTGAATCGCATTCAGGTCTCTTTGATTGGCTTCTGTTTTCTTTTGCTCATCTAAAGCAGAAGTGTTCTCTAATTCTCGGCTACATGATGTTATCGCAAACATCAATACTAAAATCGCTAATAGTTGTTTCATCTTTCTTAATTGTTACAGTTAAACTCTTGGTTACTTAATTGATATGGTAGGCTACTTGACTTCCACAATGATCTGCCCCACATCTTTGACTTAGCATTGTACTCTTCGACCCATCGGTTAAGGTTTGTTCTTAAAGCCAAAATTCTTTGCGCTTTGCTGAACTGACTGAACATGGGATCTGTTTCTGGAACATCCTTCATGTTACAAATATCTGTGTTTATCTTAACACAGGTATTGTAAATTTCTTGGTACTCCTCGTAGTGAATCACCGCAGTATCAATTTTAGTGGCTTCACGTACTTTGTGTACAATGTAACCAGCGGTCGATAAGACCAACGTTAACCCAATGATCCAGTAAACAATCTTTTTTACGAATCTTTTTTCTTCTTGAAATTCTTCCATTTTTTTGTTTTTTATATTGTTATTTTAAGATTACAGTGCCTTCCATCACACCCCAACTTGACTTCTCACGGAAGTAAGTGATATTAGTGGTCGTATCTTTCGTACAAATCCACATTTCATTTTCTTTCCAGGTTACGTTTAAAACCACCTCATTGGGTTTTAACTCAACTTCTTCAACCCCACCAAATCTACGTGCACGTTCATTTTCAGTGCAAGATACCAATGAAAGAGTTGCGATTGCAATTACAAATATTTTTTTCATATCTTTTTTTTACAAAGTTAAATAATTATTTTTTATCTACCAAATATAACCCGCTCTTATTTTGCTAAGCTTATACATAAATTCTTGCCTTAATAAATTTTAAAACTATAATTAAAGATTTTACATTCTGGGTTTAAGTTTGACAGATCTGGGAATGTCACATCACCAATACTGTTATCATTTATATGTGAAATATGTAACTCAGTAAAGAAGGGTGCGTATTTCTCATAAGTTTTCTTACCACCTATACACCAATCCCAATCCCATCTATATTGATTACCTCTGTCATCTAACATTAATGTTCTGTTAGGTAGTGGTGGTAACCCATAATAGGTTCTATAACCAACCAAACAAGATGAACCATTAGTTAATGATTTAAAGTGGTCTAAATCCCCAGAACAACGCCATAATAATTTATCACCTTTACCGATAAACCCTAAATTATTTACCGCAATAATAGCCCGAAAACTAAAATCTTTGTCGATATATGCCATTGGTGACGGCATATCACTATAATGACACCAATCATCACTCATCATTTCCAAAATAGTTGGATGAATAAAATAGCTATGGCTAACGCAAGACAAACATATGTTTTAGTTGTTAATGGTTCATTAAATATGGACCAACTTAACCACGTAAACACAATGGCCCCTATTGAGAAACCAATTAATCTTGAAGGCCACATTTGTCCGTCAAAGGCTAAGACCATATTCTTCACAGAATACATGAACAACATAGATATTGGGATGCCCATTAATACGTTTAACCAATAATGATCCCTCAACCAATTATATTTTAAAGGACCTTGTAATTGGAAAAATGTCATTGTCTGGGCCATAAAACCAAATATAATACCGATTAATAATTTATATACATCCATATTAATACTCCGTTATTGTGTAACTATTACAAACAGTTCTTTTTAACCCAAGCTCATCAATGAACTCGATACAACCAGTTGTCCTATCTTTATTATAATTCTTTGTTACATAACTCTCATAACTGCCATAACTATTTACCTCAATGAGGTAGGCCACATTGTTATCAACTTTAGCTCGGCTAACCATAACAATTCGGATAATTATACTTGTGATAACAACAAGACCAAGTACAATAAACATAATTTTAATAAATCTCATATTACTTAATTTAAAAACTTAACTTCCTAAACTCGTCAACAGTTATTAAGTTTAGGTTTTCTTTTTTATTTTTCTCGAACTGTCTGTATTCGTAAAACGGATTGTCGTAGTCACAACAAACCTGATTCCCCTTTTTGATTATCCCAACACCGTAGTCTGTATCAACCGTGGCAATATAAAGATCTGGTCTTGTGGCTCTTAATTTATATATTACTTTCCAAACAGTCCCGTTCCAACTTTGTGGTGATCCATTAACGTAGAAATCTTCCCTAGCGTGCCACAGGTCTTCTGGATTACAATCGTGTAATAATATAAAACCATTATCATTTAAATGGTTTAAAGAATTTATGACATCTCGTTCAACCTGAGTTGAGATGTGCAAACCATCAATAAAAATAATATCCCACATGTGGGTTGGTTTCAAGGTTAGTTCGCTGTTTTCCAACATTTTAAAGAAAGTATCTGAAGTCAATTTAAAATCAACCTTAGCACCTTTATTTTCATAACCAGGGTCCACTGAATGTTTGTTCTGGCAATTAATTAAATTAAAACACTCGTCTGGATTTCTAACCCCAATCTCTAGGTAATCTTTGAGATTGTATTTTAAAATGAGATGGTTTATGATATCAAATCTTTGCATATATAAAATTTATTCCCCCAACAACCGTCTCATCTCAATGTCGTAGTCTGTCATTCTTTTTCTTTTAATCATCTCTTTCAAACAAAACAACTCACACTCAATGTGATCAATAAAATTATCTTTCGTTGTTCTGCTTTCACCATCAATAACTAATGCGATATACTTCATCACACCATCACCAACATATGGTATTGCCGAATAATGAAACCCTAAGGTGTGAAACCATCTCAAGGCAAGTCTAATTTCTATAAACTTCTCAATGTTATTAGAATCCATATTATCCAAAGCCTCTATAGCGAATTCGGATTTTTGTTTATAACCAACCTGTTTTAAATCTTTAAAAACACCCATAGTTTACTTTAAATCTATAACCATTTTACCAGAGTTAATCCAATCCTCGTGACCAGTGACACCGTAATCTCTTATTGTGTGGATAACAATTTCTTTCATCTTTTTACTATTACCCGTAAGCACATAAACTTCAGGGGTCTTAGCGATTATATGCTTACCAACAAATTTATCCACCATGTTATGTGCTTGTTCGTGCCTAACACCGTGTAGGTCTAACGTTTTTTCCATTTTTTATGTTATTTTAAGATCTATATGACCACCCAATTGATTTAGTAGGTCATCTTTATATTTCCATAGTGATCCAGTGTCCTCAAAGAAAACTCTATGCTCTGTTTTATCTGACATATGGATCACACAGTGTGGTTTAAAATAAACCCTACCATCCTCAATGTAAAGTCTTGCTGATGTAAAGTTTTCAACAGAAGAGAATGGCTCTCCATTGTATTGGAACACATAATCTTTTTCTTCGAAGATTGGGATTATCCCTAATTTTCTACCAACTACAACTCGTTTTCTATCAATAACAAATCTCTTCGATTCGAGTTTATAGTTTATTGTTAAACTTACAATTGCTTGATTAATTAGTATCATCTTCTTTATTTAAAAATTGAATTTCTAAGCCCCATTTTAACCACCAAATCTCAATATTATAGTAACCATATAAAAATTTACTGGTTGTTACTTTAACTGTTGGGACTATATATAATTGGGATAAAACTGTAATTATTTCAAATCTCATATTACAATATTAGTTAATTATTTTTTAATAACCAAGCGCAATTAGAATAATGTTGTATACGCTTTAACGTATCGACCCATAAATTCTTTTTTAGTTATTTTTTTTGAATAAACCCATAAGAATTTATAGTTCCTACAATAAGCCCATTTTTTATAGCTAAGATGCTTGTTTATTAACTTATCATCTTCAAAGCTAACAATTAAGTCCCCGTCATTAACAACATCATCCAGGACCAGTATGGCTTTACCTTCACCAAGATCAACTTCTTTAGTTGTCCTCATCCAATTGTTTTTTGTCTAGAGCCATGTATTTTATTAAACAACTCTCTATCACTTACTGATTGTATCAATTTAATTGCGTGTTTGTATGCCTCAGATTGTGCGGTATAACCAATATCTAAAGCACCAAGAACAATCAGAAACTGTTCATCTGGTGTTAATTTATTGATCTTATCAAACATTTTTATATAAATAACCATAAAATCATCACGTAGTTTGACCGAATGTTCCGAATTAATCTTACCAAAAACATCTTCGATCATCGACTTAACCTTTTCAATTTTCTGAGCTTTGGTCTGTTTGATAACTTTTTTAGTTACACTATAATCTAATATTGTATACCACTCGTTCTTATCCATAATACCAGCCTTATCGGTATTATCGAGCCAAGTCATAACCTGATCTTCAACGCTAACTTTAAAGGAAAGTTCTTTGCCATTGACGACCAATTTATCAAAGTACTCTTTGAACTCTGGGCAATCAACTTTAACTGTCCGCTTAACAACATCACCTTTATATGTGATGGCTTTAAACTTAACGCTGTGTTTCATTATTTTAGTTATTTATCTTCAATGTTAAACCAACCAACAACACACCCTAACCCTGTTAAAGATGATGCGGTATAAACAACCTCAGCTTTCCCAATTGGTTCCCAATTGCAGGTTAAAGCTTTGTAGATGCAACGGATCTCACCAATGATAAGAATTGCGATAATAAATCCGTAAATTGTTAATGTTTTTTTCATGGTATATTAGTTTTTATATGTTGCAACTTCAAATGTCTTCCCAGATTTTTCTTTTAATAATTCGATCCAAGCTTCAGCTTCTTTATCTGTTTCGAAAGTTTGTTTAATGGTTTTATCGTGAGTTAGATAAACCTTAACATACGCTTTATGACATATGCGTTCGTTAATTCGTTCATCGGTGCTGTAAACTTTATAACCGTAATTTCTAATCTCATCTTCGGTATAGATTATACCATCTTCCCAATCCCTGTTATCACACCATCCTGCTTCGGTAAAACGACCTGTGTCGAACAAACCAAAAAATCTTTTAATTGGCTCGCTTTCAACCCAATAAAAATTTGCGCATGTAGTCTCTAGTCTGAAATAGACTGACACGATCCTACTTAAATCAAAATATTCTTTTGTTATCATTTATATAAATTTAAATTGTTTTAGGAAATAAACCACGATTAATACCGCAGCAATGAATGATGGTAGTTTAATGAATAAATAGGTGAACCATCGGCTCTTACTCCCGCCATTTACCTTAGCAATCAACATAAAGAATATGCTTGGGATGCTACATAAAATAATTAATTCTGCCATTTTTTCTATTTTATTAAATTGCGTTTTCTTTTACTATTTTAACTAATTTATTATTTAGCAATCGTGCGGTTAGTGAACCTGTGAATAAACCAATGTAATCACCAACACATGCTTTGATAGTACCATCAGATCTGGTCCATAACCATAAATCATACGTATCACCGCTAACATGGTTAATATCGTACATCTCAATATCAAAGAAATAATTTGGGTCGGGGTTTTCTTTTCGAACAATTTTAACCGTTCCATTATTGATTGCTTTAATCAATCTGCGTCTATTGGTCATGTATTTTCTTTCGATAAATTCATCGTAAAAAACAAGCCAAACCAGACCAAGGGTTCCAACCATTAGGATAAAAAACAATACCATTGCTAATACGTTTCTTTTATCCTCAACAAATAATTTTGCGAATAACTTCATAACTAAAATAAAATTACTTTAATAGCCCAACTAAATAACAAGACAATCCAAGGGCCCAAGAAATTCATTGTGTACATAGTTGTTTTATCTTTGTACTCGTCTTTAATATAGTTAGGGATGCGTGGCATAAGGGCTTGTAAGAATAGAGTGAACCCAATGAACTGAGTTACTGTGAAATGAGGTAACTCGGTTAAGCTTGTTAAAACAAACCAGTTGTAGAGTACGTATGTTACGTATCCCCAAGAAAGTGCGTTGTATAGTATCAAAAGCATTGCTAATCCGATACCACCGATTAATGTAATTAAAATTTCCATATTTTTTTATTTATTTATAATACAAATTTAGTTATTTATTTTTAATAAAATAGCACTTTTTTTAAAAATAGGTATAATTACCCTCATTTCTAGAACTTATACCCTTTTTTTTAGTACTTATACTATTATTAAATCAGCTAAGATAGCTTTAACAGCACCAACCTCAGCACGACCTTGGTATCTTTTATTAAACTCACCGATTGTTTTACCTTGTAAAGCCTGTGGGTTTTTAATTGTTTCTGATAATTGATTTAAAATACCAGTTAAAGCATCAGCAATTTCTTGAGGTGTCATTTGAGCTGGCATGTACTTTCTTAAAACACAAGCTTCGTCAGTTTCCTTATTAACCAATTCGTCACGACAAGCCAGTTCGTACATCTTAATAGATTCCTCACGTTGTTTGATTCCTTTACTAATGATTTTGATTACTTCATCATCTGTTGCAACAAAATTTGGTGTTGCTTTCTCAGCTTTGGTGATCTCAGCTTTAATACTACTTAAAGCAGCTTTTGCGTTTTCATCTTTCGCTTTAAAAGCGGTAATGAAATCCGCTTCAATTCTTTCTTTTAGGTTCATTTTAAATAAATTTAGATACAAAAATATCGATAATTTTATTAATAACCAAATTTTAACAAAAAAAGAGGGAAATTTTTCCCTCTTTTAATTAATCCCACTCATCGATTGTCTTATCCCTATCTTGTAGTACACATTCCAAAGCTAATTCAACATCCCAATAATAAGTTATTATTTGACCATCAATCATACAACATGTGTTAACGCCAAGGGCGTCATAAAACTTATCGGAATCAATGTTGTTTTTAATTAACATCAATCCAATCTCAGTCCCAGTAAAGCCAATTTCATTTTTTCTTTCTGAGCTTTCTATTATCTCTTTAGCTGTCATTAGTTTATTTACTGTTTTACAATAATTTTTTCTAGCTTAATATTCGCACTATGTTTTCCATTGTGTTTATAAACCGTAAAATTAAATGATTCTGCGTATGGTATCTCAAATATGAATTTAGTTACAGGCCTTTTATTAATAGTTTCCTGACAACAACCCTTATTACAAAGATCACCCTGCATTTTGTGATCTGAACCGAAGAAGTTCATGAACCCAACAAAACTACCATTAGTATTTTCAAATCTACCCCTATCAGATTTGTTCATATACAACTCATAAACACCTTTAGGTTTTTTATCGTATGAGATAGTAACCTCAACAACCAATTTTTTGTTTGGGTTTGGTTTTCTAATAACCTGCGTAACAGCATCAGTTATTTGTGAATTTATGGTTATTGGTGTCGCTCTTTTGGCGATGACTAACTTATTATCTATCTTAACTAATGTATTTAGCTCCTTAGGTATCAATTTCGTATCATCAAAATCGTAGTCCATTTCACCGTAAGCTATATCTAGCGCCTCTTCAATTGTATACTCAACCCTTTTACCGTTTTCATCAAAGAAAACATATGGCCATGGTGAATCTTTAAGTTCAGCTAACATGGCCGCCTTACCGTTTGGTGAGTTTGTCCATTGTTGCCATAGCCTATCAATGTTTGAGTGATGCAACCAAAATATCGGATCAAATGCCGCTGTTGGAACCCAACCCATTAAACCAGTCGAGGTTATAGTACCTGTTACCTCATTCTCAAACCTTAAATTACCAGTCACATCGTTTCCAGCACCAATATAATCATGCATAGCACCATGGGGAGCAGCATTTATATTATTACTAAATAAATGATAATCAGTATATGAAAATAGTTTATTTAAATCTAAGGACCTATTAATCTCACCAGAAATTGGGTATCCGTAATTTAAGCTATCAAAGCGACAAGGTTCATATAGCGAAGATTTCTCATCCCTAAAAATTTCAGGTAATGTCTTATACATCGCACTTTGATTCGTATAACCCCAATAAGGTAAAGCAAATTCGTTGTAACCAGAAAGTTTCCTAACAATTTTCTCAAAATGCCAAATATATAACCTATGCCAAATTAAGAAATGTAGTTTTTCTTTACCACTTGGTGAGTGTGTGCAGTTATCCCAACCATCTTTAATTTGTGACACATTATTATATGAACCACAAAATTTATTGTTATTAATCGTATCTGGTATCCAATGAATTGCGCTCTGATAATACCAACTTAATGGGTTATCACAAGACATTGATTTCATAATTCGCATGGCTCTTTCCATTGCTTCCAGATGTTTCTTCGCCTCTTTACTATGTGCTTCATACCTAACATAGCGTGTATCGTTTTTTTGATCTATCCGCTTAGCGTGATTAATGGTTATGTAGAAACCAATAGACAGTAAGGCAACTAAAACAGCGATCAGTCCAGCTTTATTTTTCATGTTATTCAAAAATTATCCCGTTATTTTTGACGTATTCAGTGAACGCCACTTCAGCTTCTTCCTTGGTACCCCATGGTCCACCTGGGATTACCTGGTCAAATTCTCCTGGGTCAGTTGCCATGAACTGGCCATCCATTGTTTGGTAAACAAACGATTCTAAAATTTCTTGTGTTATCATATTCTTATTTTTTGTATAAATTTAGTAAAAATTCTTGTAAATCCAAACATTCTAATGAAATATCTTTTGCTCGGTAATAACTTAACAGTTTAAGTCTATGTAATGAATATTTTCTATCATGACCAAGTCTATCTGGTACATGTTTAATTTTAACCTCCTCACCTAATATATCACCAATCATCTTAATGATTTCCATATTTGTGTGGTGTACACCAGATCCGATATTATATACCTCATTAATAACTTTAGGGTCGAACATTAGATCGATAATAACCCCAACGTTATCATAAACATACATCCACTCCCTAACCTGTTGCCCATCACCATAAACAGGTACATCCACGCCATCTTTAACACAACGATAGATTTTGGGTAAAAACTTTTCAGGGTCTTGGTGTTCACCAAAGTTATTACAAGTTCTCGTGATCAAATAAGGTAAACCAAAGGTTCTATGTGCACTTGTAACAAGCATATCTGATGCAGCTTTTGTTGCTGAATAGTATGAACTTGGTGCCAATTTATCACCTTCTTGTGCATGATGGTTTATGATTGGGTAATAATCAGCCATATCACCGTACACCTCATCAGTTGATATGTGGATGAATTTTTTTAGGTTAGGATTTTGTCTAGCACACTCAATCATATTAAATGTGCCCTCAACATTAGTCCTAACGAACGGTCTACCATCTTTAATGGAGTTATCTACGTGTGATTCAGCAGCAAAGTGAACGATATAATCATACTCACCAAGATCTTCTGGTGTTACATCACAGATATCTTTCTGAAGAAACGCAACATCGTGTTTGATGTTATCCCTATTACCAGCATAAGTTAATTTATCCACACAAAGCACGGCAACATCTTTATTTTTCTCTAAAAGGGTATTAATAAATGCTGAACCTATAAATCCAGCACCCCCTGTTACTACAACTCTAATCATATTTTATAAACTTAAATCATCTGGTTTACTATCTTTGAATCGATATCTTGCGGCCATACCCATCTCAAATACAGTTAACAACTCCTTTATATTTGACACTCCATAACCAGTGGTTACCTCACCACCATTTGCTATTGTATGGGTTATTTTATACGTGGTGCCACGCCTATTAACCATAATACTTATCATTGTATTACTATTATTGGTGAACTTACTCTCGATCTCTAGAACTTTTTGGTATAACTCTGAAATTGACATGTTTAAATTTTTGTTGAGTTTATCGAGTCAATCCATTCTGGTGTTATGGTCATTAATGTCTTAACAAACAACTCAATACAGTTTTTAACGTCATCCTTATGCGCCATCTCAACAGTTGTGTGCATATACTTTAACGGTGTCGCTAATATAGCTGTAGGCGTGTTCTCTAAGAAAAATGACACTGTATCATTACCGTATGAACCCACTGTTAATTGAGTTGGTATTTCATGTTCACTAGCGACATTTCTAATTAAAGAGATTATACCCCTATGGTTTTGTGCCGTAAACTCAAGGCAAGGCCCTTCACCACCTTTAACATCGCCATCCTTAGCTTTATTCATCTTAGGGTGGTTAGTGTTGTGGCAAACATCGTGTACCAGAGCAATGTCAGCTTCAAGTAACTTAGCAATTTTTCTCGCACCGTATAGGCCAACTTCTTCTTGTACCGAATTAACAACGTATAAGTCGTAAGGTAATTCGATATCATTTTCATATATATGTCTTAAAACCTCAGCAATTATATAACCACCAATTTTATTGTCAAGTGACCTACCAATGTAATAATCACCGATCTCATTAAACTGGTCGTCAAAAGTTACTAGGCAACCAACCTCAACACCAAGCTCTTTTACTTTTTCATCGGAGCCTACACCAAGATCTAACCATAATTCATGTTGTTCTGGACCCATTTCGGTGTACTTATCCCTAACGTGAACGGCAGGGCTACCGAAATAACCCTTAACTTTCTCACCTTTGTGTGTGTGTATCATCACACTTTTAGATGCAGCGATCATGTTATCTGAACCACCAGCTCTTTTAACACGAACATACCCATCCTTTTCAATCTGTGTGATGATCCAAGCGATCTCATCGCAATGAGCCTCAATTACAACTTTATAGGCCTCATTCGATGACTTTAATATGGCATATGCTGTACCATAAGCATCTTTCTTTACAACATTTGCGTATTTTTTAATATAATCAGTCCAAACTTTTTGGCCTTCTGTCTCTTCACCGACTGGTGAAAAGGCGTTTAAGTAGTCTCTAAGGAATTGTTTACTGCTCATTCTTATTTGTTTTTGTTTATAGAGTTTAATTTATTACGTACTTTGGTTAATGATGTTTCAGAACAAAATCTCCCTTCTTCATAGATTGTTTGTAGGATACCTTGCCCCTCTTGTTCCCAAGTACATTGTGTTAATACCTCGTGATCTTCAGTCACACAGATTAAACCCTTCAAAGATTTCTTGGTCCCATCGTCAGTGATCGGATCTTTGTAGATGTCGTAACCAACTTTCTTAAATCCAAGTACACCATTCTCGTCAGGAGTGTTTGCAATCGGGTCTAATTCTAACACCTCAAACCAAGCACCTTTGGCTGCGAAACCTAATGTGTCACGGGTATTCATCTGGTAAGTGAATGAACCAACACCTAATACGATGTTTGTCGCTGCAAAACCTTTCGCTTCCAATCTTTCGTAGATTTGGATTTGGCGGTCCAATGTGATTGAGTCACCATAGATTGCTCCGATGTGTGGGTCAAGAACTTTGTAACCTTGTTCGTTAACTGTTCCACCGAAGATATCCCAAAGCAATTCAATAACACCTTTTTCTTCAGATGAAAGAATTGATTCTCTGCTCAATTCGTAATCATTGTAGTGGTCCGCATCTTCAAATATTTGTGTACCACAGATAATGTCTACAGGATCACCTGAGTCAGGACGGATAACCAACTTACCATCACGAGCCATGATAGCTTCTTTGTTTGCTGGTAAGTATTCTGTGATCAATTTCCACAAGTCAAATGTATCTGACACGATTGATAAGATTCCTTTAGGGAAATCAACCAACCAATCAGCAATCATTTGTTGTTCACCAACCGTAAAGATCTTTGTTGTTGATACTGAGTGTTCAGATGCGTTCACTGAATAGATTGCAACCTGATCTTCTGGTTCATTGTAATAGTAACGTGCACCAGGGATACAGATAATTGTATCAGAACCCAAGAAAGAAGACGCATGACCTAAGCCACTTGATAACATATCCCATGGGCTTAATCCACGAGCAGAGAAGTCATGACAAAGGAATGGGATCAAGAAAGCGTTTGCTGGATCCGTTTTCATAACCCACTCAACAACATTACGTTTGTATTGTAATGCGATTGTAGCTGATGTTGATGGTTTCCAAGCCAATGAACTAATGATTGTCTCCAAGTACAGTGTCAACCATGCGAATCCGTCAACAGTGTTGATGAATGTCATGTGAGGTACATTTGGATTTGTTTCGATACCTTCTGGTAAAGCTTTAATTCTAATTGGTAAGTAACCTAAACGGTGGAGTGCAACAAAATGTGATGCATCATAGTCCATACCAAGATACATTGACATATCTTTACCGAAGTCAACAGCAACTTGCTCGGGTAGGCTGAAGAAGTTCTCTTGGAACTCATCGTGCAACCACCTAACAACCAGCTGTTGTCCAAACGATACAATCTTAGTTACACCTTTTGGTGCGTATTTAACACTGCGTGGGATCCAAGTACCGTACAAACGGGTTGTCCCAGACGCTAACATTTTCTTGTGGCCAATCTTATAACCATCTGTGTAGAATAACGAATTTGGTTTAAACATATTATTGATTTTTATTTTTTTTATTTAACGGATCTTTAAAATATCTACCATTATAATACAAACTTACTGTTTATTTTTGGATTAACAAATAATAAGTTAAAAATAACTGAACGTAGTGTAGGACTTGATCAAACCCGATTACAGTAAACGCACCTGTGTTTGGAATCGGACTTCCATATTCTTGGTTTGCAAACTTACGACCCACGATTCGACTGGTGATGTGATCAGTGATAAAGTGACAGCAAAATGTTAGTAGGAAAAATAGAATAGAAGAATAAACATACCATTGAGTGGTTTCATCTGGTCTTGAAGTTCCTAATAGGAATGGTGAGGCAAACAACCAAATAGTTGAATAAGTTAGTACGTGTTTATAAAGAGCTACATTACTTTTACTCTTATTATTTGCCCATTCTTCAGCTTGGAAAACAAAATCTGCAATCCAATGAATAATGATGATGGTTAAAATAGTTGTTAGTGTCATAATTATTATCTTTTATCAAAATAGGTGGTAAACATAGCTAAAAGTGCAATACATACACAGATACCAATTACGATGATGCCCACTACTTGGGCGACTGGGTGTAAATTTTCCATATTAAAATATATTTTGTTGTTTTACTAATGAATGAATTGTTTTGTGTCTTGAGAATGTATCCACAATAATTCCGTCTCGAATATCTTTTACACTATTTGTACAATAGATACCGTCAAAATATTGAACTAAGAAATCAAAACCAAAGCTGAAGATACCGTGAGTGACAACTAGATAAATTTCAGCTGTTGGTCGGCTATCTTTGATCGCTTTTGCCAATTCAATAAATGTTCTACCACCGTCACAGATATCATCTACAATAACATATTTCAAATTGTTATGTTGGTCCAGAACTGGAATATCTGTTCTAATGATGTTCCCAGTTTCTAGGTCTCTAACTTTAGTTGCGGTGATTATTTTTTCGATTTTAAACTCCTTAGCAACATCAAAGACTTTTTTGTATGCACCAGCATCGGGTGATACTAGAACTACTTTATCTTCTTCACCTTCACCAATTATATAAGACAAGGCCTCATCAACAATTCTGAAGTTGTTAACTTTTTCAAAGTTATTTAAGCACGCCTCCAAAACATCGCTATGTGGGTCTAAAGTAACCACTGAAGAAAAATTCAATGAGTTAATGATTGGGCAAATTACTTGCTTTAAATAGTTAACACCACCTTCTTGAAACTTACGATCTGAACGAGCACCTAAGAAGTAGGGAGCCACTAACACAATCTCTCGATTTGGTTTAATGTTACGAATTGCAGCCACCGCACAAATCAGGATTTCCACATCTTTAAAGCTATTAAGACGAGTTCCTATTTTCACGGGATCATTATATTTATTCAATTCAGACCATTCTGTTAGGTCTAGCGATTGTTGCCCATCTGGAAATTGATTGATCTTGTATTTGATATTCGACTTCTCTGGGTTAACTAAATTAAAACTAATCATATTGACTTTTTTTATTATTTTACAAACTTAACTATTATTTTTTAATTATCAAAACAAAAAACCAATCTAACAAAAGCCCCCTTTTTTTCAAAATATTCCATCACACTTAAGATAGCACCCCACTCAATACCAATATCTAAATCATCTTCATCCCACATATCTTTGGCTAAAATAATATATGTGTTTAAGGCTTTTCTATATTCATCCAAAGTTAACCAAGAATGCGAGTGTAGGTCTGGGTTATACGCCCACGTCAACTCTTTTTTATCGTTGTATATTAATTTATGCGGATTTAAGCTATGATACCTTAAAGCTTTTTCTGTTGTTATACAATTGTCATCAAAAATTTGTTCCTCATCATCAACAACATAGTTAAAAAAATGATCTTTAGCTTCATAGGATAAAGTTTTGTAATTTGGTAAACCCTTAATCGGCATAGAATCTTTATTAGATCCCCTAACACCATCAGCCAGTGTTGAGAACATTAAATAATTCCTACCTGGATTTATTTCTTCACCAAAACAAGACCATGAAGACTCCAACGGATTAGACATTGTGTATTCAATAAAAAGATGTATATCGCACCCCATAATATTTATTTTTTACTCTTGTTCATCAGAAAAATCAAAACCCTCTTCATCGTAATCATATTCGCAACAAGGATATGGTCTGCCCCTTTCATCGAGATTAATCCAGAAACCCTCTTCCTTTTTAATCTCATCCATATATTCGTCACCTGGATGTTCAACCCAAGCCCAGTCCACACCTTCAACACCCTCAGGTAAGTCAACTGGTAATCCCTCTTGTTCCTTACTGTAGTGCCAATTACATGAGCAACCAATTTTATTGTCTGGGTCGACAACACAGTCGTCACAATGATAAGGGTTTGCATTACCAGAATAACCTGGCATATAAACCCAAACGGCTTTCTTACCGCAATCACATTTTTGATATTTATTAGTTTCCATCTTTCTTAATAATTTGTTCAGCGATATACATTAAGTCAATTGTCTTAACCAATGTTATCATATCCTCTCTACCAGATCTTTGGTAGAGCTTATACAATGTTGGTTTATCGCACTTTTCTTTTGCTTTACACTTCTCGGCTATCAAATCTTGAAGGGATTTCTTGTTCACAATCATCCAGTAGTCATCCAACTCAAAAGCAAAGTAATCGGCCTCACCATATAACCAACCCCTAGCACCTCTAACATTGATTAACTCAACCCAGTGAATACTATCGTCAGTATCGACATCACTTCGATTTGTTTTTTTGACGGCTTTAACATCAAACTTAATATCTAGTTTGACATCCCAGTGCTCATTAATATCTTCATCGGTTGATGAGGCTTTAACATCACCCATCTCTCTTATAAGAGCAGCGAATTTATCCTCAACAACCTTGAATTTTTTAACGTACCCCATTAATTTAATTTCTTAAGATTCATTATAACCTCAACTAAAGTTACCGCATCTTTTTCACAATAATCGGTGATACCGTCAATATCTTTTTTGGTCCAGTAAGCCTCATGAACTTTATTACCAGTAACTTCCATATTTTTCGGAGACTCAATACCCAAAGAAACACACATTAACTCCAATGTGCCAATAGAACCGAAAGCACCACACGCCCAAATTTCTTTAGTGTCGATAACTTTCATCTCCCACGGCTTAACATCATAAGCTGGTAAAATTTTTGGTAACGAAATACCATTGATTATCATTCTTTTCTCTAGTGTGGGAATATCAAAGTTTTTAATATTGTGTCCACAAAGAGTATAATCTTTTGTGTGAACACGCTCTAGAATATCTTTAACACCAAGCAACAAAACTTTCTCGTCTTCACCAGAGAAAGATTGTACTCTTACTTCCCCACTAACAACAAATGCGAAGCTTACACAAACGATCTTAGCAAATTCGGGTGTCAGTGCCGCTTTGTTCTCAAACAATTGGTCGATTGTACTCTCAGCTTCTTCAGCGTATTTTCTCTTGAAATGATCTTCGTAAAGCTCAAACTGGTACGCCAATTCTTTGTTAACTTTTTTTAATGTCTTGTAGTTGGGTTGGCAACCCACTGTTTCGATATCCATAAAAAGGATTTTCTCTAGTGATTGTTTTATCATGTTAATCAATTTTTATAATAGTAATTAATAGTTTTCACAAAACCAAATTTTATTATCTTTTTAATGTGATTATTGCGAAATAATAATCTTCATCATATTCGACATCTATGTCAGAGTTTTCTCTAATATTGTAGTGACACATATCACAATCCCACAAAGCCGTTCTAACACCCCTCTTAAACTCTTCCATGTCAACAACGTTAAAAGGATCGATATAACACGTCAAAACTTTCGGGAGATACTTATCCTCAAGCTCTTTGTGATAATCCCGTAGAGTCACCCAATTAGGGTCGTCAACGCCATGTAGTTTCTCATTATGGTTATCGTACCAAAAATCACTTAATCTTTTAGCTTCAGCAAACTCTTCTGGTGTAACGGTAATCACCCTACTAGTGTGAATCATATCAACATCAAGACAGGGTAAATCCTTCCTGACGATCTGCTCACCGACATAATACCCGATTTGATATTCCATTGTCATCTCTTTGATCCACTTAATCCTTGCGTTGCGGATTTCTTCACGCTCTTCGGGCGTTATATCAAATATTTTATTGCGCTTTGCCATACTATTTTTGTTTATCAATCCTAATTACCGAACCTTGACCATACATTACTTGAATATAATAAGACCCTAATTTATACATCTCACCAGTGAATGAATTAGCGTAAAGCTCGTACTCATCACCAACCTCAGAACCATACTTCTCAGCTACCCCAAGTAAAATCCAAAATAATTTTTCACGTGGTTCATAACCTCTCCTATATTCACGATCTCTATATTTATCGGAACCATACCAGTTATCAAGATGTTCTATTGATCCATCAATATCATCCTTAATACGATTCCACATACGATCAACCCATCGATCTTTATACTCATCTTCTTGTCTAAGTTTCTCCGCAAATTTTTCCAAAGATTCTTTTCCTTCAGGGGATTCAAAGAATGCTTCTATTTCTTCAATTGTCATCATTGTTCTGTTGTTGGTTTAAGCCACATACCACGACCAAACATGATCTCAAGCAGCTTTGGGTTAAGTGTTCTAATTTTTTCGAATAACTCGAGTGTTTTGAGTGTGTCATGTTTCATCATCTTGAACACCTCGTCTCTGATTCTCTCTTGTGATACAACCTGTTCTAACTTTTCGACAATACTATCCATTGAACATGTTAGCATGATTGGTGTTGAGATAACGAAACCTTTTGTGATTGAAAACCTAAAGGCTCTGAGTAGTCTCAAAGGATCATCCAACATGGTTTTCTCAGCCAATAAGGGCGTTATGAGTACACCACATTCTAACGCTTTCAAACCGTTAAAGTAATCAATGATTTCACCATTCTCATCTTTCGCTAACGCATTGAGTGTGAAGTCTCTACGTTCTAAATCATCGTACAGAGTTCCTGGTACAACCATAGGTTGTCTTGTGTCAGGGATGTAACCAATCTCTTTTCTGGCCATAACAAAGTCAGCAACACCTTCATACTTGTGTCCTTTTGGAAACTTGGCTCTGATGGTAAAACAATCAGGCGTCACCAAAAACAACTCAAACTCCTCTTCTTCAAGATGGGATTCAAGAATACCGAACATATCGTGTGCTGAGGTAACATCTTTCAACAATCCGTCACTAGGTACCGCAACGTAGTCGATGTCCTTGGATTTCAATCCAAGAATCTCATCTCTGACGCAACCACCAACTTCATAAAACTTAAACATAATTTTAATCGTTAAATAAGTTTTCTAAATAATTACACATTTCACCAAGGGGATGCGCTTGCCCTTCAACAAAACCTAAGCTAGTCAAGAAGTTATCACTTTCTTTCTTATACATCTCAAACATACGGCTACCAGTCATCTTTGAGTACTGCACGTTAGCAATTCGGTCACACAATTTCACAAATACCGCACCTGGTGTGTTTCTGATACCTTCATAGTATTTTTCGTTTGCACGCTCTTTACGGTTCTTACCTTTTTCGTTGCTGACCGCATAAATAATTTCAGCAGCATCATGGCCTAACACCTCTTTAACATCATTGTAAGACACACGAGTATCTTCAATCAAATCGTGACCCCAAGCACCAAGCATAATGTCGTTAACATCTTGGTTACCAGGGTGTAAATAATTCTTAGGTATCATCAGATACATAAATTTGTTAGCCATGTTAGCAACCATGCGCAAATGAAACTCATAAGGCAAATACTTATCGTACATGTGATTCGTACCTTCGTGTTGGGCTAATACCCATTTAATTTCTCTTTCAATCATATCTTTTTATTTAATTTATTTCGTCCCAAAAATCTGGTGTTTTTACCAATACTATTACAAAATAGAAAGCGTAAATGATTCTACCGATAATTGTTGTGAATAACCACCAATTCATCGGGTTCATATCCCACGCAATGAAACAACCAATCACGTATATGAATAAGTTTGCTATTAACAAAGGTAATAACCCCATCCAAATAACCTTGAGTATCGCTTTAATCTTGTACATAATGTTTTTTTTTACAAAGGTAATATAAAAAACTTAACCAACAAAAAAATAATACAATTTTTTAACCGATTAGCTTATATTTATTGATATAATACGCATTTATGAGAAGGTTTGATAAAAAAAGTAATATATTAAAGGCAAATATTTTATCTGAGCAAAAAAGATTAAGAGAAATTGGTTACCTTTGTGAAATCGAAGATACTGACATGGCATATAATTTTTTAACGGAGGGAGAACAATTAACTATGGATTTTGATGATCAAGATGTTGATGATGAGATTACTCCATCTGACGATGAAAAATCAAAAACAAACGCAAGTTTTTTTAAGGTTAGGTTTAATTTAGCAAAAACAGGTGATCAGGATACGGGTAAGAACATTTTTATGACTTGGAAAGTAGAACCTAATGGTAAGACAGCCCAATTAGGTGATGATAAATTAAATTTTAACCCAGAAGATATAACTGACGAGGTATCAAGTGGCGGGGTTAGGAATAACTTTAATGTTAACGAATTTAATATGAAATTTTCTGGCTGCTCTTTAGTTAACAGAGCTAGTAGCGGTTATGAAATTAAGTGTTTTGCGAGTAAATTCCCGTTCTCATATTTAAAATGTTCTGATGTTGAGGTGAATTATGGTGCTGGTAGCCCTGGTTCGGTTGAATCACAAATAATATACAACCCTAGAGTTGCTCCTTATTGGATGATGATGGGTTCTACAGATTTATTTGAACTAGCTAATAACGAACCAATTAAGATTGGTGAACAAAAAATGGAGGTAAAGAAATTTGAGTCTGGTATTGTTTATGAATCTTGCGTCAGTGTTAAAAAAGGTGAAGATGATAAAATGCCAGCAACTAAATATTACTATATACAAAATGGTTCTGAGGCCTTCATTAAAGTTGTTGAGCCTTCTGTAACATCATACAAAGGTGGTGGTAAAATTTACAAAGTTATTGATGGCATGACCTTCAGTAAAGCTTATACCGCTGGTAACAAAATTTATTTAGGGTAAATTATTTTTAAGTCCAGACCAGATATCTTTATAATTTGCTTTGTAAAAGTCTTTAGGTAACCTAAACTCACAAAGGTCTTTAGGTACTCGATAAAACAAATCCAGACCTTGCCTATTGTATGTGTCGATATTTATAACCTGCTGATATTCTTCATTAAAGATTGTATCTGAATGGCAAAATATTGCGGCCTTTGTTTTGTTACCTATGATGCAGTAATAGTATTTTTTATCTTTCCACTTTTCTTTCCTACCTAAAAAAGATACCGTTTCAAATGGGAATGATTCTGAGTCAACAAAATCGTACTTATCTTTCATCTCAACCTCGAATAGGTACTCCTTACCGCCATACTCAGTAACAATATCCACACCAAAGTCTTCCTTAAAGGTACCCTCTTTTATTTTATGACCTTTGGATACCAAATAAGCAACCAATAATTGTTTACCAATTAAATCGTTATCAGCGTATGATTCCGCAACAAATTTCCTAGCTTCGTATAACCCCATATTTTATATTTGATCCCAACTAATACCATTTAAATCTTTATCAGATATCACTGGATTGGTTGTGTACTGGTCTATTATTTCTTTAAATCTTGGTATTGTTTTGTATGACATCGAAATCTCATTTTTTACTGAATAGTCGTTGTCAACAAAATATTGTATAATTGTTCCAGGTTCTAAAGTAAAAACACAATTACCATAACCTCTTGGTATCATAACAGCTTGATCGTCAGTAACTTCAAACTCCAAAATATTACCAAAGTCTGGTCTCATTTTATCAACACAAATCAAAAGGTTTAATATTTTACCCTTAATCACCTTTAAATATTTTGCTTGTTCAAATGGTTCGGTTTGAAAGTGTACGCCCCTTAATGTGTATTTTTCCTCACTAATACTGGTGTTTACTTGCACCCAGAATTTATCTAATTCTTTATTACGTATCATTTGTATTGGTGTCGCACAAAACACACCACGTTCATCTTTAAAAGTTTTTTGATCTACAATAAAAGGTTTTTCCATAGGATTTATATATATGATTTAACATAGTCGGAGCAAACCCCGTACACATCTGTTAATTTATTATTCACGTCTGGTTGATATACAATGGCCGCTGGAGTACTGAACTCTTCCTTAGTTATTAGGTAGTTTCTACTGGTTAATGACATCGGTCCTTCCGAAAAATGTAGGTAGTGTAAGTGTTTACCTAGTGGATCCAAGGATAGTAAGTTCGTTAATATAACTTGTTCTCGGCAATTAAGCCACAACCTATTATTATATTTCTCTAACCAATCAATGTCGAGTTTATTTTTAGGTTCATCCGAACCAGTATAAATTTTACCGTCAAATAACCATAAATCAATCATTACATCAAATCCACTATTAATAGCTGACTCGATATAAGGTGTCGTATTCTCCAAATCTGGGTTCGACCCCTCAATATTACCCCTATGTGATATTAGTCTCATTCTCGATTGTTATTAATTTCATCCTCAGTCTCCTGAGAGTCGTTTAGTATGATAATTTCTTTATTTTCAACATCAACCGTTAGTGTTGTGACTGGTTTGTCTAAGCGGTACATATATTCACCATCTAGCATCCCAACCTCACCATTAACTACGTTAAATTCTAAAAAGTCTTCGGGTAGTTTATCCAACCAATTTTTTAATTCTTTTAATGTCATATCTAATTTTTTTGGTATACTTTTATTGATCTAATTAACATTGCGCTCTCCTGTGGATTATCAGTATGTGAGCTATGTAAACCATGGTTTAATATAATGTATTGGGATACGTCCTCACGATTAAACCATTTTAATATATTAACGTCTGTACATTGAAACACTAGCTTACCATCATAATATATTTTAATAAAATCTTGCTCCCAATGACAAACGTATTGAACGAATCGTTCTGTTGAATCTTTAATGGTATTATTAAATGGTGAGTACATTTTTTTGGTACCATCTTCAATAACACCATAATGTAAGTTAGGTTGTATTTTTCTATCCTTAGCACGACCAACGTTATAGTAAGGACCTTCTTCACTATAACCCTCAAAAATATCAATCTCTGGTGGCCAACTTTTAAGCGCTGTTAACCAAAACGCATTCCAGTAGGATTGACCTTTTGGTAGTTTTATCCACCCCTCAAACCAACCATATCTCCAGGACTCTCTGGTTGAGACCATGCCGACACCAACAGGTATATTTATTTCGTCTGGCATATTTGGTTTTTGTTGCCACTCAGCTAAGTTCTTCTTTAAAAAAGTTTTGGGGCGTTTTCTTAACTCCAAAACTAAACCTTCTGGTGATACGTAACTTAAAGTCCCGTTATTATCGTAATACTGGTGTAGGTCATTCGGGTGAAACTCGCCCCATGGTTGCCCATACCTCCAAGTTTTCGTGTTTAACGCTTCTTTAAACTCATCAGAAAAAACATTTGTGTAGCCCTCTGGTGGTGTTATTGGTTCACCATATTCACTATTAAAGTAGCGATTACTTATATTAGATTTAAGGTTCACCAAAGAATCCTTAAATTTATGTTTGAAAAAATTATTTACTAGCCCCATCTTCTTTTAAATCTAAAATCATATTAACTTCGTGTAGTATATCCACACTATCTTTCCAAGGTTGGTTAAGGTAATCCCATAATGATTTATTTTTATCATAAGGGTGTGGTTGTCCTTTGGACCACATTCTGGCTTTCTTAAAGTCTTCCACGGACCAGGTTAGTTTTTTCTCTGGTTTTTTAGCAAATAACTTAATTATACTTCTTTTTAAATTCATTTTACTGTTTCGGCTATCATTTTTTTATACTTGGTGGTCGACCATCCGTGTGACCTATCAAGAAAATGGATTCTAACACCTAGATCGTCACCAGTAAAAGGTTTATTTTTATAGTCATCGCCAAGAAAACGGACATCTGGTCTTATGTGTTTTATTAGTTTGTGTAAACCATCTTCAACGTCATAAACCATAATATCATCAACCTGACTGAGTGATTTTAAAATATCAATTCTATCCCCAACTGGTAGTATTGGTTTTAATTTTTCTGGTCTTTCAATTGACGGGTCTGAATGTAATAAAACTATTAATCGATCACAGTTTTCTTTACACTCATTGAACATCGCTATGTAACCTGGGTGGATTACATCAAAATTACCAGCGATAATACCAACAACCTCATCACCTTTAAAAAACTTTTTAACTAAGAAAAAGATATTTAAAACCAATATCAGGGTGTTTGTTATTATTATTGGGTAACTATTTAAACCGAAACCATAACCAATCCATAAGACACACCCTAGTGAGTTAATAATTCTTAATTTGGTTATATTTGCCATTGAAAATGAAATGGCGATCATTGCTGTTGCTATATATCCTATTATTTCTAACATTTTTTTAATTTGATAAGGGTGCTTTTATTGTTGGGTGTGATTGGTAGTTTTCAACCATAAAATCCGTTGGGTTTAGATGGTGGAATAGTGATTGATCCTCACTTAAAGATTTGTAGAACTCATCCGTTTTCATGTGTTTTAAAACAGGTAGTGGGTATGGCTCTCTTGTTCTTTTTGGTGTTGGTGTATAATACTCATCATCAAAGTCTGGTAAATTATTTGGGTCGAAATATCTTTCCATACCAGTTTCGTAATTATTTGTGAACCAAATATTATATCTTTCCTCGTCAGTTAACTCTCCACCAATTTGTTCCTTTGCTTGTTCAATGTGATTTGAATATAAATGAGTATCACCCAAGTTACCAATCAATTCATCTGGAACCATGTTTACAGCTTTTGCTATAATTTCTAATAACAACCCATAACTTGCGATATTGAATGGCAAACCTAAGAATGTATCTACTGAACGTTGATTCCACATTAAAGAGATTGCTCTGGTTGGAATGTTAATTTCA
>ENA-OUVC01000412-OUVC01000412.1-marine-metagenome-genome-assembly--contig:-NODE-412-length-28469-cov-4.252148_pt1 | contig 28469 bp, 28 predicted proteins | sample MGYA00248622_ERZ508571 | MGnify/ENA primary metagenome ERZ508571 (study PRJEB26236, sample SAMN06267175) | marine metagenome | isolation source: Columbia River Estuary | place: USA:Columbia River Estuary... | reverse complement strand
TTCATCCGCTAGTGCATACACCCTAGGCTGACCTTCGACCTCAATGAAGATGCGATCCTCAACCCCAACTAGTTTGCTCAGAGCAATCTTGCGGTCTGCCTCGTTGGGGTATTCAATCATCATCGTGACTTTGAAATCAGAGCCACCCGGTACCATGGGGTTATAGGCGTCAAGTTCATCTTGAATACCTTCTTCTTCAAAGGTTTTCTCGACTCGCAGCATTTCTTGGATTTGATAACGCATCAAGAACTCATTCTCAAAAATGAGAGTGAGGTGCTCGCCTAAGTGCACGGTACGTAATTTGCGCTCTGCAATTGCCCGTTGCCGCATTTCAGGGCGAGCCTTGTGATAAGCCTCAAGACTTAGTAAGCTGTCGATCGTAATTTTTCCCATACCTATTGATCCTGTATTCATCCTGTTTTCAAATTGAAGCGATTAAAGTCCGTAGGCTTTTGCCATTAGGGTTAAAGGATGTGCCATCGCTACTTTTGGTAGTCCTAGCTCATCCATGCCTTGAGCAATATGATGGCCGGCGAGTTGGCAGTCTGAACTAATGTAATTGGGAGACTCTTCTGCCATGCTTCTAAATACTGGCCGACCAATTTTCATCGCCATCGTATGGAATTCTTTCTTGACGCCCCAGGTGCCCGAGTGTCCAGAACAACGCTCTACGACATTCACTTCAGTACCAGGAATGAGCTTGAGAGCCTCAGCAGTTTTCTGGCCAACATTTTGTACGCGTGAGTGGCACGCAACGTGGTAACTAACATGACCCAATTCTTCCTTAAAGTCTTGGTTCAAGAGACCATCTTTGCTGCGTGCAATGAAGTACTCAAAGGGATCCCACATCGCCTCCTTGACTGCTTGTACATCAGCATCCTCAGGAAACATGAGCGGCAATTCTTGTTTAAACATCAAGGTACACGAAGGAATTGGGGTCACGATTGCATAGCCCTCACGTGCTAACTTAGCAAGCTTAGGAATATTGATTTCTTTATTTGCTTTTACAGATTCGAGATCCCCCAACTCTAATTTGGGCATACCGCAACACGCTTCTTTATCAACCAATGCATACGGAATCTGATTGTGATTGAGGATCTTGATGAGGTCTTGCCCAATCCCAGGTTCGTTGTAGTTGATGTAGCAGGTTGCGTAGATCGCCACTTTACCGGGAGTACGTTGACCGTCTTTCACAGCGTGAGCGGCAGATACCTTTGCAAGTTGTGGAAAGGTCTTGGAAGCGTATTCTGGAATCCAGGCTTTTTTATCAACACCCAAAGCACCTTCCATCGCTAAGCGCGCAACCCCAGTGCTGTTCAATGCATTAACCGCTTGAGTCACGATAGGAATACCAGCGAAGTGTCCAAGTGCGTCCGTAGAGGATAAAAATTTATCGCGCAGACTCGATTTACCTTCTTTGAAATGAACCGCCTTAGCGCGCAGCATCAAATGGGGGAAATCAATATTCCAAGGATGTGGCGGTGTGTAAGGACACTTGGTCATGTAACACACATCACAGAGATAGCATTGATCAACAACCTGTTGATAGTCGGCCTTGGCAACGCCGGCAACTTCACCATCTTCCGTAGCATCAACCAAATCAAAAAGGGCTGGGAAGGAGCCACATAAGTTCACGCAACGACGGCAGCCGTGGCAGAGATCAAATACCCGCTCCATCTCCGCTTCCAGTTTCTCGGTGTTATAAAAGTCGGGATTGGTCCAATCCAAGGGGTGCCGAGTTGGGGCTTCCAGGTTGCCTTCACGTAAAGTCATGGGTTTACTTTCAACAGAAAAATTAGGATGAGGGCAGTTTAGGGTTTTTTCCTATGATAGCCAAATTGTATTAATTAAAAATATTGATAGTTTTTATTTAAATAACTGATTTATATGGATTTTTACGGACTATTTATTTCTACTGGGGTGGTTGCACTCGCTGAAATTGGGGATAAAACTCAGCTTTTATCTCTCATGCTGGCAGCGCGCTACCCCAAACACGCCTGGCCGATTGTGTGGGGAATTCTTGTGGCAACCCTCATCAACCATGCCTGCGCTGCCTATGTGGGTCATTGGGCAGCTAGTTTTCTAAGTGCAAACTTACTGCGTTGGATTTTGGGTATTGGGTTTTTGGCAATTGGCTTATGGCTATTGATCCCAGACAAACTCGACGAGGATGAGAATGCCAAGCAAGCAAAAGGCATTTGGCAGATTTTTATACTAACAAGCACCTTGTTTTTCTTGGCGGAGATGGGAGACAAAACCCAAATCGCCACAATTGCCCTTGGCGCCAAGTATGAGAGTGTTCTCTCGGTGATGCTTGGAACCACTTTGGGGATGATGCTGGCTAATGCCCCCGCAGTCTGGTTGGGTAAACAATTTACCAAGCGCTTACCGATTCGCATTGTGCACCTAGTGGCAGCCCTCATTTTTATCGCTCTTGGTCTTATTACCCTCGTGTGGTCTTAGTACGATCGATCCAACCATCACCGATACACAATAAAATTACGGCATGAGAACTGAAACCAGCAAAGGCTTTTTGCGTCTGCATTACAAGGCGCCCGATTATCAATTTGGCCAAGTAGAACTCGAGTTTGAGTTACAAGCCCATCGCACTATGGTTCAGAGTGTGATTGAGGTCATGCCAAGTCCTCACACCAAAGCAAGCGCAGGAGAAATTCCTCTCGTCCTCGATGGTCAGGATTTAGAGTTCATTAGCTTACGAATCAATGGGCAAGCGCATCGCCATGTCGAAATTACTCCGGAGCGTATGGTGATTCATGGATTGCCCAAAAAAGGGAAGGAGCAATTTCAGGTAGAAATAAAAACGGCATGCGCCCCTGAAAAAAATACCTCACTGATGGGGCTTTATGTATCGCGCGGAAATTTCTTTACCCAATGTGAGGCTGAAGGCTTTCGTAAGATCACTTATTTTTTAGACCGCCCTGATGTGATGGCGCGTTATCGAGTCACTCTACGGGCTCGCAAGGAAGATCATCCGGTTCTCTTATCCAATGGAAATTTAATCGCGAGCGACGATTTAGGCGATGGCTGGCATCAAGCCGTTTGGGAAGATCCATTCCCAAAACCATCTTATCTATTTGCGCTCGTAGCGGGCAAACTAATTTGCCTAGAAGAGACGGTGAGATCTCAGAGCGGAGCCCAAAAACTCCTGCAAATTTGGGTAGAGCCGCGTGATTTACAGAAGACCCAGCACGCCATGGATTCTTTAAAGAGTTCAATAGTTTGGGATGAGAGGCGTTTTGGTTTGGAGTTAGATCTAGAGCGCTTCATGATCGTGGCCGTAGGTGACTTCAATATGGGCGCAATGGAGAACAAGGGCTTGAATATTTTTAATACCAAGTTCGTCTTGGCTGATGCACAAACAGCTACCGATGGGGATTACGCCAATATTGAAAGTGTGGTTGCGCACGAGTATTTCCATAACTGGACCGGTAATCGTGTGACCTGCCGTGATTGGTTTCAGTTATCACTCAAGGAAGGCTTAACAGTTTTTAGAGATCAAGAGTTCTCAGCCGATCAAATGGGTACTGAATCTGGACGAGCAGTCAAGCGCATTGAGGATGTGCGTTTACTGCGCCAAGTGCAATTTCCAGAAGATGCTGGTCCCATGGCACATCCCATTCGTCCAGATGAGTACCAGGAAATCAATAACTTCTACACGGTTACCATCTATGAGAAGGGTGCCGAGGTTGTACGCATGTATCAAACCTTATTAGGTCGCGATGGCTTCCGTAAGGGAATGGATCTTTATTTCAAGCGCCATGATGGTCAGGCGGTGACCTGCGATGAGTTTGTGGCGGCGATGGCAGATGCGAATGGACGCGACCTAAGCCAGTTTAAGAACTGGTACAGCCAAGCAGGAACTCCGCGAGTGACCATATCCGAAAACTACAACGTTCAGAAAAAAGAGTATCGACTGACACTCAAACAGCACTGTCCAAATACGCCAGGGCAAACTAAGAAGGCGCCCTTTCATATCCCCTTAAAAGCAAGTCTTCTACTGGATAAGGGCAGCAAAGTTTCTCAAAAAGAGCGCGCCTATTTTGCACAAGAGGTCTTATTGGAGCTCACGCAAGCGGAGCAAAGCTGGGTCGTAAAAAATATTCCGGCGAAGCCGGTATTGTCAATTAATCGAAATTTCTCAGCCCCGATTATTTTGGAGCACAAGCAAAGTGAGGATGAGCTTTTAACCTTATTGGCCGAAGATACTGACCCCTTCAGTCGTTGGGAATCGGCTCAAAAACTAGCCCAGCAAATCATTTTGGCTGGGCGCTTACCCAATACGAAATTAATTGATGCCTACCGAGTAATTTTGCAAGATCCTAATTTAGACCCCGCCTTTAAAGAGCTCATTGTTACCCTGCCTGCAGAGACCTACTTGTATGAGCAATGTAAGCTGGTTGACCCACAAGAGATTCATTGGAATAGGCGCCGTTTTAAAACGGCCTTAGCGCATGCACTGAAAGACGAGTGGGCAATTATTTATAAAGAGCATCAGACTCCTGGATCATATCGGCCAGATGCAAAAAGTATGGGTAAGCGAGCGCTCAAAAATTTTGCCTTGATGATGCTCCTAGAAGGCGGTGATGGGCGCTGGCTGGAGAAAGCCGAAGAGCAGTATGAGCTTGCTAATAATATGAGTGACCGGTTTGCCGCCTTGCACGCCTTAGTGTCTGTCAATGCGCCACAATCTAAAAATGCCTTAGCTGACTTCTATCAGCGCTTTGCCGAAGATGCTCTGGTGATAGATAAATGGTTTGCACTACAAGCGACCAGACCAGTTCATGTTGATGGCACAGGGATTTTGGCGGAAATTAGAGCGTTAATGAAGCACAGTGCCTTCAAGCTCAACAATCCTAATCGTGTGCGTAGCGTGATTCATGCGTTTTGCCTCAATAATCCCGGTGGATTTCATCAGGCAGATGGAAGTGCCTATCGCTTCTGGGCAGAGTGCGTCCTCGCATTGGATGAAATTAATCCTCAAGTGGCAGCGCGTTTAGCACGGGGACTTGATCGCTGGCCTAAATTTGCTAAGCCCTATTCAAAGCAGATGCTTACTGCTCTGCGCCAAGTTGCTGAAGTGAGTCGTTTATCACCCGATGTCAGTGAGGTAATTACCAAGGCAATCACTGCAAACCGGTAATTTTTGGGAAAAGGGAAGAAAGCCCTTGATTTTGCTGGGCTAAAATAGTGTTCCTCTGCGCTCCTCACCTTAATTGTGGGGAGATGATTGCCGGAATAGCTCAGTTGGTAGAGCAGCGCATTCGTAATGCGAAGGTCGTAGGTTCGATTCCTATTTCCGGCACCAGCATTTATTTCAGGATTCTTCCCCGAAATACGGGTTTTCACTAGTAAGTAAGTGCATTACTTATGTAAAAATTTTCGTTTGTTGATGTCTATCAATTTTTAGCAAGCTATTTTGTTGAAGAATGAATTCATAAAACAGACACATAAACAAATTAAAAAACTTTGTCATTTTATTTTTGGAGGAGCATTTATGCGTTTTAAATTGAAATCCACCGTTTTAAGTGTTGCGCTTGTAGCTGGTTTTGCTGCAACGACAACCGCTCACGCTCAAGCAAAATGGGAGCCCACTAAGCCCGTTGAGTTTGTAATTCCTGCCGGTCCTGGCGGCGGTGCTGACCAGATGGCACGCATGATTCAGGGCATTGTTACCAAAAATAATCTAATGAAACAGTCGATTATTCCTGTTAACAAGGGTGCAGGTGCAGGTGCTGAAGGTTTCCTAGCAATTAAGGAAGCAAAGGGTGATCCCCATAAAATCATCATTACCTTATCTAATTTGTTTACAACTCCCCGTGCAACGGGTGTGCCATTTAATTGGAAAGAGATGACCCCGGTCGCCATGTTAGCTTTGGACCAATTTGTGCTGTGGACCAATGCTGAGAAGCCTTATAAATCAGCTAAAGAATATATCGATGCCGCTAAAGCAGCTGGCCCTGGTAAGTTCAGAATGGCTGGAACAGGCTCTAAGCAAGAAGATCAAATCATTACCGTGGCTCTTGAAAAAGCGACTGGCACGAAGTTCACCTACATTCCATATGCGGGCGGTGGAGCGGTTGCGACTCAATTAGTCGGCAATCATGTGGACTCCACTGTGAACAATCCGATTGAGGCTGTAGCGCAATGGCGTGCGGGTAAGTTAGTGGCGCAATGCGTATTTGATACGCAACGCATGCCTTACAAAGAGAAAGTAACCCCAACACTTTCTTGGAATGACATCCCAACCTGCAAAGAAGTCGGCGTAAATACTGATTACCTTATGTTACGCGGTATTTTTATGCCCCCTGGTGTCACTCAGGCGCAAGTTGACTTCTATATTGATCTATTCAAAAAGGTTCGTGAAACCGCTGACTGGAAGAAGTTCATGGCAGATGGCGCATTTAACCAAACCTTCTTGACTGGCAAAGAGTATGTGGCTTGGATTGAGAAGAATGATGCACTTCATGGCCAACTCATGAAAGAAGCTGGATTTCTTGCCAAGTAATTTGTTGTAATAGAAATAAGACCTCATGACGGGGTCTTATTTTTTTAGTTCACTATTAATTTAGAAGAAGAGTCATTTATGTCAGAGAACTCAAATCACAACTCAGTCATCAGCGTCAGAACGATGGAGATTATCGTTGCTCTTTTGTTCCTTACGGTTGGGTTGATTGTAATGTTCAGTAGTATTAAGTTAGGAGCAAAGTGGGGGAGTGATGGTCCCGAGTCTGGCTACTTTCCTTTCTATATCAGCTTGATTATTTTAGTTTCGAGTTCCATTACGCTGTTTCAGGCCTTCAAAAATAAAGAGCAAGCGAAAGAGGGTTTTGTCGAAAAGGAACCATTTCGCCAAGTGATGGCAGTTTTGATTCCTGCTGCAGTGTATGTACTAGGCGTTCAGCTCATCGGTATTTATGTTGCCTCGGCAATTTATATCGCCATCTTTATGGTTTGGCTTGGCAAGTATGTCATCTGGAAGGCCTCAGCTGTTGGGCTTGGTGTCAGCATTGTGCTCTTCATGATGTTTGAGTACTGGTTCCAAATCCCATTACCGCACGGGTCACTCATTAACCCATTGGCATTTATTGGCTTGCAGTAAGCCTGACTACCGGTCACGATAAAGATTAGAAAAAAAGGAGCTCACGTTGGAAGAAATTAACGCCCTATTTGGTGGCTTCGCTGTTGCAATGTCGCCTTTCAACATCATGTTGATGCTAATTGGCATCATTCTTGGTGTGATTATTGGAGTACTTCCAGGTTTAGGTGGTGCAAACGGAATTGCTATCTTATTGCCACTCACCTTTACGATGCCCCCGACCTCTGCGATCATCATGCTCTCCTGTATTTATTGGGGCGCTCTATTTGGTGGAGCAATTACCTCGATCCTCTTTAATATTCCGGGTGAGCCTTGGTCTGTGGCGACAACTTTTGATGGCTATCCAATGGCCCAAGAGGGCAAGGCTGGCGAGGCACTCACCGGCGCATTTACTTCTTCGTTCATTGGCGCATTCTTTGCCATCGTCATGATTACCTTCTTGGCGCCCTTGGTTGCTAAGTTTGCCTTGCAATTTGGCCCGCCGGAGTTTTTTGCGGTCTATCTATTAACCTTCTGTAGCTTTGTGGGCATGAACAAGGGTTCACCCTTTAAGGTGATCTCGGCCATGATGTTGGGCTTTGCCTTGGCCGCTGTGGGTATGGATACCGTGACCGGTCAATTACGGATGACCTTTGGGTCTACTGAACTCATGCGCGGTTTTGACTTCTTAATTGCGGTGATTGGTCTTTTTGGTATTGGTGAGATCTTGCAATCGATGGAAGAGGGCTTGTCCTTCTCGGGCAAGAGCGCCAAGATTCGTGCCAAGGTAGTGTTTGAGACCTGGGCCAAATTACCCAAGTATTGGGCTACCTCATTGCGTAGCTGTTTAATTGGATGTTGGATGGGCATTACCCCCGGTGGTGCTACGCCCGCATCATTTATGAGTTACGGCGTTGCCAAGCAAATGTCGAAGAACAAAGACAGGTTTGGTAAAGGGGAGATGGAAGGTATTGTTGCTCCCGAGACCGCAGCGCATGCTGCCGGCACGGCCGCTTTGTTGCCCATGCTCTCTTTGGGTATTCCAGGATCACCAACAGCTGCCGTATTGTTAGGCGGACTATTGATCTGGGGCTTACAACCTGGCCCATTGCTCTTCGTGGAAAAACCGGATTTTGTTTGGGGATTGATCGCGAGTATGTACCTCGGTAATATCGCCGGCCTCTTCGTGGTACTGACCTGCGTGCCGATCTTTGCATCGATTCTGCGGATTCCGTTCTCCATCATTGCACCGGTCATTATTGTGGTCTGTGCGGTGGGAGCATTCACGGTTCATAACGCGATGTTTGATGTCTGGCTAATGTTAGGCTTTGGAGTTTTGGGCTACCTCTTCAAAAAACTTGATTACCCAATGGCGCCGATGGTCTTAGCGCTGGTTCTGGGAGATCGCGCTGAAGATTCTTTCCGTCAAGCGATGTTGTTATCGCAAGGCAGTCTCAATATCTTCTTCTCGAACTACCTTGTGGGTACTATTACGGCTTTAGCAATTATTCTATTGTTATGGCCCATGCTTTCGAAGTTGATAGCTAAAAAGGCCTGAAATACGGGCAAATAAGAGATGAAGGGGCGCAAGCCCCTTTTTCTTTGTCTGGATAACCAGTAAGATTCTGATATGTTTTCTCGTAGGCTTATTCACTGGATTACGGCGCTCTCTTTTGCGATGAGTGCCGTAGCCCCATCAATTTCACAGGTTATTTCAGTAGCAAGTGTTGGGCAGGGCCTTACTATGGAGATTTGTATTGCTGATGGTAGTAAATTGGCAATTGATTTAAAAACCGATAACAAATCAGCAGTGATGCTTGATTGCCCATACTGTGTTGCTCAAACTCCACTCGCTATTCCCTTATTAGGGCATCTTCAATTTCAGGCACCTATTTCGTTTGTATTAATCCCACCGCTTTACTTCCAAACCCCCAAGCCACTCTTTGCTTGGGTCAAACTTCCCTCCCACGCTCCTCCCCAAAATTCTTAATCATTTTTTAGTTGACCCATCTCAAGTCATTGGTGTGTGTCTATTTCAAATCTAATGAGTAGTAAATAGGAACTTAGGAGAATATGATGAAAAAGAGTTTTGTACTCAATCTGTTTGGATTTATCTTAGTCTTTATTTCAGCGGGCGCGTTAGCCGATCACAAATTTAAACTGGGCCAACTCACAATTGATCATCCCTACACTCGCTCTACTGCCCCTGGACAAAAAGTAGCAGGAGGCTTTATGAAGATCGAGAATAAGGGCGCCACGGATCAATTGGTATCGGCCAGCTCCCCAGTTGCCGGTGAGATGCAGTTGCATACCATGACAATGGACGGCAATGTCATGAAAATGCGCGAGGTGAAGACCATTGAGGTGCCAGCCAACGGCTCGGTAGAGCTCAAACCAGGCGGTTTGCATCTCATGTTTATGGATATCAAGGCCCCTTTCAAGGCGGGTGAGTCGGTACCCGTAAAGCTAAAGTTCCAAAAGGCCGGGGAAGTGGAAATTAAGGTGCCTGTCAGGGATATCTCAGGCGGTGGCCATATGAAGCATTAAGCTTGAAAAACGAGCGAGGGTTTTCCCTGAAAACACCATTTTGGGGCCTCGTTTGCTAGTTTGACTCACAATTGTGATAAATTTACCTTTTATGGCAATCTAAACGCATTGTGGCCATAGAGTTATTGTTTATAACCAATGAGTGAACAAATATTAAGGGTTTTGCATGGTCGAGGCGAATCAATCAGGATGTCTTTTTGTGGGTGAAGGTGTAGTGCTCAAGGGAAATTTTGCAGTGCCCGATATTGCCTCCGTTTCAGGGGTTGTGGAGGGTGATTTATCTGCCAAACAGGTTATTGTGGAGTCAACTGGCCTAATCCGCGGCAAAGTGACTGCCGAGTCAGTCGATATCCGTGGAGAAGTGGCCGAACAACTCACCGCATCGCGCTCCTTAATTATTCGCTCTAGCGGTAAGGTGGGTGGTTCTGTTCACTATGCTGAAATTGAGATTGAAAAAGGCGGATCTTTGCACGGCGATTTGCATCTCCTTTAATTCTTTATTTAGGTAATTTATGTTCTCCAAGAAATCGAACGAACCAGAAGTTAATTCTTCTGAGAATTCTGAAAATCAGTACACCGAGGCCACTTCTGATTCAACTCCAGAGGTAGAGCAAGCCTCCTATGATGCTGGTTCAAATGGATACTCAAATGGAAATTCAGGTCGTAGTAACCCCACAAAACCATCCATCATCAGCGAGGGATTTGAATTTGTTGGAACGATTACCTCTGATGGCGTACTCAATATTTCAGGGGTGATCAAGGGCAAGGTAACTGCTAAATCTGTTTTGGTTGATTCCACCGGTTTAGTCGAGGGTGAGTTGTTTTCTGATCAGGTCATGGTCAAAGGCAAAGTACTTGGCGATATCAATTGTGACGAGCTCAATATTGGCCCCTTGGCAGAAGTCGATGGTTCTGTCTCCTATGATTCTGTTCATATTCAGCGTGGCGGCAAGATTAAGGGCCACTTCATTAAGAAGTAATTCATATGTTTGGTAATAAATCTCAGTCGATCAAAACCTTAGGTAAAACCATCGAGTCCTTTCAGACGATGATCGGTGAGGCCACCGAGATTCATGGGCGCTTGGTCGCTTCTGAAAGCCTACGAATCGATGGTAAGGTGGTCGGTAATGTGGAGACCTCGCAAGATGGTGTGGTTAGTATTGCCGTGGGTAAAAATGGAATTGTTCAGGGCGATATTTATGCCTACCGCGTGATTATCGCTGGACGTGTAGAGGGTAATGTCTACTGTACTGAACGTGTTGAATTGCATAACGGCGCAATTGTGCATGGCGATGTCACATACGGACAAATTGGTATTGAGCCTGGTGCGCGTTTAAACGGTTTGATGATTTCCAGATCGAAAGATTTGGATTCAGGACCACAAGATAGCAATCAAGTGTTCAAGAAAAACTGGGAAAAAATTACTGCCGGTTAGTACGTGGTGCTAGATGCACTTATACAACGTGCGCATATTCTCGATTTTTCCAAACGCAACATTCGCCGCATCCATCTCAGCATCGAAGTTCTCGCCTTTATGAGCATGAGCAAAAATAATTAATACCCGTTTTGCTTGTTCGTGACCCATTTTTGCCGCTAAAGCCAAGAAATAGAATGCTTTAGACTTGTCTTGAGGAATAAACTCCCCTTTGCCGTAAAGTGAACCTATTGTAAAAGCCGATTGACGACTGCCAAACTCCGCTCCCTTAGCAAGTAATTCAAGCCCTTTGAAAATATCGCGCGGCACACCATGTTCCATGCCCAAACCTAAGGCATAGATATTGCCAAGATTGCAGAAAGCATCGTGCATTTCTTCTTTAATCGCTCTTTCGTAATACTGAACAGCCACTTTAATGTCCTGCTTTACTTTGCCAAGCCCGCGTTCATGCATTAAGCCAACGTTAAAAAGGGCGTAGCCATTGCCATACGACGAGGCAGAATTTTGCAATTCATAGAACAGTTCAATCTGCTCGGGGTTTAACTGCCCATCAAAAGTCATGCGGCTTAGCATGTACAGAGCATCTTCGTCGAGATCGTTTTTGGCTAGATCAAAGAAGATATCAAAGGCAATATCCACCTTGCCTTTTTCAAGGTTCATACGACCTAGTTCAATCGCGCCAGTGTTATATCCCATGCAATTATTATAAAGGCAATATCCTATTTACCGATTTTTCGTGCTGGTATTGGGGCTTGGGCAATATGCCTCAATCAGGTGCATTCCGATGGAGTTTGGGGGTAACTCAATCCAGAGGGGATTCTTTTCCAGTAAGTCAATTTGCCGGCCTTTGCCCATCGCTTCTTCATGACCATAACTATTAAGCTTTTGTGACTTGTTATCTTGGCAGTCAAATTGAAACAAGGTAATCGCTGATCGATAAGCCTCATCGCTAGGGCTCGTTCGGGCATTGTGATAGTTATATAAGACCCAGATCTTTAAATAGTCGCCCACGCGTTCAATAGAATTTTCTCGAACGAAGACAACACTATTGCTTAATTGGCCAAATTCAACCCATGGAAGATTACCAGATTGGGCATGAGTGACTTTTGAGCCAATTAGAACAAGACAGACGAGTAGGCAATAAAGTGGATTGAAATTAAAGAGACGAGTAAGCACTGTAAATAATTAGGAGTACCAGCTCACATGCTGAAACCAAAACTTCAGATGTCTTTGGATTCTTGCTGAATGAATGGCATTACGCGTGCTCTCAAACTGATTGCGGTTCAGTTGCGTTGGATTGATCAATTGGCAGCCCACCCGAATTCTGGAAGATTCAGCACTGGGCCTCGTATTGCGAATCACTAAATCAAACGGCTCCGATCGAACCTTGAGACGCTCAAAGCTGCAGCCTGACCAAATGGTGCCAACCGACATCTCGGTAGCATTCAAGCGTAAATCCAGCTGTAAACCATCCTCTGAAATATCAACAACTTGCGCAATCATCTCTTTACCCTGCGAAAAGTAGATGAGGAGCTTGAAATCACGATCAAAGTTACCTGGGCCAGGAGTCCGAAAGCCTTTGCGTCTTTGTATCACAGTCATTGCTATAGGAAGGTCAGCAATATAGGAGCCCTCTTGCGTCGCTCGGAGATTATTAATTTCAAACTGTACCTTCCCACCATCCACAAAGGTGACTAAGGTGTAGCGATGCATCAGAGAAGGGCTGGCGCCATCATCTGTTGGGATCGCTTTTAGTACAAGACCGTTTGGCTCAACAGCAAGCAAGTTAATGGCAATGCCATTGGCATCATTGGCATCTTTAAAAAGACCGCAAACTCGTGCCTCTTCAAAAAACCGCTCTAGGTTTTTATAGATAAAGCGGGGATCAATCCAGTAATTAGGATTTAATTCTCCAGCTTCAGGGGGGTAAATGCGAACGCTCACAAATGCCGATCCTTGACGATTGGAATAAGGATCTATTTTGCCTTAATTGTGAAAATCAAGTAATCATTTGTATACTGCAAATAAGCAGATTGATTACATCCCCACTATTTAAATAAATGCACGATTTATTTCCAAAAGATCGCTTAAGACGGTTTTTAATGGCCCTGTTTCTTGTACTGGCAGTCATTGAGTTATCCCGTGGGTCTTTTATTTGGCTAGCCGTCGATCTCATTTTTGCAGCTAGTTTTTCACCCAAAGTGCGGATTTGGGTTCAATATCAGTGGTACCGAATTTTTAAACGATGAAGACCATACGAATGGGCGACAGAAAATGAAAAAAGACTATGACATTATCTTGGCGACGCAAATTCGAGGTAAGTGGTGGCGAGTCGATTACATCAATAAAGCAGGCGTTATGGAGTTTGAAACGGTTGAGGCGCTTGACTCGCACGAAGCCATCATCATCGCTAGTAATATCTTGTATCGGCGTTATAAAAGTAATCTAGAAAAGCAAGTCGAGAAGAAAGACCCATCCCAGGAATAAGCTAGGGATTTATTTTGGCTTTTGATCCGGGAAGTCTTTTTCGGGGGAAGCACCGCTTTTCTTGGCGGTACTATGCTTTCTCATCTCCATCAATATGCGTTGCACCAAGGGCGATGGTTGCTTTTTACTGGGGTCAGTGTCCTGAATAGACCCACCCTTTTTCTTTTTTAATAAGGATTGCAAAACGGTCTGAAAGAACATAATTAGTGTGTAAGGGTAAATGTGGGGAGGGGCGTTAGATAGGGATAGAATTAGTTAAGATTATATTTGGTATAGTCATTAATATTAACAAGTAATTCCTATTATTAAATTATAAAAAATGAGCGAGTTAGAGCAAGCGCATGTAAGCCCCCAGCTGAAATGGTCAGATTATGTATTCATCTGCCTGCTCTGTATTAATCTCATTGGCGTCATTTTATTGGGTCGTAATATCTACATCCAAGGGGATAAATTAGAACAGGCTCGCAAAAACGCAGAGCTTGTGGTGGCTTGGGCTGATGGGGTCGATGAGGACATGGATGCCGGCAAACCAATTTCTCCACCAAAATGCACCCCAGCTACGGATAAAGATTTAAAGACCGCCAAGTTCCAGCTAAATACATGGGGTGAGTGCATCACTAGTTTATTTGGACTCAAGGGTAAGTTCCCAGAAATCACCAATACCTTTATGAAGGATGGCCTGATTTATGCCAAAAAATGTGATCGGGAGCATCTTGAGTCTAAGGGTGCCCTGGTATTTGAGCGACTTCAGACAGGCCCCACCGGATCTCCAGTGGTCTCAGAGCTTAAGGATACTGATGTCTTATTAAGTGGAATGGAATTTAGGATTAATCTTTGCGATCGCGGTTTTCGGTTAATCAAGATTGGTGAGGCTAAGTTATGAGTAGCGCTCCGTTATCAGACGGTCAAAAACATCGATCGATTCGAAGGTTAGTGTATGACCTTCTTTTCAATAAAGACAACCCGGATGGGTATAGCAGTGTTTTTGAAAAGACAATCATCATTATCATTCTGGTTAATGTAGCGGCATTACTCGCTGAAACGATTCCGATTATTTATGATTCTCGGGAAAGACAGTTCCATTGGTTTGATGTGGTCTCAGTCGCCATCTTTACGGTTGAATATCTTCTGCGCCTTTATGTGGCTCCTGAAGATCCTGACTTTAATCAGGACAAATTACCCAGACTCCGATTTATTAGAAGTCCATTTGCAATCATTGATTTAGTTGCGATATTGCCTTTTTATCTTGCGGCACTCTTTAATTTAGATCTTCGCGCACTGCGAGTGCTTCGTTTGTTAAGACTTTTTAAGCTCTTGCGTGCTGTTTACCCTGCGATGGTTGAATTTAGAGAGCGCAATCGCGATAAAACATTGCGCCAAAAGGTCTATGCCATTGTGAATGAAACACCGGATAGCGGCAAACTGCATGAAATATTTGACTTCATCATTGTGCTTTGGGTATTGATCTCAGTAACCTGTGTGATTTTAGAATCGGTCGAGTCAATCAATTATTACTTTCATGTTGAATTTATCGTGATCGATACCATCGCCGTGGCTATCTTTTCCACAGAATTCCTCATGCGCATCTACAGTTGCACAGAGAACCCAAAATACCAACATTGGCTAGCAGGAAGAATTAACTTCTCACGTCAATTTTCAAGTCTGATCGACATCTTAGCGATTGCGCCATTTTTCCTTGAAAGTCTTTTAGATCACCTCTTTGATCTGCGTTTCTTGCGAGTATTCAGATTGATGCGTTTATTTAAATTGGGACGCTACTCTGCAGCAACAAAATCATTGTTCTATGTGATTCAGCGCGAATGGCCCGTGATGAAGGCTTCGATTTTTATCATGCTAATGCTCGTGATGCTGGCAGCTTGTTTAGGCTATTTATTTGAGCATGAGGCTCAGCCTGATAAATTTGAGAATATTCCCCAATCGATTTATTGGGCAGTGATTACATTGGCCAGCGTTGGCTATGGGGATATTTCACCAGTGACTCCTGCGGGTCGTGCTATTACGATTGTCTTGGCATTATTGGGCATTGGCATTTTTGCAATTCCTGCCGCGATTCTTTCCTCCGCGTTTAGTGATCAACTGCGGATTGAGCGCGAGACCATGAAACAAGAACTCTATGAAATGCTCGGTGATGGAAAAATTTCCCCTGAGGAGCGAATAATTATTGATGCAGAGGCTAAGCGCTTACATCTCTCTAAAGCTGAGGTGGATCGGCTCTTGGAAAAAGCCAAAATTGAACTGGGGCTCATCGCGCACCCAGACGCAATAGGCCATACCCATCAAGAGCTTCATCACACTTATGGGCACCATGAAAGTCATCGTCCTGCGATGGATCTTAACTATCTATCGAAACATCCAGAAGCGGCAGGTGAACAGTTTAAGATCTTGCTGGCACAACTTCAGCAATTAGCTCATAGCGTTGATCATGAGCGCTTGAATCAATATCTTTCGGATAAGAAACATGCCACTGATTTTCAGATGGAGACTTGGGAATACATCGCAAAGCAGACGAAAAAGGAGCCCTAAGAACCTTAATGTTGTAAATTTAATTATATAAAACATGGACTTATTGTTTTATCTTAGGCCCCTTTCTTTTATTTTTAATCAATTTGACCTAAAATGTAGTTATCTTCTCTATTCTTTGTGACTTATGGCCGATAACATCATTAGCTCAACACAAGCCCCTTTCGTAGGTACATCCAATCTTCGAAGCGGCGCGACATTGGCAGAATTGAGATTGGGCCTTCCTGAGGCGCAGGGAGACTACCGGTTTGTGCCAGAATCGAAAGCCATTAAAGGAACAACAAAGGCCAGCGGGGTGATTGTGGATATTAATCCCCTGTCCACTTCAATGCAATCAAGCGTTGTTTATCCGAACGACCCCCGTTTAAAAATCTATAAACAGATTGAAAGTTCGTAAAGGAGAAATCGTCATGAGAAATCCACAACGAAATGATGTGTATGTAAATCCTGAGGGGGCGAAGGCCGTAATTAATAATGTAATGGCACCCAACACCGCTGGGGTGCAGTTTTTAGAGTACAAGTTGATTGGCTCACCAGAACTTTTTTTCTTACCGGTTCAGGAGTTTGTCGAGCAATTTGAGTTTGTTGAGACCTTCGCTAGTTTCGATATTTATATTGAAGAGCGCAATAAAATCTTTCAAGCCAAAGAAGAGGAAGAGGCTCGCGAAGCATTAATTAGAAAACAAGCTAAAGAAGAGGCTGCCACAGCCATTAAGCGTTAAGCAATGGAAAATACTGATTTTTATGAAGCGGATCGCTTGCTAAAATTAGGCCTCTATCCTCAGGCTTTCGAAGCCTTTATGGCATTAGAGGTGGGTAGTTATGAGTGCTCGTACTTAATGCCTTGTAAGATGGCGATGGACAACCATCTCACGCCCGCCCAAATGGATTTACTGGCTCATGAGTTAGAGCGTGAGGTAAAGAACAGTAATCCCAGAGCAACCTTCAACTATGGGTTGATCATGGACCATACTGGAAATCAAGCAAAGGCAATCCAATTACTGCAATTAGCGATGGATCTGGGTGTGCCCGAGGCAAGAGCTGCCTTAAGTCGTTCATTGATGAAGGGTGCTTAGGATAGACCAACCCTGATTTGGCTCAATACGCCTATTTTGCGCTGAGATCGTTGGTTTTACTCTTGACTGAAGCGGGTGTTGCGATATCCGCAAACTGATCCTTGATAACAGTCAATTCCTCAATTTTTTGATTAGCCTGAGCAATGTTGGCTTCCAGTTTTTGAACATTCTCTTTGTACTTCGCTTCGATCACTTCTTTTTGCTGAATGGAGATGGCACCACCCATCGCACGCGTTAGTTCAGGACTAAAGTGAAAGGCAATACGATAGCCTAAAAAATGGAGCCCAAAACCAGTGAAGAACAGAAATAAACAAATGATCACTGTGAGCTTGATGAGGCCCTTGCCAGTGACACTAACTTTCTTAACTTGTGCGGTGGATCCTCCGATCCAAATCAGTTGCATGCGCTTATCCTAAATTGTGATCAGTGACGGCACCCTTGCTAGCACTACTCACTAGATGTGCATATTTGGCTAGAAGACCACGGGTGTACTTAGACTTCGGAGGGGACCACGCTTGGCGTCTTTTCATGATTTCAGATTCATCGACATTTAGTTGAATAAGTAAGCGGTGGGCATCAATCGTGATCGAGTCCCCTTCATGGATTAACGCAATCGTACCACCGACAAATGCCTCTGGGGCAACGTGCCCAACAACCATACCCCATGTACCTCCCGAAAAGCGGCCATCGGTAATGAGTCCAACACTTTCCCCAAGCCCTTGTCCAACAAGTGCAGAAGTGGGCGCTAACATTTCCCGCATACCAGGACCTCCTTTGGGCCCTTCGTAGCGGATAACAACCACATCGCCGGCTTTAATTTTCTGAGCCATGATCGCTGCCATAGCATCATCTTCGGAGTTGTATACCCTCGCCGGACCCGTAATGGACGGATTCTTGAGGCCTGTAATTTTGGCAACACAACCCTCTGGTGAGATATTGCCTTTGAGAATCGCTAAGTGACCATGCGGATAGATTGGGTTATCCAGAGTGCGGATTACTTTTTGATCAGCACGTGGTTTTGAGGGGATGTCCTTCAAAACTTCAGCAATGGTTTGTCCGCTGATGGTCATGCAGTCACCATGGAGAAGTCCACCATCAAGCAGTATTTTCATGATCTGTGGAATGCCACCCGCCTGATGAAGATCGGGCGCTAAATAAGTGCCTGAGGGTTTCATGTCCGCAATGACTGGAACACGTTTGCGAATCCGCTCAAAATCATCAATGGTCCAATCAATTTCAGCGGCACTGGCAATGGCCAAGAAATGCAACACTGCATTGGTAGAGCCACCAACAGCCATGATGACGCTCACAGCATTCTCTAACGACTTCTTAGTAATGATGTCGCGTGGACGAATATTTTTTTTAATGGCTTCCACCAAAACCCGTGCTGATTCGGCTGCGCTATCCACTTTTTCTTGATCGATGTTGGACATGGTTGAAGAGTAGGGCAGGCTCATACCTAAGGCTTCAAACGAAGAACTCATGGTATTTGCGGTGTACATCCCTCCGCAAGAACCGCTACCAGGACAGGCGTTTTGCTCGACCCCTTTGAGGTCTTCTTCAGTTAGTCGCCCGGAAGTAAATTCCCCAACAGCTTCAAAAGCAGACACAATATTAAGATCTTTGCCCTTGTAGTGACCTGCTTTAATGGTCCCGCCATAAACATAAATGCCTGGCACGTTAGTACGAGCAAGGGCGATCATGCCGCCGGGCATATTTTTATCGCACCCCCCAATCACAACAACCCCGTCTTGCCATAAGCCATTGACACACACTTCAATACTGTCCGCAATGACCTCGCGTGAGACCAAGGAATATTTCATACCCTCGGTGCCCATGCCAATACCATCCGATACAGTGGGGGTACCAAAGACCTGGGCCTTAGCACCCGAGGATTCAAGCGCTGCGATCGCAGCATCGGCTAATTTCTGTAAACCACTATTACACGGCGTAATGGTGGAGTGGCCATTAGCAACGCCCACCATGGGCTTCACAAAATCCTCTTCCTGATAGCCCATGGCATAGTACATGGAGCGATTGGGGGCTCTTGCTACCCCCTCTGTAACCATGCGGGAGCGCTCATTCAGACGCTTAGGTGATGATGCATTGTTGCTATTTGACATGTGGGCACTCTCTCAAAATAAGGGTCAAGGGGCTTGGGTAGGGCTTATTTTGCCTCACGGAGCGACTTTTGGGGCTTGTGGTGAGGCGTAGGGGCGATCTGCCTAAATCGCCATCATTTCAAAGCTATCCTTACCGGCTCCACAGTCTGGACAAGCCCAGTCTGACGGGACTTGATCCCAGGTTGTTCCAGGAGGGATGCCATCCTCAGGGCGTCCGCTAGACTCGTCATAAATAAAACCACAAACAATGCATAGATAGGTTTTCATGGGTAATTTCTAGATTTTTAGTAAAGATGTCATTTTAAAAGAATACGCTTCATTGGCTCTAAAGCTAATATCTTATGCACCCCGAGATGGTTAAATTCCTAAAATGAATATATCTGATCAGACCTTTAAGCCATGAATGTCAAATCCGATTTAATTGGCACAGTCTATTTAATTGACGATGACGACTCAATGCGCAGTTCCCTATCGCGAATGTTGCGCGACGTCGGTTACTTAGTCTACGACTATCCGAGCGCATCCTTATTTTTAAGTAGCAATAAATTCGTTTCCCCAGCCGTTATTTTATTAGACATGCAAATGCCTGATCTCAGTGGGCTAGAGTTAATGGATCGCCTTAAAAAAATCGGCTTTACAACACCCATTGTCTTTTTAAGTGGTCAAAGTCATCCGCAAGAGATCGTAAAGGGATTAAAGAAGGGCGCCTTAGATTTCTTATTCAAACCGTTTAATCTCGAGGAGCTATTAAATGCAATCCGTGATGCTTTGGATTACGACCAAAAGCAATTTAAGAGCATCTTAAAAGTTAGTGAGATTAAGAAAAACTTTAGTACCTTGACCCCCCGAGAAAAAGAGGTTTGTGCCTTATTAGTAGAAGGACTGATGAACAAGGAAATTGCCGAGCAACTTGGTACAACCGATGCAACCATTAAGGTCCATAAGGCACGCGTCATGGAAAAAATGAGGGCAAGCTCGCTCCAAGACCTTGTTCGATATCACCTAGAGCTCAATTAGCCCTATAGAACATAGTTTTCTTCTTAAACCTAAGCTATAGTATCTAAAAATAAGAATAGTGTCTAAATAATTGATATTTATACGAAAAGAGACAAATTGGCTAACGATCAAAAACTGCCTGATATTCGTGCAGATGTTATTAAAAAGGCTCGCGAAGCCAAAGGAATTTCTATTCCTCAAATATCGAAAGATCTTTGTTTTTCTGTCAAGCAAATTGAGCAAATCGAGTCCGGTGAGCGAAGCCATTTTTATTCTTTGGCAATTAAGGTTTCTGCGACCAAACGAGTCGCTGAATATTTAGGACTTCCATTCGAAGAGGTCTTTGATTTTGGCCCCGATTTGTTCGAAGCCATCCAATCTCCTGATGAGCAAATTGTCCCTGAAAAAACTACCTTGCCGGAGTCCAAATCTACTCCAGTGATTACGCCGGCAACTCCCAAGCCAGCTGTTGTCGAGAAAATGCCAGAGCGCCTTGAACGCTTTTACCCTCCCGCTGAAGAAAAAGAAGTGAAGCGATCAAAGACGAAATATATTTTCTTTGCATTGGCTGCCATGATTGCGGCTATCGTTTTGAATATTGATCTACCAGCAAAAGATAAGAGTACTGAACCGATCGTTGCAAAACTACCAACCGAGTCCATTGAAAATAATGCCAAGAAAGAGGATGCCCCTATCAGCCCGGGCTCGGTTAGCCCACCATCTTCTCCTGCGGTCGTTCCCGTTGTGACAGCTGGGGTCGGTACCGAAAATTGTCCCCCCCCTGATGCCAAACAGGTTACTTATCGATCCCCAAGCCCCTCAAAGGCAGGGAATATGGTCTATATTTCGACAAGGATTAAACAGGTGGTCTGTGTGAAAGATGCGACCGGTAAGCTTGAGAAAAGAGCCCTCGATGTTAACGGCTCCCACTCCTTTTTTGGTAAAGCGCCCTTTGTGCTGATGACCTCAGGAATTTCTCAAGCGGATATCTTTTTTCAGGGATTTAAAGTTCGGATCGACGATCAGAATGCCAATAGCATTATCTTAGAAGAAGTTTCTTACTAGACTAAGTTAGACCGCAGCGTCATCTTCCTCGCCGGTTCGAATGCGAATAGCGTGTTCGATGGGGCTTACAAAAATCTTGCCATCGCCAATCTTGCCAGTACGAGCTGCTTTGACAATCGCTTCTGTAACTGTTTCAACGCGATCGTTTGGAACGACAACTTCGACCTTCACTTTGGGTAAAAAATCGACGACATATTCAGCGCCACGGTAAAGTTCTGTATGGCCTTTTTGGCGACCAAATCCTTTGACCTCAGTGACCGTTAGGCCTGTAACCCCAATTTCTGCCAAAGCCTCACGCACTTCGTCTAGTTTAAAGGGTTTGATGATGGATGTAATGAGTTTCATAAAGGCCTCCTATGGACCCAATCATACCCAAGGATTACGAATTTCGGGATATCCCTTTAAGCCCTAGAGTTTTGCTCCAGAAGTGATGGGGTAGCGCCAGTCCCGCCCAAAGGCTCTAGCGGTAATCCGAACGCCTGGCGGAGCCTGACGGCGTTTGTATTCATTGAGTTGGATTAAATGGGTTATTGTGAAAACCGCTGCAGACTGAAAGCCAGCAGCAATAATTTCAGCGCTCGATTGGTTTTGCTCCATATAGCGCATCAAGATGGCATCTAAGACCTCATACGGGGGCAGACTGTCTTGATCGGTCTGATTGGGGCGCAACTCTGCGGATGGAGCGCGGGTCAAAATACGCTCCGGAATGACCAGTTGGATTTGATTGCGGTAGTGACAGAGTTTGTACACCAAAGTCTTGGCGATGTCTTTGATGACCGCAAAGCCACCGGCCATATCTCCGTAGAGGGTGCAATAGCCAACGGCCATTTCACTTTTATTACCGGTCGTTAGTACGAGGCGTCCAGTCTTGTTCGAGAGTGCCATCAATAGAGTACCTCGTACCCGTGCCTGGATATTTTCCTCCGTCGCATCGGGTGTGCGATTAGCAAATTGCTCTTGTAAAACACCTTCGATTGCATCAACCGGCTGACTAATTGGGATCTCGTCGTATTGCACGCCTAAGTTCTTGGCGAGCTCGCGCGCATCGATCCAAGAAATCTCAGCTGTATAGGGTGAGGGCATCATCACCGCACGTACATGGTCAGCACCGAGAGCATCAACCGCAATGGCTAGTACTAAGGCTGAGTCTACCCCGCCCGATAAGCCAATGATGACCCCTGGGAATCGATTTTTACGAACGTAATCCCGCGTCCCCATGACTAAGGCTGAGTAGACCTGAGCTTCAAGAGCTAAAGGCGGAGTGATTTCACCGTGCAAGGGTTGACCATCTTGGATTGATAGAACAGTAAGCGCCTCTTTAAAATGAGGCATGGCCATCACTAATTCACCTTTGGAGTTCAGAGCACAAGAGCCGCCATCAAACACCAGTTCATCTTGACCGCCCACCATATTGAGATAGACAACTGCCAAACCAGTATCTTGGGTGCGTTCTTTGAGAACAGCTAAACGGGTATTGTCTTTTTCAAGATGATAGGGCGAGGCATTCATAACAAGTAAAAGTTCTGCCCCATTCGCTCTCGCATTCGCCGCTGGCTCTGCATGCCATATATCTTCACAGAGCAAGAGCCCCAGCTTTAGACCGTGATGGCTAAATACACAGGATGTATTGCCGGATACAAAGTAGCGTTTTTCATCAAACACTTCATTGTTTGGTAGAACTTGTTTGTAATATCGCGCAATCACCTTTCCATCTTCTAATACCGTGGCTGTGTTGTGTAATCCAACAGGATCTTGGCTTGGATGACCCACCACGACTGCAAGCCCCTCAAACACGGCTAAACGTTGACACAAATGATCTAGGACCTTCTGCGTATCAGCAATGAAGGCAGGGCGCAAAAGAAGATCTTCAGGCGGGTAGCCGGTGAGCGCTAGCTCAGGGGTTAATACGAGGGATGCACCTTGGGTATGAGCAGCGTGTGCTGCTTGATAAATTTGCTCCGCATTGCCGATGCAATCACCCAAGAGAGGGTTGATTTGTGCTAAAGCAACGCGGATCGGATTGCTCACCTGGATTACCTTATCACGGGGTTACTGAACATCGTTATTATTTTTCTTTCTGATAGCGCGTAATTCCATCAAGGATCTCTTGTTGGGCATCGGCAATCGATCCCCATCCTTTGATCTTGACCCATTTACCTTGTTCAAGGTCTTTGTAATGTTCAAAGAAGTGCTGGATCTGATGAAGACGCATCTGATTGATATCGTCGGAGCTTTCCCAGTGGCTGTAGATCGAGAGGATGCGATCTTCCGGGACGGCTAATAGTTTGGCATCATCACCTGCCTCATCTTGCATTTGTAAAACGCCAAGGGCGCGACAACTAACCACCACTCCGGGGATTAGAGGAAAGGGTGTAATGACCAAAACATCCACGGGGTCACCATCGCCAGCAATGGTTTTGGGGATATAGCCATAGTTACAGGGATAGTGCATGGCTGTACCCATAAAACGGTCTACAAAGATTGCCCCCGTTTCTTTATCGACCTCGTATTTGATGGGGTCGGCATTCATCGGGATTTCAATAATGACGTTAAAGTTCTCAGGAACCTTTTTACCGGGGGTGACATTGTCAAGACTCATACATGCTCCAAATTAAATCAAATAAACCAGCCTGCTCAGTAATAACCCTGATCTTAGCAAAGCAGGAAAGATCAAAATCTGTTGGATACTTTGAGGGCTAAATGAAGTCCTATTTTAAGGCTTTCAGCCTTGGACTATGATTTGGTCTAAATAGTAGTACAAGATGAATTTCATTAAGGGAGTTATGCAGCATGATTAATGTCACATACGGGTTGTACTTTGCATTGATCTGTGGGGTACTGGCAGTGATCTACGGGTTTGTAATGCGAACCTGGATCCTTAAGCAAGATACTGGCAACGCCAAAATGATGGAAATTGCTGAGGCAATTCAACAAGGTGCAGCCGCTTACCTGTCACGGCAATATAAAACTATAGCGATCGTTGGGGTGGTTTTAACCATTCTGATTGCGATCTTTCTGGATCTCGCCACGGCTGTTGGCTTTGTCATTGGCGCCGTACTATCCGGCGCTTGCGGTTTTATTGGTATGAACGTCTCGGTACGTGCCAACGTTCGAACCGCACAAGCCGCAACGGTTGGTATGAATGAAGCCCTAAACGTCGCCTTTAAAGGCGGTGCGATTACTGGCATGCTAGTGGTTGGGCTTGGGCTCTTGGGAGTTGGGCTTTTCTTCATGCTCTTGGTGTCGATGGATAACGGCCAAGATTTGTCAGACGTCTTACACCCCTTAATCGGTTTGGCGTTTGGTTCTTCATTGATCTCGATTTTTGCGCGTCTAGGCGGTGGTATTTTTACTAAAGGGGCGGACGTTGGTGCCGACCTCGTTGGTAAGGTCGAAGCTGGTATTCCAGAGGATGATCCTCGCAATCCAGCCGTGATTGCGGATAACGTTGGTGACAACGTTGGCGATTGCGCCGGTATGGCAGCAGACCTGTTCGAGACCTATGCGGTGACATTAATTGCAACGATGGTCTTGGGTGCTTTGATGGTCGTGGGCGCACCAGTGGCCGCAGTCATTTATCCGCTCGTATTGGGCGGCATCTCGATTATTGCTTCTATCATCGGTTGCTCTTTTGTAAAGGCATCCCCAGGTATGAAAAACGTTATGCCAGCTCTTTATAAGGGATTGGTTATTTCTGGGGTGATCTCTTTAATTGGTTTCTACTTCGCCACCAATTTAATTGTTCCAGATGATGCGCTTGGTATTCAAGGAAGTCAGTGGCGTTTGTTCGCTTCCTCTATTGTTGGCTTACTCTTAACCGCGGGTTTAGTTTGGATCACCGAGTACTACACCGGCACAGATTACAAGCCTGTCAAGCATATTGCCGAAGCCTCTACCAAGGGTCACGGTACTAATATCATTGCAGGCTTAGGTGTATCGATGCGTTCAACTGCGTATCCAGTCATCTTTGTCTGTATTGCAATCTACGCATCCTATTACTTAGCTGGTTTATATGGCATTGCGATTGCTGCGACCGCCATGCTCTCGTTAGCGGGCATTGTGGTGGCGCTTGATGCATACGGCCCGATCACTGATAATGCTGGCGGTATTGCCGAGATGGCTGGCATGCCAGACTCGGTACGCGATATTACGGATCCATTAGATGCGGTGGGTAATACCACCAAGGCGGTGACCAAAGGCTACGCGATTGGTTCAGCCGGCCTCGCGTCCTTAGTGCTCTTTGCGGACTACACCCATGCCTTAGAGAAAATTGGCCAACAGGTAACATTCGATCTCTCCAACCATATGGTCATCATTGGCCTGTTTATTGGCGGCTTGATTCCTTATTTGTTCGGTGCGATGGCCATGGAGGCAGTTGGACGTTGTGCGGGTGCTGTGGTGGAAGAAGTACGTCGCCAATTTAGAGAAATCCCCGGCATTATGGAAGGAACTGCAAAACCAGAATACGGCAAGGCAGTCGATATGCTTACCTCGGCGGCAATTAAAGAGATGATCATCCCATCGCTCTTGCCAGTGGTTGTTCCAATCTTGGTCGGCTTGTTCTTAGGCCCGGCAGCTCTCGGCGGTTTACTGATGGGCACCATCATTACCGGACTCTTTGTAGCGATCTCAATGTGTACCGGTGGCGGTGCTTGGGACAATGCCAAGAAGTACATTGAGGAAGGTAATCATGGCGGTAAAGGATCTGAGGCTCATAAAGCCGCAGTGACCGGCGATACCGTCGGCGATCCATACAAAGACACCGCAGGACCTGCAGTGAACCCACTGATCAAAATCATTAACATCGTGGCGCTTCTCATCGTGCCTCTGTTGCCCGTGATGCGATAACGAAGTTCCCGGATGGCAAAACGCCCAGCAGCGCTGGGCGTTTTTTATTGGGTCAGTCGCTTTTTACTATTCCAATGCCTCTAAATAGCGCTGAGCATCCAGAGCCGCCATGCATCCTGTCCCAGCGCTGGTAATTGCTTGGCGATAGATATGATCTTGTACATCTCCGGCAGCAAAGACCCCAGGAATGTTGGTGGCAGTTGCATTGCCCTCAAGACCGGAATACGTTTTGATGTACCCATTGCTCATATCGAGCTGACCTGTAAATAAATCCGTATTGGGTTTATGGCCAATTGCAATGAATGCACCGGAGGCCGCAATATCTTCTTTGGAGCCATCTTGCCGCTTAATGCGAACACCAGTCACACCTTTTTCATCGCCCAAGACTTCATCAAGGGTTGCGTTGAGTTTGAGAATGACCTTACCCTCAGCTACCTTGACCATTAAGCGATCATTCAAGATGGGCTCTGCTCTAAATTTATCTCGACGATGAATGACAGTAACTGTCTTCGCAATACCGGTGAGATAGAGTGCTTCTTCTACCGCCGTGTTACCACCACCGACAACGCAGACATCTTGACCTTTGTAGAAAAAGCCATCACAGGTTGCACAACCCGATACACCCCGACCCATAAAAGCTTCTTCGCTCGGTAAGCCCAAATATTGTGCAGAGGCTCCCGTGGAGATAATTAACGCGTCGCACGTGTACGTGCCTGAGTCACCAACCAGACGAATGGGTTTCTCGGTGAGTGCAGCTGTATGAATATGATCAAAAATAATCTCGGTATTGAAATGCTCAGCATGCTTTAGAAACCGCTCCATGAGTTCGGGGCCTTGAACTCCATTGGGGTCTGCTGGCCAGTTCTCAACATCGGTTGTGGTCATTAACTGACCGCCTTGGGCCAGACCAGTAATGAGGGTGGGTTTCAGGTTGGCACGGGCAGCATACACGGCAGCGGTATAGCCAGCAGGGCCTGAGCCCAGAATTAAAACTTTGGAGTGTTTAGTAGTAGAAGTCATAGGTAAATTATAGAGTTCTATCGCCACACCTTGTTTACAATCTAAAAAACATGGCTCGTAGCTCCTACCCACAAACCAAAAATTCCATACCCCCTCAGGGTGGGACCGGAAAGATGTCGCGTTTATTAGCCGAGGTACGGTGGTTGCTTTTGCTCGCAATTTGTCTAGGGCTCTTTGCAGTCTTAATTACTTACACCAAATCGGATCCCGCTTGGTCGCACGCAAGTTTTGAGACCCCCAAAAATATTGGGGGGCGAATGGGAGCTTGGGCTGCTGACTTAATGTTCTATATCTTTGGGGTTTCAGCCTTTTGGTGGGTGATTTTATTTGCCCGTCGCGTTGTAACGCAATGGCGAGAGTTATGGAGTGTGCCGCTACCTCTAGATCCCAGTTTCAAGCCAGAATCCGTTTGGACCCGCTGGCTAGGATTTGGTTTAACGTTAGCCTGCAGTATGGGGTTGGAGTCGATCCGTTTGCATTCGCTGCAATGGGAACTTCCAAGGCCTCCTGGCGGTATTTTGGGTGAAGTAATTGGTGACCCATTGCAAATGGCCTTCGGCTTTACTGGTTCGACCCTTATTCTTCTATTTGGTTTAGCGGTTGGTCTATCTCTCTTTTTGCATTTCTCGTGGTTAAGTCTTTCAGAGCAAGTGGGGCGCTATATCGAGTTAGGGCTGCGGCGTTTGCGGGAGAAACGCGAGAAGCAAGAAGACCTCAAAATTGGTGAGCAGGCAGCCGTCGAGCGGGTAGAGCATGTCGAAGAAGTGCGTATTCGCGAGGAGATCGCGCCAAAAGTACAAATCTTTAATCAACCCCTCAAGATCGTGAAGAGCGAGCGAGTCGAGCGCGAGAAGCAGCAACCTCTCTTTGTCGAGATCCCTGATTCTGAGTTGCCACCCCTCTCTTTATTGGACTCTGTGCCAGAGGCAAAAGAAACCATTTCAGCCGAGACCTTAGAGTTCACTTCACGTTTGATTGAGCGCAAGCTCGACGACTTTGGTGTGCAAGCCAAAGTCATTGCAGCCTATCCAGGCCCCGTCGTGACCCGCTATGAGATCGAGCCTGCGGTCGGAGTAAAAGGTAGTCAGATTGTTAACCTCTCGCGCGATTTATCACGCTCACTCGGCGTGGTGAGCTTACGGGTTGTTGAAACTATTCCTGGTAAAACGTGTATGGCCTTGGAATTGCCCAACCCAACCCGTCAGTCGGTTTACCTCTCAGAGATCTTAAGTTCG
>ENA-OUVC01000408-OUVC01000408.1-marine-metagenome-genome-assembly--contig:-NODE-408-length-28545-cov-3.239708_pt1 | contig 28545 bp, 23 predicted proteins | sample MGYA00248622_ERZ508571 | MGnify/ENA primary metagenome ERZ508571 (study PRJEB26236, sample SAMN06267175) | marine metagenome | isolation source: Columbia River Estuary | place: USA:Columbia River Estuary... | reverse complement strand
AGATATTGTGATAAATTATTAAAAGATAATTTACTCCTCGTCCCACCCCGAATTAGTACTTTTCTTGCCGTTGAAGTATCGAGAATAACCAAATCCAACAATGAGGTAGGATGACACCTTGTTTAATTCACTGGCGGAATATCCTAAATCAGAATTAATACCGATATCCCAAGGTTTATAGCCAAATCCATAAAAGGCGTACCCAATGGTCAAGCGAAACGATGCATTCACATCGGCTGCTAAACAAATTCCTATGTTCGGTTCTATATATGCTGATTGTTTAGAATTATAGGTGATACCCATACTTTTCAGGGTATCTGTTACAAAGGCTGTTTGAGCAAATCCTGCTTTTACACCAATATCTGTTGCTAAGCTTGGCGTCCAAAACTTTTCATGACCTAGCTTTATAAAAGCCGCCCCGTTGTGCATTCCACCACTAATTTTCTGATTTATTCGAAACTGATTGATATTAAAGTAAGAATAATGCACCCCAGCTCCAAACAATAAACCCGACCTCAAGGTATATTGATACATTGGTGAAACATATACCACTCCTTGCATTATGTTTTTAAACGGGGCATTAACAAAGCCGTTCGGTAGCCCTAACTCAAAGACAAAGGAATCGTCAATTTCCATATCTTGAGCTGTATAACTACCTTGAAGCCACGCAAAAACTACAAGTATCAGGGTATAAATTCCTTTTTTCATGTATTATAAAATTACAACTTTAAATATTTTTTCTTAACCGTCTGAATAAAACTACGTGCATAGCCCGCTGTCTCTGGCTCCAGATTAAAGCGTAGAACAGGGAATACAAATCCACCTAAAACTAACGCCTCTATACAGCCTATACGCAAAAGCGTATAAATCGTTGTGGATTCAGAATAAAATGGAAAAAAATAGACGCTTACGTAATAAATTCCCAGTACGCCTAGAAAGACCATTAAGGGCTTTGTGTGCCCCCAATGAAATGGATTCAGTCGATAAGCCAAATAAATATAAACGGAACGGGCTACATTGTAAAACACAAAGATAAATCCAGTAGCAAATCCAACACCAGCTATTCCATATCGAGGAATTAATAAGCGATTCAGGACATATATTCCCGCACACAGAAATACGGTAAAGAGTAAATCATACTTGTATTTTCGTGAAGTAGCAAAAATGATTCCATTGAGTCCGCAATACATATCCACTACCCTACCCAATAATAAGAAAAACAAGACAGGAATGCCTGCACTGAATTCCGGTTTCAAAAAGGAAAACAACTCATGAACCGGCAACCATAAGCCCAAAAAGGACAATAAACCAATAAACAACCCTGCACCGCTCGACTTTTGATAGATTTCCTGAAGCCCCTTCATGTCTTTTTCCTTCCAAAGCTTTGCAACAATAGGCGAACTTACACGTGTCATAGCACGAAATGGAATTAATACAGCACTTGTGACTTGAACCATGGTGGTATAAATCCCGGTAGCGGCAAGTCCAATCATTCCCCCAATCATTACCGCATCCATAGTAACAACAACCATGGTTGCTAAGGTATTTATATAAGAAAATAAACTAAACGAAACGATAATCTTCCTAAATCGCCTCGGTATGGTAATGTGTTTCAACGAGTAATACAGCTCTTTGTGATAGACCAAATACCCCATTAATACCATGGCTGGCAATAGGTTACTGATCATTAAGGTCGTTAAAAAAACTTCGAAAGAAATATATTTTAACGCATACACGACAAGTAGTATCGTTGTTACAACCCGAAGCCCAATATCTTGTAAAAAAACGGGAAGTATATTTTTAAACATTCCCCGCATGTGATTCTCAAATAACATGAAAAGCACATTTCCAATCCCAACGGGTATCACCCACCAAGCAAATTGATTGAATAAGGGCGATTTATCCTGAAAATACGTGCCAATCTCTTTATTAAACACCCAAAACAAGAGCGTAAAAATGAAAATCCCCAAACAAACAATGAGCACATTAAAAAGCAGAAAACCGTAGTTTTTTTTAGCTTCGTTCCTAAAAAAAGGAAAAAACCGCCAAGTCACATAAATGCTACCAAGATTACTCAATTGAGCAAAAAGCAATCCAGTGGTAGTCAACAGATTAACCAATCCAATCTCAATTGTAGATAGAAATATAATGAATAGAAAGGCCTTATTAACATACCCAAGAGCCAATCCAATATATGAGATTAACGTGGTTCGTAAAGCATCCTTCTTTACAATCCCCATGTTATCTAGAAAGGTGCATATTCCGCTTGGAATACACCTTGGTAAAGAACGGATCTTTCAAGTCTTTTATAAAACGTATTGCTTCACCTGTTGATTTCATCTCAGGGCCAAGTTCTTTCTTTACATCAGGAAATTTCTCGTAAGAAAATACCGGAATTTTAATGGCATATCCTTCTTTTCTCGGATTGAAATTAAAGTCTTTAACCTTCTTCTCACCGAGCATAACCTTTGTTGCGTAGTTTACATAGGGCTCATCATATGCTTTGGCAATAAAGGGAACCGTTCTAGAAGCTCGCGGATTGGCTTCGATCACATAAACTTTATCGTCTTTAATTGCAAATTGAATATTAATCAACCCAACCGTGCGAAGTTCAACGGCAATTTTCTTGGTTATGTCTTCAATTTGTGTCATCACAAAATCTCCAAGGTTATACGGAGGCAACACCGCATAGGAATCTCCGGAGTGAATCCCTGCTGGCTCAATATGCTGCATGATTCCAATAATATACACATCCTCTCCATCACATATTGCATCTGCCTCTGCTTCAATCGCACCCCCCAAGAAATGGTCTAATAAAATCTGATTACTTCCCATTTCGTTGATAATATCCACGACATGGTGTTCAAGCTCTTCTTTGTTAATGACAATTTTCATTTTCTGTCCACCCAACACGTAACTTGGACGAACTAACAACGGAAATCCTAACTCATCAGCTAACTCCAATGCTTGTTCTGCACTTTCTACCACACCGTATTGTGGAAACGGGATATTATGTTGTTCTAACAATTTAGAGAATCGTCCCCTACCCTCTGCAAAATCTAAGGCATCAAAACTAGTTCCTAAAATTTTAACCCCGTAGCGTTGTAATTTTTCCGCTAACTTAAGGGCTGTTTGTCCTCCCAACTGCACGATTACACCTTCAGGTTTTTCATGTTGAATGATGTCGTATATATGCTCCCAAAATACGGGTTCAAAATATAGTTTATCCGCGGTGTCAAAATCTGTAGAAACGGTTTCGGGATTACAGTTAATCATGATCGTTTCATAACCACACTCACGCGCAGCCAATACCCCATGAACGCAGGAATAATCAAATTCAATTCCTTGTCCGATACGGTTCGGCCCAGAACCTAAAACCACTACCTTTTTACGGTCACTAACCACACTTTCATTTTCAAACTCAAAGGTTGAATAATAATATGGCGTTTGTGCTTCAAATTCGGCAGCGCAGGTATCTACTAATTTATAGACCCGTTGAATTCCAAGCTCAGTTCGTTTTGCATATACCTCAGATTCAAGACAACGCAACAAATGCGCTACTTGACGATCAGCATAGCCTTTTTGCTTGGCTTCGAACAATAAATCCGTCGGAATATTTTCAATGGAGTGTCTCTCAATTTTGCGCTCCAATTTGATGAGGTCTTCAATTTGTCTTAAGAACCAGATATCAATTTTGGTTTTCTCAACAATCGTTTTAAAAGGAATCCCCAATTTTATAGCATCGTAGATATGAAACAACCGATTCCAGCTTGGTTTTTCCAAACTATTTAAAATCTCATTCTGGTTGGTTAATTCCTTACCGTCTGCCCCTAAGCCATTTCTATTAATTTCTAGGGATTGACAAGCCTTTTGCAACGCTTCTTGAAAGGATCGACCAATGCCCATTACCTCACCAACCGACTTCATTTGTAGGCCTAATTCACGGTTAGTTCCTGGGAATTTATTAAAGTTCCAACGCGGAATTTTTACGATTACATAGTCTAAGGTAGGTTCAAATAATGCTGATGTTGTCTTCGTGATTTGATTTTGAAGTTCATCCAAATGATACCCAATCGCTAATTTAGAGGCGATTTTCGCAATAGGATACCCCGTAGCTTTGGAGGCCAAAGCAGATGAGCGCGAAACTCTAGGATTAATTTCAATGGCAATAATATCTTCATTTTCATCAGGAGATACGGCAAATTGCACGTTACATCCCCCAGCAAAATTACCGATAGAACGCATCATGTTAATGGCCATGTCGCGCATTTTCTGAAACGTTGTATCTGATAAGGTCATTGCCGGAGCCACGGTAATTGAATCACCGGTATGAATACCCATCGGGTCAAAGTTCTCGATGGAACAAATAATGACCACATTATCGTTCGCATCACGCAACAATTCTAACTCATACTCCTTCCACCCAATTAAGGCTTTATCAATCATTACCTCGTGAATTGGCGATAATTGCAATCCACGTTCTAAGAGGTTATCAAATTCATCCGGTTTATAAAGGATAGAAGCCCCTGAACCACCTAAGGTGTAACTCGGACGAATACACAAAGGAAATCCAAATTCCTGAGCAATCTCTTTCCCTTCAAGAAAAGATTTTGCTGTTTTCTGTGGCGCCATTGGCACGCCAATCTCTGTCATTAAGTCCCGAAATGCTTCCCTGTTTTCGGTGATTTCTATGGCTTTAATATCCACACCAATAATTCTTACCCCATGCTGCTCCCAAATTCCGAGTTCATCGCATGCAATACACAAATTCAAGGCTGTTTGTCCACCCATGGTCGGCAAGACTGCATCAATTTTATGTTTCGACAGTATTTCAACTATACTTTCGGTTTCTAAGGGCAAGAGGTACACATTATCCGCAACAACCTTATCGGTCATGATGGTTGCTGGATTAGAATTGATGAGCGTTACTTCAATTCCTTCCTCCCGCAGCGAGCGAGCGGCTTGAGAACCAGAGTAATCAAATTCACAGGCCTGACCAATCACAATTGGACCAGAACCGATAATTAAAACAGATGAAATGGAGGTGTCTTTTGGCATGTTTACAATTTAAGCTTGCGACTGTATAAATTGTGGACAAAATTAGCTTAAAAACAGGCACGAAGAATCATTTCACACCAGGTAATTTTTACACAATTCCATTAAAAATGTTAATAGCTATGTTACCCGTTAAGGAAAATCCTATTTTTGCTATAACGATGAGGACATCCATTACATTTTCACTTATTCTGTTAACCAGTATAATACTTGGTCAAACGCTAAATAATTATAAGTTAGCCGTATTAAAATACAACGGAGGTGGGGATTATTATGCAAACCCTACGGCCATTCCGAACTTGGTTCAATTTTGTAATCAGCAAATTGGAACACAAATCGCCAAAGAGGTTCCATATGTGGACGCAGGAAGTAAAGATATTTTCTTGTATCCCTTTGTTCACATGACCGGACATGGGAATGTGGTGTTTTCACGCGCTGAAGTTTCTAATTTGAGAACGTATCTGCTCGGCGGAGGGTTCCTTCATATTGATGACAACTATGGCATGGATGAATATGTTAGAACGGAGATTAAAAAGATTTTTCCAGAACATGATTTGCAAGAACTTCCTTCGACGCATGAAATTTTCTCAGTAAAATTCAAACTGAATGGGCTACCAAAAATTCATGAGCATGACGGTAAACGCCCGCAGGCTTTTGGCATCTTTCACGAAGAACGTTTAGTACTGTTGTATACGTATGAAACAGACTTGAGTGATGGTTGGGAAGATCAGCGTGTACATAATGATCCTGACGATAAACGTCAACAAGCCTTAAAGATGGGAGCAAACATTTTGTACTATGTGTATACGCGTTAGTAAAAAACACCGCATTTTAACTAACGTTTATCAAAAAAAAAGCACCCTTCATTCGAAGGATGCTCAATCTTTAAAAAGCTTCTAAGCTTAATTAATGCTTGTGGTCATGCCCATCATGGTCATGATGCTCTTCGATTACCGGTGTTTTTTGTGGTGCCTCAAGGTTTACCATTTCTATTTCAAACACAAGGTCTGAATAGGCTGGCATTCTTGGGTTCCCTTGCGCACCATACGCTAATCGATACGGAATATATAGCTTGGCTTTTCCTCCTTTACCAATAAGCTTTAATCCTTCTTCAAACCCCGGAATCATCCGTTGAACTTGATAATTAAAATCCATTGGTACATTTCGGTCGTAGGATGCATCAAATTTCTCTCCGGTAGCAAAGAAGGTTCCTCGGTAATGCAAGGACATCTTAGCACCCAATTCTCCTTTATACGCTTCTCCTGAATTTTGAATCACATAGATCAAACCACTGGCTGTTTGTGTTAACCCAGCGCTTTTATCTTGGGCAAAAACGCGTTTTTTGAAATCTGCGTTGTAATCTGCATCACTCATTGCCGCAATTTTTGCAAATGCTGCTTGTTTTGCTTTCTCCGCTTCAATTAATTTCAGGTATTTTGCATCAAATGAAGCTTGACCATTAAAAGCTTGTGCGGCCTTACCTACTCGAATAATTGTTACGCTGTTCATTACATCATTTTGAGCAATTGCATTCACTACGTCTTGACCTTGAACTACCTTGCCAAAAACGGTGTGTTTTCCATCTAACCAAGGTGTCGCTTTGTGTGTAATGAAAAACTGACTACCATTGGTGTTTGGTCCTGAGTTAGCCATGGATAAAATACCTGGAGATAAATGCTTGAGAGACGTATCTATTTCATCGAAAAACTTATATCCTGGTCCACCCATTCCATTTCCTTGGGGATCACCTCCTTGAATCATGAAATCAGCAATCACTCGATGAAACTTTAATCCATTAAAAAACGGTTTCGTTACCTTGGTTGTATCTACGGTTAGCTTACCTTCAGCTAAGCCAACAAAATTACCAACAGTCATAGGAACTTTCTCATAGTACAATTGGCAGATAATATCGCCTTTTGTGGTATTGAACTTTACATAAAGTCCATCCGCCAATTTTGGAGTTTGTGCTTGAACCAAAACAGTCCATACTAACGCTGCTAATAAAAAAATACGCTTCATATTATTCAAAACTTAATAATTCAACTTCAAATACTAAACAAGAATAGGGAGTAATAACTGGGGTTGGAGACGAAGATCCGTAGGCTAATTCCTGAGGAATGAAAAACTTGTATTTCGCTCCCTTCGACATTAACTGTACACCTTCTGTCCATCCTGGAATTACTTGATTCAAAGGAAACTCAATCGGTTCACCTCGTTCCACCGAACTATCAAATACTATGCCTTCAATCGTAGTGCCGTGATAATGTACCTTAACGGTAGATTCTGCCGTTGGATGCACTCCATCTCCTTCTTTAATTACTTGATATTGCAATCCCGTTGCTGTGGTAACAATTCCTTGTTTTTTACCATTTTCTGCAAGAAACTTTTCGCCAGCCACTTTGTACACTTCACTTTTCTTGTCCTCCTCGGCTTGTTTCTTCATGGCCTTTTCTTGGAAATACATCGACAACACCATGTCGGTACTGTCTTGACACACCAGGCGTCCCTTAGCGACTGCATCTCTAAATCCTTGAATAATCAATTCAAAATTCGCCTCGCTCATTTCTTTACCTAGGCTGTTTCCGATGTTAACTCCCATCAAGTAAGAAACGGAATCAATTTCATTTTTCAATACAACTTTCTTTGCTTTCTTTTGCGCAAGGGCAGTAAAAGCGAACAGGACAGCGCCTGTTAAAACAATCATTTTTTTCATAAGTTAATTTCGATTATCAACTCCCCAATACATTTTATTACGAATGGTATCTAAGAAGTTTGTATGTTCAAATTTAATGACATTAATTAGAAACTCTGCCTTGGTTACGCGGATTTCTTCCCCTTGTTTAATATTTTTTGTGACTCCGTCTAAACTCACAAGGCATGATCGGTCGCGACTCTCTAGGGTTAAATCGATCGGCATATGGTCAGGAACCACCACTGGTCGTACATTTAAATTATGTGCCGCGATCGGTGTAATAATGTGTACTTGACATCCTGGCGTTATGATCGGTCCTCCGCAACTTAAGTTGTAACCGGTAGAACCTGTTGGGGTTGAAACAATCAATCCATCTGCCCAATATGAATTTAGATATTTACCATCCAATTTAGCATGCACGGTAATCATGGAAGAGGTATCTTTTTTGGAAATGGTCAACTCATTTAAGGCGAAGTTCTCCAAACCAAACAACTCATCTTGTGTTCTTACTCGAATTAGAGATCGTTTTTGAAATTCATATTTCTTGTCTTCCAAGAGTTGGAACGTTTCCCCTATAGCCTCTTTTGAGATATTGGACAAGAACCCTAACCTTCCAGTATTTATACCAAGAATTGGAACACCGGAATCACGAACAAAACGTACCGCTCGGAGGAATGAGCCATCCCCTCCAAGACAAATCATATAGTCGATGCCTTTTTTAAAATCTTGTTCCGTAGCATAGGTTTTGCAGGGCAATGAAAAATCGTATTTTGATTTCAAGTGATTTAACATATCCTCCTCCATGACCACATTCCATCCACGTTTTTGACATTCGCCATGAACCTCATGAACATAGTCCAGGCTTTGCCGCGTAAATTTCATCCCGAAAATCGCTATATGTTTCATTTAGAATTTCATAAAGTTCATAAGCGCATCGAATCGATTCCGCAAATCCTCCTCCGCATCCTTATCTTGGAAAGCAGCTTTTACCTGATAATCATACCGTTCAAAGGTTCTAATGATTGAAGATAAATTGGACGTATTAATTTTTAAGGTTACTTCAGTATTGGTTGATTCCTCGTTGGAAGTTATATAAGAACTCAGAATTTTGGCATTATTACTTTCAACAATTTGAGCAATCTGTGCCAAACTATAATCCGAATGATTCATTTCCAGAACCAAGATTCCACCATGCTCTTTCAAGCTCCCAAAGTCCGAGAGCACCGACATAATACCATATACTGATATACATCCTATGTATTCCTCATTATCATTTAATACCGGAAGTACCGACAATTTCTCAGTAGACATTTTAAGCAAAATGTCATATACATGGGCATTTTGATTGACAAAAGGACGAGGTAAATGGTCGAACAAATGATCCAAGTCCGATTCGAGATTTAAGTGATCAAGAACCGCAGATTCAGAAACTAGACCCACAAAATTCCCATTTTTTAGAACCGGTAAATGACTGACTTTGAATTCATCCATCCAAAGCATAACTTTTTCACCCGAATCTGTATGCAATAAGGGAGGTATTTCTTCAGAAAGGATTTCTAACGCACGCATAACCGGGTGCTAAGGTATGGAATTCCGTATAGAGTTTGTAATTTTGAAAAAAAATCACGTGGCGAAACTCAGTGTAAATATTAATAAAATTGCAACCATTCGAAATGCAAGAGGAGGACAAACTCCTAATGTAGTTCAGTTTGCCATTGATTGTCAGACCTTTGGCGCGGATGGAATCACGGTACATCCACGACCAGACGAGCGTCATATCACATACAAAGACACCCTTGAAATTTCTGAAATCATCACCACTGAATTTAACATTGAAGGATACCCGGATAGTAGATATTTTGATTTACTAAAACAAACCAAACCTACCCAAGCAACCCTAGTCCCTGATGGTCCAACGGTACTTACGTCTAACGCAGGTTGGGATGTCAAAGCGAATGAAAAAGCGCTATCTAAATGGATCGAAGAAATTAAAAATTTAGGGATTCGATGCGCTCTATTTATTGAACCGTATCACGACCAAATTGAGCTAGCAGCTAAACTGGGCGCAGACCGAATTGAATTTTACACAGGTCCCTTTGCCGCGCAATTCCCGTTAAATCCGGAATGTATAACACCCTATATTGACGCGTGTAAGGTTGCGGTGGAATGTGGACTAGAAATCAATGCTGGGCATGATTTAAGTCTTGAAAATTTGAAGTATTTTAAGCAACAGATGCCAAGGTTAGACGAGGTCTCGATTGGACATGCTTTAATTTCAGACGCGCTATACTATGGCATAGAAAACACCATTTACCTTTACAAGCGCTGTTTGGATTAAGCCTTATTGATTAGTGTTCGTGTTGGGTAGGCAAAGTGCACCTCATGTTCTCTAAAGAGTCGATCGATTTCAAAACGTATTTCTGACTTGTAATTCCCGATATCCCAGCTATTTTCTGCCCAAAAAACGAGTTCCATTTCGATGCCATTCTCGGCGAAATTTGACATTCTTACCGTCACAGGTTCTTCCCTACTGACAATTGGATGACCAAGAGCGGCAGTTTTTAATAATTCGGTAGCTAATACGGTATTGCTTCCATATTCGATCAGGGCATGAATGGTAAACATAGACAAGGAAGAACTATGGCTCCAATTTTCCACTTGCTGTTGTGTTAAATGTGTGTTTGGAATGATGAGTACATTACCTTCCTTCGTTTGAATTTGGGTAGTTCTGAAACTAATTTTAATGATGCGTGCAACAAAATTGTACGCGCCTTTATGTGAATTCGTTTGTGTTTTGGCATCAATTTCAACGATATCCCCCACCTTAATATTTCCTTCTAACAAGAGAACAATTCCAGCAATGGTATCCTTAAATACATCCTGAAGACCTAAACCAATACCTACTAAAAGTCCAACAGAGCCAGAAAGTATGAGTGAAATATTTAACCCGAGTACATTAAAGGATAATAAAACGGCCGTTAGATAAATGATATATCTAGCAATTTGCACATACACATATTCTACTCCGGGATCATAGGTGGTTTTAGCCCGATGTTTCTTTCCGATATATAACTTATATAAACTAGAAGCAATTTTAGCCGATAGAAAAATAACAGCAACAATGATTAAACTGTATAGAGAAATCTTTAAAGAACCTATGCTTATGAGGTTATAATTAATAAACTCCTCGAATGTAATATCACGGTTATTAAAACGAAAACTCAACACTGCAAAATACAATGCAATGAGATAAACACTTTGCGTGAATAATTTCAAATAGGTCTCACGTCGCCCTTCTAGATGAATATTATTACTCTTGAATTGTTTTTTCAAAAACCTCGAAAGCATTCTTCGAATGACAATTGCAACTAAGAAAATAATGGCTAGAAACACTAAATTCCAAATACAAATATTAAACGGTCCGACTTTAAATAAGGTGGTACTTAACATTACTTTATTATTATCCTTCCCAATTTTTCAGAGAAAGTTTGTTTAATTTTCTCATAAGCCATTTGTTCGGCTAAAAGTTCGAGTTGTTCTTGCTGACTTAATCCATCTGAAGCTAATTGCAGGCGTAGGCCTTTAATATGTTCTGTTATCTTGTACTGTTTAAAATTATAAATGGCATACAGTACAGTGCCAATCAAGTCAGAATCTTCCTGCTTCGTGTAAATTCTGTACTGAGTAGCCCATTTCGGGCTTAATTCATCTTCAAAACCAATGAGTTGAGTTGTTAAATTAAGGATCTCGGAATTACTTGATTTCAAAAAATACTTGTACGTGTACAAGATACCCTCTGCAACCCCATCCACAATTTCCCCAAAAATATCATAACAAACAGGATGCTTAAAACTCAGGTCGTCCGAATTTAATTCTTGAATAACTAGCTCATTGACACTCACCGGAATTTTATCTCCGTTCGGATCTAGCAAGACTTCTTTATTTCCAAATTTGAGCATCAATCGAATAAGTTCTTTTTCAACCAAGGCTTCATCTTGTGGAACTTCTTTAATAGTAACTTTTGGTAAAATCGGTTTTGCAGTAATGGCGTCTTTAACCCAGGGTTCATCTACCTCCTCGGCAAATTTTCCAGCACGGTGTTTTGTGACTTCCTGAACAATCATCTCTTCGGCTAACTGATACGAAGAAGCGATTTGTTTCGCATATATGGTTCGTGTTATCGAGTCGGGAATCAACGAAATTGAATACACAATATCTTTAATAAGTTTAGCCTTCTGCAGCGGATCATTTTCCGTTCCTTTAAGCAGTAATCCTGCTTTAAATGAAATGAAATCTTGTCGATGAGATTCTAAAAACTCATTCAATTCATCCGTCGTACTTTTCTTGGCGAAGGAATCAGGGTCCTCTCCTTCTGGGAATAAAACAACCTTAACATTAAGTCCTTCTTCTAGAATCAAGTCAATCCCTCTGAACGACGCTTTTATTCCTGCAGCATCCCCATCGTATAGTATCGTAATGTTCTTAGTGTATCGAGAAACGAGACGGATTTGTTCCCTGGTCAAGGAAGTTCCTGAGCTTGAAACCGCATGCTGAATGCCTGCTTGATGCATGCTAATTACATCTGTATACCCCTCACACAGCAAACATTCATCCTTTTTAACGATTTCACCCTTGGCAAAATACAAGCCATACAGAATTTCACTTTTGTTATAAACCGGACTTTCGGGTGAGTTAAAATATTTGGCTACTTTTTTGTCCGACAATAAGGTTCTACCTCCAAAGCCAAGAACACGACCAGAAATGCTATGAATCGGAAAGATTACCCTTCCTTTGAAAAAATCAAATTGGCGGCCGTCCTTTTCCTTACTTAAGCCCACCTTGTCCAGGTATTCAAACTTGAATCCTTTATCTAAGGCCGCTTTAGTTAAATCGGTTCCTGTATTCTTGCAATATCCTAATTGAAATCTTTTAATAATATCCGGATGAAATCCCCGCTCAGTAAAATAAGAGAGCCCAATGCTTTTACCTTCATCGGTTTCATGAAGCGTTTCCATGAAATGATTCTTCGCAAATTCATTTATTATAAATAAACTATCCTTTTCATTGGCGGCAGCTAACTGTTCCGCCGAAAGCTCTTCCTCCTTCGGAAGTTCAATGTTATATTTATCGGCTAACCAACGAAGTGCTTCCGGATATGAAAAATGTTCCTTTTCCATTATGAAACTAACCACGTTCCCCCCTTTACTGGTTGAAAAGCACTTATAAATTTGCTTCGCAGGGGAAACCACAAAGGAAGGCGTTTTTTCAGCGGTAAAAGGACTCAATCCTTTTAGGTTACTCCCGGCACGTTTTAATTGTACAAACTCTCCAATGACCTCTTCGATTCGTGCGGTTTGAATAATTTGATCAACAATATGTTCTGGAATTCTACTCATCCAAAAACCCGTAATCTTTTTCGTTTATCACTTTACCTTTCTCGTCATACGTGGTCCAAATTCCCACCATTTTATCGTTTCGGTATTCGCCACGGTAATGCATTGCACCGTTTGGATATTTTACCAAACTAAATCCTTCCCGCATCCCTTTATTGTATACCGTAATGGATTGTTCATTGCCGTTTTCAGAATAAAACACCCATTTCCCGTCTCTATTCCCTTTTTTATCAATGGAACCATGAAATTTTAATTGTTTTTTGCCGGGATACCATTCGGAGTATACGCCGTGTTTAACTTCAATTAAGTTTTCAGATTTAACTTGTTTTTTAGTTGCTTTCTCAGTTGTACAAGAAGCAAAAATCAAGGCAATAAATACAGGGATTATTATTCTCATTTTGTTCGATTCATGGTGTATTCAACAAGACCTAGCAAGGCCATTTTCGCATCATTATCAGGAAACTCAAGCAGTAAAGATTTAGCTTCATTCCCCAAGGAATGCATTTTTTGTTCCGCATATGCAATTCCCTTATTTCGTTTTACAATATCAATGGCATTTTTAATATGGGATTCACTGTCGTTGTGATTCTTTATGATGTTTCTTAACTCAGTCGCTTCGGCTATTGGGGCATTATTCAAGGTGTAAATAATGGGCAACGTCATCTTTTGTTCTCGAATGTCATTTCCTGTAGGCTTACCGATATCAGCGGCACTTCCAAAATCAAAAATATCATCTTTTAGTTGGAAGGCTAACCCTACTTTTTCTCCAAATAACCGCATAACTTCACGGTGTGTAGTACCACCAGAGGCTAAATAACCTGCTTCACAACAGGTGGCAATTAGGGATGCTGTTTTTTTTCGGATTACCTCAAAATACACCTCCTCTGTAATATCTAATTTTCTTGCCTTCTCAATTTGAAGCAATTCACCTTCAGACATTTCACGCACTGATCTCGCTATAATGGCTAGCAGATCTGTGTTTTGATTTTCTATAGACAATAACAAAATACGGGACAACATGTAATCCCCAACCAATACGGCAATTTTGTTTTTCCATAGTGCATTAACTGAAAAATAACCCCGACGTTCATTTGCATCATCTACTACATCATCATGAACTAAGGTCGCTGTGTGCAACAATTCAACTAAGGCTGCCGCATCGAATGATTTAGCATTCGTTTCACTGAACATTTTGCAAGATAGAAATACAAAAAGTGGACGAATCTGTTTCCCTTTTCGCTTCACCAAGTAATGAGTAACCTTATCTAACAGCGGAACATCAGACTTCATGGTTGACGTAAAAAACTGCTCAAATTCCGCAAGTTCCTTTTCTACTGGTGCAATAATTTCTTCAACGCGCATGATTATACAAAGGTAACAAAAGGAATATGGTGAATGTCATAACATGGATTGCCTTTTTAACAAATATCGCGTGAGCACCTCATTATATCCATCCTCAATGGCTAAGGGAACAAAATCAACAGCTAAATCCCCACATTTTAACTTTAATGCACTGAGACCTTTTTCATATCGTTCCACGTACTGACTTTTAAACTCATTTGGAAGCATACGCATTTCTTCACCCGTTTCCATATCAACCAAAATATATGGTCGATTTTCTAGCGAGAAATCATGCTCTATGATTCGGCTGTACAAATGAAACACCACTACTTCATGACGTTGGTGTTTTAAATGACTTAAGGCATTCATAAAATCTACCTCATCTTCACTGGAGGACCATAAATCAGTGAATACCATAACCATTCCACGTTTAGGGATTCGTTGAGCAACCTCATTGAGTGCTTGAGAAATTAAGGTATCCGAATTTTTGGCTGGTATATACTCTCCAAAAAACTTTTCTAACTCCGCATACACATAGCGCTGATGCAGCGGCGAAGATTTTGCAAGGGTATGGAGCTTTAAGGCATCATGAAACAAGCTTATTCCGAAGGCATCGCGCTGTCGTTTTAATAACTCCATTAAACTCACCGCTGCATATATCGCAAAGGTTAATTTATTCTCGCGTTTGTCTGCAGGAAAATACATGGAGGGAGAACAATCAATGACCATTTGGCAACGTAAATTTGTTTCTTCTTCATACTTCTTCGTGTACAAGCGATCCGTACGACCAAATAATTTCCAATCAATATGCCTTGTTGATTCTCCTTGATTATAAATACGATGTTCAGCAAATTCAACCGAGAACCCATGAAGTGGACTCTTGTGCATGCCCGTAATGAACCCCTCTACCACTTGTTTCGCAAGTAACTCTAAGTTTCCGAACTCCACTAATTTCGAACGATTCATTGGTGATTTTAAGCGAAAATACTAAAAATAAGTGGGCTTCCTTAGTCAAGCAACTTAGGGTTAAGTTATAGCGTCTAAAAAATTGTTAAATTTATATCATGAAAAAAATACTACCATTTTTAGTTGTTGCGCTGTGCGCATTACAACTTAACGCCCAAACAGGCTACGCGCTTACGGGACTCAATTTGATGCCCAATACAGTAACTACGCGATGCGACACTGCGGTTACGGTTGCTTATTATGCTCAATCAGCGGCAAATAATGCACAATCCACGCATACGCTACCCTTTGTACTAAGCGGAAACAACTTTGTTTCTTCTCAATTTCAATTCAACATTAGTTGGGGGGATGGAACAAGTAATTCATACAATGGTGGTGTTTCAAGCACCGGCACAGTAATCGGATTAAACCCGCCACCTGCGCATACGTATCCAGGTCCGGGAACATATACCTTAATTACATACGTAATAAACTGGGCTAATCAAACGAGTGCTGTGGACACGGTAGTTCTAAACTTAGGTTCATGTTCACTTCCAGTATATTCTTTAATTCAAGTAGATTGCAACAACGATGGAATCATCGATTCCACATTAAATAACTCTGGTGTACCTTTAGTTCTAAGCGGTTCTAGTCAAAGCTATACAGGAATTACACAAAACAACTATTACTTATTTACGGGTATTGAGCCTGGACTTTACACCTTAGGAATTGATCAAGCATGGCTTTTTACCAACAATTATACGATTGATAACATACAAGGCCCTCCATCATTAGTGGCGGGCACAGGGGCACAAACCATGATAATTACCCTAAATTGTGGAAACGGAGGAAATCCAACGGCCTCCATGTGTGTCAGTGGTCAGGTGTATTGCGATCAAGACAATAACGGTCAATTTAGCAATGGAGATATTCCAATAACAAATGCTCCGATAACGGTTAATTTTGGATCAGGCTCTACCATTGTTTATACCAACCAACAAGGAAATTACAGCACGAATTATATCGGTCTACTGGGTGGCATTTCAACGGTTTCGCTAAATAGCAATTGGTTAGCGCAACACGGGTACAGTGCGGCGAATCAGGTTGATACCATTTCAAACATAATTTGTATGGCTGGCGCTGTATCGGCTACTGCCTCATTCCCAATTCAATGTGGTCAAAATCCAGGTAATCCAACCTGTTATTCTGGCTTCGTATTCTGTGACGCAAACAACAATGGGATTATGGATAACAATGAACTTCCAATGACTTTTGCGCCTGTTGTATTATCTAATACGCAAGGGGCAAATGCAAATACCGTTACGGTATACACAGACTCACTCGGGTACTTCACCTATTGTGGACAATTTGGAAATGGGCAATATGTTCTAGCTTCTATTCCATCAAATTACTTAAACTATCTGGGGTACAGTGTAAATTTCAACTTCGTAACTCTTATTGTTAATCAAGCAGCGGGAATGTTACCTGTAAATTGTGGTGGAAATGGAGGGAATACGTGTGCAGACCTTTGGACCACGGTTACTCCTTGGATTGGTTATTACCAAAACACCACCGCACACATTCGTTTGAATTGGGGCAATTATGGACCTTCTTCGCCTGGACCGTTCACGCTTACATTAACCTTTCCTGCAGGAGTCACCGTTAATACAGCATCGATTAACACCCCAGGGTATAGTATTGTTGGAAATACCATTACTTGGAATTTAAATAGCGCGTTAAGCAGTTTCTCTAACAACGATGTTATATTATTCTCTATTCCAGGAGGCTTAATTAATGGCGCAAACCACTACTTTACCAGCACAATAACTCCAACTGGAAACATCCAAGATTGCAACATGCAAAACAACAACGGAAGTTTATTGCAAATTCTAGGAAACAGCTATGATCCAAATGATAAAAACGTAGCCCGACCTGAAATTTATAACAATGGGTTATTTGGGGCTACAGAAATTGAAACCGGTGTAGATGACATTCTTACCTACACGATTCGCTTCCAAAATACAGGAACAGCTCCCGCACAGAATATTGTAGTCGTAGACACAATTGACTCTGACTTAGACTTATCTACCTTTACTATGGTAAGTAGCAGTCATCCCGTAGAATTGGTAAACATGGGTAACGGCGTTATGCATTTTGAATTCAATGGAATTTGGTTACCAGATTCTATTTCCAATGAACCGTTAAGTCATGGACAATTCACGTATCGAATCAGAGAAAATGTAGGAAATGTGAATATGAGTGAAATCACGAATACGGCGTACATCTATTTTGATTGGAATGCACCAATTATTACAAACACTACATATAATGTAAATACTTGGATTGAAGGAATTGATGAGGCTTCTGATTTATTCAAGGTGTTCCCAAATCCAACAGCAGACGTGGTAACCATAGAAGCTCGTGACGCCTTTAATTACACAGTTTATGATTTAAATGGAAGAGCAATTCTTCAAGGAAAAGGAAATAATATGGATACGATTTCATTACAATCCTTAAAAAATGGTCAGTACATTCTATCATTAAACACTGGAAATTCGACTAGAAACCTAAAGGTGACGAAGTTATAAATCAACAACTTTTGATTAATTTTTAAAAAGGCCTTCGGGCCTTTTTTTAGTTTCCGCCTTTCTGTTTTGTCTGAGAATATCCAGTGGCAATAAGGATGTCGTAAACCTTCTGCTTTAACTTTCCTTGAATAAGGATTTCGCCATCTTTAGCCGAACCACCTACCCCACATTTTGACTTGAGCAATTTCCCGAGTTCTTTTAAATCCTCCTCAGAACCTACAAAACCTTCAACCAAGGTTACCTCCTTACCGGCACGCTGTTTTCGGTCAATAGAAACATACAAGCGCTGTTGGTTTGGAGCCAAGGTATCTACTTGCTCATCCGAAGCTTCTTCATAATTAAAATTGGGATTTGTGGAATAAACCACATTCACTCGATTATTATTTTTTTTACTCATAACACTACATATCTGACGGGCCAGCATCCTGTCCTGACTTTGGCTTGGTCATTTCAAGTTTACCAAATTTATACGTCACATTAATATAAAATCTACGTGTCAACCACTTAAATTCAATGTCTTGACTTATGGTTGGTTGACGTAAATAGGCGTAAAACCCTTGTCGATTAAGTACATCGGTAACCTTACATCCCAGGGTCCAATGGTCTCCTAAGCGCTTATCAAAGGCTACATCAATTGCGCCTCTTCGTTGTGCTGTTCCTAAGATGGTGACTCGTGGTGCCACATAATTCACATTAAGCTGAACCGTAGCCGTTTTTTCCCAAAAATCTACTGAAGAATTCAATTTAACATTCCCGTTAAATCCTGAACGATTCCAGCTTGATACATCCGTTATATATTTTATAAAATTCACATTCGAGGACAAGGTTGAACGAAACCAAGATGTTGGCTTGTAACTTACAACGAATTCTGTTCCCACGCTGTGCGACGTATTTAAATTAATAAAGGTCTGCACTGAAGCGTTGTTTTCACTGAATTGTCTCACCCTTGAAATCATATCCGTTGTTCGGCGATAAAAAACACTGGCCGAGAAATTCAACTTTTTAGCCTCTCTGCTGTAACTAAAATCGTATGAATCAATAAACTCAGGCTGTAAATACGGATTTCCGCGCTGTAAATTTAAGGGGTCGGCATAGGATGTGAACGGATTCAAATCGGAACTAGAAGCGCGGGTTATTCTTCGGCTATAGCTCAAACCTAATTCGCTGCCTTGTTTGATGGTGTATCGAATGTGGGCAGAAGGGAAAAAATTAAAATATTCATTTACAATTCGTATAGTATCTGAAACTAAGTTCGGAATTTGATACGCCTGCTCCAGCCTTACCCCTGCTTGATATTTAAATTTCTTGTATTGATGCGCAACGATTCCATAAACGCTAAAAATTTGTTCGTCGTAATTGTACAAGAAATTAGAAAGTGTATCCTCTAAAAACACATTTGAAACGGAATCCATTGTTTCGGAATAGGTATCAACCACTTGATGACGCACGATGCCCTTCGCACCAAATTCTGTTCGAATTGATTGATCAGGCCATAAATACACCCCATCGGCTTGAAGGGTTGTTACACGCGATGATTCGTTATTTGACAAGCGTTGACTCAATGGTGCAACCATACTCAATTCCACGGTATCCAAGGAGTATTGTGTTTGATCATAAAATCCTTGAATCATATCTGTTCCGATGGAATGTGTTGCATCTGCCGTAAGATAGCCCCGATTGCTTTTAAAGTTCTGTCGGAAATTCAAATTAAAATCTATGTTCTTTTGATCACTCGGATCATATGACACTCTCCGCCATAAACTAGTAGCATATAGATTACCTGAAGCATCTTCGCTATATCGCGTATTCCATAAATCACCGGTGCGGTCTCTTTGTCCCATAGAAGCCGTGGAAGAAAAAGCGATGCTTCGATTGTGTTTCAAGGTCCAATCAAATCCCATGCGCGCTGTATGTCCTGCATTTAAATCGGTTCCGAGCCTGTTTTGATCTAGAATAACAACCGAATCGTTTGCTAAGGTTTGACGACTATATAAGAAGTTATTCCGGTAACCATCCAGGTAGCGCCCATTATAGGAAGCAAACGCGTTAAATGAAGCGTTTCGATAACTCAGTGAAATACTCTCATCAGCTACGTTTCCACCCCTGAGATTTCCACTACCGAGGTTGGCGGTTATTAACCCATTGAACCCTTTAAGCTTATTCTTTTTAAGTACAATATTAATAATCCCAGAACTACCATCGGGATCATATTTTGCAGACGGATTGGTTACTATTTCAATCCGTTCAATTGAACCCGCTGGCAAGGCATCTAATAAGGTTTTACCATTTGAACCAGTAAGTGAACTAGGTTTACCATCAATCAAAATATTGACCGAACCTTCACCGCGTAATAAGATTCTACCGTCTTGATCTAGATCAATAGAGGGTAAATTCTTTAACACATCATTCGCTGTCCCTCCACGCAAGGTCAAATCTTGCGCAACATTATAAACCTTTTTATCGATACCGCTTCTTAGAATGTCTTGTTTTCCTTGAACGATGATCTCATCAACGATGCGCTGATTATTAACCGTTAAATTGTATTCACCAAGATTCACCACCCGAAGCTCTTTCGTTGGTATAATTTGATTAATCCACAAGGTGTCATACCCGGCAAAAGTAGCTTGTAGAATTAAGGGCGCAAACGGTAGATTTTCAATATTAAATTTTCCCTCACTGTCGGTAAACTGTCCGGAAACGAACGAACTATCTTTGGCTAATAGCACTTTTATTTTAACATATTCCAAGGCTTTTTTTGCATTCTGATCAACAAATCTCCCCAATACAATCCCCTCACCTTGAACGCGTTGCGCTAAAGCTAAAAGAGAAAAGCAAACGAATAAAATCCCCAACAATATTTTCATAGCTTCAAAGGTAATACATTGAAAAAGAATTCACGAGCATTCACAGGAAGCGTTCAAGCGAATGAGAAGAATAAATTAAGGTTTTTAACATTCTTTAGTGAATGAAATCAAGGTTAGTTGTTGCTTTTAATGCTTACTTAGTGTATTTTTGACACATACCGAAAAATAACTATGGGTAAAAAACAACAAGACACGGAAAAATTCAGCAAATTCAATGTGATCGTATTTGGTGGAGACGGAGATTTAGCATTCAGAAAAATATATCCTGCCATCTTTCATCGCATGCTAGACGGGCAGATAGAAGATCAATTCAATGTGGTGGGTATTATACGAAAAGACCTAGATCGAACCATACTTGATGCAAAAGTTCGTCAGTTTTTATTAACTACCGATGATCAGCCTGCTACCGATACACAATGGGAGGCATTCAACTCAAAAATTGCTTGGATTAAAGCTGAAAAACCAGATGTTGAATCCTATGCTGAACTGGCAACATTCTTAAAGAGTCATAACGAATATGATCACATATTCTATTTCTCTACCCCATCGGCAGCATTTGGACCTATTTCGCAAACACTTAAAGCATGTGGACTAATTAATGAGCGGAGTAAAGTAGTTCTAGAAAAACCTTTGGGAAATAGCCTAGAGTCCTCAAAACAAATCAATGAAGAGATAACACGTGCATTCGATGAACATCAAGTATATCGAATTGATCATTATTTAGGCAAGGAGACTGTACAGAATTTAATGGTACTTCGCTTTGCAAATAATCTGTTCCAACGCACATGGGACTCCATTAGTATTGACAATATCCAAATTACGGTTTCAGAAAGTTTAGGTGTTGAGCAGCGTGCGGATTATTACGACAAAAGCGGTGCCTTGCTTGATATGGTTCAAAATCACTTGTTACAGCTGCTTTGCCTTGTTGCCATGGAGCCACCTCACATCATCGAAGCCGACGAGGTTCGAAATGAAAAACTCAAAGTGCTCAAAGCCCTACGTCCAATGACTAAGCAAGCCGCTCTTACGGATACTGTGAAAGGTCAATATACACGTGGTAATGTGCAAGGCGGAGAGGTAAGCTCTTATTTGGAGGACATTGGGAAATACAATTCGAAAACAGAAACCTTTGTCGCAATAAAAACCTACATTGATAATTTCCGATGGAAGAATGTACCGTTCTATTTACGAACGGGAAAACGAATGAAAAAGCGTTATTCTGAGATTGTGATTAACTTCAAGGAAATCGCTCACAACATCTTCCCTTCAAAAGAAAAACTTAATAACAACAAGCTAATTATTCGTCTACAACCGGAAGAGCGCATTGAACTCGTACAAATGACAAAGGTACCAGGTCCTGGTGGCTATCGTTATAAGCCCATTGCATTGAAACTTGACTATATGGATTCTTTTAAAGAGCGTTTACCAGAAGCCTACGAACGATTGCTTATGGACGTTATCCGCGGAAATCAAACATTATTCATGCGTCAAGATGAATTACAAGCTGCATGGCAGTGGATAGAAACGGTAACTGACAGTTGGAAACTTAGCAATCAACCGAATGTCCTATATGAAGCAGGTACATGGGGACCTGGCGATTTAATTCTTGAAAAAGGCGCAACATGGATAACAAAGTCATGGAAAGACTAATTTCTTTTGCTTCGAGAGCGGAAGCATTTAGTAGCCTTGCCCAACGGATTTCAGAATTAATCATCAAGGCGCAAGAAAGCAAAGGAATCGCCAAAGTGTTATTGTCTGGCGGAGGCACTCCGATGCCTGTATACGAAATGCTATCCGATTCAAGCTTAGATTTTTCAAAAATTGCATTTGGCTTGGTTGACGACCGATTTGTTCCTGTTCAAGATCCAGCATCTAACGAAGGGGTAATACGTAACATTTTTAAAAATCAACCAGATTTCAGCCTTGAACCCATGGTGCAAAACCCACAAGATTATGCACATAGCATTGCGCAATGCCATCAAACATATCTTAAATTTATCCAAGGGGATGTGATTTTACTGGGAATGGGTGGTGACGGCCACTTTGCCTCGTTATTCCCCAATGATGAGCCTTCTACAGAAGGTTTACTTGCAACAGAATGCGGTTGCTTGGGAACAAATGCCCCAAGTCATCCAACAAAACGTATTTCCACTAATTTAGCGTTCATTGAATCCATTGAACACCGCATTTTACTTATTACAGGAAAAGATAAACTAGACAAACTAACGGTATCGCCAACAGAAGGAACCCCAATTTCTTATATTTTAGATAATCTCACAGAAATATATTACGCCCCATGAAGTTGAATACAACCATCGAAGCAATCACTGCACGAATTATCGCACGAAGCGCCGAAACTCGCAACGCATACATGCACCAAATGAAAGGGGCTCGTATCAATGGAGTGGCTCGTTCAGCCATGAGCTGCGGAAATTTAGCCCATGCCTATGCCGGATGTAGTACCCATGAAAAAGACGCATTGGCTGAAAATGAGCTAAAAAACATAGGAATTATAACCTCCTACAACGATATGCTTTCAGCACACAAGGTTTATGAAGATTATCCGAAGCAAATCCGCACCTATGCTACTGCGCATCATGCGGTTGCTCAAGTAGCTGGAGCTGTTCCTGCGATGTGTGATGGAGTAACTCAAGGTCAAGACGGAATGGACCTTTCACTTTTTTCAAGGGATGTGGTTGCCATGTCAACCATTGTTGGATTGTCTCACAATGTTTATGACGCGATACTATGCTTAGGCATCTGCGACAAAATTGTTCCTGGCTTACTCATGGGAAGTCTTCGCTTTGGTCATTTGCCAGTAGCATTTGTACCTGGCGGACCAATGCCTAGTGGAATTTCGAATGAAGAAAAATCCAACATTCGTCAGTTATATGCCGAAGGAAAAATAGGACGTGCCGAACTATTAAAAGGAGAATCAGATTCTTACCATTCGCCTGGAACATGCACCTTCTATGGTACAGCAAATAGTAATCAAATGCTCATGGAAATCATGGGACTTCAATTACCCGGATCAAGCTTTGTAAATCCAGGCACAGAATTACGTGATTTACTTACTGAAGAGTCTGTACGTGTAGCGGCGGAAAATGCTCGGAAGGGAACCAATCTTTTAATGGATATCGTTTCCGAAAAAACAATAGTTAATGGAATTATTGGATTGCTGGCTACGGGTGGTTCAACGAATCATACCATCCATTTAATTGCCATGGCTCGAGCGGCAGGAATTATAATTAATTGGGAAGATATGTCAGATCTTTCAGCAGTAATTCCATTAATTACTCGCATGTATCCGAATGGTGCAGCTGACGTGAATCACTTCCATGCCTCTGGCGGAATGGGCTTTGTAATACACACCTTACTTGCGCATGGGTTGCTACATGAAGATGTTACCACTATACTAGGAAACGGACTAACAACGTATACGCAAGAACCCTATATTGTCAGCAAGACGTTAGCGTGGAGAGACGGAGCCAAGGAATCACTTAATGATTCAATTATTCGAGATGCAAGTAATCCGTTTTCTGTAGATGGCGGAATAAAAATCATCAAAGGAAATATCGGACGAAGTGTTGTAAAAACCGCAGCTGTTTCAACAGAGCACTTTATTATTGAAGCACCCGCCATTGTATTCAACGAACAGCACGAATTAATCACTGCATTCAAAAACAATGAACTGAATAAAGATTTCATCGCTGTTTTACCGTTTCAGGGTCCTGCACACAAGGGCATGCCAGAATTACATCAATTAACTCCTACCCTAACCATTTTACAAAAGAAGGGATTTCGCGTAGCCTTGGTCACCGATGGTCGAATGAGTGGAGCCTCGGGAAAAGTTCCTGCAGCCATTCACATGAGTCCTGAAGCGAGCAAAGGAGGATCTATCGGAAAAATAAAAACTGGCGATTTACTCACATTGAACTGCATTGATGGTACACTAACATGCCATGAATCAGATTTTGAGCAGCGCGCTACAGTTAACAAAGAGAGTACTGATCAAATTGGCTTAGGCCGCGAATTATTCGGTGTTTTTAGACGACAAGTAACTGATTCTGAACAAGGTGCATGCACCTTGTTTTAATCGGCTGTACGAACAGAAATAATAACAGAAATAAGCAAGGTACCCAGGATCACACCTAACGAAACAATGGTTTCTATGTGATACACGGGTGCAATTAGCATTTTAAACCCAATAAAGGCGAGAATTACGGAAATACCATATTTCAATTTCTCGAATTTATCCATTGAATTTGCCAACAAGAAATACATCGAACGCAAGCCGAAAATCGCAAAAATATTGGAGGTATATAAAATAAGTGGATCATTTGGGGCAATTGAAAAAATGGCGGGAATGGAATCAATTGCAAAAATCAAATCGGTAGTTTCTACAATAAAAAGGACCATAAATAACCTGGTAAAGAACACTTTCCCATTTCGTTTAATCCAAAACGTATCGGATGAATCCTTGGTCAATACTCGAAAATTCTTTCGAACAAATCTGGCACCAAACGAGTTGTTAAAATCTTGACTCTCATCATCCTCCGCGGAAAACAAGGCTTTAATCCCCCCATATAAGAGCATGATTCCAAAAATAGTCATGATCAAATTGATGCGATGAAACCCTTCCCCTCCTACCTGATCTGGACCTAAGGTGAATTTCCAAAATGCTGGAAGATAGGTAATCTTGATTAACCAAGTTCCCGCAAAAATAAAGACAGCACGAAGCGCCATTGCACCTAAAATACCCCAAAGTAAAATTTTATGCTGGGCCTTACCCGTAATCTTGAAGTACTTAAAGACCATCAAGAATACAAAGAGATTATCAACGGACAATGACTGTTCAATCCAATAAGCAGATTGAAATTGTGAAAATTTCTCAAACCCTTTCTCATACCATACAAACCCACTAAACGCCATAGCTGTTAATACCCAAATCGCGGTCCATCGTATAGAATTCTTAGTGGATACCTCATGGTCTTTGAACTTAAAAAGCGACCGAATATCAAGGGTTAGCAGCAAGGTAACGACTGCAATAAAGGCGATAAGAATTAGTTGATTTTGATTCATTCATAGCAAATGTAATACGAAAAGTGCTGCTCGAGTCAAAATCTAGCTAAATTTGACTATGATTGATAGAACTATTAAGCACTTTAGCGAATTAACACCCGCTCAGCTGTATCAAATTTTAGCCTTACGAAGTGAAGTTTTTGTTGTAGAACAAGCGTGCATTTATCAAGACCTGGACCATAAAGATCAAGAGGCGATTCACGTACTGGGAACCGATGAAACGGATCAACTCATTTCCTATGCCAGGATTTTACCTCCAGGTGTAATTTACCCAGAATTCGCCATAGGCCGAGTAATTGTTGCAGCAACGCATAGAGGAACGGGTGAAGGACATCGACTAATGGATTATTGCATGACATCCATCAAAACAATGGCAGGTGAAACAAGTGTTCGAATCTCAGCACAAGCTCATTTAGAACCATTTTATGAAGCACATCATTTTAAATCTACCGGTAAAGCATATTTAGAGGACGGTATACCACATGTAGAAATGATTTATTATCCTAAATTAGCACTATGAAAAAAAGCATATTATTTATATCAAGCGCATTATTAATTGCTAGTTGCGCTAGTACGAAGCCTAAAAATCAACCTCAAGACCAAACGTATAAAACGGTTTCTACGGAATTAATGGACAACACGATAAATCCCAACGATGACTTTTTTATGTTTTGTAATGGGACATGGGTGAAGAACACGGTTATTCCAGCAACAGAATCCCGCTGGGGAAGTTTTAATGAATTGGAGAAATCTAACAATGAAAAACTGACAAAAATACTTGAAGAATGTGCGGCTCAACCCGGTGAAGTTGGTACCCAAAATCAAATTCTTGGGGCGTATTACGCGAGTCTTGTGAACATGAAAAAACGTGATGCACTTGGCATTACAGCCATACAGTCGGAGCTAAAATTAATCGAAGAATTAAAGCGCAAGGATTTACTCGTTGAAATTATATCGAGCCATCACACCGACGGAATCGGTAGTGCATTTGGCTACGGAGTAGGCCAAGACTTGAAGGAAGTGGATAAAAATATCAGTTATTTGGGTCAAGGCGGAATTGGGTTACCAAATCGTGATTACTATACGGAAGCAAACAAAAAGGACATATTAAAAGCATATCAAGCGCACATTGCGAAAATCTTTATTATGGCTGGAAGTACAGAAGAAACCGCATTAGCGGCCTCTGTTAGTATCGTGAAATTTGAAACAAAATTAGCTGAATCCATGTTGACTCCAGCGAAAATGAGAATTCCAGAATTAACTTATAATAAAATGTCATTCCGTGACGTAACCAAGTATTTTGGGACCTTTGATTTTAGATTTTATCTTTCTAAAATTGGGGCACAAACACCGGATAGTATCGTTGTTTCTAATCCGGAGTTCATCTCAATCTTGGCAGGATGTATCGAATCTGAGTCTTTACAAACTTGGAAGTTTTACCTACAATGGAATGTACTGAATCATTATGCTGGTCATCTGAATCAAGCCTTTGTGGATCAAAACTTTGACTTTTATGGTAGAACTTTAAAAGGCAAAAAAGAACAAAAACCATTAAATGAATATGCCATCGATGAAATTACCAATTTAGAGATTGGTGAAATCCTTGGGAAAGTATTTGTAGAGAAGTATTATTCTGAAGCAGCACAAAAACGGGTAAATGAATTGGTAGATAACCTACTTGTTGTATTCAGGGATCGAATTGAAAAACTTGATTGGATGACTCCTGCAACGAAGAAGCAGGCCCGGAACAAATTGGATTCGATCGGCCGAAAACTAGGATTTCCTGAACGTTGGGAAGATTACTCATCCCTTGCTTTTAATCCTGAAGACTATATCGGAAATATAAAATTGATGGCACGTTATTCCAATCAGAAAAACCTATCTGAACTGAATAAACCCGTAGATAAAGAAAAATGGGGAATGCCTGCACACATGGTGAACGCATATTACCATCCACTTTTAAATGAAATTGCCTTCCCTGCAGGAATTATGCAACCCCCATTTTTTGATGTTGAATCTGAAGACGCTGTTAATTACGGGCGTATCGGAATGGTGATCGGACATGAATTTACGCATGGATTTGATGATATGGGTTCTAAATTCGCAGCCGATGGAAGCTTCACCAACTGGTGGACCGAAGAAGATCGTAAGGCATTCGAACAGCGTACAGCGCTTTTGGGAGAAACCTTTGCCGGCTTTTGCCCGATGGAAGGCAATTGCGTGAATGCTGAACTCACTATGGGAGAAAACATTGCAGATTTAGGAGGATTAACAATGGCCTATTACGCATACAAGCGAACGGATGAATTTAAACGGAATGAAGTGCGCGACGGATTTACTCCAGCACAGCGCTTTTTTATTGCCTACGGTCAATTATGGAAAATTAAGTATACCGACGCCGAAATGAAAAACCGTTTGGCTACCGACCCCCACTCCCCTGGTATGTACCGAGTAAATGGCCCATTAAAAAACTGTCCAGAATTCTTCGAAGCCTTTGGCATAACTGAAGGAAAAAACATGCGCAACTCGAAAGAAAAAGTATCCAAAATCTGGTAAGCAAGTATGTACAACAAAAAAGGCCGCAA
>ENA-OUVC01000407-OUVC01000407.1-marine-metagenome-genome-assembly--contig:-NODE-407-length-28627-cov-5.953205_pt1 | contig 28627 bp, 27 predicted proteins | sample MGYA00248622_ERZ508571 | MGnify/ENA primary metagenome ERZ508571 (study PRJEB26236, sample SAMN06267175) | marine metagenome | isolation source: Columbia River Estuary | place: USA:Columbia River Estuary... | reverse complement strand
CGTTCTTGCTTGTACACATTACCCGGTAATTGAAGAGAAAATTCAGCAAATCGCAGGAAAACACATTCAAGTGGTGTCCCAGGGACCAATTGTAGCAGGGAAATTAACAGAATACCTTCTTGCTCATCCGGAAATGAATCAAAGACTGTCGAAAAGTGGTCAACGTGAATTTTTTACTTCTGAATCCGCCGCTGTTTTTAATGAGAAAGCGGAGCGCTTTCTAAGCTATCCTGTTCGTGCAGAGCACCACAGTTTTTAAGGTATTTGACGGCTTAATCTATCCATTATTGATGTGTTGAGCGCTTTGAACTTTTCAGGCTGACTCGCATAATACACATAACTATCTTTGAATTGCTTCTTTGTCACATGGTGTTTTTTAAAGACCGCACTCAGTGATTTGTCCAACGCATCTTTGTAAATGCCTGGCACACCATTTTTACTTTGGTAATGACTTTCCATGAGTAAGACTTCCTCTAAAACAAGACTCATCTTTTCTTCATCAATCAGTAGTACGGGTTTTTTTGTGCTCGTTTCTTGACAAGCAACAACGAAACCAAACAACAATAATAAAACTAACAATTTTGTCATGAAACAGCAAATAAGAGTCTTGAGCCAGATTTTCCTTCAAAAATCTCTCCTTTTGAATACGCTAGTCGTCCATTGATAAACGTGCTGTCGATTGCATGTGAAAAGGTATGTCCTTCGAACGGCGACCACGCACATTTGGACAGACAATTTTCTCTATGAACCGATGTTTGTCTGTTCGGATCTACAATCACAATATCAGCATGGTATCCTTCACGGATGTAACCGCGTTCTTGAATTCTGAATAATGTTGCAGGTGCATGTGCCATTTTTTCCACAACGCGTTCGATGCTAATGCGTCCCTCTTCAACTTTTTCTAACATGGCAATTAAAGCGTGTTGAACAAGTGGTCCGCCGGATGGAGCCCCCATGTAGGTATTCGATTTCTCTTCAAGTGTATGAGGTGCATGATCTGTCGCAATGACGTCAATGCGATTGTCTAGTACCGCTTTCCAGATACCTTCTCGGTCAGCCGCTGTTTTCACCGCAGGATTCCATTTGATAAAGTTTCCTTTTTCCGCGTAATCTTGATCTGAAAACCAGAGGTGGTGAATACAAGCTTCCGCAGTAATGTGTTTTTTCTCCAATGGAAGCGTATTGTCAAACAAATGTGTTTCACGTTCTGTGGAGATATGTAAAATATGTAACCTTGATTGGTATTTCTTTGCCAAAGAAACTGCCAATGACGACGAAAGAAAACAGGCCTCCTCACTACGAATCAACGGATGCGCCTCAATGGGAATGTCTTCACCATATTGTTCTTTAAAACGCGCCATGTTGGTTCTAACGGTTAATTCATCTTCACAATGCGTGGCAATAAGCATCGAAACACGTGAAAAGAGGCTTTCTAAGACAGCTTCTTTGTCCACCAACATGTTTCCCGTTGATGAACCCATAAAGATCTTTATACCACAAATATTTTGGTGGTTTGTTTTTAATACTTCCTCTAGGTTATCATTGGAAGCACCCATGAAAAAGGAGTAATTCGCCAATGATGTTTCCGCGGCAATTTGGTATTTGTCTTCAAGTAATTCTTGTGTCAAGGCATTTGGAACGGTATTGGGCATTTCCATGAAGGAGGTAATACCTCCAGCAACCGCAGCTCTGGACTCCGTGAAAATCGTTCCTTTGTGTGTAAGTCCCGGTTCTCTAAAATGAACTTGGTCATCGATGCATCCAGGCAGCACGTATTTTCCTTCCGCATGGATTTCAGTAACACCATTTGGCAGATCGATACTTGTGGCAATTTTTTCGATGCGTCCGTTTACTACCAATACATCACCAACGAATTGTTTTCCTTCATTGACAATGGTACCAGCTTTGATCAAGTAATTATTCATAAATCCATTTTTCGCATTTTCCACACTCCGAAGAAGGCTTCTTTAAAGATCCCAGTGGACATTTTTGATTCTCCCACAATCCGATCAATGAACGTAATGGGGATTTCTTTTACTGTAAAACCGTGTTTTAACGCGGCATATTTCATGCAAATTTGAAAGGCATATCCTTTAAAGGTGACATGGTCCAGTTTAATCGTTTTCAGTACTTCAGCTCGGTAGCATTTGAATCCAGCGGTCGTATCTTTTATTCCGATGAACAAAATGATGCGCACATATACACTGGCAAAATAACTCATCAAAATGCGTTTCATTGGCCAATTTTTCACGCGTCCTCCACGACAGTACCTTGAACCAACAGCAACATCTACGCCTGATTCACATTCGGCCAATAGACGCTCAAGGTCTTTCGGATTATGCGAAAAATCACAATCCATCTCAAAAATATAGTCGTAACTGTGTTCAAGTGCCCATTTGAATCCGTGAATATACGCGGTACCAAGTCCAAGTTTCCCGCTTCGTTTTTCTAAGTGAATACGATCAGGGTAGGAGGTTTGTAATTCTTCAATTTTATGTGCTGTCCCATCAGGTGATTGATCATCGATGAATAGAATCTCAAAACTTCGCTCCAGAGCCATTATTGCGCGAACCATTGGACCGACATTGTCGAGTTCGTTGTAGGTAGGAATAATAACAATTGATTTAGTTGCCATATGGATGGAACGAAATTAAGGAACAATTATCAATTCGAAAACGATGTCACAGATTATCTTGTGAAAAGGGCAAAAAAAAACCGCCACAAGGGCGGTTTAGAAAGTCTTGGGATGAATGAACATCACCAATGATTTTATGCTTCTGTTGCTTCTTCTTCTTCTTCTTCGTCAGCATCTGCACCTTTAACAGCTCCACGAGCCATTTTAACGGATACAACAACTGCATTTGCAGGGTCTAATAAAGTAACACCAGGTATTTCAATGCTGTTTACACGGATAGATTGACCAATACGCAATTTAGAAATATCTAAAGTAATTGCATCTGGAAGGTCTTTTGCTAATCCAACGCATTGCAATGAACGGAATACGGTCATTAATTTACCACCGGCCAATACACCACGAGAAGAACCTGTTAATCTAACTGGAAGTTTAACACGAACAGTTTTCGTGTCGCTTAATTCCAAAAAGTCAACGTGCTGAATAGTGTCTTTCGTTGGGTGCTGTTGCAATTCACGGATGATTCCCATTGCTTTTTTCCCGTCGATATCCAAGGCAACTTGGTAAACTTCTGGTGAATAAACAATTTTGTCCATTTCAGTTCGCTTTACTGAGAAGTGAGTTTGCTCACCTTGGCCGTAAAGCACACAAGGAACTAAACCAGCATTTCTTAGGCTGGCAGCATCCTTTTTCCCTACGTTCGTTCTAAGCGAACCGCTCAAATGTGCTGTTTTCATGTATATATTAATTAAGAGATTACAAAATGAGAACTAATTGACTCGTTGTTTACAAGACGTTTGATGACGTCTCCAAATAATTCCGATACCGTGATCACACGTATTTTTTCGCTGTGTTTAGACATTGGAATCGTGTCGGTAACAATTAGTTCGGTTAATTGAGAATTTTCGATGCGTTCATAAGCAGGGCCACTCAAAACAGCGTGCGTACAGAAAGCGCGAACACTTTTTGCTCCTTTTTCAATTAAAAGGTCTGCTGCAGTTGTTAATGTACCTGCAGTATCACACATGTCATCAATGATAATTACATCTTTTCCATCAACGTCTCCGATGACAGTCATTTCAGCAATTTCATTTGGTTTTTTGCGGTGCTTGTGACACAATGCTAAACCACAATTTAAATTCTTCGCGTAAGAATTGGCGCGTTTTGCTCCACCAGCATCTGGTGCTGCAACAACTAAATTCGAAGTATCAAGTTTTTCGATTTCTGATAAAAACAACGTAGAAGCATACAAATGATCAACGGGAACTTCAAAAAATCCTTGAATTTGATCAGCGTGTAAATCCATGGTCATGACACGGTCAACGCCAGCAGCCATTAACATGTTAGCAACTAGTTTCGCTCCAATCGCCACACGAGGCTTGTCTTTTCTGTCCTGACGTGCAAATCCAAAATAAGGAATGACTGTAATGATTTTTCTAGCAGACGCACGGCGCGCAGCATCGACCAACAATAGTAATTCGAATAGATTTTCAGACGGTGGCATTGTTGACTGAATAATAAAAACATCTTGTCCACGTACCGTTTCTTCAAATGATGGTTGAAATTCTCCATCACTGAATACACTTACTTTAACGTCCCCAAGCTTAACGCCAAAACTTTCCGCTACTTTAGTAGCAAGGGCTTCTGATGATCTACCGGCAAATATTTTTACTCCCACGTCTTTCGAAAATTGAACGCAAAGGTAGCTAAAATAAAAGTTTCTACAAAATCCTAGCTTGAACCGTTACATGCACGGCGGAATACAAGGCATTTATTGGCGAATTGCGTTAATTTTGTGAACCTAGTATGAATTCAAATCAACCACAGAAAAAAAAGCTATTTAAACGCTTATTGTTTTTTGCGAAACCATATCGCAAGTACTTACTGCTTTCGTTGATTTCTGTTCTTTTGCTTTCCATTCCGGGTCCATTGAGACCCTTGTTAATCGGACGAATGGTGGATAAATACATTGTCCAATCACAAAATCCATCCATGTTACTATGGTGGTCGCTGCTCCTGTTATGTGTTATGGTGTTAGAAGGATTTCTTCAACTCATTTCTTCTTATTTCTCCAACTTGTTAGCCCAATCAGTCATCCGTGATTTGAGAAAGAAAATCATTGAGCATTTCCTCCGTTTGCGTATGTCCTATTTTGATAAAAATCCAGTTGGTGCCATGGTGACGCGTGTTGTTTCTGATATGGAGGCAATTACAGAAGTTTTCTCCTCTGGAATTATGGAGATTATTTCTGATTGCTTTTCCTTGATTTTTATTCTAGTGCTCATGTTCATGAATAATTGGGAATTAGCATGGATGACGCTCGTTCCAATTCCTTTTTTATTGTTGGCAACACGAATTTTCGCAAAGTCCATGAAGGACTCTTTTCAGAAAGAACGCCTGGCGGTTACCAAATTGAACACTTTTGTACAAGAACGATTGAGTGGTATGAGCGTGGTTCAATTGTTCAATAGAGAAAGGGAAGAGTATAAGCGCTTTGAAAAGATTAATGAGGGCCATAAACAAGCACACATTCAAGCCGTATGGGCAAACTCCATTTTTTTCCCGGTTGTTGAAATACTGAGTTCTTTGTCTGTCGCTTTTTTATTGGTTTGGGGAGCGCTTCACGTATCCGGAAAAACATCCGATGAAATTCGTTCCATGTACGGAGAGGTCTTTGCGTTCACTTTATGGATTAATCAACTATACCGTCCCATTCGACAGCTTGCGGATAAATTTAACATCCTTCAGCGCGGGACCGTTCGTGCGGAACGTGTATTTGATGTGCTTGATGAACACGCGGATTTACAAGAGAGCGGTACCTTAACCAATGTGGATTTTGCACAGCCTGTTTGTTTTGACAACGTCTGTTTTTCCTACGTGGAAGGAAGTCCAGTATTGAAAAATGTGCATCTTACGATTCAACATGGTGAAACTGTTGCTTTTGTTGGTGCAACAGGCGCAGGTAAAACCTCTATTGTAAATTTACTCGGTCGGTTTTATGAACACGATTCGGGTACCATCAGCATCGGGAGTGTTCCCATACAAGAGATAAAATTGACCGAGCTGAGGAAAAACATTGCCATTGTATTGCAAGATGTCTTCCTTTTTTCAGGAACCATCTTTTCAAATATAACTTTGGGTGATACACAGTTTACTCAAGCGGATGTGGAAACTGCGGCAAAAGCGGTAGGTGCGCATGATTTTATCATGAAATTACCAGGCAATTATCAGCATGAAATTGGCGAAAGAGGAGGGATGCTGTCTGTCGGACAACGCCAGTTAATCGCATTTATTCGTGCATACATTTACGCTCCTCAAATTTTAATTTTGGATGAAGCAACGTCGAATGTGGATAGTGAAAGTGAACAATTAATTCAACGAGCAACGGAGAAAATCACCTCCGGAAGGACATCGATCGTCATTGCACACCGCCTTTCAACGATTCAAAAAGCGGATCGAATAGTGGTGATGGAAAAAGGTGAACTAGTTGAAATTGGAAACCATCAGGAGTTGCTACAACTGGAAAACGGATATTATAAACGCTTGTACGACAGGCAATTTTTTAATCAAAACGAGTGATGAAGCGATTTAAAATAGGAGGAGTGCCTGAACATTTTAATCTTCCTTGGCGAAATGCTATTGAGGATGGAGCGTTTCAATCTTTAGGTCTAGAATTGCATTGGTCTGATATGACGGGTGGAACAGGGCAAATGATTAAAGGACTCCAAGCAGGATCCATAGATATTGCCGTTCTTTTGACAGAAGGAATTACACGCGCAATTTTACAAGGACTCGATGCAAAAATACTGAATGTTTATGTCGCAAGTCCATTGTGTTGGGGACTACACGTTCCGGTGGATCAATCCATAACGGAAGTTAGTGATCTAGACGGGAAAACCTTCGCTATTTCACGAGAAGGTTCAGGGTCCCACCTTATGGCTTTTGTGAAGGCACAGCAGGAAAAATGGAACTTGAATGAATTAAAGTTTAACGTTGTGGGAGATGTTTATGGCGGAATTTGGGCCTTAAACAATGGTGAGGCTCAAGGATTTCTTTGGGAAAAATTCACCACGTCACCTTTTGTAGAGCAAGGTAAATGTCGTTTACTGGATGAGGTTCTAACCCCATGGCCATGTTTCGTGGTTGCGGTAAGAAGTGAATTGGTTCATTCCGATGAAGTTCTGCTAGGCGAAATGCTTTCCGTTGTTCAAAAAGAAGCCCATCGTTTGAAAAACGAAGTAAATTCTGCCGAACAATTTGCTTGGAGGTATGCATTGCCTCAAGAAGAGGTTCAGAAATGGTTGGACCAAACGGAGTGGAATTATGGAAAAGCATTAGATACTCAAGATTTTTCCAAGGTCGTTACTGAATTAGTAGAATTAGGATTGATAACAGAAAATCAAGCAGCAAATTGGGAAGAAAAATTATTTTAAGTACATTGTTCGACTTTCCCTTTTAGCCAAAATAATTTATGATTCTAAAAATCAAGTTATTATCATTGGTAAGGCTTCTATGATAATTGTCTTCTCGTGAATGTTCATTTCGAAGGAGTCGTATGTGTTTAACGACTAATTTTCATAAAAAATGCCATGAGTATACTTTTACCTTTAGCTATTGGGAGTTCTTTTTGGGTTGCTGTTTTAACCGTTCTTGGAATGGTTGCTGTTTTTGCTGTTTTGTTTTTTTCTGAGCGAAAAAAATAAACGGTTTATTTAAAACTGGAAATAGCCTTTATCAATTCTTTATCAAAGGGATTGAGCACTCGGTAATATCCTTCTTCCGTCCAGTTTTGGCTCGCAATCTCGGCTTTCAGCATGTGTTTAATCAATTCTTTGCTCACCGCTAAGCCAAGTGGGTCTTTTTGAACGTGAAAATCCTTTTGGGCAAAAGCAACAAAGCGCGTCAATAATTCTTCGCTTACTTCAAACTCTTTAACGAAGTCTTTGGCTGTTGACCATTTCGCGCGGTTTGTTTGCATAAAATCGAAAGCAAAAGCTCTCGCTGCACCACTCCATTGTAGTTCTGTTAAGTAAAATGAACTTCCCGAAGTATCGCCTGGAACAAAAACGTCTGGCATAATTCCTCCGCCACCATAGACTGTTCGTCCATGTTTTGTTTTGAATTTCAATGAATCGACAAAGATGGAACTATCAGGTTTGAAGTATTCGTTTCGGGTGATGCGTTCTTCGTCCCTCATGTAATTATCGTAGCCGCCGTTATATGAGCGCTGAATGCAGCGTCCAGAAGGCGTATAATAACGCGCAATGGTTAAGCGAAGGTTACTTCCATCTCTCAGCACTTCGTCTTTCTGAATCAATCCTTTTCCATAAGAACGTCGTCCAACAATAATGCCTCTGTCGTTGTCTTGAATAGCACCGGCTAAGATTTCACTGGCCGAAGCAGAATGTGCATTGATTAGGACCACTACTTTCGTTTTTTCAAGGTGTCCGCCTGACGTAGAATAATACGTGCGTTCCCCTTCATTTTTCCCTTTTGACTTTAGAATCATGTTGTTTTTAGCCAAGAAAGCATCTGCGATATCAATTGCTGAAGCCATCACGCCACCGGGATTGTTACGTAAATCCAAGACCATTTTTGTCATTCCTTGCTGCAATAATTTCGAACTTTCTAAGTAAAACTCTTCTGAAGTGACTTGTGAAAATTCACTAATCAAGATATAACCAGTTTGCTTATCGAGCATGTATGCACAGGGAATGGAAGAAATGGGAATGATTCCACGCACTAGGTTCGCAGTTATTTTCCGTTTGCCACGAACAAAAGTTACGCTTAGGCTTGTTCCAGCTTGGCCTTTTAGTGTAGCTAAAACTTTTTCGTTGGTAATTCCTTTTCCACAGATTTTCTTTCCATTGACACTGACAATCTTATCTCCTGCTTTCATTCCCGCATGTTGTGAGGGAGACTGATCGATAATGTTGGTCACACAAATCGTATCGCGCAAGAGTAAAAAACGAATTCCAACGCCCCCGAATTTTCCTTCGATGGATTCGTTTACGGACTTCATGTCTTTGGCAGAAATGTAATTACTGTGCGGATCAAGTTTGTGAAGCATGTCGGATATCGTTGCTTCGAATATGGCATCCTTGTCCACTTTATCGACGTAGTTTTTATCGAGTAAGTTTAGAACATCTTCCAATTTTTGGATGTCTCGGGATGATTTTTTGTCTACATCTTTGAGTAGAATCCCGCCTAGAAGTCCACTCGCCAGTATGAGTGACAAGATAATCGGAAGAATATAGTTGCTTTTAACTTGTTCAGACATCGTCACAGTTTTCTAATTTTACTACTTCTAAGCCTGCGTTTTTAAGAAAATCTATTCCTGAAGTATCTTTGTACGCTTCTTGGTAAACAAGGCGTGTGATACCAGATTGCAGGACTAGTTTGCTACAGTCCTTACAGGGTGAATGTGTTAAATAAAGCGTAGCGTCTTTGCAGTTATTGGAGGATCTTGCAACTTTCAGGATGGCATTTGCCTCCGCATGCAATACGTACCAATGCGTATTTCCTTCTTCATTTTCGCAACTATTATCGAATCCGGCAGGTGTTCCATTGTACCCGTCAGAAATAATGATGGAATCTTTTACAATGATAGCCCCCACTTTTTTACGACTGCAATGAGAAAGCTGTGCCCAACTCAAGGCAAGTCGCAGATAGGCTTTGTCGTAACGGGTTTGTTTATCAGAAGAAATCATGAAAGAAGGTAATTAAATTTCATTTGCATGCATAATTTGTCCACCTAAATAACCGGTCCATGCAAATACAGCAAAGCTTACAAAGCTAATGAGAAGGATAATCCAAGAGATTTTTTTCTCGGATAGAAGATTCTTTTTCCCAGCGTATAAGCCGACAAGAGAAGCGATGAATAGTAAAATAATGAACCACAACGCTTTTTCAGCGAATTCTTCGTGTTGTTCAATCACATATTCACTGATTCCTTTGATGTGTTCAACGGTTTCTTCCGCTTCATGTCCGGTCTTGAAGGTGATGTATCCACCTATACTTGAAATCAGCATTAAGATAAATGCCGCCATTCGCGTTTGAACGGTATCAGAAAGCAACCCAATGAGCAGTACAATTCCAGCGAATAAAGTGCCAATAATGGCTAGGTGGTTGGTGATGAGGTGTAAATGCGTTTGGTCCATTTTGTAAAATTTAAAGTTTGAACTGAAAGTTACACTTTTTTTACGGAGTTTTATTACACGTAGTAAGGAGAAATCATCCAATATACCACTACGCCTGTTACGGCAACATACAACCAAATAGGAAAGGCAAATCGCGTGTATTTCTTGTGTTTCGCATAGTTTCCTTCTAATGCGAATAAGTAGGTAAACAGTACTACTGGAATTACAGCAACGCTAAGTAGGATGTGTGAAATTAGTATGAAATAATAGAGGTATTTAATGAAACCAACATTTGCATCAACGATTCCGTCATGGTTCATATCACCGTATAACGTCGTGTCTGATGTCATGTGGTAAGCTACGTAACAGAGCAAGAACAATAAGCTGATTGCTAAACACGATTGAATAGTGCGCTGGTGAAGCTTCATATTTCCTTGTTTAATAAATACTAACGCAAGAATTAATAAAACGGCGGTTAGACCATTTAAAGTGGCGTAAAAAGGCGGCAAACACGATAAATCGACCCCTTCGACCTTAATTCCAAATAATGCAGCAACTGCAATCGGGATAATAATGGATACAGCAACAACTAATTTTCTGTATTTTGATGATGGTAGGTTGTTATTTGACATGGTATTCATAGTTCAAAAGGTTAATTAAATCTGTTTTCAATCGTTTGTATTCTTTTGCATTTACGCTCAAGTCCATGTTGGTCACCGCATAAACACCGCGAACATGTCCTGCTTTGTCAACAAGGGTAAACGAACCCGAGTGGGCGTATCCACCTTCGGCTTCATCGTCTCTTCCCGCAAAGGTTAAAAAGTTTTCGATTCCTAAACGGTGTGTTTCTGCTTCATTCCCCGTGAGAAAATCCCAGTTAGTTGCTGTGATTCCGTGGTCTCGTTTGTATTTAGTTAAAACGAATGGAAGATCATGTGTTGGATTGATACTAAACGATAGAAATTGGATGTGTTTTTTATACTTTTTCGTTTCCTGATTTAGTTTGTTGAATTGCACATTCATAATCGGGCAAATGGTCGGACACGTAGCAAAGAAGAACTCCACAACCCAAACCCGGTTTTTGTAGCTTTCATTCGTTACAAGTAGACTGTCTTGATTTAAAAAAGTGAAGGCGGGAATTTTTGGATAAATAGTATCCGTTATTTCTTTTCCATCCACGGTTTTATAGAGAATGTCTGCGTTACCCAATATAGGAAGTTTCGGCGGGGTCTCGTTGCTGCAAGATTGGAGCAACACAAAAAGCCCAAAAAGAAAAGTTAGTTTAGCCATTTTTTGCCCGTTCTTTATCATATTGCTTTTGAAGCAGGGCAAGGTGTTCTTTCATTCGGCGAATCATTCCCTCTTCATCACCTTTTAAAACCATTCTGAGGTGATTTTGTTTATCGAGTAGGAGCATAAGTGAGGAATAACTTACTCCACCAAAGTATTCTTTCCCTCTTCTGTACAGGCGTTGGTTGTTATGCTTGATGTCATAAACTTTCGCAGGGTCACCTTTTGCAATAATCCAAAGGGATGGATCGTAGTCCTCCACATCGTCTTCGAGCATTTCTCTAATGGTTTGGATTTGTTCGTCGCTTGCTGGACGTCCAAATTCATCCGTAGCGAATGAAATCAGGCGAACTTGCTTCAGCTTTTTGCGTTTGTTTTTACGTATGTGCTGAAATAAAATTTGATTGAAGTGCCAAAGAGAAATACCACATTCTTTTGGACAGGTAGTCTGAATGGTAGAAATGACTACAAGATCACCTTTGTAATCGCTTAGTTTCTTTGTTTGGTATACTCCATTTTCATAGACTTCAAATGAAGGCGCTTTTACCAATCCATAGTCATCTAGCTGTTTGAACTTATGTTCACAGCGACGCGTAGAAATAAGAATTAAGAAAAGCGCTGGGCCAAAAACCAACACCAAGGCTAAAATCGATTTTGCACGACTTCTGGGCTGTTGGGATTGAGGCATGTGTTAGAAACCGAAAGATCTCAATGCAGATGAAACCTCTGTCGCCTCCCATAATCCAATAAAGATTAAGTAAGCGATGAAGATTGCATAAGGAATCAAAATAACGTTTCTAAGGGCTTTTTTCTCGTCACCTAAGTGCATAAACACCATCACAATGTATGCTGCTTTCACAAGCGTCATGATAATGAAGGACCATTTCACGTATGCCCAAGCATCACTGCTTTGTTTGATTAATGCACCCAAGAAAACTTCAACCGTTGTAATAATCGTTAATAAAACAGTTACTTGAACGATTTTCTTACGAATAGACTTCCCTGTCGCCTCGTCGTGGTGGTTGTGCAATGAATATTCAATTAAATCATCTCTTTCCATGAGAATATATTTTAGTGTGATTAAATCAGATCAAGTAGAAGAACGTAAATACAAATACCCAAACTAAATCGACAAAGTGCCAGTAAAGTCCAGTTTTTTCAACCATTTCGTAGTGACCACGTTTGTGGTAAGTTCCACCAAGTACACCAATTAAAATGATGATGTTGATCATTACTCCAGAGAAAACGTGGAATCCGTGGAAACCAGTAATAAAGAAGAAGAACTGTGCGTATTGTTGTGGACCGTATTCATTTTGTTTCATGTTTGCACCGTAAACAACACGGTTTGCTTCACCACTGTAAAGCGCTTCATAGTACATTTTCTCAGCAGCAGCTCCTGTAATTGGCGTTGAACCAATTTCATGTTTAGAACCAGATTTTTTTATGATTAACTTCATCTCATGGTCTTTTGCTTTATTGATTTTAGCAACTGTTCCGTCTGCGAAATGAATGTTTCCACCTTCAAGATGACCTTTTTCAGCTGCATGTTGGAATTCATGCATCAAGTCTTCTTTCATGACTTCGCCAACCTTGTGGTGTTTACCAGTCTCAATGACTGTGAAGTTTTTGATTTCTCCGAAATGACCTTTTACAATTGCTTGTGAACCATCAGCTAACTCAATTTTTCCAAACTCAGAACCGTGAATAAAGTGAGACCATTCCCATGCTTGCGATCCAACAAAGAAGAATCCACCAATAATGGTAGCAATCATCCAGTTTGTTACACCTTTTCTGTCCATTCTGTGTCCAGCTTCAACAGCTAATACCATCGTAACAGAAGAAACGATTAGAATAAACGTCATCAAAGCCACATAAAGTAGGGGATAACCGTGTCCTAAGAAAGGCATGGAATTAAAGGTTTCTTCACCAATTGGCCATGCATCTTGCGCATCGTGACGCGTAAATCCATAAGCAATAAGCAATCCACTAAATGTCAGTGCATCTGACACGAGGAAAAACCACATCATTAATTTACCATAGCTTGTTTGAAAAGGAGATTCTTTTCCACCCCAAAGGGTCTTGGCATCTAGTTGTGTTGTATGTCCAGCCATTTAACTAATTTTTTGCAAGTTTAGTGAATAAATATGAAAAACAAGAGTAAAGCTAACCATAAAACACCTAAAAAATGCCAGAATAATGCGCTCAATCGTAAGGATAAATGGTTCTCTGAATTGAAATTACCTCTAAATGAAGCAGTTGAAACCTTTAATAAATAGATTAACGCAACGAGAACATGGAGTAAGTGAACAAAGGTAATCAGGTAAAGATATTGTGAAGCTGAATCGGCGGATTCCATAGCCTTCACTTGTAAATGTGGCTTAATGGTTTTGCCTTTATACCACAATTTTCTATCCTTGTAATCTAGTTTTTGTTTTTTGTAGAATATCGTAAAGTCTTTTCCGTACTCACCTTTAGCAAAGAAATCACCGCGGTTATCTTTGATGTTTACAGCTAATTGACTTAGGCGAATTTCATCGGTGAATTGCAGCTGAGTGGAGTCATTTGCATATAAAAGTCCTTTTTTGATCACCAATGGCTGATGATTGAAGTATAATTCAAAACGACCATCCGCTTTGGTTAAGCGAAGCGCTTCGTTTTGTTTCACGGTGATAAATTGGTTCATGAAGTTTTGAAATGCCATAAAATCGTTGGCATTCATTACTTTGCCTTCATAAACAAATTTGTTTCCATCCACATCGATGAATTTATCGTTGTATTTTACTTCGTAATAATCACCGTAACGTCCGTCAGTAACGACTAAATTGTTCACTGCATGAAATCCATTTCGAACCAATTCTCCGTATCCTTTGAATTGACAATAGATGAAACCAGCTCCAAAAATCAATGTAGCTGCCATCCAAAGTTTAATTTTTCCTTGCTGATTTTTCTTTGCGCTTTGAATAGCTAGTACAAATGCTAAACTACTTAAGGCAATACTAGCAGTACTGAGCCAAAAGAATGTTGGCATCGGGTATTTTAACCAGAAGGAATCACCCATCGATACGTAGTATCCCGAAGTAAATCCTGCGAACAACATAATTACACTGAAGATCCCTACATAAACAAGGTTTTTCTTCATTTTCTCCTTCACTTCCGGACTAATTTCGTTGGAGAAATCTCTTTTTTTAGTCATTTTTTCTTCGTTTTCGGTGCTCATGGCGTGTTCGATTTAAGGAATGAATGTACGATTTTAGGCGCGATCAAATACGTAAACAAATTGTATGATCGGTAGATAAACAAATGAGGCGAACATAAGTTTACGCGCATCTACAACTTCTAAACTATGATAAAGTTTGTAAGCGTAAAGGAAGAAGCCAATTCCCAATACACTGGCAATAATTAAGGAATAGATTCCTGTCCAGCCCAATAACCATGGAACCAGGCTAAAAGGAATCAGCGCCAAAGCGTAGAGCATAATTTGAAAAGCGGAGTATTTCGATCTCCCGGTTCTTGAAGGCAAAAGAGAAAACCCTGCTTTTTTATAGTCGTCGTAAAGGACCCAAGCAATCGCCCAAAAATGAGGGAATTGCCAGGTGAATTGTACAAAAAACAGTACGCCAGGCTCGAATCCAAATGCGTTTGTATGGGCAATTGCACCTAATAATGGCGGTATGGCACCTGGAAAGGCACCAACAAAAACTGCCCATGGTGTTTTTTGCTTAAGCGGTGTGTAGATGAATACGTAGCTGATAAAGGCGAGCACACCTAAAATGGCACTTTTCCAATTGATTAGTGCTAATAAAATCGTTCCAGTGATTAAAGAGAAGGTGCAAATAATGTAGGCTTCACGCAGGGACATTTGTCCGGTTGGTAAGGGACGGCGGTTGGTTCGGTTCATGAATTTATCTAGATCGCGTTCCCAGATTTGATTGGCACCGTTTGACGCTGCGGTTACGAGTGTTCCGCCAAGCATCAAATAGAAAATCACCAAACCATCTTTTCCTCCAGCAAATAAATACCCAGAAAGGGCAGATAAAATCACCAGAAAAGACAATCTAAACTTGGTGAAAACCAAATAAGTTTTAAAAGTGGATGGAGCTTGAATAGTCTCTTGAGTCATGGTGCAAAATTACGAATTAAGCTTGTTCTTCTACAACATTTTTACAAGGTCTTTTCTTGGGAAACATCATTCTGTTTCATCAGGCGTATAGTAGTCATTTTGAGTGAAGTAGTCAATCATTGCCTCTTTCATTAAATGCTGTTCTTCTTGATGTCCTAGCGCTGGAATCAATTGGTTCAGCTTAAAATGTGGCCATTGGTCTTTATCTCTCCCTTCAAATTCGTAATAACCGTATGGTTCAAGTAGCGTGCAAATGGCAACGTGCATTAATTCAGTCTTCTCTTGTTTGCTAAAATCTTTATAGCCAATTCCGAGTTCATTTACACCAATCAGAAATAACAAAGATGGAACATCTAATCCTGGTCCAAAGTCTTTTTCTAGGCTTTTTTTAACTTTTTGAAATTTCAATTCGATGTCGTGATCCATGGAACAAAAGTACGGAAAGAACAAGCATATAAAACCGTGATTTTAAATTTTTGGACAAAAAAAAGAGGGGACAAGCCCCTCTTCCTTTTATTCAATTATGTGTGTGCATTATTCAACGATCACACGTGAAGTAGAAGTTCCGTTTTCAGAACGAACGATCACTGTGTACATTCCTTGAACAAGGTCAGCTACATTTACATTTGTTGTACCAGCTACTTTGCGAACTGATTTTCCGCTCAAGTCAACTAATTCAATTTCTGTGATTGCTTCAGCAGAAACGATGTTGAAAGATGTTTGAGCTGGATTCGGCATTAATGTGAATGTTGCCGTAGCATTTTCATCTAATCCACTAATACAAGCAACACAACTTTCGTAACAAACAACACCTAAGTCAGCAACTCCAGCAACTGTGTAAACACGGTTAGTGAATCCACCTGATGTGATTGTACATGTCTCACCACCTGCAAATTGCTCAGAAGCGTTCCATCCGTCCAATGTAAATTTGTACTCGATTGTACCGTTCGGCAATGGTAAAGTAACATCCCAAACTCCATCTAAGTTTGCATCAGACATTGGATTAGAAGTCCCGTTCCATCCGTTGAATGTACCGTTGATGAATACTCCTGTAAATGCTGCTCCTGTGTAGTTATTCATGTCTACTTTGAAGGTAACGTTCGCTGTACAAAATGAACAGCTTTCGTAACATACTGCGCCTAAGTTAGCATCTCCAACTACTGTGTAAGAACGGTTAGTAAATCCACCGCTTGTTATTGTACAAGTTTCACCACCAGCAAACTGCTCCGAGTTAGCCCAGTTGTCTAAAGAGAATTTGTATTCAATAGCTCCTGGATTAATTGGTAAAGTAACTTCCCAAATACCATCTAAGTTAGCATCTGTCATTGGGTTTGCGTTCCCACTCCACCCGTTGAATGTACCACTAACATAAACGTTTGTAAATGCAGGTCCTGTGTAGTTATTCATATTCACTTGGAACGTGATTAATGGTGTTGCAGCTTGTATAATTTGTGTTTTTTGGTAGGTAAACTGCCAAAATCCAGGTCCAAAATTGATGGTTGCCGTCATCGTGTTTCCTCCATTAGAGAAAGCCACGTCATACGTGATACTTGCTGCTGCGTTTGCTGGGTTATTAATTTCAGCACCATTGATTACTTTTGCTAATCCAATATGAGCACCTAGTCCATTAACTGTCAATGTTCCTGCAGTTGCATCAAAGTTGTAAGTTGCTTGACCACCAACGTGTGGAGCTACTGGAGTACCACAAGCATCTGGAGTAGCGCCTTGCCATCCTTCTAACCAAGTACTATTGTCCATATAATGCGTCATTGATCCTCCTGCAGCAAATGTTACTGAATCGTCGAATAAACAAGCACGGGTAGTTAAATCCCCTGTTGAATTAGACCACCAAGAAGTATTTCCTAATGAAGGACCAACTCCTAGTGCTCCAGCTTGTGGAGCTAGTTTCCATGTTCCTTCAATTTGGGCGTTTAATCCAAAGAAAGGAAGAAGGAATAAAATGTAAAGTTTTTTCATGTTTTTTAATAATTAAAGGTTTATAATTCAAAAATAGTTGATTTTCATGTGAAAACCGAAACTAATATAGTAAAAAATACAATAAGGACGAAAAAATATATTGTATTTAGCTTCTAAACAAAGCATTATCGAAAATGTTCGCGGTAGTTTATTTCTTTTTGTAGCTTAATTTCTTGGTTAAATTTCCTACACGAATGGTAAAATCACCTTCTTCTACGATAAAATCACCTTCTTTTCCAACAAATTGAAAATCTTTCAAGTTTAAATAGAATGTTTTACTTACTTCAGTTTTTGCTGGCACGTCGATTTTAACGAATCGTTTTAAGGATTTACCGGTAGGAATCAAACTAGCGTAATCATCACTCACATAAAGTTGTATCACTTCTTTCCCTGCGATTGAACTATTGTTTTTTAAGGTAACAGTTACCGCGATGCTGTCATTGTCTGAAAAAATAGTTTGATTCAATGTCAAAGCAGTGTATTCAAAATTGGAATAGTTAAGTCCATAACCAAAGTCCCATTCTGGATTGTACGCAGAAAAATCGCCCGCTTTTGATCGATCTACACTTTTGGGATGATCGTAAAATTCAATGACACCATCAAATTTAGGATAGGTGTAAGGAAGTTTTCCACTAAAGTTCTTGTCGCCATACATTAAAGATACTAAAGCCTCAGCTCCGTAATTTCCGGGTAAATACGCTTGAATGATTCCTGAAGCTCCGGTTACGATGTCGTGAATGACGCGTGGTCTTCCTTCCAGAAGTACGAGGATTACCTTTTTGTTTTGAGCGCAAGCTAATTTTGCTAGTTCACGTTGTTCAGCATCTAGATTTAAGGATAGGATGTCTCCTGGTTTTTCAGTAGCCGGAAGTTCACCAAGACATAACACCACAACATCAGCTTGCCTCACTTTTTCTTGGTAGTCGGTTAAATTTACAAAGCGCGTCTTCTCAAAATTATTTTCACTATACAATTCTGCTCCTTGCGAGAACAAACAATTTTCTTTCCCTAATTTCTTCTCAAAAGCTTGACGAACGGTTAAACAACCACTGGTGTTGTAAGCTGTATCGACACCTTGCCACGTATGAGTCCAAGCTCCGTTTAAGTAAACAAGGTTGTTGGATGTTGGTCCAGCAATCAACACTTTTTGATTTTTTGACAATGGCAAAATCCCATTTTCGTTTTTCAATAGTGTTATGGACTCTAGCGCTGAATTAAGTGAGGCCTGTTGAAATTCTGCAGAACCAAATTTAGGATAGTTTTCAAACGTTGGCACGGGTCTTTCAAACAAGCCCAATGTTGATTTTACGTATAAAATTCTTCGAACTGCGTCGTCCAATCGCTCCATGGAAATTTTACCTGTTTTCACGGCATTCACCATGATGTTACAGTATTCTTTGTACTGCGGACTTAATGGAACCATGCTCATATCAACACCTGCATTGAATGCTTGTACATACGCATCTGCTAGACTAGGCGAAGTGGAATGTACGGTATGCAACATGATAAAGTCTTCCCAATCGGAAACAGCAAATCCTTTAAATCCCCATTCTCCCTTTAGTGTTTCGGTAATCAAGTGGTGGTTAATGTGTCCGGGAATTCCGTTTACAGCACCACTATTGATCATTACCGTTAATGCGCCATGTTCGACGGCTGCTTTAAAGGATGGCAAATAAAGCTCTTTCATGTATTTTTCGGGTATCCACGCTGGAGTTCTATCGCGACCACTGTTGGTTCCACTGTAACCAACAAAATGCTTCATACATGCGGCTACATGGTATTCGTCGGGTGTTGCTCCGCCTTGATATCCATCAATAATGGCAGATCCCATTTGTGAAATGAGGTAGGGGTCCTCGCCAAGTGTTTCAAAAGTACGTGACCAAAGTGGTTGTCTGCCTAGATCGAGTACCGGAGAAAAATTCCAAGGAATTCCAGATGCTCTTGTTTCGTATGCGGTGATTTCACCAAAGGTTTTTGCTAATCCCGGATTCCATGCAGCGGCTAAGCCAATTTCTTGAGGAAAAAGTGTAGCCCCAACGGTATAATTAACACCGTGAATGGCATCAATTCCGTAAATAACAGGAATATGTGTTTTGCCTGTTGTGTATGGATTTTGAACAGCGGGAATAATTCCTTTCCATTCTGCTAAACTGAGTGTGTGAGAACCAACATTCAAAATAGAACCGACGTGGTACTTAACAATGGCCTCGTTTAGTTTCGCTGTATCGATGGTTGCTGGAATGCGTGTTGCTCCTTTTGCATCTGTCTGCGTGATGACGTCCAAGGTAATTTGACATGTCTGACCCACTTTTTCCTCAATGGACATCTGTGCAATGCGTGCATTTAAGGTTGCATCTTCCGTTGAAGTTTTAGACGTGGTGATGGATTGTGCGCTTTTACATGAAAACAATAGCAAAAGCATGCCACCGAAGTAGTAAAGTAAATTTTTCATAGGTGTTTTTAGTTTATGGATTGTTTATTGAAAAACGCGCACGTAGTCAACATACATAGTCTGTGGGAAAACAGTCGTAGCATCTGGATTTCCAGGCCAGTTACCACCAACGGCAACATTGAAAATCAAGAAGAATTTTTCTTGGAATTCACTTAAGTTCGCTGGAGTAATATCGAGCGTATTATAAGCAACATTATCACGCAACCAAGTGATGCTATTTTGGTTCCATACGATGGAGAAAACGTGAAATTCATCTGCATATTTTCCGGATGTAAGGGTCGTGCTGTTTCCATATTGTGCATGAGCGCCATTATCACTCCAGTGTGCTGTTCCATGAACAGTGCGGTCGTTTGCACCAGCGCCACCAATCAATTCCATGATGTCGATTTCTCCACATGATGGCCATCCAACTGTTGAAATATTGTCTCCTAACATCCACAATGCTGGCCAGATTCCTTGTCCATAAGGAATAGCAGCACGAATATCAATGCGCCCGTATTTCCAAGATTTAATTCCTTGCGTTTTCATCCTCGTGGATGTATACAACTGTGAATTAAATGGTTGGTTCTTCGCTGTAATTTCTAAATATCCTCCGTTGAGCGTGTAATTTTGATTGGTATAGTATTGTAATTCATTGTTACCCCAACCACCGCTACCGGTACCAATATCAAAAGTCCAATCACTTGACAAGCTTGTTCCGTTAAATTCGTCGCTCCAAACAAGTGAATAATTGGCATATGAACTTGGTGAGGTATATCCGGTTGTTGGAGCACCAGATGTTCCTCCGCCTGAAATGTTCACAGATACGTTTTCAACCTTTTGAATAAAATCAGTGTATGTCGTGTGAGCACATGTTTTAATGACGTAATTCCCAGTGGAAGTGTAGGTATGAGCTGCATGTCCATCTGTTGTTTCCACTACCGTAGAATCATTGTTGTGATAAAAGGTAACAGTATAGAAATTGGCATGTTCTGCAGTTGCTTGAACGTCTACTAAACCACCTGTTGTTGTAATGGATGTTACCAAATTAGTTGGCAAGGTAACAACAGGGGGTTTGTTTTTATCGCAGCCTGCAAGTCCAGCAAAAACGAAAACAATAAGGTGATGAATGCTCATAATCATGATGTTATTCACTTTTCAGGCGCAAATACCAATTGAAACCGCCCGCGTGATGTTTATATTGTAAAGATAGTGTAGAGTCGGTGATATCCAATATTTTGTAAGTATGAACACCGGTATAGAATCCCATAAAGGCATTATTGGAAATCGTGATCGTTGTATCTGCGTTTTCCAGCAAGGTCCAAGACTCGTTCATTTGGTCAGCATATGGAGCGGTAAAATCACCAAGGTTTTGAAAAGATCCAGGGAAGTTTGCAGAAAGTGAATTGTGCACGTATACATCCCCATGATTAATCATATCGAATTTGAATCCGTTTAAATGGAATACATATTGATCACCGTACAATCCTGCACCTGCTTTGTCTAATCCCCCAGCTGCCCACCATTCAGGGGTGTTTCCAAGTGGACTAACAGGATCTGGACCAACGCCCATGTGACCATCAACCGTAGAATCAATCACCCATGTTTTAAATCCTGGACCATTGATACCGCCAGTTAACATGATGAAAATAGGATTATCCAGTAGCCCAAGATTATCCTGTGCAATGGTAATTTCTTGAGTGGAACTTTTGCTTCCACCTGAAGAAAACACGGTAAGTTTAACGGTGTAAGTTCCAGCATACGGATACGGAGAATTAACGGATGCTCCTTTCGCTTTTGTTCCATTACCAAAGTCCCAAAGACATTGAAGATCTGGATTATTAGCGGTAAACACAATGATGTTTGCGTTGCCCGCAGAAGCACTATACGTAAATGCAGCATCGGCAGCTGTAGGTGCAGGACCTAATTGCGGATTATCTTTTTTGCAAGCAAAAAGTAATGCTAAAATGCTTGCTGAAAATAGTAGTTTCATTTTCATAACTCTAAATATTAATAACCTGGGTTTTGTGACCAATTACCACCTGTTAAATCGATTTCAACTTGCGGAATTGGGAATAATTCATGTTTACCTGTTACGAAACCATCAATGTAGGTTGCCGCTTGTCCTGTTCGAACTAAGTCGAAGAAGCGTAAACCTTCACCGGATAATTCGAAGCGACGTTCTTTGTAGATTACTTCGATGGAATTAACTGGAATTCCTGGTACACTAGCACGTCCTCTCACCTGGTTAACAAGCTGCTGGGCAGTAGATGTGTGCCCAAGTTGGTAATGTGCCTCTGCAGCCATTAAAAGTACGTCAGCATAGCGCATGACACGGTAATTCACTGGACTTGTTAAATCGTTGTCTGGAAGTCCAATTTCACCTTGGCGTTTGATGTATTTATTGTTGTAGTATCCCGTGTGTCCACCAGCACCAATTGCATAAGTAATAGAAGCAGCATTTGGTTGTGTCGCGATAAATGCATCGATGTCTAAAACAGTTGCAGCGCGACGTCCATCAATGGAACTAAAGGCATCGTACAACGCTTGCGTTGGCAAGTTGTAGCTGTTACCATCTCCGTAAACTGGACCATTGTACTGACGAATTCCTTGGAATCCAACAGCTGCATTTCCTTCAAGACAGATTAAACATCCGTAGCTTCCACCTTCTAATCCAGTGTATTCCACATCGAATACTGTTTCGCTGTTGTTTTCATTTGCAACGGAAAACAAGTCAACATAACTTGGAGTTAAGCTATAACTTCCAGAGGCAATAACTTCGTCAAACGTAGCAGCAGCTTCCGTAAATTTATTTTGGTAGAGGTATACTTTCCCAAGGAAAGACATGGCTGCACCTTTTGTTGCTCTACCTTTTTGACTAGCAACAGGATTCAACACTTCTGAAGCATCTTTCAAATCTTTTTCGATTTGCGCATATACTTCTGCTTTTGGTGAACGTGCGATTTGAAGTGCTTCTTCAATACCGATGCGTCTGTCGATGATCAATGGAACATCTCCGAAGTATTTCACTAACTCAAAGTAATAGTAAGCGCGTAAGAACTTCGCTTCTGCGATGATGTGTGCTTTTCCAGGAAAATCGATGTTGTCTTTGTTTTCAAGGATGTAGTTTGCACGTGTTAATCCCGTGTAATTCCAACGAAAAACGTTTCTAAGCTCTACATTTACACCACCATGAGTCATGTTATCGATTTGGTGTAATCCCGGTGAATCGTTCACACTTTCTCCACCTGCGATGGCATTGTCGGAAGCGATTTCTCCAATCCACATGGTTAAGAAGGATGCTTGCAGCATGTCATATGCACCAGTTAATGCACGGTCATAATCCTCCGGAGTTTGAAAGAAATTCTCCACATCTTGTGTGTATGGAGGATCAACAGAAAGGAACTTATCACAAGCTGTTTGTGAAAGCGAAAGGATAACTAGTCCTGTAATTATTAGTGATTTTTGAATTAGTCTCATCGTTTAGAATTTTAATTGAACACCACCCATGAATGTTTTTGCTTGCGGATAAAATCCGTAGTCAACTCCTGCAGAAAGCGCACCTGAAGAACCAAGATCAGGGTCGAATCCTTGGTATCGTGTCAGTGTAAATAAGTTATTTGCAGATAAATAGATTCTGAATGAATCCACTTTGATTTTCTTTAATTTGGCAGCAGAGAAGCTGTATCCAAGTTGAACGTTTTTCAAACGAGCAAATGATCCATCTTCAACGTAGTACGATGAGAATAAATTGTTGCGGGTAGATTCTGTTGTCACACGTGGATTCTCGTTTGTAGATCCTTCTCCTGTCCAACGGTCAACCATATACCCTAGTTGATTTGCGTAAGGTTGTTGACGCTCGTAGTTGCGGATGATTTCTTGTCCAATTGCTGAGTAAAGCATCCCTGAAAGGTCAAATGCTTTGTAGCGAACGTTGAACGAGAATCCGAAAGTAAAGTCTGGAATGGCAGAACCTAAGTAGGTTTTATCGGAGTCATTGTTGAAGTTAATGACACCATCGTCATTTTGGTCAACAAAGATTAAGTCACCTGGTTTTGCACCGTCTTGAACAACGGGTGAAGCATCAATTTCTGCTTGAGTTTGGTAGATTCCAGCTGTTTCGTACCCAAAGAAATAACCAATTTCGTATCCTTCTTGGAATCGTGTAGCAACATCTCCACCAACGCTAAATCCAGCGCCTGGAATGTAATCTACTCCGTCCGGAACTTTGGTTACTTTATTCGTAATCGTTGTTACGTTGAAATTCAAGTCTGTAGAGAAGTCTTTTTTCTTGCGTAAATGGTAAGCGAACTCTAGTTCAACACCTTTGTTTGATACATTTCCTGCATTGATTACTGGTGGATATCCACCAGGACCATATGAACCAATGATGGCTGTAACGTCTGGTTGGAAAAGTAAATCAAAGGTGTTTTTGATGAAGTAATTCGTGGTAAAGTCTAATTTCTTCCAGAATGTGAAGTCCGCTCCGATGTTCAATTGACGCGTTGTTTCCCATTTTAAATCTGGATTTGATGGACGTCCAATTGCTACTCCTTGTGTGATTAAGTCGTCGAATACATATACTCCTTCTCCGTTTAATAATCCGCGGTAAGCAAAGTTAGGAATCTGGTCATTTCCAGATACACCGTAGCTAATGCGAAGTTTCGCGTAGTCGATGAATTTCACTTTGAAGAACGATTCTTCGGACAGCAACCAACCTGCTGAGGCTGTTGGGAAGATACCGTAGCGACTGTTAGCACCGAACTTGCTTGATCCGTCACGTCTAACGATTCCGGAGAACATGTATTTTTCTTTGAAGCTATACTCAGCACGTAAGAATGAAGAAACGAGACGTTCTGTAAACTCCCAAGAACCAACGTTGTTTAAGTATCCACCTTGTGCAGTGTTCGCTGAAATATCTGCGTATGCAACGGAATTGTTTGGAATTCCGAATGCTGTTCCATTAATGGAGCTTCCTTCTCTTTGGAAGATAGAAACACCGGCTGTTCCTTTGATTTTGTGGTTTTCAGCGAAAGTTTTCTCGTAGTTTAAGAAGCTTTCGTAGGTTAAATCAACGAATGTTGAGCGTTCTTCATAAACAGCTGCTCCACGGTTAATTTCTACACCTGGCGCTAATTCTACTGTAGGTGATTCAAGAGCGTCGTTGATTGCGGTATTGGCATATTTACCATCTCCGTACCATACCAGTGGAGAGAATACCTTACCATCAACGAATGCAACGTTGTAGTTCACGCGATTCGTAAACGATAAATGATCATTGAATTCATATACAAACTCCTCTTTACCAACAATTTTGTTTGCGGTGTTCCAATTGTATTGGTTCTGCATTTGTGCAATTGGATTGATGATGTCACTCACTTGTTCCATGTAGGAGAATTGTCCGTTCGGTTTGCGAATAGGAACATTCGGGAAGGCATTAATCGTATTGTATAACACAGATCCGATGCCGTTTTCAGGTAATGTACTGCGCGCATCGTTGGAGTAAAGTAATACAGAGTTTAACTTCAGTTTTGAGGACATGTCCGTGCTGAAGTTCAAACGTGCATTGTAACGAGAGAAATTCGATTTAGGTCCACCAACGATACCGTCTTGATTAAAGTAACCAAGTGCGATGGAATATCGCGTGTTCAATGTTCCACCACTGATACTTAAGTTATGACTCTGAATTGGAGCAGTTTGGAAGACGGAATCTTGCCAAGGCGTTCCAATACCTAAATTCGTATTGTTGAATGGCATGTCTTGTCCACCCATGGCAAACATTTCGTTTTTAATAACTGCATATTCTTGTGCCGTCAATAAATCTAGTTTTCTGGATGTTTGTTGTTGACCCCAATAGGCATTGTATTCTACTTGCGGTTTGCTGTTGATGTTTCCTTTTTTCGTTTCAACGATGATGACTCCATTCGCTGCACGAACTCCGTAAATACCTGCTGTAGCGTCTTTTAGAACGTTAATTGACTTAATATCAGATGGATTCAAGGCGTTTAATCCTTCGGAATCATACACTACACCATCTACTAAGATTAATGGATCGTTATCGCCAAATGTAGATAGTCCACGAATGCGAATGCTGGAAGATCCACCTGGTGAACCTGAGTTCGTCGCGATGTTCACACCAGCAACTTGTCCTTGTAGGGCTTGATCGACACGGGCAACGCTCATTTTCTCGATGTTTTCACCATCTACTTTGGAAGTTGCACCTGTTACTTCTCTGCTTTTGGCCGTTCCGTATCCTACGACAACCTCTTTTTGGTTGTTTACAAGTTCGATAAGAACGATATCAAGTGTGCTTCTTCCGTTTAGCTTAACTTCTTGTTTTTCATAGCCGGTGAATGTAAACAATAGGATTGAATTGGCTGCATCGCTCACTTTTAAGCGATAAAAACCAGTTCCGTCGGTTGTAACACCTGTTGTAACACCTTTGACTTGAACCTTGACAAATGGTAATCCCACGTTTTGTTCGCTTTTTACGAATCCAGTGACAGTCATTTCTTGTGAAAATGCGAAGCTACTAAATCCAATAAACAGCAGTTGAATGAATAGTTTTTTTATCATTTTAGCATAGTTAGTTGCGTAAATATAAAAAGATTATCAATTATTGTAAAAAGAACAATAACTTTTTTTCAAATCTTACCTTCAATAAAAAAGAGGCCGGAGCCTCTTTTACTAAGTATTTAACCATTGACTATGCAAAATGTTCGCTAGTACAGTGTAAATATATAAATAATTGTACATTATACAATAAGTATTTCATTTTATTTTTTACATTTTAAATGTGTACCTATTTTGTTCAAGCCCTTCTACGTATGACAACTTATTAAAGGAGAAAAGTTTTGCTGGACGATGTTTTACGTTTTGTTGTTTTTCGTCGTGGGCAATCAGGGGAATGTTTTTTATTTTCTTTCGGAAGTTTGCTTTGTCAAATGCTTGATCAAAGGCGAATTCATACAATTGTTGAAATTCATTCAGGGTAAATCGTTCAGGAAGTAAATCGAAACAAATGGGTTCGTTCTGAAGTTTCAACTTCAGCATTTCGTATGTACTGGAGAGTATGTGGTTGTGATCAAATGCTAAATCTGGCATGTTTTTCAAAGAAACCCATTGTACATCTCCAGCCCAAGACGATGCTTTCACCTCAAAATCTTCAATGCGCAGCAAGGCAAAGTAAGAAATCGTGATTACGCGTCCTTGTGGGTGTCTATTTGGTTTTCCAAATGTTTGTGATTGATGCATGGCAATGTTATTCAGTCCTGTCAACTCAAATAACACGCGTTCAGCAGCTTGTTCCAAATCTTCATCTGGATAAATTAAATCGCCGGGAATGGCCCAAAGATTTTCAAAAGGCTGCATCGCTCTTTTGATCAGTAAGGCTTTAATCTCGCCTTCTGAATACCCAAAAAGAATACAATCCACGGAAAATGCCGAGGTAAAAAAATCATTAAAGTCAATGCGGTACATACTCAAAATACAGGGGATTAATGTCCAGAAACTTTTTCTGTGGAGAAAATATCAACGCCTCTTCTTTGAAGTATTTTACTGACAGTCCAAGCAAAGAATACAAGGTAAGCAAAGCAAACAACACCCAACCAGTAAGACTGTTGAATTCCTAGTACGTTGTCGTCAGCTAATGCACCTTGAAGAACAGAAATGAATCCACCTCCCATGATCATCATAATAAGTAGACTGGATGCCGTGTTGGTATTTTCACCCATTCCTGCAATGGATAAGGTAAAGATACACGGCCACAAAGTGCTACAAAATATTCCAACAGAAATAAACGCAAACACACTGATCATACCGGAGCTAAAAATTCCGATTGCTAGTGCGATAGCGCCTAGACTAGAGTAGATCATTATTTGTTTTACTGGATTACCTGCACTTAAATAATCAGCAACGATTAAAAGGACAACAATTCCTAAATAAGGATACAATTCATTGATGTTGTTTCCACCGATGATATTTGCACCGGCGAATATTCCAAATGCAACAAACGGAAGGACAATGCCTAACACGGTTTTCATGGATTTACTTAAATCAAAAACTCCTGCAGCGGAAGTCCAACGTCCAATCATTAAACTTGCCCAATACAAGGAAACAAAAGGAGCCACAGCACCTTCAGCTGTCCCTAGTTTTTGTTTCATGAATTCAGGTAAATTACTCACTGTAGCTACTTCTACTCCTACATAAAGAAAGATGGCAAGCATTCCTAATAGTACTTGTGGATGACGAAGTGTTTCCATGATTTTTCCAGCTCCTTCTGAAGATGAGCCTTCGATGCGATCTGGAACGGAAGAAAATTTAAAGAACAATGCCGCCACAACAAACGCAATTCCCAAACAGATGTATGGAGTTTGTACCGCAGTTAAATTCAGCGTTGATTCTCCTGAAGAAACCCCTCCGAAAATTGCGAAGGAAACAATCACTGGCCCGATAGTCGTTCCTACGTTGTTAATTCCGCCAGCCATGCTCAAACGGATGTTCCCTTTGGATGGATCGCCCATTTGGATCGCAAGAGGATTGGCAGCAATTTGCTGTAAGGCAAACCCAAGTCCAACAATGAATAATCCAGAAATTAACATGATAAATGAAGCGTTATTAGAAGCAGGAATAAACAATAAGGTTCCAACGGCTGAAATGATGAGTCCTAGCGCAAGTCCGTTTCTGTATCCAATTTTATTGAGGATGTCTTTTTTCAATAGTGCGGATATGGCAAAATAGAGGATAGATCCTACGGTATACGCGACATAAAACGCAAATGAAATCAATTGTGATTCAAATTGAGTCAGGTTTAAGGCTTTTTTGAAAACAGGAATTAATATGTCGTTACTCGCTGCAACAAATCCCCAGAAAAAGAATATAGTGATGAGTGTGCCAAAGGCACTAAAGTTCGTTTTTTTCACAAATGGCGGTTTAAATTATTGTCCAAATTACAATAATTAGAAAAACAGACTGAGTTTTTCCAAAAATTTTCGAACGAAAATATAAATTAAATGCGAAAAATGAACGGAATAGGTCTT
>ENA-OUVC01000399-OUVC01000399.1-marine-metagenome-genome-assembly--contig:-NODE-399-length-29245-cov-4.893925_pt1 | contig 29245 bp, 32 predicted proteins | sample MGYA00248622_ERZ508571 | MGnify/ENA primary metagenome ERZ508571 (study PRJEB26236, sample SAMN06267175) | marine metagenome | isolation source: Columbia River Estuary | place: USA:Columbia River Estuary... | reverse complement strand
GGACAGCGATGGTCGACCATCGGGCATCTTCACCGAACACGACTCTGTAGGTTTTGATCGTTTTGCGCAATTGCAAAATGTGATGAGTCGCGAAATCATTTCATTGAACTCAACCATGAGCGCAGAAGCCATGTTTGACGAAATGACAGAACGCAGAATTTCCTTTGCTCCAGTTGTTGACAATGATGGCAAGTTGGTCGGATGCATCACTCGTAAGGGAGCGCTGCGCAGCACCATTTATAAGCCAGCACTGGACAAGAACGGTCAATTGATGATCGGTGTTGCAGTTGGAATCAATGCCGAACCCGGCGCACGCGCAAAAGCGCTGGCCCAAATGGGAGTCGATGTACTCGTTGTCGATACTGCTCACGGACATCAAACACGCATGTTGAAAGCAATCGAACAAGTGCGAGCCAATGTTGCTGGTCTTCCTGTTGTCGCGGGAAACGTAGTTACCGCTTCAGGAACTCTCGATCTCATAAACGCAGGCGCTGACATCATCAAAGTGGGTGTTGGTCCTGGTGCAATGTGCACCACACGCATGATGACTGGAGTCGGTAGACCGCAATTCTCAGCAGTGCTTGAATGTTCAGAACAGGCTGCTCAACTTGGAAAGCATGTGTGGGCCGATGGCGGCGTACGTCATCCGCGAGACGTTGCGCTCGGCCTCGCAGCAGGTGCTGCAAACATCATGTTTGGTTCCTGGCTCGCTGGAACTTACGAATCGGCAGCAGACACGCTTCGCGACACAAATGGTCGCTTGTACAAGGAGAGTTTCGGAATGGCGTCCAACCGCGCTGTGCGTAACCGCACGCGAGATGAATCGGCGGTCGAGCGAGCACGTAAGGAACTCTTCGAAGAAGGAATTTCAACTTCGCGAATGTACCTCGACCCTGAACGTCCAAGTGTGGAAGACATTCTCGATCAAATCGTTGCCGGCGTGCGTTCATCGTGCACGTACGCAGGCGCAAACAACACGGTTGAATTCCGGAAGAACGCGATCATCGGAATTCAAAGTGCTTCTGGTTACGAAGAGGGTCGACCAAGGGACACAAGTTGGTAGTTGACGCACATCGTCGCGTCATCGCAATTGACGGACCTGCAGGTGCAGGAAAATCAACTATTGCCAAAGCGCTCTCTGCTCGTCTCCACATGAAGTATTTAGATACGGGCGCGATGTACCGCGCGGTCACCTTTGAAGCCATGTTGCACGAACTCGACTTGAGCGACCAAGACGTCGTCACCAAGCTGGCTCAAGAATGCGATCTACATGTAGGAATCGATCGTGTCATCATCAATGGACACGACGCGACCGCTGCGATTCGTGGCCCAGAAGTGACTGGTAACGTCAGCAAAGTTGCTGCCAACTCAGGTGTTCGCACAGAAATGCGGATGCGCCAACAGGAGTGGGCAAGCGCGCATGGCGGGGGAGTAATAGAGGGTCGCGACATCGCAACCGTAGTGTTTCCTAATGCTGTGCTCAAGGTGTTCCTCACTGCCTCGCCGGCAGTGCGTGCGCAGCGCCGAGTAGATCAAGACGGTGGTGATGTTGCGCAAATTGCTGCGGCAATCGCCGAACGAGACTTACTTGACAGCACCCGTGCCGACAGCCCTCTGGCATCGTCTAGTGACTCAGTGGTCGTCGATACCAGCGATAGAGCAATAGATGACGTCGTGAATGAAATTGAGCAACTGTTTGTTGAGAGGTCGAAGTAATGGCCATCGTCGATTCTCGAATCGTTGGACAATCACGTTCAACCAAGATTTTCTATTCAATCGTGCGAGGACTTGTTGTCGGAATCTGTCGTTCGTATCTTCGATTGCGAGTAGTTGGTTTGGAAAACGTGCCACGAGAAGGTTCGTTTGTTTTCGCGCCGACTCATCGGTCAACGATTGATATTCCTGTAGCTTCGGCTGCAACTCGTCGTCGTATGAGATTCATGGGCAAAGATTCCATTTGGAAGTACAAACCGATTGGCAAAATTATGACCGGGCTCGGTGCATTTCCGGTCACGCGTGGATCAGCAGATCTTGAAGCATTGAAACGATGCATAGCAATCGTGCAAAGTGGGGAACCACTCGTGATGTTTCCCGAGGGCACTCGTCACTATGGTCCAGAGGTGCAACCGCTGTTTGACGGAGCCGCTTACATTGCTTTGAAAACTGGAGTACCAATCGTTCCAGCAGCAATCGCCGGAACTGAAGATGTCATGCGCTCAGGATCGAAAGCAATTCGATTTAAAAAATGCCGCATGGTCATCGGAAAACCAATAGCCGCCGACGTCCCAGGTGGGGGCAGAGCTTCTCGAGAACAGATCGGCGATTTGACTGTGCAACTGCAAAACGAATTGCAGAGACTATTGGATGAAGCGAACCGCCTCATTAATTAACGCTTGAAAACTAGAGGCGCGAGAAATATGCGCTGAGAAGCGCAACTAGATCAACTGGGTCTTTCGTGCCACACATTTCACGAATTGAATGCATTGACAATTGCGGTACACCTATGTCAACCGTGTCGATGCCAAGTCTTGTTGCAGTGATCGGACCGATAGTTGATCCGCAAGCGATGTTGTTTCGTGACGAAAACGTTTGCAGATGGACTCCTGCCGAAGTTGCGGCGCGAACTATTGGCACAACCGAACTCGGCGATGTTGCGTAACGTTGATTGACATTGGTCTTCACCACGATTCCAGCGTTCACATTTGGTGCATTGTTCAATTCGTGGCGATCGGTGTAATTTGGATGGACAGCGTGCGCGTTATCCGCTGATACGCAGTGACTTTTCTGTAATGCTGTGAGAAATTCAGGGCGAGTCGATCCAGATGCAGCAGTAAGTCGTTCAAGTACGTGCTCGAGCAACGGGCCACCAGCACCTTGAGCGCTTTGCGAACCAACTTCTTCGTGATCAAACAGTGCGATCATCATGGGTTGATCGCCGGTGCCAGCAAGCAAAGCTGCGAGAGCGGCCCAACAAGAGATTTGATTATCGATACGTGACGATGCAACGAACTCAGAATCACGACCAAAAATTTCTGCCTTCTGTGTATCCACCAACTGTGCAGACCACGATGCGATCTGAGAAGGCGACACTGAACATTGATGTGCCAACCACGTTTCAAAGGAACTTGCTGAAGTTCCTAATGCCCAAACAGGAGAGAGGTGCTGATGACGATTGAGAATCAAGCCTTTATCGTTCACTTCGCGATCTAGGTGTATTGCCAATTGTGGAATACGGGCTACTGGGCGATTCGATGTAAACAGTGACGTAGTTCCATCGCGAAGAACCACGTGACCAGCTATTGCCAAGTCACGATCTAGCCAGGAATTGAGCAGAGGACCGCCGTACACCTCAACTTGTAGTTGCTGCCAATTGAGAGTTTGCGTATCCGGATTTGGTTTGATGTGCAATCCAGGCGAATCGGTATGGGCGCCGACGATTCGTATTCCATCGGCTGAGATTGTCTGTGCATTTCTCCACGCAATAATGGTTCCTCCATTGACTACAAAACCATGCTGGAGTTGATCGCTGGAGAAAGCCGAATCGAGAGAAACATCTTTGAATCCGTTGTCTTTCAATATCGCTGCTGTTCTGCGCACCACATGATGGGCGGTAGGACAGGCATCAATGTGTGTAAGAAATGATTCGATCATGGCTGTTTGGTAATACCCGAGAGAGATACTCGCTGTCCGAAAAATGTGCATGTCGTTTCAAACGGCGTGCCAGCCTGAGCCTGTTTACTTGCCGATGCAACGCACGCGTTCACTGCGTCGCGTTGGGTGAAAGCCAGCACCCCAATTCCTACACAAACGATTAGCAGGAGCAATTTTGACACTACGGACTTAGCAAATTTCAATACGAGCAACAATCCGATGAACGAGCCTCCCATCGCCATAAGCGAGTAGTTCTGCACACTGTCGGCATTGAATGAAATTCCAATCATGAACATATTCTGCCAGCAAAACCAGAGACCGAACTGCTTCTCGTATACGGTTAACTCATGAGCTCTACTGTGAATGTTTCAGGGACCGGACCCCCAAACGTGGTTCTTCCAGCGGTTGATAATGCCTTGCAAGCCGCGTTAGACGCAGCTCTTGCCTCACATGATCGAGATCGACGAGATGCAGTTGCGCGAGTAGTGGCCAACCACCCTCGATACCTTGCGGCATGGGCGGCGCTCGGAGATGTTGCGAGAGATTCCGTGGAAAGTTACATGGCTTACCGCGTTGGTTACCATCGCGGTTTAGATGCGTTGCGAGCCAATGGATGGAAGGGAAGCGGATATGTACGTTGGTCAGCCCCAACAAATCATGGTTTTCTGAACTGTTTAGATGGTCTCGCTCGCACAGCTGCAGATATTGGCGAAACCGATGAAGCCACGCGGTGCTCACAATTTTTATTGCAATGTGATCCGAACGGCAGACCATAACCGTTTTTATGGGTTCGAGTATTTCTGGTTTCGTTTTCACAGGAGGACAGAGCACACGCTTTGGCTCCAATAAATTGCTGCATCTCATCGACGGCAAACCAATGGCAATTGTTGTTCTGAATCATCTCTCGGGTTCTATTGATGGTGAATGTTCTGTAGTTGGTCCACCGGTCGATCACGCCGATTTCGTCAGCATTGCGAGAGTGAGTGGGCGTCGCGAAGGACACGGGCCACTAGGTGCTATGTGCGATGTTTTGGAAAATGCATCAAGCGACTTCGTGGTGTTTGCACCATGCGATACTCCATTTTTTATGGCGTCCGATTTTGATCGTTTGATCGCGAATCAAAGAGAATGCGATGTTGTAGTCGCAACCGACGAGCAGCCACCGCACTTACGCCACTGGCTGCTGAGCTGCTGGAATGTCCAAGCAACACGTAGCCACATGATTGAGGCCTACTCATCTGGCGAACGCGCAATCCATCGAGCCATCACTGGCCTCAACGTGTACGACCAACATTTCGCTAGTCATGTTTTAACGAACGTCAATACGCCTCAAGACGCACAATAGGATAAGCACAATGATTGGTGAGATTTCAGTTTCCGAATTAGAACCCCTTCTCGCAAGCGGAGCATTGCTCATTGACGTTCGTGAATCCGATGAATTCGCCGCCGGTCATGTGCCGTCTGCAATTTCGATTCCGTTGTCAACTGTGCACGATCGTGTCGATGAATTTAGACACGCAGGCACTGTGTACGTCATCTGCCAAGTGGGTGGTCGAAGCATGCGTGCTTGTCAATATTTGGCTGATTTCGACATCGACAATCTTGTGAACATTGCTGGCGGAACCACAGGCTGGATCGCACTAGGCAATGCTGTCGTCGCTGGCGAATAGGCCAGTTTCCCAATGATGTGGATAGACACCGACGTTGCGCTTAATGCTCTCATTGATGAAGTTGTCGTGTCTGATCGATATGCATTGGACACCGAATTTCATCGCGAAAAGACCTATTACCCAAAGCTCGCCCTGCTGCAAATTCGCATCGCGGATACCACAGCACTCGTCGACCCATTAGCAGTCGACACGACATTGCTCGTCAGGTTGTTTGAGGCTGATTCACTTTGCGTCGTTCATGCAGCGCAGCAGGACCTGGAAGTACTGCAGCATGCATCCGGTGCCATTCCGAAGCGAATATTTGATACTCAGTTATCATCTGGTTTCATCGGTATGTCGACGCCTTCGCTGGCATCGTTAGTGCAAAACGAGTTGAAGATCTCACTTCCCAAAGGCGATCGCTTAACTGATTGGTTGCGTCGGCCACTCACAGCGGATCAACAGAAATACGCCGCAAGCGATGTTGACTATCTGTTCGTCCTGCACGACAGCATCATGGCTCGACTAAACGAATTAGGCAGAGCAGCATGGGCCGAGGAAGCATGTGAGGAACTTCGCACGCGCCCTAATGGTCCACAGGACCCATCCGATGCTTGGTTGCGGATTAAGGAAGTACGAACACTGAAACCAGCGTCACGTGGTGTTGCACAGGCTGTTGCGGAGTGGCGAGAACGCAAGGCAATGCAACACGACATGCCGCCTCGTCGCGTGCTTTCAGATATCGCGCTACTCGGCGTGGCACATGCAATGCCACACACCGTCGCTGATTTATCGTCCATTCGAGGACTTGAAAGTCGACAAATTGGTGGACAAGTTGGTCAGGAAATTGTTGACGCGGTGTCAGCCGGTCGCGCTGTTGAAGCGAAAATTCCACATACTGAGCACGACGATGTTGATAAGGAGTTTCGACCAGCCATGAGCTTGATCGCCGCATGGATTGGTGAACTTGCTCGTGAGCATCATGTTGATGCAACCCTGTTAGGTACACGACAGGACATTATGGATCTCTTGCGTAAATCAAAGGACTCTCGGTTATCCACAGGCTGGCGTGCGGAAATCGTTGGTCGCGACATAGAAAAGATTCTCACGGGTGAGGCGGGGCTCAGTTTTGATGGGCGAGGACGCCTTCGGCTTTTACCAACAACCTTGCAATAAAGCCCATTTTGAGCCATTTCAACGGCTAGAGTCATCTGCGATGTTTATTCAATAGGCGGCTACCGAAGCGGTAGTCGTCCGAGCACAGTTCGGAGCCCCTGCCGTGAAGAAGGGTCGTCATCGTCGCTTTGAAGAAGCGCGCAGATTGAAGCAGTCAGGGCCTACGGCCGAAGATTTAGGTTTTGGTGGTCGTTCACGTTCGCCGCAGACCGAAGAGGACGAGTATGCAGCCATAGCGGAACGCTATGGAGTGCGATTCGATGAAGACGACGAAGAAAGCGAAGAGGAAGAGATCTAAATCAGCCAATACCGGCTTTTTCACATCACCCCCAAAAAATGACACAACAATCAAATAATTTGCGCAATATCGCCCTCGTGGCGCACGTAGACCATGGCAAAACCACTCTTGTAGACGCGCTCTTGCGTAGCACGGGCACCTTTGCCGCCCACTCTGCAGTCGTAGACCGAGTCATGGACAATGACGATCAGGAGCGCGAGCGCGGAATCACCATTTTGGCCAAGGCGGCTCAAATTGAGTGGAAGGGCACCAAGATCAACTTGGTCGACACACCTGGACACGCCGACTTCGGAGGCGAAGTTGAGCGTGCTCTTGCATTGGTCGACGGAATTCTGTTACTCGTAGACGCTGCCGAAGGCCCACTGCCACAAACGCGTTACGTGTTGTCAAAGGCGCTGCAGTTAGACCTTCCAGTAATTCTCGTCATCAACAAGGTTGACCGCCAAGACGAGCGCAAGGAAGAAGTGCTGCTTGAAGTGGAACAGTTGTTCCTCGATCTTGCTCACGCAGACCATCACCTTTCATTCCCGGTGTATTCAGCCGTTGCCCGCGAAAGCCGAGCCATGAAGGGCTTAGGTATGCCACCGATGGATACCGATTTGAGCCCACTGCTCGATGCGATTGTTGAACATATTCCTGCGCCGACAAATGATCCAAACGCACCGTTGCAAGCAATGGTGACCAACTTGGATGCATCCGATTACCTAGGACGCCTTGCAATTGGTCGTGTTATTTCTGGTGTGTTGCGTAAAGGCGACAACGTTGCGGTGTGTCAGAAACCAACTGATACAAACCCTGCACCGATTTTGAAGCGCAAGCTGAGCAGCCTGTTTCAGTTTTCGGGTATTGAACGAACTGATGCAACCGAAGTTGTTGCTGGAGACTTGTTCATTCTTTCGGGAATCGAAGAAGTAGAAGTAGGGGACACCATTGCTTCCGTCGATAATCCAATGGTCCTGCCTCGTTTGGAAGTGGATCAGCCAGTTCTGCGCATGAGTTTCGGCGTGAACACGTCGCCTTATGCGGGACGCGACGGTAAATACCTCACCAGCCGTCACCTTCGCGATCGTTTGAACAAGGAAATTCTTGGCAACGTGAGTATCAAAATCGCCAACACGGAAGTTGCTGAAGTCATGGAAGTTGCTGGACGAGGAGAATTGCAGCTTGCAGTGCTCATCGAGAACATGCGACGTGAGGGCTTCGAATTGCAAGTGAGTCGTCCAGAAGTAATCACTAAGGAAATTGACGGCAAGCGCCAAGAACCTCTTGAAGCTGGAACATGTGACGTCCCCGACGAATACGTTGGAGCAATCACGCAGGCACTTGCACCGCGCAAGGGTCGCATCACCGATTTGCGTCCTGGAGACCCTGGTCGCACGATTGTCAGCTTTGAAGCTCCATCACGCGGTCTTATTGGTTTCCGTTCCTTGCTACTTACCGTTACACGCGGAACCGCGCTGTTGCATCAAAGCCTTGCTGGTTGGATGCCGTGGTGTGGCGAACTTCCTCACCGCTTAGGTGGCGCAATGATTGCTGACCGCATGGGAACAACCACCGGTTATGCGCTCGACAACTTGCAGCTACGTGGAACGCTTTTCGTTTCGCCAGGTGACGATACGTACGAGGGCATGGTCGTCGGTGAAAACGCTCGCGAAGACGAGATGGTGGTGAACGCTGTTCGTGCTAAGGAAAAGACCAACATTCGTACGCACAGTCACGACGACGGACCGAAATTGGCTACTCCAGTAACTCACACGCTGGAAACAGCGATTGAGTGGATCGGCGATGATGAACTCGTTGAAGTGACTCCTCGCTTCATCCGAATTCGCAAGCGTTACCTCACACTTGAAGACCGCCGTAAATATACGAAAAAGTCGGGTAACTAACTCTTCGCTTTTTTCATCTTCGGGTGCGCAACTGCAACCGAATTATCGCGGGAGAGTGTTTCCACGATCATCTTGTAGATGACTGGTCCAACGAGTTCCGTTAGTTCATCTTTGAGGTATTCGAATACCGGGTTTTTCCCGACGAATGCCTTCGAGTCATCGGTGCACCACCAATGGAAGTCATGTCCGCCTTCGCCCCAGTCACGACGTTTCCATTCGCGAACGAACGACACAACGTGCCCGTCATCTTCAGTGAATTCTTCGAGTCGTAGAGGAACTTGCCAACACACATCTGGCTTCCAGTCCATCGGACGTTCTCCAGCTTCGAGTGCTGCGATATGAAAGGCACAGCCGAGTCCACCTTCGAAGGTCGCATCGTTGTGGAAGATGCATACACCGTTAACTTTGCGCGTGACGTCGGCGCCATCGCGTTCTTTGCCAAGCCACTTACCGTTCTTGCCGCGATCCATGTTCTGCCATTGCTCTGGCTTCAAACGTGCAACTGATCGTTTAACCGATGCGAGGTCTTTCTTGTCGATGAAGTGAGCTCCGTAGCTGCAGCAACCATGCTGCAATTTCGTCGCATCATCGTCCAGCACACCCTTGCAACCTGAGCCATAAATGCATGTCCAGTTTGATTTGAGGTATGTGGCGTCAATCATCCAGGTCTGATCGGAATTCGGATCAGAGAAGCTGACATATTCATGGAGGTCTTTAGGCTTTGGCACGAGCGATAACGATAGACGAAGTACAGTTTCTATGTGGCATCCGTGGAAGAAATTGTAAGCAACCTACAAAGCGTCTCTGAAGACCTAGCCGACAAGGCTCTCGACGCCCTCAAAGAGGCTCACCGAGCAGGCGAGGCCAAGCGTCCCGAGATAGAACGGCAACTCACGCAAGCCCGCAGGGCAATCGAGAAGGCAATTGGCGTTCTCAGCCGGCTTGATTAATTCGGTTAATCACATCGCGTAGACCGCCGAGGTCGTTACGCACGAAATCAAACCTCAAGCGAGCCTTATCCAGGTTGTCGTTGTTTTGAATTTCTTGTGGAGTTGCCTCACAAAACTCGAATTTTCCCTGCTTGCACAAGTGCCCAAAGTCGGCATTGAGCGCCTCAAGATCAGCACCGCTGATCTGTCGTTGCATACGAACGATGAGGGATTTACCAACAAACCGAATGGAATGAAAGACCTTATAGAAGTCAACAATTTCCTGCACCGCGCTAGACGTTGTTTCACAAACCCGATACAACGAAAGATCTGATGCCGAAATCAGACCGCGAGGCAAAAGCTGGGCTCGCACAAATTCATCCATTGTGCGCCAAAAATGATCTCCCGGAAGATCGAGCAATACTGTTGGCGCGATTGCACCACGACCTGTCTGCATCAAGGTGAGTAATTCGAACGTTTCGTCCAACGTGCCAAATCCTCCAGGCATACAGATGAACGCCTGAGAATCTTTCATCAGCATCAACTTGCGCGTGAAGAAATACCGCATTTCCACAAATTTTCCGTCACCAGCGATGATCGGATTAGCGCTTGCCTCAAATGGCAATCGGATAGACACACCAATGGATTGGTCTCGACCTGCACCAACCATTCCAGCTTCCATAATTCCGGGTCCAGCTCCCGTAACTACCATCCATCCCTGTGCGGCTAGTTCGGCCGCAACGTTTTGAGTGTGCAGATAGAGCGGATCGTCCTTTTTTGTACGAGCTGACCCGAAGATGGTCACCTTTTTGCGATCTGCATACGGATCGAACATGGCAAATGCCTCGCGCATTTCCTTCAAAGCAGATGATGCGATCTTGAGGTCGAGGGTTGAGGTGCTGTCAGTTCCGAGTCCTAAGGCTGTGGTGATCATGTGGGTTACGTAGTCAGAATCGTGATTGCCACCGAACTCTGAAACTAAATCCGCAACTGCTTGCTCGAGGGAGCCAACTGACATTGATTGCTATTTTCTCTTGGCTTCAAGAACCGCAAGCAAGTCATTGAAACTTTGCTGGAAGGACACAACGCCTTCGTGTTCCAGTTGATCCGCAATCGCCGTCATATCGATACCCACATGCTGCAGGGCGCGCAGGATATTGCGTGCGCCGTCGACATCATTGGTAACGGTTTCGGCAATTGATCCATGATCGCTGAATGCTTCCATCGTTGCATCGGGAAGAGTGTTGACAGAGTGTGCGCCAATGAGCTCATCGACATACATGGTGTCTGGATACGCAGGATTCTTCGTGCTGGTAGATGCCCACAGTGGCCTTTGCACCTGCGCGCCAAGTTTTGCGAGTGATCTCCACGCATCGCCACTGAACGTCTTTTCAAACATCGCGTAGGCAACCTTTGCCTGTGCAATGGCAGCCTTGCCACGCAGTTGCAGAGCTTCGTCGCTTCCAATACCGTCGAGTCGCTTATCGATCTCCGAATCAACTCTTGAGATGAAAAAACTCGCTACTGAAGCGACGTCTTGAACTTTGGATGGATTTGTTTGAGCAAGTTTCTGCAAGCCGCGAATATATGCATCCATTACCTGCTGATAACGATCAAGTCCGAAGATCAACGTGACGTTGACATTGATGCCACGGCTGATGATCTCCTCAATTGCGGGAATGCACGCTTGTGTTGCAGGTACTTTGATCATCACGTTGGATCGAGAGATCCGGTCATGGAGTTCTTGGGCTGCAGTGACTGTTCCGGCCTTGTCATGAGCGAGCTCCGGCGAAACTTCGACGCTGACAAAGCCATCTAGTCCGGAAGACGAAACGTACAGAGGGCCAAAAATGTCAAGGGCACCGACTATGTCTGAAATAACAAGTTCCCAATAGGTATCTTCAGTGGAAAGCCCGCGCTGTGTTGACTGGTCAAATTGCTCGTCGTACAAGGCTGACCCTTGAATTGCTTTCTGAAAAATTGTTGGGTTCGAGGTCAAACCCCGAATGCCAGAAGCGAGCACTCGCTCAAAGTCTCCATTAACGATGTACTCCCGCTTCAAGTTGTCGAGCCATGGGCTCTGACCAGCAACTTCAAATAATTCAGAGAGGCGATTGCTCGGCATGAAACTACTTCGACCTATTCATCAGTTCTTGAGCTCGCTCCACAACATTTTGAACTGAAATTCCAAGCTTGCTCATCACGGTTGATCCTGGTGCACTCGCTCCAAATCGATCGATGCCAACACTTGCATCGGCATACTGCGACCAACCAAATGTCACGCCAGCCTCCACAGATAGGACGGGAACATTGGCTGGAAAAACAGAATCGCGATACTGAGAAGGTTGCATCTCGAATCGATCGAAAGATGGCATTGAAACGACGCTTGCTTCCACCCCGGAATCCTTTAATAGTTTTGCAGCATCGACACAGACAGAAACCTCGCTGCCCGTTCCGACCAAGACAATTTGTGCCTTCGCAGACTCGACGACGATCTCTGCTCCATAGCGAACTGCATCGCCATCGGTGGTGATTGGCAATGACTGGCGACTCAGCACAAGTGCAGTTGGACCCGGATAGGTGAGTGCGCACTCCCAAGCAACCTTCGTCTCGTTTGAATCTGCAGGTCGAATGACCTGCAGACCTGGAATCACGCGAAGACTCGCGAGATGTTCGATCGGTTGGTGCGTCGGTCCATCCTCGCCGACGCCTACTGAGTCGTGAGTAAACACGAAAATGACGCGGGCTTTGCTGAGCGCAGCGAGTCGAATCGCTGGTCGCATGTAATCGGCGAACACGAAAAAGGTTCCGCCAACGGGAATGGTTCCACCATGCAGAGCCATGCCAACCATTGCCGCACCCATTGCATGTTCGCGAATTCCGAAATACACCTGTTGACCAGTTGGAAGCTGCTTCGACTGCGCGCCGACTGACTTCACCTTTACACCGGTATTTCCCGTGAGGTCGGCTGATCCGATGAGTAATCCAGGGAGGACAGAAGCACTTGCTTCGATGCATTGCTGAATTGCTTGCCGGGTGGCAAGAGTTGAATCTTGAGCGAACGATGGCATCAAATCAGCTACTGCGTCTCCTTGAGGTTCTGACCAGCACTGATCGAAGCCGTGTTTGCCTTCAGCGTGTGCAGTAGCGCTGTCGTATTCGCTGAGCAGAGCGGCACCTTTGTTTGCAGCATGCGCACGACACTGGGACACGACGTCGTTCGGTGCCCAGAATGGTTCGTCAGGAATTCCCATGTGCGCCTTCGTCTTAGACACATGTTCTGCGGTAAATGGGTTTCCATGGGCTTCATGTGCGTCAGTGAAATCTGGCGACGGATACCCAATGTGAGTTTTCACAATGCACAGCGTTGGCTGACCTGTGTGTTTGCGTGCAGACGTCAGCATTGCCTCTAATGCGTCAAGGTCCTCGCCAATTTCTCCACCCTGAATCACGTTCCAGCCATAACTTGCGAACCGTTTCGCAACATCGTCTGAACATGTGAGCGATGTACTGCCGTCAATAGTTATTCCGTTGTCATCAAAAACACAGACCAACCGATCAAGACCAAGGTGACCCGCGAGTGAAGCCGCTTCATGACTAATTCCTTCCATGAAGCATCCATCACCTGCAAGCACGAAGGTGTGGTGGTCCATGAGGTCTTGGCCAAACCGTTCGCGAAGGTTGCGCTCGGCAATAGCCATGCCCACTGCATTGGCGAAACCTTGTCCCAATGGACCTGTGGTTACTTCAACACCATTTGTGTGTCCAACCTCTGGGTGTCCAGGCGTCTGTGAGTCCCATTGGCGGAATGCTTTGATGTCGTCGATTTCGAGTCCGTAACCATTGAGGAACAACATCGCATATTGCAATATTGAGGCGTGACCGTTCGACAGAATGAAGCGATCGCGATTTCTCCACTGAGATTGCTGAGGCGCATGGCGCAACACCCTGCTGTACAGCACGTGTGCAAGTGGTGCCAATGCCATCGCTGTTCCTTGGTGGCCGCTCTTTGCATAAAGCGGGGCATCCATGGCCAATCCACGTATCAGGGCAATGGCCTGAGCGTCTATTTCTGGAGTTAATGATGCAGAAGAAGTCACGGCGCGACTGTAGTTCCGATTACGCAACCGGAGGCAACAATGTGAGCGGAACAATGGACCAATCGCCATGGTCAACGCGACAGTGGGCAAATATTTGCCCTAGTTCTTGGAGCTCAATTTCCCCGCGAACAAGTCGGTACGTAAATTTGCCAGGCTCCACGGTGAATGGACTTACATTGCGGGCCAATTGTTCTGATTCTTCGTCAATCCCTTTTCGGAAGACCACCTCGAAGACACCATTTCCGGGTTCGCCAAGCGGACAAAAGATCAACGCCATGAGATGGGGATCAACCGTGACTGGAGGAAGCGAGGGAGCGGCTAGGGAGAAATAAATTCCCGTGATATCGATCCGTGAAGACGGACCAGGTGCCTGCCTCATTTCGAAGGACTCAATGAACACTGTTGACACGATGTGCACGGGACAAGGGTAGTGCCTACGCATCGGTCAACTAATGTTTGAGCCTGTGGCAAACCAGTCGACTCTCTCTGAAGCCGCTTCGAAACAACTGCTTTTGCCGTTTGGTGTTCCGTTCGCTCAAGAGACAGTGTGTTCATCTATCGCTCAGGCGATCGAGGCGGCCAATGCCATTGGATATCCAGTTGTTATCAAGCTTTCTGGAGACCACATTGCTCACAAGACTGAGCGCGGTCTTGTTCGTCTGAATATCGCTGATGCCACAAAAGCTGACCAAGCCTGTGGCGACCTCATGGCACTTGTCACGGAACATGATGGCGACGTTTCGTTTCTCGTTGCGGAAATGGTGAAGGGCGATCGAGAACTGATCATCGGTGTAATTAATGACCCGCAGTTCGGATACATGGTTGCTCTTGGCATAGGAGGCATCTTCGCCGAGGCAATTGATGATGTTGTGCTTCGACCACTTCCTGTGACGTTCGAGCAAGCAATGCAGATGATCGATGAAGTGCACCATCAATCGATACTCGGTGCGTTTCGTGGCTCCCAACCCATTGACCGAGCCCAGTTAGCAACAGTGTTGACCAGCATGGGCCAGGTTTGTGCGGCGCATCCTGAAATCGAATCCCTTGACATCAACCCGCTGATTGCTCGCAGTGACGGATCGCTTGTTGCAGTTGACGCACTCATCGAAAACGGTAGAACGCAGAGTGACCCCTTGAATGGAAAAAGTCACTCGTTCGCACCTTCTCAAGAACATTTCAATGCATTGTTTAACCCACGCGCCATTGTCGTGATCGGTGCCTCTAGCCACCCCGGCAAATTTGGTTTCGTTTCTCTCCACAATGCTCTTGTGAACAACTTCGCAGGCAAGGTTTTTGCGACAAATTTGCAACGCGAAAACATCTTGGGTGTCCAGACCGTTGCAGATCTCTCTGAATTGCCACCTGGAGAGATTGACCTCGCCTTTTTCTGCACACCAGCAAGTTCGAACGAAGCATTACTGAAACAATGCGCGCAACTTGGAATACGAAGTGCCTTCATAGCCAGTGCTGGGTATCGAGAATCGGGAGAAGCAGGGGAGACGGCTGAGGCTTCGTTACTCGAGCTAGCTAACTCTCTCGAAATGCTTATCGCCGGTCCTAATGGTCAGGGAGTGGTGAGCACACCATCATCCTTATGTCTGCAGATTGTCGCTCCATACCCTCCATCTGGCGGCATCTCTGTTGCGTCGCAAAGTGGGAACTTTGTGTCGAGCTTTTTGAATTACTCACAACAATCTGGAGTTGGCATAGCGAGGGCTATTTCTGCCGGCAACGCAACACAAGTCAGTGTTGAAAACTTTTTGCACTATTTCGCAGGCGATGACGAAACGAAAGTTGCGCTCACCTACATAGAAAATGTCGGCAACGGTGAATCGCTGCTTCAAGCAATGAAACACATCACTGCGGTGAAGCCGCTCGTTGTTTTAAAGGGTGGTGCAACAGCCGCTGGTTCTAAAGCTGCACAAAGCCACACCGGTGCGATGGCGAGCAACGATCGCGTATTCCTCGGAGCAACCCGCTCTGCAGGGGCAATCAAAGTTTCGTCCGTTGAAGAAGCATTCGATTCAGCGGCAACATTTGCAACTCAACCTTTGCCCCGCGGAAACCGAGTTGCAGTTTTGACGACCGTTGGTGGCTGGGGAGTGGTAACAGCAGATGCAATTGCCCGTGATGGAGTTCTCGACCTCGTTGATCTTTCTGACGATCTGATGTCACAGCTTTCGGCACTTCTTCCACCTCGTTGGAGCCGTAACAATCCAATCGACTGCGCTGGCGGGGAAACTCGCGACACGGTGACGGAAATTATGGACATCGTCGCTGGTCATGAATCAATAGACGCAGTCATCTTCCTCGGGATAGGAATTCAAAGTAACCAAGCAAAAATGATGAGGGCAGGTACTTATTACCCTGATCACGGCTTGGAACGAATAGTTGCTTATCACGAAAAGCAGGATGAACGGTATGCGATTACTGCTCGGGAAGTTTCACGTAAACACGGCAAGCCAATTCTTATTGCGACTGAACTCGCAGTTACCGACCCGAAGAATTCTGGTCCTGCGTCGGTGCGTGATTCCGGTGCGTATTGCTATCCGACTGGAGCGCGCGCGGCGACAAGCCTTGCTCATCTCTACGAGTATGCACGGTACCGCGGTATTGCACAATGAATCTCGTAGACGATTCGAACAGTATTCAACGAGCACGTAAGAAGGTTCGCGTCGGATCTGTTCGTGTAGTTGGCTCTCTGCTTGCGTCGGTAACGCTGTTTGGTGCACTCACGCTTGGAATTTCTTGGAAGTTTGTCCACGGTGTTGCTCAGGCTGTTACTCCAATTGCAAGTAGTGCGGAATTGCAATCATTGTCAGCTCCAATCATCAATGCACGACGTACACCACAAACGCTGTCACACGATGTTCGTTTTCGATCACTTCGAACTCAGCTCACTGCATTAAGCAACAGGCTTCCTGCTGAATCTTGTCTCGCAATTGAAATTGAAGGCACCCGCATTGTCAACGTAAATCCAGACATGCCCCTGCTGCCAGCAAGCAACATGAAATTAGTTGTTGCCATGGTTGCTCTCGATGTGCTGAAGCCTGAATTTGTGTTCAGTACTTCTCTCGTCGGTCAAGCAAATGGAAATTCAATCGACGGTGATGCGTACCTCATTGGGGGAGGCGACCCGCTACTGGTGACCGGCAACTATCCCGCTACAGAGCCATACCCATCGTTCAATTTCACGAGATTAGAAAATTTGTTTGACGCGCTCGCATCGAACGGCATCACAAGAATTGCCGGTTCCATAGTTGGCGATGAGTCCAGATATGACGCTGAGCGATTCAGTCCAACTCTCGGACTTGGAATCAAGGGCACTGAAGTTGGACCACTTGGTGCGTTGATGGTGAATGACGGCGTTGTTTCAGGGAATCCAATCAAGCCAGACAATCCCGCTTTAGGAGCAGTAACTGAATTCACGAACACGTTGCAAAACAATGGAATCGCCGTCACTGGTGGTCCAAAGGTTGGAACTGCGCCACAAGATTTACCAGTAATTGTGAAGATTGACTCACTTCCGCTGTCAGACATCGTCGCTGAGATGTTGACCAATAGCGATAACAACACTGCTGAACTATTAGTTAAAGAACTTGGCTTCGCAACTTCTGGAACTGGAACTCGTGAAGCGGGTTTAGAAGTGATCAAGGCAAAACTCGTGGAATGGGGAATTCCTCTTGACGTTCTGCAGTTCGTCGATGGTTCTGGACTTGATCGTGGCAATCGTCTTACGTGCAATACGTTGATCACGTTGCTCGCTCGAGATGGAGGCTTCGGTCCAGTCGGAGTTGGCCTGGCAACAGCCAGCCAAACTGGAACGCTTCGCGATGTTCTTGGTGACACGCTTGGAGCCGGCAAGCTGCGGGGAAAAACTGGGACGTTGACGGGAGCCAAAGCGCTGAGTGGTTTTGTTCCTTTTTCGGCAGATCAGGCGTCGTCGTTTTCGCTGATTATCAATGGAGCAAATTCGTCCAATCAAACGACGTACAGGCCCATATGGAATGCGCTTTCAGACGCCTTAGGCGGGTTCTCTGGAAGTCCCTCAGCAAGCGAGATAGCACCGAATTAGCCCAAGCGCTGATTGACTGTAAGGGTGCTTTCGTTCAATTCCGGGTCTTCAATATCTGAACTGATTGACCTCGTGCGCGCGTATGCGAAGCAGGAAACCATTGGCGAGTTGCGGGGGACGGGTCGCTGGTTGGCATGGGGAGCTTTGGGCGGCGTGTCGATTCTTCTCGGTCTGCTGTTCGTTCTCGTTGGCATTCTCAGACTTTTGCAATCTACGGTGTTTGATGGATCCAGCGCTATGAGTTGGGCACCGTATTTCATCGTGCTCGCCCTCACTATCGCACTCGTTGTCTTTTCGCAGTCGCGAATTCGTAAGCCATTTCTGCACAGCGCTGGAGACAAGTAGTGACTCAAGCAGATCCAAAGATTACGCGCGCGGATCTTGAAGGAAAGTTCAAGGCGCTTCAAGACGATATTCAGGGAACTACCGAGCGCAACAAGTCAACGCTTGCAACGTACGCCGCAATAGCTGGTGGTGTCGTCGTGATTCTTGCTTACGCATTTGGACGGAGAAGCGGTAGAAAGCGTCGCAGTGTCCTCGAAATCCGGCGATAAGAAGTCTGCAACCTCGCCCAACGCACCATCTGTTCGGGAGTCGCTGTGGTGGATTCCAGTTGTTTGGCGTGTGTTGAAGTGGGTCCGCAAACGCAACCGCAAAAGAAGTGTCACAACCGTTCGCCTACGCAAGGATGAAGAAGTAATCATCCGCAAGAAAGATTCACCACTATGAGTATCCGAACTTTTCAATTTGGTGAACGAGTGTTGATCATTGACAGCAAGAAACGCAGATATCTTGCGACGCTTTCTGAAAAGGGAGAATTCCACAGCCACTCGGGTGTCATCACGCATGCGCAAATTGTTGGACTAGAAGAAGGTGCCCTCATTGCTAACTCAAAAGGTTCGAGTTATTCAATTTTGCGTCCGACGTTGGAAGATTTCGTACTCGAAATGCCACGCGGCGCCCAAGTTATTTACCCGAAGGATCTTGCACCTATTTGCATGATCGCCGATATTGGACCAGGCATGCGTGTGTTTGAGACTGGTGTTGGTAGCGGGGCTCTATCAATGACCATGCTTCGTTACGGAGCACATATCACGGGCTACGAATTGCGAGAAGATTTTGCAAATCGCGCGCAGTCCAATGTTCGCTCGTTCCTCGGTGCTGAAGCTTTGGATCGCTACGACGTACAGATACGCGATGCGTACGAAGGCATCGATGGTCAAGATTTTGATCGAGTAGTACTTGATTTACCAGAACCGTGGAACGTTGTTCCGCACGCAGAAAAGGTGTTGCGTAAGGGAGGGTTACTCGTTGCCTATACGCCAAGCATCACGCAAGCTGTGCAAGTGCGACAGTGCTTCGGAAACTCCTGGATTGAGGCACGCACGATGGAAGTGTTGCATCGCACGTGGCACATCGAGGGCATGGCCGTTCGTCCAGACCACAGAATGGTTGCACACACCGCGTTTTTAACAGTTGCGCGATACATCGGCGTTACCGCCGAGTCAATGGACTAGACGAGCGACTACGGCTCGATGAAGATGCATTCGCCGGGGCATTCCTCGGCGGATTCAATTACAGCGTCCATCATTTTGTCTTCAAAGTTCGCCATTCCTTCGGCGCCCTGTGCATTGCCTTTAGCAGTAGCGAAGATCTTGTCTTTTTCACGCACATAGGCAAGGCCATCGTCGAGCAACGTGAACACATCTGGTGCAATTTCCTCGCACAGCCCGTCTCCGGTGCAGAGATCCTGATCAATCCAGACCTTCATGTCATGTACTCCTTTGGCAAATTCTCTTGACGACTAATTCGCCCATCAGACTACATCGCCATGATCGCTAGATGCGTATTTTGGTCATGTGAATTTGTACCAAAGGAGCATTTCCGCGCCCGTAAAAGCCACTTGCTAGGTTGGTGATCCATGTCCGATGCTGCTGAATCAAATTCGAAAGTCGGATTGAAGGCGATTCGAGAATGGGTGACCGTCGTTGGTGTCGCCCTGATCATTGCCTTTGTTGTCCGTGGGTTCGCACTTCAGCAGTTTTACATCAGTGGCCCAAGCATGGAATCAACCATGTTCCAGGACAATCGCGTTCTCGTAAACAAACTTTCATACCGATTGCACGATATTCACCGCGGAGATGTTGTGGTTTTTGACCGCGTAACAACTGATGGTGTGGCCGTCCAACATGACGATCTCATTAAGCGGGTTATTGGCTTAGCCGGCGACACTATCTCCATTTCAAAGTGCGTGGTTTCGGTAAACGGTAAGGCGATCAATGAGCCATACCTAAACGACTACGACATTGCTCAAACAAATTTGGACGATCGCTGCCGCATTCCAGAAATGGCAAACACCACCGTTGAGAGCGGGCATCTTTTTGTTATGGGTGACAACCGTCCTCAGTCATTTGACAGCAGAATGTTTGGAACGATTGATCAAAAGCTCGTCGTTGGCAGAGCATTCGTGATTATTTGGCCAATTGGTTCTTTCCACTGGCTGTAATTTCAACCGTTCACAGTTCTCATCGCATCTGTGGCACGGTCAGGCCAATCGCTAAACACACCGTCTAGTCCCATGCGTAATCCAGTAGTCAACACTTCTGGATATTGAAGATTCCACCCGAAGCAATAAATATTGAATCTGTGGAACAGCGCAACAAGCCCACCGTTCCAATCGGGGAAGGGCATGTTGACTGTTGAGATTCCGCGGTCACGCAGTGTCGCCGCATGTCGCTCGGGTCCAAGACTCATTGCTTTCAACCGCGTTGAGTGAACGAGGTGAGCACCGTCCACACGACCGATCCATGATTCCAAGAATGTTAAGTCCGGGTGACACAACCACGTTTTTTCGGGTCTGCCATATTCGGCCACTGTGTGCACAACATCAGCCATGCTGTCTATGTCTTTGATATCCAAACTGACATGAAAATCGGATCCACATCGCACGTACAGATCTTTAAGTGAGGGAATCCAGTCGGGGAGAGCGTCCCGGTTGACTGACGCGATTGGTTTACTACGCAACCGTCCTTTGACGATTCCATCGTGATCAAGAACAGCGATTCCATCACGAGTGATCCACGTATCCGATTCGAGCCCAGACGCACCCAACCGAATGGCTAACTCGAACGCTTCGATGGTGTTCTCACGGAGGTGAGCCCGAGCCCCACGGTGGGCGAAGGTAATTTGTCTATCGATCAGGGGTGAAATGCGCTCTTGCACATCGCCATGCTACGCATACCCAGATGGATCAAGGTTTAGACTGTCAATGTGTTTAATTTCTCTGGAAGCGAGATCTTCTTCCTGATGATCTTGGGTCTCGTTATTTTGGGTCCGGAAAAGCTTCCTGGCGTGATTCGCAAAGCCGGAAAGTTGTATGGCGAATTTAAACGGATCACCAACGATGCGCAGTCTGAATTTAAGGGCGCTTTCGGTGACACCATCGGTGATTTGAAAGAGACCGCACAGGGTTATAAAACCATGTTCGATTCTGCAAGCCAGCAAGTGAACAACACGCTTTCCGAAGTTGGAACTTTTGATCACGATGCTCCAAATGAGCCAACTGAAACCGAAGAGCCAGAAGCTGAACCAAAGTTTGTCCCATTTGATATCGGGCTCCCCGAATCGCAGCCTGAGAAGAATCAATAGTGGTCAGTTTGTTGAGGGGGCAGTCGTCATCAAGCGAAGGCGGCATGACGATTTTCGGGCACCTTGCAGAGCTACGCATGCGTCTTGTTCGGTCGCTCCTTGCAGTCGCGGTTGGATCAACGATCATTTTGGTTTTCTACGATGCGTTTCTCAAGTTTCTGACACAGCCGTATCGCAATATTTGCAAGACCCGACCTGATTTTAATTGTGAAGGCACGTTGTTTGCATTAGGACCAATCGAGGGTCTTACTTCGCGCATGCGTATTGCCGGCTACGGCGGTTTGATCATTGCTCTTCCTGTCATCATGTGGCAACTATGGAAATTTATTGTTCCCGCACTCAACAAACAAGAAAAGAAATACTCGATCCCATTCATCGTTACGTCGGTGATTCTGTTTCTCACGGGAGCATGGCTTGCATATTGGACCCTCGACAAAGCGCTCGAATTCCTCATCGCATGGTCTGGAGCCGGTGTTGAACAGACCTACCAAATCTCGAAATACATCAGCCTCGTTGCAATGATGGTGCTGGCCTTTGGTGCAGGATTCCTCGTGCCTGTGCTCGTGGTGTTTCTGCAGCTTGTGGGAGTAGTGACTCCACAGACCCTCATCAAACAGTGGCGCTATTCGATTATGGGAACCTTCTTGATTGCGGCCGTCATCACGCCGAGCGGCGATCCCATCTCCATGATGGCATTAGCAATCCCGATGACGTTGTTGTTCCTGCTTGCAATTCTCATCGGATTTATCGCGCAGCGACGAAAGAAGAAACGTTCGCCAGATGGCGAATAGTTAGTTGTGACGTCCCCGCATCGCCACTCGCTCACGAGCGGTTACTCATTCGAATTAGACGCTTTCCAGATTCAGGCATTTGATTGCATCGATGCCGGTGAAAGTGTTCTGGTTGCTGCTCCAACGGGATCTGGGAAAACGGTTGTTGCTGAATACGCGATTGGCCTCGCCAGAAAGATGGGGAAGCGAGCGTTTTACACAGCTCCAATAAAGGCGCTCTCTAATCAGAAGTTTCATGAATTAGTCAAACTGTATGGCGCAAACGAAGTTGGGTTGCTTACGGGTGACAACAGCATCAACGCACAGGCTCCAATCGTGGTGATGACTACAGAAGTGCTTCGCAACATGATCTATGCGCGGTCTTCAAATGTTGACAATCTCGGTGTCGTAGTCCTTGACGAAGTCCATTTTCTTCAGGATGCCTACCGTGGTCCTGTGTGGGAAGAAGTGATCATCCACCTCGATCCAACCGTTCAATTGGTTTGTCTGTCTGCAACGGTGAGCAATGCTGACGAACTATGTGAGTGGCTCACCACCGTTCGCGGTCCAACTAAACCGATCGTGGAAAGTAAACGACCAGTAGAGCTGAAGAATCATTATGTGGTCGGAGACAAGACGACGAATCAGTTGCGCGTGTTCGACACCATCGTTGGTGGTAAGCCCAATGAGCAGGTGTCAAAGATTGAGTCGATGTCAGCGCCAAAAACAAAGAAGCAACACCCATACGGATCACGTGGCAGACAAAGCGGTCCGCCAAGTCGGTTCTTCACTCCTAATCGTCCTGATGTGTTGTTGCAACTGCAGTCAGATGATCTTCTCCCTGCGATCTATTTCATCTTCAGCCGCAATCAATGCGATGAAGCGGCACACTCGTGCTTGAAGTTGGGCATTTCTTTCACCACAGCACAAGATCGAGAGATCATCGCTGGCATTCTGGAAAGTCACGTAGAAGCGTTTACCGATGACGATTTGGCCGCATTGAACTACACGCGTTTTCTGCGACAGCTGGAGGCTGGTATCGGTGTGCATCATGCCGGCCTTGTACCGAGCTTTAAGGAAGCGGTTGAAGAGTGCTTCGCACAAGGTCTTGTGAAAGTGGTGTTCGCCACAGAGACACTTGCCGTTGGCATCAACATGCCAGCTCGTGCCGTCGTGCTCGACAAAATTACCAAGTACAACGGTGAGACTCATCAAATTCTTAAGCCTTCCGATTTCTCGCAACTCACTGGTCGTGCTGGACGACGAGGCCTTGACACGGTTGGTCATGCGCTCACACTGTGGAACCCATTCGTTACTTTCGAACAAGTTGCAGCTTTGGTGTCAAGCCGATCGTTTGTTTTGAATTCGGCATTTCGTCCGACCTACAACATGGCTGCAAACCTGATCCGAACAACGAGCCGCGTGCAGGCGCGCCATTTACTTAACCTGTCGTTTGCTCAGTTTCAATCTGGTCGCGAGATCGTAGAAATTCAAGCGCGAATTGCACGAAGAGGCAAAGAGGAACAACGGCTTCGAGAACAGTCCTACAGCGATTACGGCGATATTGAGAACTTCAGGAAGGGGAACGTAAAGACAAAAAGCTTTACTGATCTGGAAGCTCAGTTTGCGCGCTTACGGCCTGGCGATGTCGTGCTCATTGGCGAAGCAACGGCAAGTGATCGCCTGGTGGTGATCTCTACGGCAAGCCGAGGCACCGGTGGCAAGTTGTCGCTTCTGTCAATCAACAGGGGAGTGCGCACAGTTACATCGCGCGACGTAACAGAAACGATTTACACACTGGGGCACATTGAATTGCCAATGCCTTTCCAGCCGACTAACTCACGTTTTTTGAAAGAGACTTCAACGCTATTAGCGAAGTTCAGAATCAATGATCGTGTTCTTTCTCGCAGTGGCAAAAAGGATTCGCGAGCAAATTCAGATCATCCGTTTTTGCGTGACCCTGATGCCAAATTCAAGCTCAATGCTGCAGAGTCAGCGGACCGCGTAACAAAAGAACTTGATCAATTAGAAAAGCGTGTATCTAATTCCGCCCAGTCAGTAAGTAAGAAATTTGACGATCTCACGAACCTTCTTGAAGAGTGGGGATACATAAGCGAATGGTCATTGACGGCAAAAGGTGTCGTACTTGGGCGAATTTTTCATGAATCCGATTTGTTGATTGCAGAATGTCTCTCCGAAGGCATTTTCTCAGGTTTAAATGCCCATGATTTAGCAAGTCTTGCTTCGGTATTTGTGTACGAAGATCGTCGGCGAGATGAATCTGCGAAACCCCATTTTCCAAATGCTGAATTGAAAAAGCGATGGTCCGAGATTGAAAACATCAGTCGACGAATCACAGCGAGTGAGATTCGCGCTGGTCTACTCCCGCATCGCGCTCCAGACGCTGGCTTTATGGCAACCGCGTTTGACTGGTCGCATGGCACGTCACTGTTCGACATATTGGACGAAGACGATGTAACTGCAGGTGACTTCGTGCGCACCATGAAGCAGCTCATCGACATTCTCCGGCAATTCACCACTCTTGATGACCAGTCTGTTTCGACATCTACAAGCGCACTTGCTGCCAAGTCCCTCTTCACCGGTGTCATTGCTGCATCGAGTCAAATCGGCAAGATGTAACGATGCCGATTAGCCCTGGATCCGAATGGGGAACACCGTCACCGATTCCCGATCATGCACGTGTCATGTCGGCGGATCGCCAACTTGGATTGTTCCTTCGTGATAATTCCGCACAACAAATACATTCACAATCGCTATTCATGCAATCAGGTGACATCACACGAGTTCTTGGCGTGAAGAGTCGCTCGAACAATGACGAGTGCATACGCGTGATTATCGACGCGATATCTGTGTCCTACACCGACGCTCATGGCGTGGAACACACGGATGTGTGCATTGGATCCTTGAGCATTGCACGCAGGTTCCTGCGAGGCGCAATTTGCATAGTGAGCAATAGCGGATATTGGAACGACCACGAAGTGGCACCGCGCGCACATCTCAACGATGGAAAACTCGATATTTTTGAAGTATCCGGTGCTATGCGTTGGAGTCAGCGGCGCTTGATGTGGCAAAAGACGTCTCTTGGAACCCATCTTCCACATCCGTTACTTTCCTATAGTCAGGGTGACTTCTCTCATTGGGAGGGGAGTCCACAGCGACTCACGATTGACGGCCAATTTGTAGCAACTGTCACCAAGGTTGCGTGCCGCATTCAGAGCGACTGCGTTCAGATCTACGCCTAATAGGCATACCCGATAACACGGGGCGGGACTTCTAAGATTGCCCCTCGTGACGGTCTACATTCCAGAGGTTTTCGAAGATGGAGAGGCGGAAATACTTAAACGGTATTTCACGAACCTTGACCTCCCTGTTTTTGCGCTCGTAAATCTGCCGGAAGTTGTCAAGGGTGCGTTGTTTGCGCGATACAGCCGCAGCCCCAAAAGTCTGCGCCGATTATTCCTCGATGAATTCGTTAACGATCTCGACCTCACTGGTGATATTGGCGTTGACGCCACCATTGGCATAGACAAAGCAGAGGCACTCTACGAAAAGGTGTTTGTTGAGTACGGCGACGACTCCGTCGCACAGCTTGGCGGTGTGCATCTGGCATGCGAACAGGCATCCAACCTGCTGACCAAGATTCTTGAGTGGGGAAGGTTGATGAGTTATCTCGAGCAGAGTACGAGATACATCAATTACGACGCTCGATTGGGTGGAAGGTACCGGTACTACCGAGATCCTGAAATATTGAGTGGTCCATATGGAACGCGTTATGTGGGCGATATGGATCGCATGTTCGATAGCTACAGCTCACTTGTTCAAACCGTCACAGAACATGTGCGCAAATCAATCCCTCGCGGAATCAATGACTCCGATTTTGTGTATCGCCAGGCAACGCGAGCAAAAGGTCTTGATGCTGTGCGAGGAATACTGCCTGCAAGTGCACTGTCAAATGTTGGAATTTTTGGCACCGGACAGGCTTATGAACAGATGCTGTTGCGCATGCGTGCTCACGCTCTTCCGGAGTCGCGTCAATACGCCGACATGATGCTTACTGAACTACGAAAAGTTGTTCCGAGCTTTTTGCGACGTGTCGATATTCCAGAGCGTGGGGGAAAGTGGAGTAGCTACCTCGCTACTAATGCTGAACAAACCGCCTTCTTGGTTGACGATATGTTTGGCGCGCTCGAACCAGACCCAGTCAATGAAGTGGAGTTGATCGACTTTGATCCAGATGGCGAGAACAAGTTGCTCGCAGCAATTTGTTATGCGCATTCACATCTACCTGAGTCACAACTCCTCAATCGCGTCGCCCAATTGAGTCATGACGAAAAGGTTCGTCTCATAGCGGCTTATGTGGGAACTCGAGAGAATCGTCGTCACAAACCAGGTCGTGCCTTTGAAAGAATCGACTACCGCTTCGATGTGCTCGGTGACTACGGAGCATTCCGGGACCTCCAGCGCCATCGTTTGCTGACCATCGAGTGGCAGAGACTGTCTCCAGACCATGGTTACGTCATGCCAGAGCTTGTTGCTGAAGCTGGCGTTGCCGATGAATTTGAAGAGACCATGACCCGATCTGCGACGTTGTATGAAGCGTTGCGACCGGATTACCCAGAACAGGCTGCGTACGCAATCTCCATGGCGTACCGCTTGCGCTACAGCATGCAATTCAACGCTCGCGAGGCAATTCACCTACTGGAGTTGCGTTCGGCCCCTCAGGGACACCCCGCATATCGACGCGTGGTGATCGAGATGCATCGTCTCATTGCCGAAAAAGCAGGACACAGAGCAGTTGCGGATGCCATGACCCATATGACCTTTGAGGCACCAGCGCTTGAACGACTGGACTCGGAGCGAAAGGCCGAAACCCGGCGTAATTCATAAAATTCGCGTAAAGCAAAGAAATTCGCATAATTGACCCCTTTATGGAGTACTCTCTCGCCGCACGCAGTGAAAGGAATTTTTAATGTCAGACGACGATGTCATCGGTCCAGATGATCTAGATAGCGAGATACTTTCTGCCCCCGAGTTAGACGGTGACGAACTCGATGGAGATGTACTTGAAATAGATGGTCTTGAAGACGATGGCTTTGCCGTTGACGAGGCAATTGACATTGCTGAAGACCCTGATGAGATTCCCGTTGAATCCATTACGAAGAAGTCGACGGATGACGACGACGATGACGACGACATGCGCACTGAAGACGATGTTGAAGCAGACCTCGATGCCATCCTTCGTGAAAAACTTACCGCCGCGGACGATTCTCCTCCCGAAGAAGACGAGGAAGACGTTGTTGTTGACGACAAGACCGATGGAATGGAACGTCTGCAACCTCGCCGGCCAGACGAAAATCAGTGCACCCAGTGCTTCCTCCTCGTTCGCAATAGTGCCCCTGGTTGTCCTGTTGAGGACGATGCATGCCCACTTTTCAAATAACTGATCGAATCAAACAAGACGTGCGCAACGCACGAATGATTGGTGAGTTCACGGTCAAAATTGGTGCTCAGAAGTTGCCTGGGCTCATTTGGAGCGTGGTGTCAAAGATGCGTTCGTCTGTATATCCAGAAACTGTTCAACGCATTCGCCCAGAGGATGCGCCGGCACCTGTTGTTGATCAAACACCATCTCTGCCACGCACTGCCGAACCGCGCGATGGATACGACCTACTCACCGGCACACAAGTGGTTGAACTCATCGCGTCAATAGACGCGTCAGAAGTTCGCACCATTCTTGAATACGAGTGCACGCATCGCAACAGGGCAGTAGTTATTGCTGCAGCACAATCGGTAGTTGCTCCACAGTGAACGCCGCGTTGTTCTCGGTTCGAAGTGCAGCTTCCGAGGATGCGTCTGCGCTTGCGGCATTAGAGAAATTATGTGTTCACGAAGCCCACAGTTTTCGTGGAAGCTCGCAACTGTTGTCTACGGCGCCACTCATCGGGCTCGAACTCGACAGCTTCCAAATCGATGGACACCACATTGTTTTCGTTATTGAGTCGTCTGGCGAGATTTGTGGATTTGCTCAAATGGAGATTTCGGAATCGATTGCCATGGTCCGCCGTGTGTACGTCAGTCCAAAGGCTCGTGATTTGGGCGCAGGAGCCACGCTGATAGACGAACTGCGTGCCCACGCACGATCGCAAGGATGCACGCGAATAGACGCCTATGCGTTGCCGGGTGATCGGCTGACCAAAAATCTTTTCGAGCGTGCGGGCATGAAAGCCCGGCTGCTTATTGCATCAAGTGACCTCTAGCGGCCCTTCCACTGAGGTGGGCGCTTTTCGATAAATGCAGTCAGACCTTCTTTGGTGTCTTCCGATTTCAGAACTGCACCAAATTCTTGGTTAGTCATGCTGATGAGTTTCTCATCAGATTCATAAGCCGATGCCAAAACAATTTTCCGTGATGCCCACACTGCGAGTGGAGCCGAAAGAGCGATCTTGTTTGCTAGCTCAATTGCGGCTTCAACAGCTTTGCCAGGCTCGACCAATCGATTCACCAGTCCTAACTCATAGGCACGTTGTGCAGAGAGCGGATCACCAGTAAGGATCACTTCCATCGCGACGTTTTGACCAATTGCGCGTGGGAGTCGGAACAAGCCGCCTGCGCCTGCGATGAGGTTGCGCTTTACTTCGGCAAGACCAAATGCAGAGCGAGTAGTGGCGATCACCATGTCGGCAGCCAACACAATTTCGCATCCACCAGCAGTTGCTAAACCATCGACTGCAACGATGATTGGCTTCTTACGATCGCGATATACAAAACCGGCAAATCCGCCGCGCTCGGTGAAGAGATTGTTTTCTCCAGAGTTCAAGGCCTTCAGGTCGGCTCCAGCGCAAAACACTGGCCGTTCTTGACCTTCTGTGTTTGCACGAAGAATGCCCACCCAAACTTCGGGATCATTTTCTAACTGATCGAGAGCAATCTCGAATGCTTGAGCAACTGCGCCGTTAACAGCGTTTCGTGCTTCCGGACGGTTCAGAGTAATGAAACCGATTTGACCTTGCTTTTCAAAAGTTACGACGTCAGACATAGCCCA
>ENA-OUVC01000392-OUVC01000392.1-marine-metagenome-genome-assembly--contig:-NODE-392-length-29447-cov-3.799523_pt1 | contig 29447 bp, 29 predicted proteins | sample MGYA00248622_ERZ508571 | MGnify/ENA primary metagenome ERZ508571 (study PRJEB26236, sample SAMN06267175) | marine metagenome | isolation source: Columbia River Estuary | place: USA:Columbia River Estuary... | reverse complement strand
TTTCTCCTCCTTCATCAATAAACCCATCAACAACGCATTGCTGCGCAATTTCCAATTGGTACAATTCGTCGACCTGGGTACGGCCTGGAATGGCGCCTACGATAAGATCGAACGACCCGCTCTCTACTACCAGGCGGCGCCCGTTACTGTGAAAGTAAAAGCCGGTGGGGTCGGACCCTTCGCCGGCGGTTATGGATTTGGTGCCCGTAGTACGGTATTCGGTTATTTTCTCCGGGTAGATGCCGCCTGGCAAATGGATGGATTCTTCAAAGGAAAACCCAAATACTATTTAGCCATGGGACTGGACTTCTAATCACCTCCCCGCACATTGAAAAAATCCCGGTCAACTCGATCGGGATTTTTTATGTCATTCAAAACACAAATCATTTATCTTTCCTTACCCATCTACGCTTGCCATGTCCGATCGCTACATACTCTCGCTCGACCAGGGAACCACCAGCAGTCGAAGCCTACTCATCGATGCGCAGGGCCAGATCATCGCCATCGCACAAAAAGAATTCAAACAACATTATCCGCAACCCGGCTGGGTAGAACATGATGCACATGAGATTTGGGAAACACAGCTGGGCACGATGGGGGAGGTAATTGCAAAAGGAAGGATTCAACCTCATCAAATTGCAGCGATCGGAATTACCAATCAACGAGAAACAACCGTACTATGGGACCGGGAAACCGGAGAACCCATCGCTCCTGCAATTGTTTGGCAGGACAGAAGAACTGCACCAACCTGCGACACGCTTCGATCTGCAGGACATGCACCGCTATTGCAAGAAAAAACTGGCTTGATATTGGATGCATATTTCTCCGCTACCAAAATCAAATGGTTATTGGATCATACACCCGGTGCCCGTGAAAAAGCCGCTAAAGGACAATTAGCATTTGGCACTATGGACTGCTGGTTGATCTGGAAACTATCCAAAGGAAAAGTACATGCTACGGATGTGACTAATGCATCCCGCACCATGCTTTACAATATTCACACGCTACAATGGGATCAAGAACTACTCAAACTATTTGACATTCCTCAATCGGTATTACCAACAGTAGTACCCAGTTCGGGTGTGATTGGCAACTGCGAAGTAATACCGGGCCATAGCATCCCCATTGGTGGCATTGCAGGCGATCAGCAAGCAGCACTCTTTGGGCAGCTATGTATCGATCCGGGTATGGTTAAAAATACCTACGGCACCGGTTGTTTTATGTTGATGAATACCGGTGAGCAAGCCATTCGTTCTACTAATAATTTATTAACCACTATTGCCTGGCAGCTGGATGGAAAAACAGAATATGCCCTCGAGGGTTCTGTCTTTATCGGCGGAGCTGTTGTGCAATGGTTGCGCGATCAATTAAAGGTTATTCATAGTGCACCTGATATTGAAAAGCTGGCTTCGAGTGTACCCGATAGTCAGGGTGTTTATGTGGTACCCGCTTTTGCAGGACTCGGTGCACCTTATTGGAATGCCTACGCACGGGGAAGTATTTTTGGATTAACTCGTGGAAGCAATCAAGCGCATATCGCAAGGGCAGCCCTGGATAGCATTGCTTACCAATCTGCGGACTTGCTTCATGCGATGCAAGCGGATGCAAAGATTCCCATTCAGGAATTACGCGTGGATGGTGGTGCTACCGTTAATGATTTACTCATGCAATTCCAATCGGATCTTCTCGATTGCAAGGTGGTAAGACCTGTTATCACCGAGACCACTGCACTCGGCGCCGCCTATTTGGCAGGACTCGCCGTGGGCTATTGGACCTCTAAAGAACAATTGCGCTCACTTTGGAAATCGAATCATTCATTCACCCCTCAAATTGATGCAAATACGCGCCAACAACTACTCAAAGGTTGGCAACGCGCCGTCAACGCCTCAATCGCTTGGGCAACAAATCAATAAAATTTTAGTATGAACATTTTTTTCAGCGAATTAATCGGTACCGCTTTGATGCTTTTGTTTGGTGGCGGTGTAGTGGCTAACGTACTTCTTGAAAAAACAAAAGAAGCACAAGGAGGCTGGTTAGTGATTACGCTCGGATGGGCCCTTGCAGTTTTTGTTGGCGTGTATAGTTCAGTACATCTCGGTGGACAAGGTCACCTCAATCCTGCAGTTAGTATCGCTATGTTTACATTGGGGAAAATCGCATCGACTGATCTGCTTTATTATGTTTCGGCCCAGTTTGCAGGTGCTATGCTTGGCGCAACCTTGGTTTGGATCTTGTACTACCCGCATTTTGCTATCACGAACAATGCAGATTTTAAACTGGGGGTGTTTTGCACCGCTCCAGCCCAACGTAATTCTCTACACAATTTGATTTCAGAGGCAATAGGAACTTTTGCATTAGTGTTTGGGGCACTTTGTATCTCTCCGGCTGCTGCAAAAATGGGGAGTATGGATGCGCTACCTGTTTCCTTATTGGTATTGGGTATTGGACTTTGTTTAGGAGGACCTACCGGCTATGGTATTAACCCCGCTCGTGATTTAGGGCCTCGTATCATGCACTATTTATTACCGATAGCCGGCAAAAGAGATAGTGATTGGGCTTATAGTTGGATTCCGGTGGTGGGTCCTATAGCTGGAGCCTTACTTGCTGCCTTTTTATATGGACAATTAATGGCGTAAGAGATTGCGTATACTTAATTGATACGCTGCTTTTATTGTTAACAAGCATCACAAGCTTTCAAAATCACTTCACAAGCTTTCTCCAATTGTTTTTCGTGAATGAGAAGTGGTGGAGAAATGCGTAAACAATTTGACGCAAACAAAAACCAATCGGTCAAGACCCCCTGTTCTAAACAAGTATCAATAACTTTTTTACAAGTATCAAAAGAATCAAAGGCAATGGCCATCCAAAGACCTGCACTTCGTACGGCAGTAATTTTAGGATGAACTAGTTTTTGATGAAGCAACTTTTCTTTAGCCGCTACTTGTTCCATCCAACCCTCTTCCAATAAAGCTTCCATAGCAGCTTTCCCTGCAGCACAACAAACCGGATGTCCACCAAATGTGGTGATGTGTCCTAAAACGGGAGATGCCGTAAAACAATCCATATGTTGTTTGGAAGCCACAAATGCACCTAATGGCATTCCACCACCCAAGGCTTTACCTAATACCAGAATATCAGGTACAATACCAAAAGCTGTAAAGCCCCAAAGTGAACCTGTTCGTCCAAATGCTGCCTGAATCTCATCAAGCACCAGCAAGGTTCCTGTTTCTGTACAGCGTTTTCGAAGCGCTTGGATCCAGTTTTTATCAGGAGTCAAAATGCCTGCTTCGGCTTGAATAGTTTCCAATACCACACAGGCTGTTTTTGAAGTGATTGACCCCAATACGGCTACATCATTATACGTGGCATGTTCAATATCTGGAAGTAATGGCCTGAAAGCATTACGCCAATATTCATCCCCCATTAAACTTAAGGCGCCTTGTGTTGAACCGTGATAGGAATGAGTAAAAGAAATAATATGAGTACGGTTGGTTACACGCTTCGCTAACTTCATCGCGCCCTCTATGGCTTCTGTTCCTGAGTTAGTGAAATACACCGACTCGAGCGGCGCGGGTAAATGACTCGCTAATAATTGCGCATATCTGACCTGTGGTGATTCAATAAACTCGCCATAGACCATCACATGTAAATAAGCATTCATCTGTTCCTGCATGGCGGTCAATACACGTGGATGACGATGTCCTATATTGGCTACACTGATTCCTCCGATCAAATCGATATACTCCTTACCCGCTGCATCGTAGAGCGTAGCACAATCTGCTTTGACAATCTCCAGGGCCAAGGGTGCCGGTGACGTTTGCGCAAGATGTCTGTAAAAGAGTTCCCGATTTTGCATGACAGGTGCAAAGATCGACCTTTTAATTTTTACTACTTTGCAAAGAAAAAAATGGCACTGCTCCTGACTGTTCGTGGAAAAACCCCGGTAATGGGGAATAATGCCTACCTGGCAGAAAATGCAACCCTGATCGGTGATGTGACCATGGGAGAAAATTGCAGTGTTTGGTTTCAGGCAGTGGTCAGAGGCGATGTGAATTTTATTCGCATCGGAAATCAGGTTAATATTCAAGATGGAGCCATTATTCATGGAACCTTTGAAAAATGTGGCACTACTATTGGCAACTATGTTTCCATCGGACATCGCGCTATTGTACATGGATGCACGCTACATGACCATGTACTGGTAGGGATGGGAGCCATTATTATGGACAAAGCGGTGGTTCATTCCAATACCATCATTGCAGCCGGTGCTGTTGTCTTGGAAAATACAATCTGCGAACCCAATAGTATTTACGCAGGTGTTCCTGCTAAAAAAGTAAAAAGCATTACGGGTGATACCGTGGCAGGAGAAATTGCCCGGATAGCCAATAATTATATGCAATACGCAGCATGGTTTAAGAATCCTGACAATCCTCACAATTGAACTACCTTTACTATCGTTAAGTAATCATGAGAAAAAAAGTTAACTCCATCCTCCTCGTTGTACTAATCAGTAGTCTTAGCTCCTGTCAAGTCTGGAATAAAATTTTCAAACCCAAATATGGTTGCCCTTCCAATGGGAAAAACGTGGGTGCAGAAAAAATAATCAGTGGAGATCCCGAAGCCATGAAGGCGATGAAAAAAGCAAAGAAGTTTAAATCTTAATAAGATTCCTCCTCAAAAGAATCGAGGATCGTGCGATAGCTAACATAACGATCCTCATGTATTAACCCTTGATTCACGGCATCTTTAATAGCGCATCCGGGCTCATTGCTATGTAGGCAGTTATTGAACTGACAATTTTGAATTCGATTTTTCATCTCAGGAAAATAATGCGAGAGTTCCTGTTTGGATAGATCCACAATACCAAACTCACGCATTCCCGGCGTATCAATAATTTTTCCTCCCTGTGGCAGATCAAACATTTCAGCAAACGTAGTGGTATGTTGTCCTTTTCCACTCCATCCACTCACATCCTGAGTTTTGCGGTTCATCCCTGGGAATAATACATTGAGCAGACTTGATTTTCCCACCCCACTATGACCACTCAGTAAGGTAGTCTTGTCTTTCAAGACTGTATTCAACTCGGCAAGGCCTTCCTGCTTTTCTGCGCTCACCAGCAATACCGGATATCCGAGTGGTTGGTACATATCACGCAAGGCTTCAAAAAGTTGTAAGTCTTTTGCGCGGTAAAGATCTGATTTGTTAAAAACCAGCACCGGCTTAACATGATACATTTCAGCTGCCACTAAAAATCGATCAATAAATCCTTGTGAGGTACGCGGTTCCCGTATAGTGACCACCAAAACAGTTTGATCCAAATTTGCTGCCACAATATGATGCTGATGTTTGTGGCGGGGACTTTGTCTATTGATATAATTATGACGGGGGAGAATTTGATCAATGAGTGCAGTATTCTGTGCATCCGATTCAATTTCAAAATCTACCCAATCACCAACTGCTACAGGATTGGTGCTGGTAATATCTTCCAGCTTTAGCACACCCTTGGTTCTAGCATTCCAACTTCTTCCTGAAGGATCCCGCAGTATATACCAGCTACCGGTTGATTTGTATACAAGCCCTTTCATTCAGGATAAATATTTTCCTACAATGGGTAATCTTCTTCCCATACCAAATGCTTTTGGAGAAATACGAATGATGGGACAGAACTGATTGCGTTTATACTCATTGGTATTAACCAATTTGAGTATTCGATCCACCAAAACGGGATCAAAGCCCATTGCTTTGAGATCAGCTGGACTTTTTCTTTTTTCAATGTAGAGATATAGTAGTGGATCTAAAATGGAATAATCAGGTAAGGAGTCACTATCCTTTTGTCCCGGTCTTAATTCAGCAGAGGGTGCTTTAAGCAGAATAGAAGCAGGAATAATTTCCCGCTCACGATTGATATAACGCGCCAGTGCGTAGACCTGAAGCTTGTAACAATCGCCCAATACTGATAGTCCACCCGCCATATCACCGTATAAAGTTCCATAGCCAGTAGCTAATTCACTTTTATTAGAAGTATTCAATAGTACATATCCAAACTTATTCGCTAATGCCATCAACAAATTACCACGGGTACGGCTTTGTAAATTTTCTTCTGCAATAGAAAAAGGCAATCCTTCAAATGAGGGTTGTAGCGTCTCTAAAAAAGAATTGTAAACTTTTTCAATAGGGATTTGCTGATAAGGATTTCCTAGTTGTTTACTCAAAGCCACTGCATCCTGAATGCTATGATCGCTTGAATAGGAAGATGGCATCAAAATCGCTTGCACTTGTTCCTTACCTAATGCTTCCACCGCTAGCGCCAGGGTTACAGCACTGTCAACACCCCCACTGCTTCCTAAGATAGCTTTGGTAAATCCCATTTTTGAAAAATAATCACGAATACCGGTTACCAGCGCTTCATAAATTTCAGCCGTACAAAGTCCAGCATCCAATTGTAAGGGATCTAGTTCCTGGTTTGGCAGCTGTGAAGCTTCTTCAATAACCGTTCCGCGAAAAGTACCCGCCTCTGTTAACTCTACTACTTCAATCGCCTCTTTAAAAAGTGGCAATTGTTGGTGCAGGTTGGCATGCTTATCCATGACCAGTGATCCTCCATCAAAAACTAATTCGGTTTGACTACCTACCGCATTACAATAAAGTATAGGGATATGATAACGTAAAACATTTTGCTTGAGAATAGCCTTACGATCCTCGACGTGTGTATAATCAAAAGGTGAAGCGGAAAGATTCAGCATGAGATCAGGTTGCTGACTAATCAACTGATCCATGGGGCAATGTGTATAGAGCGGATTGTCTCCTAAATTCCAAATATCCTCACAGATAGTAACTGCCAATTTTTTCCCTTTGAAAGGAATCAGCTGCCATTGTTTGGCTGGTTCAAAATAGCGATACTCATCAAATACATCATAAGTAGGGAGACAGGTTTTATGAACCACTGCCCTCACTTCGCCTTCATATAAAAAATACGCTGCATTAAATAGATCTTTTCCCTTCGGATCTGGATTTCGATCCGGCGCGCCAATCAATACGGCAATATCAGTAGTATGCGCTTTGATTTGATCGATAGCGTCCTTACACTTATCAATAAAATCATTGAACTCTAAAAAATCACGAGGAGGATAACCACAGACCGCTAACTCAGAAAATAAGATCAAGTCTGCCCCTTTGGACCGGGCAATAGCAATGGCCTCCACAATTTTGTGCACATTCGCTGAAAAATTTCCAATGTGATAATTCTGTTGCGCCAGCGCGATCTTCATAGCGCAAAAGTAAGCCAATTTTCCAGCGTACCTTCGCTCCACAACAATCCCTATATTTTACACGTTAGTAACCCTATGCGTCTGATTTTAATTAGTATATCCGTTTTACTGATCAGTAGTTGTAAGCAGGGACCTCAAGCACCCTCTGTAGATCATATACCCATGGAGTTAAGTTTCCATCGTTTTGATCAAACTTTCTTTGCCCTGGATACCCAACAACTTGAAAAAGGTCTAACCAAATTAGAAAAAGAATTCCCCGGATTTTATTACGATTATATGAATTATATCCTGGGTACTTCGGGCAATCCTTCCGATGTCACCACACAACAAGCCAGTGCCCTTTTCTTGCAGACCTATCGCTCCGTTTATGATTCCCTACAGTCTGGTTTTGAAAACATTGAATCCCTTAAAAAAGAAATAAAAAAAGCACACCAATATCTGAACTACTATTTTGCTGGATTCAAACCAGGACCCATTTGGTTTTATATGGGCCCTTTTGATGCACCAGGTGTGGCCGTATTAAAAGAAGGGGTAGCGATTGGGATACATCAATATGCAGGACGCAATTTTTTTGCTTACCAAAATCCCGATATTCAAAACCTATATCCCACTTATATTTCACGTCGTTTTGAACCAGCTTATATAGTTCCGAATCTTGTAAAAGCCATTACAGAGGATCTGTTTCCCGATCAAAGCAGTGGCAAGCCACTGATTGATCAAATGATAGAAAAGGGGAAATATTGGTACCTCTCCAGATTGATCTTACCCACCTCAGCAGATTCGCTCATTACCGGCTTTACCACTGCACAGTTGGAGTGGTGTGCAGAAAGCGAAGGGCTGATTTGGACACACTTGATCCGCTCCGATGAACTGCAAACCTTAAATCCAGTATTGATACAAAATTATTTGGGGGAAGCCCCTTTCACCCAGGGACTGTCACAGGAATATTCACCAGGGAATATTGGTCAGTGGATTGGATGGCGGATTGTTGAAACTTATGTCAATAAGAACCCAGACATCACCCCGGTGCAACTCATGCAAAAATCAGCCGCTGAAATTTTGGAAAAAGCAAAGTACAAGCCTAGATAAAAAATAGATTACTGGCTAAAGAATTAATTGTTCTTGTAGGGAACAATCATCTCAAAAGAAGGGATCTGTACCGTGAACTGTTCGCGGGTGTCTAAATTTTCCATTTCATAAGTACCCACCATTCGTCCCATTTCTGTTTTTAAATTACAGCCACTCACATAGCGATAGGTTTCCCCAGGAAGAATAACAGGCTGCACTCCCACAACCCCTTCTCCTTCCACTTCCCTGCGTGTGGCGTTACTATCAAAAATGAACCAATGTCTACGATGAAGTTGTACAGGAAAGGAATTATAATTTTCAATTTCCACTCGATAGGCAAACATATATTCACCCTGGAGTGGATTGCTGTAATCCTCCTGATAAAATGTTTCGACCGAAACCTGAACACCCTCTGTAATCATCGATGTCATGCGCCAAATTTAACCTTATATCCCAATTTGGAAAGAAATTGTGCAAGCTTTTGCCGGTGATCGCCCTGTACCAATATTTCTCCGTTTTTTACTGACCCGCCAGAACCGCAATGATTCTTGAGCTTTTTACCCAATTCTTCCAAATCTGCTGATTTTCCCACAAAACCTGTCACAAGTGTAACAGCCTTTCCGGCACGTTGCTTGGTATCCAGGTATAAACGCAATTGCTGTGATCCCGGTGCCAGAGTTTCCTGTTCTTCGAATGAGTCAGGCTCAAAGGAAAAGTTAGGATCTGTGCTGTAAACAAACCCCCTTGTATCGGATTGATGCTTTTTTGACATAGCCCTTATTCTTTAATTGCTTTGAGGCTCAAATCCAGACTTTTGGCCTGGTGAATGAGTGCTCCCACGCTAATATAATCAACTCCACTAGCAGCATAATCACGGATATTTTGGAGATTGATTCCACCGCTAGCCTCCGTTTCAAAGCCACCTTCCCTTTTAATCAAGATCACTGCCTCATCCAATTCTTTCGGCGTAAAATTATCCAGCATAATGCGAAATACTTTACCCCTTGCGTTTAATAGTATTTTTTTAACATCATCCAAACTTCTGGCCTCCACCTCAATTTTCAATAATGGATTGACCAATTGCGTGTAGTTCCAAGCTTTTTCAATCGCCTTTTCCAATCCACCACAAAAATCTATATGATTATCCTTGAGCATGATCATATCGTACAAGCCAAACCGATGATTTGTTCCGCCTCCGATACGTACCGCTTCTTTTTCCAGTAAACGAAAATTAGGCGTTGTTTTACGCGTGTCTAAGAGTTGTGTTGGGTATCCTTTGATCTGATCAAGATATTCACGCGTTAAGGTAGCAATACCACTCATGCGTTGCATGCAATTCAACACCACGCGTTCACATTGCAAAATAGTAGGGATATAGGATTCAATGATAAACGCACTCTGTCCTGGCTGCATTGAATCCCCATCTTGTTTATTTGCGGTAAAAATTGCTTCGGGATCCTTGTACAGAAAAATTTGCTTGGCTATTTCAACACCCGCTAAGATTCCGGTGTCTTTAATTTTCAATTCCGCCTTGCCTCTTGCTGTGGAAGGAATACAGGCCAATGTCGAGTGGTCCCCTTCGCCAATATCCTCTATAAAGGCGGCATCCAATAATCTGTACAAGGCACGTTGATCTACCATGATCCTTGTTTAGTCCATCGTTTGGATACGTAATTCACGTACTAATTCTTTTCCTCCTTTTCCTCTAAGGAATACATTGACACGATAGTCTGCCTGTTGTGTTTTGAGTGTTCCAATAGCATAGGATCCTGCCGGTGACTTACCCTTATGCTTCAATTCAAAACTAGTAACGGGATGCTGTGTAAAAAAACGAGTCAATTGTGCTTGGCCTTGTGAGCGAGAAGTAGCACCGGTTTGATCAGGAAGTGTTAATTCAACTGTTTCTTCAAAACGTAGCGCCAAATTGTTGGCATTTCCTGTTTTTAAGGCAGCCAGCACGGCTTCCAACGCATCTTGCCTGCTGGATATAGCGCCTAAACCTAAAAAAGCAAAAAGTAAAACTCCCAACGTAGGAAAAAGAAGTAGATTTTTTTTCATTATGTCTAAGATACAAAAAATAAAAGGGCCAAAATTTGGACGTAAATTTACCACCACAATTTTAGCACATGGCGCAGCAAAAAACAATGTTGATTATCATGGACGGCTGGGGAATCGGGAAAATCCCATCCTCAGATGCTATACGCGCTGCCCATACTCCATTTACTGATTCATTATATCAAAATTACCCGCATACCACACTGGTAACCTGTGGCGAATCTGTTGGTCTGCCTGATGGACAGATGGGGAATTCTGAAGTAGGACATTTAAATCTGGGTGCTGGCAGAATTGTTTACCAAGAATTACAACGAATCAATGTGGCTATTCGGGATGGATCCTTTCACAAAAATCCAGTTTTAGAAGCAAGTATACAGCAAGCTAAGCGCAGCGATAAAGCTCTACATCTGATTGGACTAGTCAGTGATGGCGGAGTACATTCACATTTGAATCATCTGAAAGCCATCATTGATTGCTGCGAAAACGCTGGATTAACCAAGGTTTTTATACATGCCTTCACTGACGGAAGAGATTGCGATCCAAAAAGCGGATTAGGATTTATCAAAGATTTACAAGCTTATATTCAAAATCACACTGGTCAATTAGCATCTATTTGTGGCAGATACTATGCCATGGATCGTGATAATCGGTGGGAGCGTATAAAGTTGGCCTACGATGCCCTGGTCAATGGAAAAGGACAATTTGCACAAGATGCCACAGCGGCCATTGAGAAAAGTTACGCCCAAAATATTACAGACGAATTTATTCAACCGACTATCCTGACCGATGCTAATAATAACCCACTTGCTACTATACAAGACGATGATGTAGTAATCTGTTTCAACTTCAGAACAGACCGCTGCCGGGAAATCACACAAGCCTTGACACAACGCGATTTTCCTGAGCAAAATATGAAACACTTGTCTTTGCACTACACTACCATGACAGAGTATGATAAGACTTTTGAAAACGTACAAGTGCTTTTTGAAAATGACAATCTTGATAATACGCTGGGAGAAGTGCTAGAGAAAAATGGTTGTACACAGATTCGCATTGCAGAGACTGAAAAATATCCGCATGTCAGTTTCTTTTTCAGTGGAGGTAGAGAAAAACCATTTGAGGGTGAACGAAGAATATTAATCCCTTCTCCTAAAGTGGCTACCTATGACTTGCAACCTGAGATGAATGCAGCAGCGCTTACAACTGCGATTGTAAATGAGATAGAAAATAATCCTCCTGACTTTATTTGCCTGAACTATGCCAATGCTGATATGGTTGGACATACCGGTATCTGGGAAGCCGCTATCAAAGCTGCAGAAACGGTGGATCAATGCGTAGCACAGGTAGTAAAAGCCGGGTTGGCGAAAGACTATACAATTTTTCTAACAGCCGATCACGGAAACTCTGATTACCTGATCAATGAAGACGGTACACCGAACACTGCCCACACTTTAAACCCCGTTCCCTTATATGTGATCGATAAAAATTGGAAGCCAGTACTCCAGTCCGGTAAGTTGGGAGATCTTGCCCCCACTATTTTAAATCGTATGCAAGTTTCCATACCTGCAGAAATGACGGGGACATTATTAACTAAATAACAAGTGCTATGAAAAAAATAAAAGTTATCGGTTGGGTTGCCCTTGGCACATTAGTGGTCATTCAGTTTATCAAACCCGCCCCCAATCAGTCAGCCGGACCACAAGTAAATTATATCGGTAATAAACATGAAGTGCCTGCCAATGTGAAAACTATTTTGGACAAAGCCTGCATGGACTGTCATAGCAATAATACACGCTACCCCTGGTACGCTTCTATACAACCCCTAGCCTGGTGGCTAGCTGATCATGTAAAAGACGGAAAGAAACATTTGAATTTTGATGAGTATACGCAACGTTCACTTCGTTACCAATACCATAAAATGGAAGAGACGGTGGAAATGGTTAAGGAAGAAGAAATGCCACTTCCCTCCTATACCTGGACACATATGGATGCGCGTTTAAGCAATGAAGAACGCGTAGCGATAACTGGCTGGGCGCAATCAGTAATGAAAAATATGGAAGCCCAATATCCAATGGATAGCTTGGTGAAAAAATCGAAATAACAGATCCAATTGTCAAATATTTTTTTCAACTCTGCCCGTGTACTCACTGTATTAGCATTCAGTAGTTTTACCGCCATTGCACAAACGCAAAAAGACAGTACTACGTTGGATTTAGAGGAAGCCATCATCTACTCCAATAAATTCAAGGAGAACAGAAAAAATATTGCACAGCAAATTGACGTAATCACGGCTCGAAAGATTGCTCAGGTGAACGCGCAGAATACTGGAGACCTGCTGATCAATACCGGTACACTCTTTGTACAGAAAAGTCAGCAAGGAGGAAGTAGTCCTGTGATTCGCGGTTTTGAAGCCAGCCGCGTATTGCTGGTGGTAGATGGAATACGGATGAATAACGCTATCTATCGAGCTGGCCACTTACAAAATGTAATCACGGTTGATCAGAATATGCTAGAGCGCGTAGAAGTGATGTACGGACCCACTTCTACACTTTATGGGAGTGATGCGTTGGGAGGTGTAGTTCATTTACGAACCAAACAACCACGCTTTTCCAGTAGTGGAAAAACAGAATTTGCCACCAGCACACTTGCCCGCATTAGTTCAGCCAACCAAGAGCGTACCATCCATCTATCAGAAGAAATTAGTGGAAAAAAATGGGCCTGGATCCAATCCATTACCTACAGCAATTTTGGAGACATGAAAATGGGTTCTCATTACCCAAAAAAATATCCTGATTTTGGACGCCGCTCTCAATACATTCAAATTGGAAATAATGCAGATCAAGTTGTAATAAACGACGATGACCGTGTGCAACGTCACTCCGGGTATAAACAATGGGACATATTTCAAAAAGTCCGATTTAAACCAAATGCGGACAATCAACACATTTTAAATATTCAACATTCTAACTCCACCAATATACCCCGCTACGACAGATTACAGGATCAAAAAGTATTTCCCGGCATTGGAAACACCTTACGTTGGGCAGAGTGGTACTATGGACCTCAGACTCGTTGGCTTTCCTCCTATGAGTGGAGTAATACTAAAAATAAAATAGCAGATGAGTTACGCCTTATAGCAAGCTATCAGGATGTCAAAGAAAGTCGTCAACAAAGAGAATACTTAGCCTATACAAGATTTGACAGCAGAAGAGAACATATTAAGATAGCGGCGCTGAATTTTGATCTCAAAGAAAAATGGGGTAACCACGAGCTGATTCTGGGTGCAGACGGGCAATTTAATTTTTTACGTTCGAGAGCAGACCGAACAAATCTGCTTACAAGGGCGATCACCCCATTGGATACACGTTATCCTAACGGGAAAAATGAAATGCATCTATTCGGTATCTATGCTCAACATTTGGTGAAAATCAACAATGGAAAATGGATCATTAATGATGGACTACGACTGCAAAGAACCCTGCTTCGTTCTACGATCACAGACAATAGCTTTTTTAGTTTTCCGTTCGTCCGTATAGACCAAAAAACAAATTCGCTGACTGGAAATTTCGGACTTGTACATAACGCTACTAAAAGCGTTCGCGTTAGCACTAATTTTTCCTCTGGCTTTCGCGCACCCAATATTGATGATGCCGCACGAATCTTTGAAAGCAGTACAGTACTTAGAAGGCTGGTGGTACCTAATCCTTTGCTTAAACCAGAATACACCTATAACGGCGATCTTCAACTACAATATAAAAGCCAGTCTTTAAAAGTTGAGCTTACCGGATTTTATACGCTTTTTAGAAATGCCATTGTTATGGCTCCTTTCCAATTGAACGGCCAAGACTCTCTTCTTTACAACGGAATACTGGCTCAGGTAATTGCAAACCAAAATGCACGAAGCGCTTTTATTCGTGGATTCAGTTATAAATCTGTTTTAGGACTTACCAGTCAATTAAGTTGGGAGTCCACCGTTAGTTTTACCTATGGCCGTTTTAAAGCAGCGGACGGATCTGAAAAACCCCTGGACCATATTCCTCCCATTTACGGACGCAGTGCCTTGCTTTATAATAAGGGTCCCTGGCAAGGGGAATTTTTCCTTTTGTTTAATGGTTGGAAACGAAAACAGGATTATAATCTTGATGGGGAGGACAATGTGCAATATGCTACCCCAGATGGCACCCCAGCCTGGTACACCCTGAATCTTCGGACTAGCTATCAGTTAGAGAAAAACCTGCAATTGCAGGTGGGACTCGAGAATATCCTGGACCGGAACTACCGCTATTTTGCCTCCGGGTTTTCAGCACCAGGTCGGAATTTATTTGTAGCGATTCGGGCCAATTTTTAACACCGGGTGCAGCAATTTCTGCATTAAAATGTCTTACATTCAGACTACCAACGTCCCCTATGACAGAGGAAGTCATCTTAGAAGGTTGTCTACGCAACGATTCGGTTGCACAGCGAGAACTCTACAATACGTATAGCCCTAAAATGCTAGCCGTTTGTTTTCGTTATGCACATAGCAGAGAAGATGCGGAGGACATGTTGCAGGAAGCCTTTATTAAAGTCTTTACACAACTGCGCACTTTTGAGAATCGCGGCTCTTTTGAAGGCTGGATCCGACGTATTGTTGTGCATACTTGTATCAATACACTTAAGAAGAATAAAAAATTCAATGAAAGTGTGGATTTGATACATGCGGCAAGTATTTCGATTCGTGAAGAAACTGTGCCTGCCGTAGTGCAAGTAAAACAAATCGTAGACTGTATTCGAAGTTTACCAATCGGTTACCGAACTGTATTGAACTTGTTTGCTATCGAGGGATACAGTCACCGGGAAATTGCACAATTGCTGGATATTGAGGAGAGCACCAGCCGAAGTCAGTTTACAAGAGCCAAGGGGATGCTGGAAGAACTATTGATTAAAAAGAACATTCTGCAACCAAAACAGAAAACCGACTGGTTGCAGGCGGTTGGACAACATTAACTAACACTGCTTACGTATAACGTGGGTTTACGAGATGGACGGGAAGAATAACGATAGAGAATTTGAACAATTTTTAAAAGAGAATGCCGATAACCATCGGTTATACCCTGCTGATTCCGTATGGGAGAGCATACACGCACGCCTGCACCCTAAAAAAAGATGGCCACTCACTGCACTTTTATTACTGGCGTTTACCACAGGTAGTATCACTTGGTTTGGCCCTGGCGAACGCAGTATTGAGTCGGTTCGCAGAACTGACAAAGTCGAAGCAGCAGCATCTATTGCAAAACAGAGTGATGCCCCTGATTTTGCTTCTGACTTTACCCAAGAGCTTACCTCAAGCGAAGCTGAGACAGAGGTAGCTACTCTCGCAAAAACAGATGCCTTCTCTGTTGCGCCCACTGAAGTACCCACTGAATCTTCGCCGATACCTGCATCTCAAATCGAACCAGCTATAACAGCGATTGAAGCGCCGGCAAAAACCAACAATGAAGCAACCGCCATAGCAGAGACTGCAGCTTCCGTATCAACAACTGCTATTACTCCCAACGAGCCTTCCTATCCACTTTCGATCGAAAGTGTTACCAATAGCTATCAACGACAAAAACACAGTCCGCGTTTTCGCTGGCAATTACATTTTACACCCACGGTTAGTTACCGTTCCTTAAAAGAAGATCAGAAATTTATTGCACAGGCTCGGATGAATTTATCAGCTGCGCCATTGGCAGCTACTACAGAGCTAAGCAACGTAATTAATCATCGTCCTGACTTGGGTATGCAATTAGGTTTACTGGGAACTTATCCATTGGGGAAAAGACTGGATCTAATTGCTGGCTTGCAATTCAATGTCAGCAAGTACGACATCAAAGCATTTAATTATCCTACCGAAGTAGCCACCATTGCCTTAGTCAACGCCTGGGGAGGATCAACGGCTGTATCTACAGTTACCAGTTTTAGAAGTAATGGTTTTACGAATAAGGCCAGCTGGTTGCGCAACTACTACTACTCGATCTCTGCACCCGTTGGTTTAGAGTGGAGAATCCTGGGTAAGAAACAAAATCATTGGGGATTCAGTACTACTGTTCAGCCAACTTATATGGTCGGCAACCGTTCCTATATTATTTCCATGGATTATCAGAATTATGCAGAGGTCCCCTACCTGATCAACAAATGGAACCTCAATGTTGGACTAGAAACCTATGCTAAATTCTCGGTGGGTAATACTGATTTTAGAGTAGGTCCACAGGTTCGTTATCAGCTATTCTCCAGCTTTAAAAAAGGATATCCCGTTAGCGAACACCTCTATGATTTTGGGGTGAAGTTGGGTATTATGCTGGGTAAGTAATCCGGCTGGGTATCTTACTTTTACAAAATGAAACGCACAGCACAGGGAGTTGTATTATTACTTTTTATTGCATTGACGGCTTGTCAGTCAACTCCGGCTAAAAAATATATCTCTATCCCTTCTTTGATTCAGGAACAAGTTGCACATGTGGATACCTCCTTATACGCGATTACAAAATATGTATATCGAGGAACTGACACCTTGCCTAGCGATACTATTTATATCGCCAGGGAAGAATTCAAAAAAGTAGCTGCTGAATTTTTAGCGATACTAGACCTATCTATTCCATCCAATGCTCGTCGGTTTAACGAAGAAAATCGATACGACCCTTTACTAGAGCGTGTCATTTTAACCTATACCCCCATAAAGCCCAACGAAGAGGACTGGCAAAAACAAGAAGTAATGGTAAAGCCAGATCCTGCCACTGGAGACAAAGTGACTACTATTATTGCCAGTAAAGTGCAGAATAATAGAAATGGGCTAGTACAGAAAGAATTACTTTGGCTGTTTGATCGCAGTTTTCAGGTAACACAAACCACACAAGCACCCGGAAAGGAACCGGTGATTACTACCTATAAAGTAATCTGGAACGATCATTCCTCATGAGCCCTGCACAGTTTAGTCATATTGCTCCCTCGCTGCCCGATCAACCTGGCATCTATAAATATTTTGACGCAAAGGGTCAATTGATCTACGTAGGAAAGGCCAAACATATTCGAAAACGTGTGAGCTCCTATTTTACTAAACAGGTAGTCAATCAAAAAACGCAGGAGCTGGTCAAGCGCATTGAAAAAATTGAATTTACCATTGTCAACTCTGAAGCAGATGCATTTTTATTGGAGAACTCGCTGATTAAAGAGTTCAGGCCACGATTCAATATTTTATTAAAAGACGATAAGACTTACCCATTTATAGTAATTCGTAAGGAAGATTTTCCGCGAGTATTTTTAACCCGATATAAAATTCAGGATGGCTCAACCTATTTAGGACCCTTTACATCGGTTTATCATGTACGGGAACTGCTGAACTTTATTCGACAGAGTATTCCGCTTCGAACTTGTACGCTGGACCTTTCACCAAAAAAGATTGCACAAAAAAAATATAAAGTCTGTCTCGAGTACCATTTAGGCAATTGCAAAGGTCCCTGTGAAGGATTACAAACCGTAGCCGATTATCAGGAGGGATTAAATCAGGTGCGCGACTTGCTACAAGGAAACCTTGGCTCGGTGATAAAAGTGATGGAAACAGAAATGAAATCACTAGCCGCAGGACTTGCCTTTGAAAAAGCAGCGCAACAAAAAAAGAAAATAGAATTCTTGAGGCAATATCAGTCCCGCTCTGTGGTAGCCAATGTCAAGACACCTACATTAGATGTTTTTTCAATCAGTCAGGGCGAACAGGTATTTGTCAATTATCTGATGGTCCGTAACGGCGCCATTATACAAACACATACCGTAGAACTGGAACAAAAACTAGAAGAATCTCCTGCGGAAATACTCGCATTTGCAATTAATCGACTGCGCGAACAATTTGGAAGCAAGGCTCCGGAAATTGCAGTCCCCTTTTCCATAGCTTACCCCGATCCTACAGTAGAAATTGTAGTACCCAAAACAGGCGACAAGAAAAAACTAGTGGACCTATCGCTTAAAAATGCAGAGTACTATATCGCAGATCTAAAGCGCAGACAACGTTTGCAACTAACGCAGCACCCCGAGGACAAGGAAAAGTTGATTACTGATTTACAACAAGATCTTCAACTTCCCCTGGCCCCCCAACATATCGAATGCTTTGATAACTCAAATTTTCAGGGAAGCTTTCCCGTTTCTGCAGTGGTCTGTTTTAAAAACGGAGTACCCAGTAAAAAAGATTATCGAAAATTCAATATCAAAACAGTCGAAGGCATTAATGATTTTGCCAGTATGAAAGAGGCCGTATACCGGCACTATAAAAGAGTTCAGGAAGAAAATAATCCACTGCCACAATTAGTGATCATAGACGGTGGCAAGGGGCAGCTCAATGCAGCTCACGAAGCCATCAGTGAATTAGGATTACAAGGCAGCCTGACACTCGTGGGGCTCGCAAAAAATGAAGAGGAACTTTTCTTTGCTGGCGATACAGAGTCCTTAAAATTGCCCTACAATGGCGCTAGTCTGCGTTTGATCCGTCGTATTCGAGACGAAGTACACCGCTTTGGTCTCAGTTTCCACCGACAACAAAGAAGCAAGGGGACTTTTAAAAATCAATTACAGGAAATCCCCGGCATCGGCGCCCAAACTGCTACAGCATTGCTGAAACATTTTCGTTCGGTGAAAAATTTAGAGCAAGCTTCGCAAGAAGAAATTGCGAAAGTGGCAGGCAATTCAAAGGCAATGAAATTAGTTGCTTACTTTAAGCAGTCGCCTTGATTCTCTTTTTCTTTTTCTCCAGTAGCGCATAGGGACGGTTCAACGCCTCTTGCCTTAATTTGAAATGAGCTGATAAGATTCGAATAGATTCCTTGGATAAACCCCTTTTGTAGTTTAAAATATCCGATACCAGTCCTTTGCTGCAGTTTAAAATCCTTACCAAATCAACTGGACGAATATAATTAGCCTTCATAAATGAACGAAGCAATTGAATGGGATCAAGCTCTTCTTTAACTATGAACTCACTTTCATAACGCTCTATCAGTACAGTAAGTAAATCAATTTCTTCATTTTCAAATCGAGTTTTGAAAGACTGATTGGTTAATCCTTCTAGTCGTCTGCAATAACGACGATACTGCAATTCATTCTTTACCACCGTGTATAAAAGTTCTTTCATCTAAAAAGATTTACTGTGTATTGATCATTATGCTCACAAAGTTTTGTGTACTCCGCATGCGTTCCTACCCACTTTACAAATAGATGCACCTGATTCTTCCCAAAATAATATTTACAAATTACCCGATACGTGTTGCCTCCCACATTAAAAACCACGCGATTGGTGCCATTCCCAATTAAATCTGCAGCCCCAAATGTGGAGAGAATATCGGCAGGCGATTCCCAATTCGCATACCGTAATTGTGTAATCCAAATTGAAAAAGAACTTCTGCCCCTGGCTTGCTGTGTACAGTAATCCGCTATGGATTTTGCCTTGATGAGCCGAACTCTCATAAAAATAAATCTTTTTTTCTAGAGTTCGCATATTGTGAACTCTAGAAAATCTTGTAAAAAAAGAAATATAAAGTCCGCGCCATCCGGTCGCAAGTTGTTTTTTACATTTCAGCCCAGCTGATTTCAGGTTTGAGTGTGGCGTATCCAAAAGCACGACGGCTCCGCGCCGCCACAAATTGCCATAAAAAAAGCCCCAAACGGGGCTTTAAAAAGTTTATCTCACAACTAGCAAAAGATCAATAAGACCAAAGATCCTGCTCGAAATTGAAGATCTTCTCTTTGATATTCTCACCTTCCAGCAATTGCAGGATGGGATCCTTGATATAGTTACGGATCAATTTGTTTTGTGGATTGTCCAGAGAGGACTTAACGATATAGCTGCTGAACATACGGCTTTCAAATAGTTCTTCCCAAGTCATTCTGTTCTGACCCATGTTCTTTGGATTGTATACCTCTGATTTAGCCAGTGCTGGACGCAGATCAGGATAAAATATCCAGAACAAGGATGAGGTACCGCGCTCTTTAGTGGTGTTAGGGAAATACTCTGTTTTAAGTAAACCGATACCCAGAATACGAACATGCATCCGGCTGGTCTCCCGATCAAATACCCACTCTTCCTTCAAACGAATCTTATTGATTTCTTTAGGGTCAAAAGATTTACGCGTTACCACGTATCCAATCACCTTATCAATCTGCTTGATATCATACTTAGGAACAGTATCCAAGCTACCCGCCACCAACTGCTGTACAGCACTGGTAGTAAGCGGCGTGGTAAAACGATCATCAGAGAAAGCAGTTACCTCGCCTGTTAAAACAGCACGCATCAACATGTTCACAAAAATCTGACTACCGTTATCCTCGTTGGACTCATACACAAAAGTCTTATTCATTTTTTCACGCAGATCCAACTCACGCCATACCTTTTCGGCATAGAATGCATCATCCCAACGCAGATGCTCATAAGGGAGGGGCGTGCGTTGTGTCAGATTACTCTTGTCATAAGCATTATCCTGACGGAGCGAACGACGGATAGAGTTATCAGCCGTAGCCGTATCATATTCGAACGGCATGTTCGCGTAGATATTGATCGGCTGCGTAGGCGTGGTATCCTGCGAAGGTGTTACAGGTGTAACGGGCACCTCAGGCTGCGTTGTAGCAGGAGCCGGAGCACCCGCACGACGACGAGGAGTACGCTGCGCATTGGCTTCAACAGCCACCAGCAATGTTGCCGTACATACGATCCAGGATAAAGATTTCAAATTCATAATTCAATTATTTGATATAGTAAACCAGCGAAGGCGCTTTGTTAGTGCGACCATCGGGACCTTTTACACGAATGTCATCAACAGTGACCATACGACCAGGCTGTACGTACTGGTTAATTGCTGTACGTACCTGCGAGGAAAATGCAGCACCTTGGTTAGGAATGGATACAATATCATCATCAGTATCACAAGTAAACGTGAAGCTGATCACATCGTATTCGAGCTCGAAGGGGAAGTTCTTAATACCTGCACCCACACCACCCTGTGCGCGGAATGAACCGGCATTGATGTTAGCACCGCTGGGCTGACCACCGATGAAAGCTTGTGCTTCAGGAATAGTACGAACACGGAAATTGAAAGAAGAAACTTTACCATCAATATCGATATTGATCTTACACTCGTCTGTAACACTGTTTACAAATGCATCATACTTACCGGGACCTTTTTTCACCAATGAACCACCGCCACCTGCAATACTCACTTTCACGCGGTCATCACCACCACCACTAGCCGCTACGGTCACAGGGTTAGGTACACCGATATATAGTACGTTCATCTTATCCAAACCAACAGAGGCATTGGATTGACCAACCATGTATTCCACTTTCACTTCCTTACGCTCTTGCTGTCCCGTATTTTGGTTGGTATAAGAAATCGTTACAGGAATCGTGTGAGGTCCTACAGAACCCGCATCTAATTCTTTCAAGGCAAATCCTTCTTCTCCGATAGGTACTACAGCACCACCGATAGTAATAGTAGGTTTTGCTTCTTTACTAAAAGCACCGATACCTGCCTTGATCTCAATTTTCTGACCAGGCATCAAGTAGTTAGAATTCTGACCTACGATTGCTGCGTAAGAGTCAAATACTACTTCCACTTTACCTACCTGCTCATGGCAGAAGGTTACTACTTTATTTTCTGAAGTACGAACGTCATTCTGAAACTTACTCAAAATACTCAGCGCCCCCACGGTAGGAGACATATAGAAATAAGCTTCTTCCCAAGTCTTTTTATTAGAGTTCTGTGATTTGGGAGGATCCAAGTTCACTGCAAAGTTGTTAGTAAACGCATTACTAATTAGTGAATCAGTTCCCAGTACACTGCCCTTGTATTTCTTGAGCATTTCCAACAACTGCTTTCCTTTTCCTTCTTTCACCAGGATACGCGTTGTGGCGTTTTGATCGTCTTCTTTTAATTGATCACCTGAAGTAGAAGCCGCAATGATTTCTTTTTTCAGTGATTCGATATAGTCGTAGGTTTCTTTTGCATATCCGGCCACCTGATCAGCTTTGGGCTTCCAAATAGCAGCGCGATCGCGGGTAGCAGGATCATTTAATTTTTGAGCAAGAGAAGCGATAATCTGAGAGGTAGAAGCGTTAACGGCCGCATTGGTTTTTTCCAAGCTTTCGTTGATTGTTTTGAACGCGTTCAGAATCTCAGCAGATATATTGATAGCCAGCAGCGCGGTCAATACCAGATACATGATATTGATCATCTTCTGCCGTGGTTCCTTAGGTAATGCCATGTAAGCGCAACTTTAATTGGTTAGGAATGGGTTAATCCTGTTTTCTTACTGGCGACCTTGCATTGCTGTAAGCATGCTGCCATAAATATTGTTCAATCGACCAAGGTTTTGCGCCAAGGCACCAATTTGCTCCTGAACACGCTTCGCATCGTCCGTACTGCTGCTCATGGCATCAGAGGCTTCAGCTAATTTTCCATAGAACTTGTTCAAGGCCTTTAGGTGATTGTTGCTTTCAGCCAATTCCAATTCGTAAATAGTATTGAGTGAAGAAAGATTCTTAGTCAACACTTGAATTTGCTCATGGAAATGACGAGCACCCTCAGTAGCAGTATTGAAAGCCCCTACTGAATCAGCAGCAGCGGTGTACGCATTCTTTACTTTATCTAATTCAGCTGCTACCGATCTTGTTTTAGTAGCGAGTTCAGTACTAGCAGCCGCTGCATCAGCAACAGAGCCAATATTAGAAACTGAAGTAGTCAATTGCTTGAAACTATCTCCAAGTTTTTTCAGCACATCCTGATTGATATCAGCGTCTTTCATCATCTTTTCCATCTTACCCGCTACAGTAAGTTGCTCCTCACTATGTGAAGCATCCTCCACCGCAGGATATTTGATATACAGCACACCGTACAATGCAAAGATCAAGGCCTCGGTAGTCAAACCGATCCAAAGCCAAATGTCCGCATCACCTGCGTGAATAATTTTACGAAGGGCACCCCAGATTACGAGTGCTGCACCAAAGGATACACCAACGTCTACCCATTTACTGACTTTGGAAGGAATAGCTGCTGCCATGTGTTGAACTTTAGATTATGATTGGTTAATAAGTATGGAGAAAAATTATTTCATTGAAGTAGCAGGAAGATCAATTACACAACGGAATCCAACATAAGACTTTGTAGAGTCCTGGTATTCGTAGGTAGCTGTTCCATTCTGCATGAAGTAAGCCACATCTTTCCAGCTTCCCCCTCTGGTGATCTTACGCTTCATCAGCGGAGGATCATCATCTTTTGCATTCCAACGAACATCAGGGTTCATATCGTGCTGGAAATTGTTACGTCCTTCGTAGTAAATAGTAGAAGTCCACTCAGCTACGTTACCGGCCATGCAATACAGACCAAAATCATTTGGCCAGTAGCTGTCGGCACGTACTGTATAAAATCCACCATCTTCAGGATAGTTTCCACGGCCAGGTTTGAAATTGGCCATCAAACATCCTTTCTTATTACGTGGGTAGTAGTTACCCCATGGATACATAGTTTGAGAGCGACCACCACGTGCTGCATATTCCCATTGTGCCTCGGTAGGCAAACGAAAATCAGATTCCTGTGGACGCTTTTTTGCATCGAGAAAAGCATTTAGATAATGTGTTCTCCACTCGCAGAAAGCAACGGCTTGCTTCCAGTTCACACCCACTACTGGATAATCTCCAAAAGAAGGATGCATGAAGTAACGCTTGGTCATGGGTTCGTTATAAGAATAAGTGAAGTCACGAATCCAAACCAATGTATCAGGATAAATCGGTGTATCTTTTTTTACGATGAACGCAGAACGAGGTTTGCCAGCGTTCTCACGCTTAGCAGCGTCACGCAGATCAAAAACTTCTGAGTGATAAATAATCTTGGAAGGGTCCACTTCCTTTTTTCCAAAAATTCGATCGTTAGGAGGAAGAATGATATCGGTGCTACTGAGCTGCTCCATTACTTTAGGATCATTCCACTTGAGTGTTTTTACTTTCGCCCAGTCCACATGCTCTTCACCATCTGCACCTGCTTTTACAAATCCCATTTTACGTGCTACTACAGAGTCACGTACCCATTGTACAAACTGGCGATACTCGTTATTGGTAATTTCAGTTTGGTCCATCCAAAATCCAGAAATGGAAATGGAACGGTTCCTTGCACTGAAAGCATAGGCAGGATCCTCATCGCTGGGACCCATGTGGAAATTACCCTGGGGAATGTAGACCATACCCGGAGGACGAGGAAGGGTGTAACGGGAGCCCGCGGAAACACCACGTAGCATACCATCATTGACCATCGCGCCGCCACTGTTTTTCTTACCGCCCAAAATCCCGCAACCCGTTAAAAAAACGAGGCCAATAAGGACCAGGAAGGAATAACCAAGATTCTTCATTTTCATACACTTAAAAAGGGTGGGAACAAATATAACGCTTTGAGGGTTTACTCCCCGGTGGGTTTAAGAGAATTTTAAGCGCTGTTCTAATTAGTTCCTCGGTCATAAACGACAGATAATCATTAATTATTGCGGTCTTTGTTTTCGATACAGACCAAGAGCTCCTCCACATTGGAAACAGGGGGTAAACAGGTATACTGCCTGCATAACCAAAACGCGGATAATGAATCAGTTGTCTTACCTCGGAGCAACGGGAAACTATCATCTGTTCGTACAGCGCTCATGATAACCCTATGCGGAATATATTGCTTCAAAAGGGCCTTTAATTGCTGGGGAGCCTCGGGACCCAGGATTGTTATCTCATTGGTTCCCAATACTATTTCTTGAAGAACGCCTGCCCAGTATCCAAAGGAATTGCCGTAACGAATAATGGCATTTCCCACGATTTTAACCATTTGTTGGCTTTTTTGCCCCCATTCAGGACGGTCCAAAATGAGGGAAAGGTGATGCAACACCCCGGCCATAACCGCATTTCCGGATGGGACGGCACCGTCGTAAATCTCTTTTTTTCGCACGATCACATCAGTCTGTCCAACGGGTGTGTAGTAGAAAAAAGGCGAGTCCGAATCAGAAAAATCACGGACCACTAGTTTGGTTACTTCCTCAGCGGCAATTAACCATTTGCTATTCGCAGTGCATTCAAATAAATGCAACAACGCTTCGGCTAAAAAAGCAAGGTCTTCCAAAAATGCAGGGAAGCGCGCTTCTTTTTTGTAAGTATGAAAAAAACCACCGGCCGGATTTTTGAATGTGGCCCATAAAAATTCCATATTAGTAATAGCCCGTGAAAGGAATCGATCATCACCGGTTGCCCCGTAGGCCTTACAAAAAGCTGTATTGAGTAGCGCATTCCAACCTAACAAAATTTTATCATCAAGTTGAGGACGAACGCGTGAAACGCGGTGAGTCAATAATTTTTTTCGGCAGCGAGAAAGTTTTTCTTCTACCTCTTGAAGAGCAAGATTCTGCTCTTTGCAAAATGCAGCGAGTGAAACAGGTTGCCATAAAATATTAGTGTGCTCCCAATTACCCTCGGGATGAATATCATAAACCGCTTTGAAAAGTTCTGCATCAGGTCCGAGTATTTCATCGATTTCAGCAGCAGACCAAGTATAAAATTTTCCTTCCACTCCTTCTGAATCTGCATCAAGCGCCGCATAAAATCCTCCATCAGGACTGCCCAATTCACGCTCCACAAATGCGAGTGTTTGATCAATGATGTCCCGATAAAATTTTTGCTGCGTTAACTGATACGCTTCACTGTATACTGAAACTAACAACGCATTATCATACGCCATTTTCTCAAAGTGTGGTGCTAACCATTCTGTATCGGTAGAGTAACGGGCAAATCCACCACCCAAATGATCGTTGATTCCGCCCTGTGCCATTTTATCCAAGGAGAGCAAAGCTTGATCAAGCGAAGGCTGATGCCGGGTAAAATGAAAATGACGTAGCAAGTAAGTAATAGTTGCAGTCTGTGGAAACTTAGGAGCTTTTCCAAATCCACCCCATTCCGTATCTGCATTTTTTAGCATGGACGCTGCCGTATCCGCGAGCGTTTGTTTGGTAAACAGTGTAGAGGCAAAATCGGTAGAGGCAGCGCTCCCACTTGAGCTGGCACCGTCTGCGCTAGTCATACTTCCAAATGCATTTGCCTTTTCCAGATGCGCAGTTAGATTTTCAGCTTGTGCATCGATCTCGTGTCGGCGCTGTGTCCAAGCCTCATGAACGCTTTGCAATACCTCGGTCCAGGAAGCACGATTGTGCGCACGAATGGGAGGGAAATAGGTTCCCCCGTAAAAAGGTTTTCCCTCAGGCGTTAAAAAAACATTCAGGGGCCAGCCACCACTGCCTGTCATCGCCTGCGCGGCATCCATGTAGATATGATACTAATCAGGTCTTTCCTCGCGATCAATTTTAATGTTTACAAAATGCGCATTCATTAGCGCGGCGGTCTCAGCGTTCTCAAAACTCTCCCGCTCCATCACGTGGCACCAATGACAGGCGGCGTACCCAATGCTTACCAAAATGGGTTTTTGTTCTGCTCGCGCTTTTGCTAAAGCGGCTTCAGTCCAAGGGAGCCATTGAACAGGATTGTAAGCGTGCTGCAATAGATAGGGACTTGTTTCCCCAATCAAAGCATTAGGTATTACATGAGGATTTGCTTCGTGCATAAACCTAAAACGAACAAATAAAAAATAAGTTGGGTGATATCTACTTTTTGCCGAGGGAAGTTGCTAAAAATTGATCCAGGGCTGCAACCATACTGGGAGCTTTTGGCGTGGGAGCTGAAATTTCTAGCTTTAAGCCTCGCTCTTCTATTGCACGGATTGTATTACTTCCAAAAGCACCCACGATCAATCCGTTTTGTTTAAACGAAGGGAAATTATCATACAAACTCTTGATACCACTGGGTGTAAAGAAACACACCACATCAAAAGCAGTTTTTTCAAACAGCGGCTTTACATCGCAACTGACACTGCGATACATGAAGGCCAGCACAAATTCGCATTGGTTATTCTTGAGCCAGTTTACGATTTCATTATCTTGCTGATTCTCGGAACATACATAGAGAAATTTTTCATTGGCCTTGTGCTTGTTAATTACATCAAACAAACTTTTATTTGAACCATCGGCTCCGTAAAAAACTTTACGCTTCCTATACAGAATAAATTTTTGCAAGTAAAGCGCCACTGCCTCCGTAATACAGAAATATTTTGTTTCCTGCGAAACAGCAATTTTCATTTCCTCGCAGAGACGGAAAAAATGATCGATAGCATTACGGCTGGTAAAAATGATGCCCGAGTAAAAAGCGATATCAATTTTTTGACGACGAAAATCTTTGGCAGGGATGCCATCTAATTTAATAAAGGGGCAGAACGCAAGTTGAACTTTGTACTTTCTCTCTAACTCGAAATAAGGCGATTTCTCGCTCTCGGGTCGAGGCTGTGTGATCAAAATATGTTTGACCGCACGGGCCACTTCCTGCTTTTTTCCGCCTTTACTACTCATGTATTCCCTTGCTAATTGGGTGCAAAAGTAATTTTTTTCAGCTAAAACTCAAGAGAAACAACTTGTAAAGCACCAACAATGGTGCTATTTCAAAACCGGCCACATATAGCAAAAAATGAAACCCACTTAAGCGAATTTGCTTGCGGACCACCCGATAGGTCAGCCCAATTCGATATAATAAGAGCCCAGCTAATAAAGCCCAGGATAAGGCAAGTGCCACCACAAACACTTGTTCGGTTGAAAAGGCCATTAATACCAATAAAGGCCACAAAAAAAGCCCAACCATTTTATTGATCGTAAAAACAGTAAAGGTGTAGGAGGCAGCAGCATCTCTAGCCTTAAATAGCCACCCTAAGAGCTGAAGTGAAATAAATTTAATCAGATAGGACACAATCAACACTATTACTGCATAGAGCAATAACCACCAGAAGGAGTCAAAGGGATTCAGCTGCACGCGCTCCAACCAAAAACTCAGGTATAGCCCTGCGGAAAAAAAGAAGAACAGATTGAGCAAAAAAGAAGGTAAGGGAGTTTGAGTCAGCTGCTCAGAGAGATGTCTTTGTTTGAGAGTGGTACGGAAAAACAATCGAAACAGGTCGTTGAAATACTTGGGGAATAACTGCCGGATGATGCCCAAAAAAAGAAGTAACCCGACAAATGCATAGAAAAGTATTTCCTTTCCTTGTGGCTGGTGTATCGATATTTGCAGGAGCTCCACGAACATAAACGCTAAATTAAATTTTTAATTCCCAAGTCTTGGCAGGAATTTATCTCCATATCCCCTTTTGCAAGCAGGCTTGCCACTACTGCAATTTTCATTTTGCTACTTCGCTGCGCCAAAAAGAGCAATTAGTACAGGCGCTGCAAAAAGAAATCAAATTACAAGCCGGGTATTTACAAAAAGAACCCATCGAAACTATTTACTTTGGAGGAGGAACACCCAGCCTCTTAACTATTGCAGAGCTTGAGAGGATTTTAAAAACAATCCGAGAAGCCAATTGGGTAGATACCTCCGCAGAGATTACCCTGGAAGTAAACCCCGATGATATTACCCTTGACCAGTTAAAAAGCTGGAAGGACGCTGGCGTGAACCGACTGAGTATCGGTATCCAAAGTTTTTATGACACCGATTTGCAATGGATGAACCGGGCGCATACTGCCAAGCAGGCACTTGATGCCTTAGAGAATTGTTTTAAATATTTTGAAAACTGTACCCTTGATCTGATCTATGGTCTTCCACATATGAGTGCAGATGACTGGAAGAACAATGTGACGCAAGCGTTGCAACTGGGTGTTCCCCACCTTTCCTGTTATGCACTTACGGTAGAACCTAAAACACCTTTGGAGAAACAAATCAAACTGGCGCAAAAGATCAATACTAATCCTGATAAACAGGCTGAACAATTTGTATTGTTGATGGAATGGATGGAGCAAGCCGGTTACCGGCACTATGAGATTTCCAATTTTGCAAAACCCGGATGGGAAAGCAGACATAATCAATCCTATTGGCAGGGCAAATCCTATATCGGCATAGGCCCTTCAGCCCATTCCTATGATGGCCAATCTCGCCAATGGAATATTGCCAACAATACA
>ENA-OUVC01000391-OUVC01000391.1-marine-metagenome-genome-assembly--contig:-NODE-391-length-29470-cov-4.188548_pt1 | contig 29470 bp, 29 predicted proteins | sample MGYA00248622_ERZ508571 | MGnify/ENA primary metagenome ERZ508571 (study PRJEB26236, sample SAMN06267175) | marine metagenome | isolation source: Columbia River Estuary | place: USA:Columbia River Estuary... | reverse complement strand
ATGAGGTCGATACCGGCGGTGATGTTGCCCCATTGGTCGCTTCCCCCCATTTGCAACTCCACATCGTGCGTGGCGCTGAGATGACGAAAATCGTTTGCTTGCAACAACATGTAACTGAATTCGGTGAACGACAGTCCGTTTTCCGAGGTGAGTCGTGACTTGACGGAGTCTTTGGCCAACATTTGGTTGATGGTGATGTGCTTGCCCACATCACGCAAAAAATCGAGTGCGGTGACCTGTGCGGTCCAATCGGCGTTGTTCACCAGGGTGGCTGCATATTTACCCGGTGAGAAATCGAGCAACCGGCTGAGCTGCTCTGAAATGCATGAAACGTTGTACGACAGCGTCTCGGCATCGAGCAAGTTGCGTTCTTCACTACGGCCCGATGGATCGCCCACCATTCCCGTGGCGCCTCCGGCCAAGGGGAAAGGACGATGACCAGCGAGTTGTAGCCGTCGTAACGATATTTGACCCAGCAAGTGCCCCACATGCAGTGAATTGGCCGTGGGGTCGAACCCGACGTAGACGCCAACAGAGTGGCTTGCAAGACGCTCTTCCAAGGCTGCAGCCGGGGTGGAGTCGTGGACGAGCCCGCGGGCCTGCAGTTCGGGAAAGATATTCACCTATTTATGTTGCCATGCGCCACCTGTGAATACGGTTTTATTTCTCAAAAACTTTGGAGACTAGGTTTGCCCTGTGGCCACTGCGGAATTGTCCTTTCACGATGCGCTTCTTCAACAAAGCGCCAGTTGCAGCCAATTGGGCTCCCCCATTTACGCAGAAATTTTTCGCGCGATGGCAAAAGACCTCACCGACAACGGCGTTACTGCTCGCATTTCAGAGAATCTCACCATTCGCCCCCAGCGTGATGCGGCACCACTGCGCATTGCGGGTGCAATTCATCGCTTGGCACTGACGGGCAAGGCACCGAACATTGCTCAACATTTTCCCTCCACAGGTGGAGCACCTGGGCCAACGCTGATTGCCGACTATTTAGAAGCTCTTGCCACTTTCACCAGTGCCGTTGAAGATGGTCTTGCGCGCACTGTTCAGACAAATGAAGTTGGACGCACCACGATGCTGGTAGCTGGCATGTCGTTCTTTGCGCGTGCAGTGGGAATTGATCAAACACATTTGCGCGAGATTGGTTCATCGTGTGGGTTGAACTTGCAGGTGGACAATTATTTTTTTGACACTGGTGACTGCGCATACGGAAAAACCAATGCTCGCGTGCGCTTTGAAGGCAACTCGTGGGGCTCACCTGTTCCCGACATTTCACAATGCCCATCACTTCTTTCTCGACGTGGCTGCGATGTAGCGCCATTGAATGCACACAACGAAAATGACCAACTCACTCTTTTATCTTTTGTGTGGCCAGATCAATTCGATCGATTCACACGACTACGTGATGCCATTGAAAATGCATGTACTTCACCGAGTTACGTAGCTCCCGATGAAAAAGATGCAGCCGTGTGGATCCATGAACAACTTGCCAACATTCCCAGCAACGAACCAGTTCTGATTTTTCATTCCATCGTGTGGCAGTACCTCAGCCGAGAAACTAAAGATCAATTTCGCGCAGAAGTAGAGGGGTTTTGTGCCCAACGGGAAGCACCAACGGGTTGGCTACGCATGGAGCCAGCCGGGCCAGTAGCCGATTTACGCATTGATATTTGGCAAGGCGCACGCAAAACACATAGCGACCAGGTGCTCGCCGACAGTTCGTATCACGGCATCGGCACTCGATTGCTTGCTGTCTAGATCGCGAGAAGGTCTTCCCACTCGCCGCGTGCAACCTCTATTGCCAGTTCCAATTGTTGACGCTGCATCTCGCCAGGCACCGGACCCGCACCACCAGGCGACGTACGCATAGATACACCAACACCAGGAGCAATGAGTTCTGCTGCGAATTTTCCGAAGAGATCGCTAGCTAAGGCAAGGTCGTGCAGAGATGTTCCACTCTGGATTGATTTCTGCACGAGCTCACCTACGTGTGCATGAGCCTGACGGAACGGAATTCCTTTACGCACCATCCATTCGGCCAAGTCGGTTGCCGCCATGAGTTGGTCGTCGGCGGCAAGTTGCATGCGTTCTTTATTGAACGTGGCAGTAGAGATCATTCCCGATAAAGCGCTCAGAGCCAGTTTCACTTGGTTGACAGAATCAAACAAGGGTTCTTTATCTTCTTGCAAATCGCGGTTGTACGCCAAAGGCAAGCCCTTCAATGTGGTGAGCAGACCTGTGAGGTTTCCAATGAAACGACCTGACTTACCGCGAGCAAGTTCTGCAATGTCGGCATTTTTCTTCTGTGGGAGCATTGAAGAACCCGTGGAATAGGTGTCGTCGAGTTTCGCAAAACCAAACTCTTCGGTGGTCCACAGCACCCACTCTTCTCCGAGGCGAGATAAGTGCACTCCCAGCAATGCAATGTTGAAGAGTGCTTCTGCCACGAAATCGCGATCGGAAACTGCATCGAGTGAATTCGCAAAGGCAGAGCGAAAGCCCATTTCTTTAGCCGTCAGTGACGGATCGATGGGCAGAGACGACCCTGCAAGAGCGCCTGCGCCGAGTGGCGAGATGTTTCCTCTATCGATGGCAGAAAAGATTCTGTCGGCGTCTCGCAGCAATGACCATGCATGAGCGGCTAGATGATGAGACAACTGCACAGGCTGTGCCCGCTGCAAATGCGTATAACCCGGCATGTACACACTGCCCTTGCCCCAGCCTGCGGCATCGGCAGATGCAACCAATACGTCGACGAGGTCGAGTACACGCCCAGCAACCAACGTGAGTTCGCGCCTGGTCCACAACCGTAAAGCAGTTGCCACCTGATCGTTTCGACTACGCGCGGTGTGCAACTTTGCCCCTGCGTTTCCCGCCAACTCTGTAACACGACGTTCAATTGCTGTGTGGATGTCTTCATCGCTTGGGGCAAAGCTAAATTGTCCTGACGAGAATTCATCGTGAACCTGTGACAGCGCTACTCGAACCGACTCTGCTTCTTCGCTGCTTAATAGTTTTGCCCGTTCAAGACCATTGACATGTGCACGCGAGCCGGTGATGTCGTCGTGCCAGAGCACCTTGTCGAAAGGCAAGCTGACAGTAAAAGCCATGAGCTCTTCTGCGGGTCCACTAGAGAAACGGCCATGCCATAGCTGGCCCCGTGATGATTCTTGCTCGGTCACGATGGACTTCCTTTCAACCCGGCTAACGCCCGTAATTCAACAGATAACTTCTTTCCACCCACTGCTTCAGTTGCCACACACATAATGGTGTCGTCTCCTGCCACCGTGCCAAGCAAACCTTTTGGTGCCGCACGATCGAGTGCCGATGCAACGACATGCGCGCAACCTGGTGGCGTACGAAGAATCACCATGTTGCCGCTATGTGACACTTCGGCCACCCATTCACTCATCACTCGACGTAGTTGGTCGTTAGTCGCCCGGCGAGCGGGTTCAAAACTTGCAATGGCATAAATGGTGTCGCCCTGCGATGAACGAACCTTTACTGCACCTACTTCTTCTAAGTCGCGTGAAATGGTGACCTGAGTTGCTGTAATTCCTTCTTTTGCAAGCATGGTGCGTAGTTCATTTTGACTTGACACTTCTTTGGTCTCGATGATGCGCACGAGTGCTTGTTGCCGTTGTGCTTTTGTACTCATGACTGTGAACTTTCTTTCACTACTGCACCTTGTTGTTGAAAAATCCAGGCCAAGAGACCGCGCGCACTATGTAGTCGGTTATGGGCCTGTTCAATGACCCGACTATTGGCTCCGTCGATGACGGCAGCTTCCACTTCGGAACCACGATGTGCCGGTAGGCAATGGTAGAAACAAGCACCTTGCTGTGCCTTAGTCATCAGATCCTGAGTCACCATGAACCCTGAAAACGCGGCGGCCTTTTCTGCTGCCACGGATTCTTCACCCATAGAGATCCATACATCGGTGTGTACGGCTATTGCCCCATTTACTGCTTCCGAGGGTGCTGCTACGTACTGCGCAATTCCCTTGCCTAAAGCATTAATGGTTGCAAGTTCACTTTCAGTGGGGCGATATTGAGGCGGTGTAGAGACAACAAACTCTGCGCCAAGCATGACGCACGCCTGAGCAAGTGAGTTAGCAACATTGTTGAAGTCACCGACCCATGCAATTTTCTTTCCCTGCAAATCGCCATGTTGCTGGTGCATTGTTAAGACGTCAGCAAGTGCTTGCAATGGATGTGCAACATCACTCAACATATTGACTACAGGAACCGACGAAACAGACGCCATTCTCTGCACCACATCGTGCTTGAATACCCGCGCACCCAAAAACGCGTGGTACCCCGCCATCACCTGGGCGATATCTTCTGCAGTTTCACGAACATCAATTCCGACTTCTTCGCCACGGGTATAAACAGGGTGACCACCGAGTTGGACCACAGCTACTTCCATTGAGTGCCGTGTTCTGTTGGACGGCTTTTCAAATATAAGTGCAGCGCAGTGACCAGTTAAAGGCTCGCCCAACTGCGCTACTGGCATCTGTGCGAGTGCAAGAACATCCTTCAGTTCTTCGACAGAAAGGTCTGACGTGTCGAGTATGTGACGAATGCTCATTGCGCAGCCTCTACTTCCTTCTTCATCTGAACCATCACCTTGGCGAATATGGCAACGGCCTCTTCAATGTGTTCAGCACTGACATTCAATGGAGGAGCCATACGAATTGTTGAAGCATTCACCGCATTCGTTACCAAACCCTGTGCCAGGCATGCTTGGTAGACCTTCGTCGCGTCGAGCCCTTGAGCCAACTCGATACCAAGCAATAATCCAGCACCACGAACGCCAACGACACCAGGAACGCCGCGAAGCTTCTCAGTGAGTTGTGCACCAACGGAGGTTGCGAGTTGAGGAGCATTAATGCGCTTCATTTCAGCAATGACGGCACGCACCACAGAAGTGACAAGAGCAGTTCCGCTATAGGTGCTTCCGTGATCTCCGGGCTGAAGGACTTTGGCAACATCTTCTTTCACCCAGATGGCACCCACAGGAACACCGTTGCCGAGCGCTTTAGCCATGAGCACCGCGTCGGGCGAGATACCAGAATGTTCAAAGCCAAACCATTTTCCGGTACGACCCATACCTGTTTGCACTTCATCGATGATGAGCAGCACACCGCGTTCTTTGCACAGCGACTCCACAGCTTTTAAATAACCAGCAGGTGCCGGAATGACTCCACCTTCACCCTGAATTGGCTCCAGCAATACAGCCGCCACCGATGAATCGACAGCTAGTGACATCGCCTCGATGTCGCCAAAGGCAACGTGCTTGAAGCCTTCGGGCATGGGTTGGAATGGTTCATGCTTTGCGGGTTGCCCAGTGGCAGCTAAGGCACCAAGAGTACGGCCGTGAAAACTACCGAGGGCCGACACCATTGTGTGGCGACCACGTCCGCCGTGTTTACGAGCGAGCTTGATTGCTGCTTCATTAGCTTCTGCACCTGAGTTGCAGAAAAATACTTGACCACTGCTGCCTGTTGCACTTTCGAGGAGATCATTGATGTCTATTGCCGCTGCAGTGGCCACTGGGTTAGCAAAAAAGTTACTCACGTGAATGAGTTCAGCTGATTGCTGAGTTAACGCATCGGTGACACATGAATGAGAGTGACCCAATGAGGTCACCGCAAGACCACAGAGGAAATCGAGATAACGCTTACCTTGCGAGTCCCAAAGTTCGGTTCCTTGTCCGCGAACAAACATCACCGAGGGAGGCCCAAAGACAGGGAGAAATGGACAATGATCCATCCCTGCAGCCTGCGGTACTGGTTGAGCGTTGTTTTCGAGAAATGCGTGCTTCGTCATTACTTTGCCACCTTTGTTGAATCACTTTTTGTCACCATTGTTCCAATACCTGCATCTGTAAAAAGTTCGATGATGCTCACGTGAGCAATACGCCCATCGAGAATATGCACTGCAGGAACACCTAGCCCGACAGCCTCCATACAGCTCTCTGCTTTAGGAATCATTCCGCCTGCAATTGTTCCATCATTCAGTAGATCATTGAGTTCTGTATCGGTGAGCGAACTAATGAGTGAATCGGCGCGCGAAACATCACGACGCAAACCTTCAATGTCGGTGAGATAGAGAAGCTTCTCGGCCTTCATTTCGCCCGCCACAAAAGCGGCTACTGAATCGGCATTGATATTGAAGGTCTGACCGCTGGTGTCGACACCCACCGTTGCAATGACCGGAATTTCACCTGCACTAAGAACAGCGCCCAACACTTGGGAGCCAATGCCAACAACATCACCAACAAACCCGAGTTCAACATTGCGTTGGACAACGGAAATGAGTCCATCTTTAGCCCCCGACATGCCGCGTGCTTTGCCGCCACAACTTGCAATTGCATCAACGATGCTCGGATTCACTTGGTTCGCCAGAACCTCTTCAACAACCTTCATAGTTGGTGCATCAGTAACACGACGGCCATCGACAAACTTGCTTTCAATTCCTTGACGTTCAAGTTCTGCGTTGATTTGTGGCCCACCACCATGCACAACGATGGGGCGAATGCCGACTGAAGCAAGAAAAACCATATCTTCGGCAAAAACTTTGAGTGGGTCTGTGTGAGTGGTTCCCGATAGAGCGTTGCCACCGTATTTCACCACCACTGTCGACCCTGCGAAACGTTGAATGTAGGGCAACGCTTCAATGAGCACCGCTGCGGTTTCATTTGCAGTCATCATGGCCACACTCCAACGGAGCTGAGGCCAAGCGACTCTTCGAGCCCAAGGGCCACGTTGGCCGACTGCACGGCTCCTCCTGAAGCTCCCTTGGTGAGGTTGTCGAGTGCGGCAATAACAATTGCATAGCCCGTACGCGCGTCGTAACGAGCAGTGATGTGCACAGCATTTGTTCCTTGTGTTGATTTCGTTGACGGAATTTCTTCGCCTACCACAATGAACTTTTCATTTTTGTATGTCTCTGCAAGCACTTGCAAGAGACTTTCGGTTGTTGTGTTTGCCGATATGGGTCGCGCATAACACGTTGCCAAAATTCCTCTGCTCATTGGGGCAAGGTGCGGGGTGAATAGCACTTGCCCACCAATTTCTTGCTCCATCTCTGGAGTATGACGATGAGAGACAAGACCATAAGCCGAGAAATCTTCATCGACGCTCGCAAACATGCTTGATGATTTCAGCGCCTTACCCGCACCCGACACACCAGAAGCAGCGTCGACAATGAGACCTTCAGGATGAAAGATTCCGCCACGCACAAAAGGCCTCAATGCCAGAGTTGCTGCCGTGACATAACAACCCGGCGTTGCTATGAGTTGCGCACCTGCAAGTTCTTTTCTGTAGATCTCGGGCAAACCATAAACAGCTTGCGCTACGTATTCAGGATGTTCATGCGTGAAGCCATACCACTGTGGATACTGCGCAGTATCGCGCAAACGAAATGCAGCGGAAAGGTCAACGACGCAACCAACATCACCCAGCAGTTGCGGAACGATTTCGACCGATGATTCATGTGGGAGCCCGAGGAATACAACATCAACACCAGACACGGCCTTTTGCGAGAACTCTTGGGCCACCATGCTTGGATACGCAGCGCGCAAACTGGGATACAAATTGGAGAGCTTCTCCCCTGCCTGAGAGTCTCCACTTGCGTACACCACGTCCATTTCAGGGTGCTGAGCGATGAGACGCAAAAGCTCAACCCCTGTGAACCCCGTTGCCCCAAGTATTGCTGCTGTTTTCTTAGCCATATGTATTACTATACATTATGATGTATAGTAATACAAGCATTGTGGCGAGTTAGGCCCGCAGTTGCGCCCCTAGCTTGGCAACAGCGTCGATGCTCTTTTGGCGAGCAGCTGCTACTTCTTCATCGGTGAGTGTCCGATCGGGAGCCTGGAGCCGAATACGAAAGGCCAAGCTGCGGGAGTCGTCGTTAACACCCTTGCCACGGTAAATATCGAAGAGGTCGACAGACACGGCGAGTGCGCCTGCGCCTTGCCGTACTGCGCGATGCACATCGAAGGCAGACACTGTATTGGGAACCACGAAAGCGAGATCGACATCGCTCGATGGATACCGACTCACTGTTTTCGCTGCTACTGCTTTTGGCTCTTCTCGCAACACAGTAGAGAGCGACAGCTCCATGCAACTCACACGCCCGGTAATGCCGTGTTGTTTCAAGACAACAGGAGAGATTTCACCGATTGCTCCAATAACAGTCTTGCCGCGACGCAGGGTTGCACTACGCCCAGGGTGAAAGCCAGCAGGAGGACTCTTCTGGTCGATCTGAGCACCGATGCCTAACGCATCGACCAATAAGTTCCACGTGGAAAGTGCAGAAAGCTCTTTACCGTCAGAATCGACCGACATCACACACAACATTTCTTCTTCATCGGGCAACGCACCGCCACTTCCCCGCGGATACACGTGCCCAACCTCGTAGAGATGAATGTTGTCGACACGATGCGACTGGTTATACGCAATTGCCCGTAACAAACCTGGCCGCAATGAAACGCGCAGTACCGACTCTTCAGCCACAAGCGGGTTCACCAATGCAAGTTGTGCGCTGTCGTCGATGCCGGCGAGTCGTGTAGATGAAGGGTCGAGAAACGGGTTAGGCATTGCTTCGCACCAACCGGCTTCCACCATTACTTCATGCACCAAACGCCGACGCTGCTGCACAGAAGACAACCGCCCGTGCACTGGCGAATGCGGAACCGACTTACCTAAAGCGTCATAACCGTAGTGTCGAGCAATTTCTTCAATGATGTCGACTTCAGAGGTGCAGTCGGGTCGCCAAGAAGGAATACCCACCAAGGCGTTGCCATCTTTTTGGTCGGCAACAACGAATCCGATTGGTCCAATGAGTTCATGCACTTCAGTGGCACTGAGTGACACTCCGAGAACACGCAACACTTGCGATAACCGCAAGGTGACTTGCGTGAGTTGCTGCGGGCAGGTGTTGTTGGCAACAACCTGAGATGAGCCACACACCACAAGATCTGGGCACGTGATTTGCAAGATTTCGATGAATCGCAAAGCTGCATATTCCGCACCAAATGGGTCGACTCCTCTTTCGAATCGCGCAGATGCTTCTGAACGCAATCCGTGCCGAGCAGCAGACTCTAAAACAGTGTCGGCTGGGAACCATGCAGCTTCAAGCACAATTTCCGTGGTTGTAGGGGTGACTTCAGAATGCAAGCCGCCCATAACTCCACCAAGACCAATAGCGGTGTTTTCACCATTTGCAATAACGATGTCGGTTGGGTCTAACTCACGTGTTGCCCCATCGAGGGTGACAAGGGTTTCTTGCGGCAGTGCGAAACGTACACAAAAACCACTATTCACGGCATTGAGATCGTAAGCGTGTGTTGGCTGATTGAGCTCGAGCATCACGAAGTTTGAAGCATCAACAACGTTATTAATAGAGCGCATACCACTGCGAGACAACCGGTCTTGTAGCCACTGCGGCGATGGGCGCACTGCAATGTTTTTTACCACTGTTGCTGTGAAGCGGCCGCAGGCATCTTGACTTGCAATATTGATGTCAACTTTGTGCACTGGCGCAGCTTGAACGTCGATCTTCTTCGCTTGGAATGGAATAGCTAAGTGCGCAGCAAGATCGCGAGCAACACCTAAATGCCCCCAACATTCGGGACGATTACGGGTGAGATCGATATCGAAGATGGTGTCGGTGGTAGCACCAAGCGCATCGAAGAGTTCAACGCCAAGTGGCAAATGTGATGGCAAGATGAAAATTCCACCGTGATCTTCGTTGAGTTCCAACTCTTTAGCGCTGCACAACATGCCTTCGCTATCGATGCCAAGAATTCCACGCTTCAGTATTTGGCGACCATCGGGCATTGTTGTGCCGAGAGTTGCTAACGGGATCTTGTCGCCCGCTGACATATTGAATGCTCCACACCATACGTGCAACTCATTGACACCATCGGTGGTGACATACACGCGGTGAACTTTTTCAGCATCGGGATGTCGCTCTGTACGCAGCACCTGTGCAACAACTACACCCTGCAAGCGCGAACCCGACTCGATGACTTCTTCAACAGGCATGCCCAAAGAGGTCAATGCATCACTCAGGCTCTCGGTATCGGTGCCGAAATCGGCGAATTCGTTGAGCCAAGACAAGAGAATTTTCATGACGAGAACTGCCTTAAGAAACGAAGATCGTTGGTGTACATCTCGCGAATATCTTCCACATTGTGGCGTTCCTTCGCCATGCGGTCGATACCGAACCCGAAAGCAAACCCCGACCACTCTTCTGGGTCGAGTCCACCTGCGCGCAAGACATCGGGGTGCACCATGCCGCAACCGCCCAGCTCAATCCACGAGCCATTTGCACGACGAATATCGAATTCGGCACTTGGTTCGGTGAAAGGAAAATACGACGGGCGAAGTCGACTTGTGAAGTCATCGCCAAAGAATGCTTTGGTGAACGCCTCGATCGTGCCGGCAAGATCTTTAAAGGTGATGTTTCGATCGATGACAAGGCCTTCAATTTGATGAAACACCGGCATATGGGTTGCATCGGGAGTATCTCGACGAAATACACGACCCGGCATGATTGCATAAATGGGCGGTGGCCAATTTTGCATGACACGAATTTGAACGGGAGACGTATGCGTACGCAACACAACACTGCCGGGCTCTTCGCTTTCAACGAACAAGGTGTCCCACATGCTGCGTGCTGGGTGCGACTTCGGCATATTTAAAGCCTCGAAGTTATAGAAATCACTTTCTACCTCTGGGCCTTCAGCTACTTGGAACCCCAACCCAATAAAAACATCTTCGAGCCGTTGAGTTGCTTGGGTAACAAGATGCAATCGCCCACGGGTGGTTCCCGCAACGAGGTGCTCGGTGATGTCGATCTGCTCACGCAACAATTGTGCGGCCATCTCTGTTGCTTCACATTCTGATTTCTTTGCAGCGAGCGCTGCGTCGACACTTGTTTGAGCAGCATGTAACGCTTGGCCGGCAGATTTACGCTCTTCGCTATCGGCAATGCTCCCCATTGACGACTTCAACTGGCTGAGAGCTGATTTCTTACCCACCAAACCGGGAGTCGCCTGAGCAACTTCTTCCGACGAAGTGAGAGCAGCAATGGTTTTCAGCGAAGCGTCGACAACCGCGGCAATTTGCTCAACAAAGGGCACAGGAGAAGTCATAGACAACGACGTTAGTGGTCTCAGACACCAGAAGCGTGGTGTTTTCGCTGCCGTGCGACTTCAAAACATAAAACGGTCGTGGCCATCGCCACATTGAGACTCTCGACTGGGCCGTGATGAGGAATAGTGATCCACTGCGAGATGGGTTGGTCGAGTGCAATTCCTGCAGCTTCATTACCCATGACCAGTGCGATACCCGAGCTCAACACCACTTCGTCGTATGCGAGCGGACTGAGTTTCTCATGGGAGGTTGTGCCCAAGAGTGGCCACTTCATTTCCGCCAATTGAGACAAAGAAACCGATGAAAAGACCACGCTCGAGAAGATTGCTCCGGCAGCGGCCCGCACTACTTTTGGTGAATACGGGTCGACGGTGCCAGGGGTAAGAACGACGGCACTTGCACCTGCAGCAACTGCGCTGCGGATCATGGTGCCAAGGTTTCCGGGGTCGGCTACTCGATCGGCAACAAGGATCCACTGCGCTTGGGAAGAATGCATTGGCGACATTGCCACCAAGGCGGAAAGGTCTGGTGTCTGCATCGCAAATACCCCAAGCACCTTTTGCGGAGTCACGGTTGTAGAAACTCGCTCCAGCGTGTTTTGGCTCATGAAATGCACTTCACCGGGAGCCACACAAGGAGACGCTCCTTCGCAGACGAACTGCTCAATGAGTTCGAGTCCAGCGTCGAGAGCGGCCTGCACCAAAGTGGGCCCTTCAACAACGAAGCACCCCGATTCGTAGCGTTCCTTTCGCTCAGAGAGCAATTGGCGCAGCCGACGAACTGGGGTGCTCGTAAAACTTACAAGGGGCTGATTCAGCCGAGTGCTGCCTTTGCGGCTTGCACCAAACGGCCAAAGGAGTCGATGTCGTGAACAGCCATGTCGGCCAAGATCTTGCGATCGACTTCGATGTTTGCAGCATTGAGACCAGCGATGAACTGGCTGTAGCTCATGTCGTAGATACGGCAGCCAGCATTGATGCGCTGGATCCAGAGGCGACGAAATTCGCCTTTCTTTGCACGGCGGTCACGAAAGGCGTACTGCCCAGACTTCATTACCTGCTCATTGGCAGCACGAGCTGAACGGCTCTTGTTACCGTAATAACCTTTTGCACGCTCGAGAGTCTGCTTGCGACTCTTACGAGCATTAACGGCGCGTTTTACGCGGGCCATAGTGGTTCTCCTTTAACTTTCTTTAAACAACTTGTTGACAACGGTGGATGATTATCTTTCGGCGAGGAGGCGCTTAATGCGCTTCACATCACCTGAGTGCACATCGACTGTTCCGGCTAATGAGCGTGTGCGCTTGGATGACTTTTTCTCAAACAAGTGCTGACGCATGGCTTGCTGACGACGCAACTTGCCTGTACCTGTTTTACGAAAGCGCTTTGACGCTGTCTTGCTAGTTTTCATTTTCGGCATGTACTTCTCCTGACTCGGTAACACTTACTTCAACTTCTGGTGTCGTAGCCGCTGGTACTGGGACCGCTTCGGCAACTACTTTTGGCTTCTCTGAGGGTTTGACAGCGGGTTTCTCATCTGCCTTTTTCACTACTTTTTTTTCTGAAGACAACACCATGGTCATATTTCGTCCTTCGAGTCGGGCTTGGGTCTCTACGCGGACTCCCTCGCCTAACTGTTCAATGACATTGTCGAGCAATCGGGACCCCAACTCAGGGTGAGCCATTTCGCGACCCCTGAATTGCAAAGTGACTTTTACCTTGTGTCCGTCTTCCAAAAAGTCATGCATGTGACGCACCTTGGTGTCGAAGTCGCCCTTACCAATTTTCGGGCGAAGCTTCACTTCCTTGATGGTGACCTGCGTGGTCTTTTTTCTCGACTCTTTTGCCTTTTGTGCTTCTTCGTAGCGGAACTTTCCGTAGTCCATAATGCGACATACGGGCGGTGTTGCAAGCGGCGCAACCTCAACTAAGTCGAGGTCGGACTGCTTGGCAAGTTCGAGAGCTTCTGGAAGGGTTTTGATACCCAACTGGCTGCCTTGTGCGTCGATGAGACGTACTTCTCGTGCCCGAATGCGATCGTTGTACCGTGGTTCGTTCGTCGCCGTAGCTATGGCCGTTCACTCCTGTGCAAGTGGCTCTCCCTTTCGATTGCCCAATAAACCTGGATAACCGTTAAAAGGGGCACGCGAGGTCGCGCAGCACGCAGCACGTGCAACGGGACCCAGACGCACTCCCGCTAACGGGGTGGCTGGGTGGGGCGAGCCCACTTTTGCCGATGTATTGCTGGAAAGACTACCGCCAAAATGCTGCCTTCAACCGCTTTTGCCATGTACCGTCACCACCGTGAATATGCCCAATAACAGCACCACCCCCCAAGAATCAGAGATCGACATCTCAGAAGCAGCCGAAGCCTTAGCCGAAACACGCCAGCGCTTAGCTGAGATACCTGCCGAGGTCGTTGTGGTGAACCATGTGATGGGCCTGTATGAACTAGCCGCCATTCACCTCTCTGCTCAGCCGCCCCGCCTTTTTGAGGCCGCCCTCGCAATTGACGCCGTGGCGTGTTTAGTAGAGGGTCTTGAAGGTCGCCTCGGTGACGAGGAAGCAACTTTGAAGTTGGCGCTTGACAATATTCGTATTGCCTTTGTGCAAATTAAAGACGCAATGTTGAAAGAAGAAGAGGAAACGGCCTAGTCGTTTTTCTGAATATTCCATGCTTCTGATTTTGCAAAGCGCATCACGATTTCGAAAAGCACCTTTTGGCCCACTGCGATCTCGCGTGATCCATCGGCAATAGCGATGCAGTGAAAGAGATAGCGATCGCCGCTGACAGAGTCGATATACCCAAGACCCGCCGGCGAATCGAACTCGACAACGATGCCAGAGAGCACGCCCTCAACAAAAGGGGCATCGGTTGCGGCAAATGTTCCCATTGATTAATGAATGATTTTAGAAATGGGAATTTCAAGAATGTCGCTGGCACCTGCATCTTTGAGAGCAGGAATAACTGTGTTGATAGTGCGCTTTTGCACTACAGACTCAATGGCGTAATCGCCCGAAGCCAAACGGCTCACCGTTGGCGACTTGGCTGATGGCAACACCTTCAACACTTTTTCAAAATTTGCTTCGCTGACGTTGAGTTTCACAAGCACTTGCCCACGAGCTTCTAATGTTCCGATGAGCAAAGTGTGGAGTTGTTCCATTGCATGACGCTTTTCTGGATTTGCCCACGAAGCCGGGTGAGCAATGAGCTCGGTATAACTGGTGAGAATGGTGTCGATAATGCGCAGTCCGGCCGCACGTAGCGCCCTGCCTGTTTCGGTAATGTCGACAACGCAATCGGCAATGTCGGGAATTTTTGCTTCACTTGCTCCATACGACAACCGAACATCAGCTTTTATGCCTTTGGCAGCAAAGTAACGCTTGGTCATTTCGGGATATTCACTAGCAACGCGCACACCTGCTGGCAAATCTTCCGTACGTTGCACTGCAGAGTTTCCGTCGACGGCAACAACAACACGCACGGGGTTGCTAGTTGCTTTTGAATACTGCAGTTCTCCCAAACTGTGCACGGTGCTACTTGTTTCTTCTACCCAGTCGCGACCTGTAATACCCAGGTCGAAAAGTCCTTCAGCGACATACACCGGAATTTCTTGAGGACGCAAGATGCGCACCTCAACAACACGTGGGTCATCGATAGACGCGCGATAGTCGACCGAAGACGAACGGATGACGGTGAGATCAGCAGCCTCGAAGAGTTCGAGAGTTGCTTTTTCTAATGAACCTTTAGGCAAGACGAGGCGAAGCACCCCTGCATCTTACGAGAACACGTAATGGATGCCTCGGGATTATTGCTCTCAGTGCTGCGTTGGGGTTTCACACAGCAAAGCAAGTGCATGCGGGAGCACGTCGATAATGGCGCCGAGCTGTTCAACGCACCCTTTGGGGCTACCTGGCGTGGTGACCACAATGCATTGCCCAACGATTCCGGCAACACCTCGCGACAGGCGACCCAATGGGTTCACCGCCCGCATAGCTTCTGACAAGCCAGGAGCCACCCGTTGAATGACACGAAGCGCACCCTCTGGAGTTTCGTCTCGAGGCGAGAACCCTGTTCCGCCAGTGGAAACAACGAGACCGGAGAAAGCATTGGTCATCACCGAGAGTTGAGCAAAGACGGTGTCTTCCCCATCGGCGCACAAAGCATGTTCTACGACCGTAAACCCATGCTCTTCAAGGAAGGCAACGAGTGCACGCCCAGAGAGGTCTTCGCGATGACCACTAGACACGCCATCGCTGACGGTGAGAACTTTTGCCTGCCACTGGGTTGTCATGAAACATCCTTGTTTGGAGTAGAAGTAACGAACTCAAAAAGATCGCCGATAGCAACCCGTAGCCCATTTGCCCAGTCTCTGGCCAGCATAGGTTTTTTGCTTTCTGCTTGCACTTGCGAGACGAGGAGTTGACCATTGGCCGTTTGCACCACAACCCCCTCTTTACGCAGTTGCACTATTGCCCCAGTAGCAAAACTGGTGCCGCCAGTATTCTCGGCATCATTGTTGTGCACCCGTGCATCGAGAACCTTTACACGCGAATTGTGAAAGTAAGTAAAAGCCCCACCCACACGCACTTGTCGCTGTGCATTGATTGCGGGCTGGCTCCAATGTATTTGCAGCTCAGCTGGAGAGATCTTCTCGGCATGTACTGGCTCACCCTTTTGCGGTGCAGGCTGAGGAAACCCATTGCGCAACAGTTGCACCAGCTGACGTGTTCCCACCACTCCGAGTCGTGATCGCAACTCATCTGCGCTCTCATGAGAGAGAATGTCCACTTCCTCTACTGCGTACACGCCGCCAGTATCGAGCCCCTCTTCTATTTGCATGATGCTGGATCCAGTTGTTGCATCACCACACAAAATGGCACGTTCTACTGGCGCAGCACCACGCCAACGTGGCAACAGCGAGAAATGGAGATTGACGAGTGGAATGAGTGAGATGAGCGGCTCTTTCAAAATGCGCCCGTAGGCAACCACTACTCCAGTGACGCCAACTAAGGATTCTTGGTGGTGGAGATGAGCTAGCACCGCGTCGATGGAGTCGAAACATGGGATGTTGAAACGGACTGCTGTTGCCTTCACAGGCGATGGCGAAGTTTCAGAACCACGTCCGCGCCGCTTGTCGGGTCGGGTAACAACAGCTTCTACACGTATGCCATTCTCAATGAGCAACACAAGAACTTCGCTCGAGATTTCTGGAGTACCAAAAAAGATGACACGTTCAGTAGGCCCAGAAGGCGCGGGTACTAGTTGTGCTGCGATGATTCCTACTTCAGTTTGATGACCTTGGGCTCTTGGCCTTTAGATTTCTCTCGCACTCCAGAAGCACTCTCGAGAGATTCTGTTAAACGTCGATACTCAGCCAACGCTTCTGTTCGCTGATCTGGGGTCATGCGCTCAAACATCAAAACACCGTTGAGGTGATCGAGTTCGTGCTGAAAAAGCCGCGACAAGAGTTCATCGGCTTCGACTGATACTTCTTCGCCGTCGATATTGATGCCTTTGAGCAGAATCTCTTTTGGTCGAACCATCTCGACGTACAGACCAGGAATAGACAGACAACCTTCTTCGTAAACCCATTCCCCGCTTGATTCGACCACAACAGGGTTGATGAGCACATCTGCCCCATCGCCAATGTCATAGACGAAGAGTTGTTTTTGAACACCAATTTGAGGCGCGGCCAAGCCAATACCCGGCGCTTCGTACATGATGTCGAACATTGCGTCGGTTAAACGCACCAGCTTGTCGTCGATATTTTCAATTGCAAGCGATTGCGACTTCAATACCGGATCGCCGTATGTCCTGATTTCGTATCCCACACCTGCAAGGCTATCTACGATGAACTCCGGAGCGCAGCAACATTACTTTTCCTCTGAAGAAGGTGACCTTGCCAACATTGGCTCTGCGGTGCGAGACGTCAATTGGAATGCTTTTGGTCTCGATTTCCTAGCCAAAAGTGACAGGGGTGTCTTTAGCTACGACCACCTCGACCGGGGAACTGCAGTCTTTTTCTCGCTTGTTCCCCCGCCACCTGCGCAAGGGAACTTTCTCGACCTCGGATGTGGCTGGGGGCCAATGTCTTTGTGCATGGCAAAACTTGCCCCTGCGAGCAAGGTGTGGGCTATTGATGTGAACCCGCGCGCTCGTGACCTCGTACTGCGCAACATCAATATTGCACAACTCAAAAACATCCATGTGGAAACTCCCGACAATGTTCCGAGCGACATTCAATTCGATCTCATCTGGAGTAATCCACCCATTCGCATTGGGAAAGATGCTTTGCACGAGTTGCTACTGAGGTGGCTGCCCCGATTGTCACCAACAGGCGAAGCATGGCTTGTTGTGCAAAAAAATCTTGGATCCGATTCTCTTGCCCAGTGGATTCAGGAAAATGGTTACGACGTCAAACGCCTCGGAAGCAAAAAGGGTTTTCGCGTCTTATGCGTAACGCATCGGGTCGACATAACAACGGAAGCGACTCGGTAATTCTGCGCGCAATTGGCTCACTCCTTGCGACAACACAGTGTCATTTTCGGCACGAACCAGAAATTCTCCGGGCTGAGTACTTGATGAAAACGACAACTTGCAATGAGCCCAGTCGGCAGGATTGAACGATGAGTCGGCAAAAACCATTCGCGCCATCGCCGTATAAGGAGGCAATTGCATCGCCTTGCGTTTCAATTGTTCACGCTCAATGAGTTGTTGAGGCACTGGAACTACAAAGTCGTTGTACTGCGGATTCGACGCATCTTGTGACTGCAAAACAATCAGCGCCTTGCTCGACCCCTTCAAGAGTCGTATTGCATGTATCAACAATGTCCATGCCTGTTCACCTGCGCGGTAAGTAGGTGCAAACAACTCATTGTCGAAATCTAAAAAAACCACTACATCAGCCGACGACACACGGTGCAAGGCGGCTTCTGTGCCGATGTATACCTGCGATGCTGCATTGGCGGCAATCGCGGTATCTGCAGAAAGTTCAACAACTTGCCGCAAGGCAGCCTTTTCTATTTCGTCTCGCATTTTCGCCACACCTTTGCGCAGCAAAGCCAGTGCATTGCTAGAACATGACTGACATGTGGAGGGGCGATGCGCTCCACAACGATTACATTCCAGGAGTCCTTCTTCATTTTGAATCACTGCGGCATCGCAGTCTTCGCAACGAATAATGGCTTTGCAGGCCTTGCACGACAACAACCGCGAACGGCCCTTGGTATTCAAAATACATACCACTGTTTGCGACTTGTCGCGCAACACTTCAATGAGCCGTGACGAGAGCAGGCCAAATTGTGGTTTTTCCTCATCGCCTAAATCGCTGTAGGGGTCAACCACTTCAATAGATGGCCAATCGCCTGCAACTTGCTCAACGAAGCTCACCGCTTCAGCGCCAGCCCAATGGGTAGCTGAAACTGTGGGAAGCGGGGAGACCAACACACAAGGGACACCCAATGCTCGCGCTCTTTCAATAGCAACATCGCGAGCATGCCACGTGGGGCTGCGCTCATCTTGCAAGCGTTCATCATGTTCGTCGAGCACAATGATGCTCTTGAGTTCCGGGATCGATGCCCATACGGCGCTACGTGCACCCACCACAACATCGACACCTTCAGCAGCGCGCTGCCAGTCGTCGGGCATTAACGCAACCGATAAACCCTCGCGTCGCAGTGCTTGAGCAATGGTGCGGGCAAAACCAACGGAAGGAGTGACAACAAGAGTTCGGCCGCGCGAAATACCCGATTCAAGTACGGGGCGAAGCGGGCGCGGTGCTGGCCACACAAGCACGCCACCACGCCCATTTCCACAAAGTTCCTCGGCTTGTGCAACAACGCTACGTTGACCTGATTTGCGTGATGCTCCACCGTGTCGCGTACCCAATTTCTTAATGCGCAGCGCAGGACTCGCAGACGACAACACGGCTCGCACCGGACCACAAAAACGATCGGCTGCCCATTGCGAGAGTTGCACTACTTCCTCAGAAGGACCTTCCGAGAGACAACTGATGACCTCTTTGAAATTGATGTCACTTGACGGATATTCAACTTCAGAGACAACCCATGCATCGACACGACGACCATGGAGCTCAACACGAACAATGCTTCCGACCTTGACATTTTTCAATGACTCGGGAACGAGATAATCAAAGGCTTTATTGACTCCGCTCACATCGGGTACCACGCGCACTATGCGCCTGCCCAATGAGGGAGAGGAGATCAACTCATGCTGGTTCAGAGTTTGACAGCCGCCTTGAAATCGGCGAGACGCGACGTGTGCTCCCACGAGAACTGTGGCAACGCACGACCAAAGTGACCATATGCAGCAGTCTTGCGATAGATCGGACGCTTGAGGTCGAGATCGCGCACAATTGCAGCAGGGCGAAGGTCGAAAACGTTGCGCACTGCTTCTTCAATGACTGCATTTGGCACTACTTCGGTTCCGAATGTTTCGACCAAGATGCTGACGGGATGCGCAACGCCAATTGCATAGGCCACTTGAACTTCACAGCGAGTTGCAGCACCCGAGGCAACAACGTGCTTGGCTACCCAACGTGCTGCATAGGCACCTGAACGGTCGACCTTTGAAGGGTCTTTACCCGAGAAGGCTCCACCGCCGTGACGACCCATACCACCGTATGTATCGACAATGATTTTGCGACCGGTGAGCCCGGTATCGGCATGTGGCCCACCCAAAACAAACTTGCCTGTTGGGTTGACGAAGATGTCGTAGTTGTCGTCGAGGAATTGTGCAGGAATGACTGGGCGAATCACTTGCTCGATGAGGTCGGGACGAATGACGGTGTCGCGATCGGCTTCTGCAGCGTGTTGTGTAGAAATGAGAACGGTCTTCAAGCGAACTGGCTTGCCGTCTTCGTAGTCGAACGTCACTTGGGTCTTGCCATCTGGGCGCAAGTATGGAATAGCACCCGACTTACGCACTTCGGTGAGGCGTTCTGCCATGCGATGCGCGAGCCAAATAGGAAGCGGCATGAGGTCGTCGGTCTCGTTGCATGCGTAACCAAACATCATTCCTTGGTCGCCAGCACCTTGGCTGTTCAAAATATCTTCGCCGCTTTTCCCCTTACGAACTTCTTCACTGGAGTCGACACCTTGAGCAATGTCGGGGCTTTGTGCGTCGAGGGTAACCATGACTCCGCATGTATTGCCATCGAAACCATAGAGAGCATTGTCGTAGCCAATTTCATTGATGACTGCACGAGCAATGTCGGGAATGGGTACGTATGCATTTGTTGAAATTTCACCAGCAACGATGCACAAGCCCGTGGTGAGCAATGTTTCACAGGCAACACGAGCATGCGGGTCTTCGGTCAAGATGGCATCGAGCACGGCATCGGACACCTGGTCTGCCATTTTGTCGGGGTGACCCTCGGTCACGCTCTCTGATGTAAATGTGTACTTGCTCACGTGTGCTCCTGTATGCGATGAAGTGACTTCTCTACGCTATCTAATACGCGTTGTGCGATGGTGGTTTTACTTGCCAGATCGACCGTCACGGGCTCGTCATATGCGCTGACAATGGTCACAGCATTGGTTTCATGCCCAAAACCCACCTCGGGCAAAGAGACATCATTTGCCACAATGAGATCGAGGTTTTTACGTTCTAACTTGCCCTGAGCATTAGCCACAAGATTGCTGGTTTCTGCAGCAAAACCCACCAAGACCTGACCTGGGCGTTTCATTTTCCCCAAGCCGGCCAAAATGTCGGGCGTTGCCTCAAGCACTATGGGCGGAACGCCGTCTTCCTTTTTCCACTTACCATCGGCAATGGGAACAGGCCGAAAATCGGCAACCGCAGCTGCCATCACAATGACATCGGCACTTGGCGCAATTTTTTCAATAGCTTCTTGCATTTGCTGCGCAGTTTCTACCTGCACTTGGGTGATGCCTAATGCTGGCGACATTTCGACAGTGGTAATGAGCGTGACAAGCGCACCGCGCGATGCTGCTGCGCGTGCGACGGCATGACCTTGTTTTCCACTTGAACGATTGGCAAGAACGCGCACCGCATCGATGGGTTCACGTGTTCCCCCTGCAGTAACCACCACGTGCTTTCCTGACAGTGAACCATTGCCCATCTGAGGCTGTAGCGCTTGCGTCATCACTTCAACAATGCTGTGCGTTGCGGCAAGTCGACCCTTGCCTACATCGCCGCCAGCAAGACGACCCTCTTCAGGAGGCGTAATGAAAACTCCACGACCGCGCAATACAGAAATGTTGTGCTGCACCGCGACGTGTTCCCACATCTCGGTATGCATCGCTGGGCATACCACCACTGGTGCTCGTGTGGCAATGAGAGTTGCTGTGAGCAGGTCGGAAGAAATGCCAGCGGCATAAGACCCAATGAGACGCGCAGTAGATGGGGCAACAACGATGAGGTCGGCTTTTTGACCCAGGCGCGTATGAGGAATCACACTCTGGTCGTCCCACAACGAGGTATGCACAGGTTCAGACGACAATGCGGTGAGCGTTGTCTTTCCAATAAAGTGCTCGGCATCGGGGGTCATGATGGTGGCCACATGCGCACCCGCATCGACCAAATAGCGAACGAGTTCTACCGACTTGTACGCAGCGATTCCACCGCATACACCGACAACAATAAATTTGCCTGAAAAAATTGAAGACTCAGTCATGACACAACAGTTGAAAGTGGTTCTTCTGACAGTGCCGGCGGCAATTTACTCGGCGTTGTCTGGAGTGCTGTTCTCTGCTGCTTCAGCAGCGATTTCTGCATCGATAGCAGCCTGCTCTTGTGCAGCTGCGGCCCAATCGGTGAGATACACGTTGCCGTCGACTGCGTCGTAGTAGACGTCGTCTGGCATTTCAGTTTTGATGATCTTGTCGGCAGCGATTTCTTCAAAGGCAATGCTGATGGGCTTACGGGCCACCGAGCTCACCTGTGGTGGGATGGAGTTGCCCAAACCGTCACCCAACTGATTGAAGTACGAGTTGATTTGGCGCGCACGACGGGCACCCAAGGTAACGAGGCTGAATTTGGAGTCGACCCGATTGAGGAGCTCTTCAATTTTCGGATTGATCATTGAGTCATTTGCACGTGCCACGGGGGCCTCCAAGATGTGTAGTGAGAAAAACAGGGTCGACGAAGAGGTTCTATCTTACCGAGTAGTGCGCCGGTTACGTTCGTGGTGCAAAACTCGCAAAAGTTCCTGCAAAGTCAGCTCGAGATCGTCGTTGACCACGACATGGTCGGCGATAGCGATACCCACAGGTTCCTCTTCTTCCGCCTTGCGGAGGCGCTCTTCGACCTTTTGCTCAGGGTCTCCCCGACCCCGTAAACGACGCTGCTGCTCGAGGCGAGATGGGGGCAAGACGAAGACAAGGACCGCATCGGGGTGGCTGGTTTTCACCTGTTGAGCCCCATCGACCTCGATTTCCAAAACGATGTCGTTTCCTGCCACTGGCTCGGGAGACGGGGTGCCGTAATAGTTACCCAAAAACGAGGTCCACTCTAAAAATCCGTTGGCCGCTATGCGTTCTTGAAAATCTTCACGTGAGACAAACACATAGGCGTTGGGATCTTCATTTTCCCGACGATCGCGCGTGGTCCATGACCGACTGAGCCACAGTTGTGGATCGCGCTTCACCAGAGCCTGAACAATGGTTCCCTTGCCGACGCCACCTGGCCCCGACAGCACCAAAATGATGGGATCGCGTGACGCGCTCATTGTTGCGCACCTGTAAAGAGTGTTTTCCATTGCTCACCAGTGATGGAAAGACAAGGACTGAGATAGTTGATACCCAGTTCATCGAGCGTACGTCGAGCAGACACCTTTCCCATTCCAGGAACAGACTCGGCGACTTTCACCACGTAGAGCGCATGCAGATGTGGCTGATTGAGAATGAATTCGCCAACCGATGCAGCGGTCATTTCACCATGGGCAACAGCACGAACAAACTTTTCTCTTGCTTGCAAAACTTCAGCAACAGCAACCTCTACCTCTTGGAGAGTAGAGAAACTTGTTCCTTTCATGACTTAACACTACCGAAATCAGTAGCCCGAATAGGGAAATAGGCACACATCATCACGAGAGATGCGCCGCATTGGTGATTTCTGACCACCGAGACACTCCCTGTTTTCGTACCCATGCATGCATTTCATTCAAAACTTTCATTGCCGCATCGGGCCGTGCGAATGATGCTGTGCCTACTTGCACCGCGTGTGCACCTGCTTGCATCATCGCAATTGCATCGTTGCCGCTGGCGATACCACCAACCCCAACAATGGGAATGTGCGGGATTGCCTTGCGCACGTCGAATACCGCGCGTAATGCAACGGGGAACATCGCTCGGCCAGACACTCCTCCACCACCATTTCCCAAAACCGGTTGCGCGGTATCGGTATTCAACAACATGCCCAGCAAAGTGTTGGTGAGAGTGAGCGATGCTGCACCAGCTTCAACAACGCTCTCTGCAATAGCGATGAGCCGGTCGGTATTGGGGCTCAACTTTGCCCATAGCGGTACACCAGCAACAGCACAGGCTGCAATGACGTTTGCGCTCATCTCGGCATCGTGGGCAATGATCCCCCCGCGACCTTCCAAGTTGGGGCAAGACAAGTTCACTTCGAGCGCCATGATGCGGTGCGCAACCGGCGCAAGCATTTCGGCTGCCTGACGGTATTCCTCAACGGTGCGTCCCCATATGCTCGCCACAACAGTGACTCCATGTTTCTCACATTCAGGAAGATCTTTTGCAATCCACTCGGCCATACCAGGACCTTGCAACCCCACTGCGTTGATCATTCCTGCTGGTGTTGGATGTACTCGAGGTGCCGGATTACCAGGCCACGGAGTAGCGAATAATGACTTCGCCACCGTTGCACCAATTTGCGACATATTGAAATAGTGATTGAGCTCGGTGGAGTGACCAGCAGTACCGGAGGCTGTGAGCACGGGCTGACGCAAGCGAACAGAACCAACCGATACACCTTCGGCACATTGTTTCTGTGCAAAAGATTTGAGGTGGCTATGCCTCATGCGATGCACCCACCTGGCTCGCACGTTGTCGACCGATCTGATGGAATTCCTGTAGCGAACACACCGTAATGGGATGTTTCTTTTGCTCAATGAGTCCGCGGAATGCTGCTAACGCAGCTTCGATGGTGGTCACCGACGAAACATGATGAACGTTTGCAGCTTTACGAATGGCCTGACCATCGGAGCGAGAACCACCACCGCGCGGCGTGTTCACAACGAAAGCAACTTCACCAGATTCAATGAGACCCACGGCAGTGTCGCTCCCTGTTGTTGACTCTGACACTTTTGCCACGATGCGATCGACTACCACTCCAAAGCGCGACAAGTACGTTGCGGTACCAGAGGTAGCCGCAATGCCGAGCCCGAGTTCTCTGAGTCGCTGAGCCACCACGAGACCAGCAGGTTTGTCGCGATCGGCAAGCGACAAGAACACCAATCCAGAGGTTGGCAACACCGTTCCTGCAGCAGTTTCTGCTTTCACAAAGGCGAGACCAAAGGTTGCATCGATACCCATCACTTCGCCAGTGGAACGCATTTCTGGCCCGAGCGCTGTATCGACTTCGGGGAAGCGACTAAACGGCAACACTGCTTCTTTCACCGACACGTGACCCGTAACGGGCTCGGTGAGAAGCCCTTCCGTGCGCAACTCATTCAACGTTGCTCCGAGCATCACGCGAGTTGCCACCTTTGCCAGTGGCACACCAGTTGCCTTTGCCACGAAAGGAACCGTGCGACTAGCGCGCGGGTTGGCTTCGATGACATAAACAGTTGTTCCCGATACCGCAAATTGCACGTTCAACAACCCAACAACTTCCAGTGCATTGGCCAAAGCTTTTGCATAGGAGTGAATGACTTCAACTACCCAATCGGGAAGAGTTTGAGGCGGAATGGCACATGCACTGTCTCCGGAGTGAACACCCGCTTCTTCCACATGCTCCATTACCCCACCAATGAGCACTTCACCAGTGATGTCTCGAACAGCATCGACGTCTACCTCAATAGCATCTTCGAGGAAATGGTCAACAAGGATGGGCCGTTCGGCCGACAGACCGCCTTCGCGACCTAATGAGCCTTCACGTGCAAGTTCTTTCATGGCACGCTCGAGATGGTCGACATCGTGCACAATTTGCATTGCACGACCGCCCAATACATAACTGGGGCGCACCAGAACTGGGTAGCCGATACGCGAAGCAATATCACGCGCCTGTTCAAAAGTGGTTGCGGTACCACCTGGAGGCTGTGGAATGAACAACTCTTCACACAGGGCATTCCAACGTTCGCGATCTTCTGCGAGGTCGATGGAGTTGGGCGAGGTACCTGCAATGAGACGAGCATCAATTTGTGAAGCCAGCTTCAAAGGCGTTTGTCCGCCGAGGCTCACAATGACCTTTGGCTCCACGCCACCACTTGCCAATGTTTCGGCTTCAATCACGTTTTGCACATCTTCATAGGTGAGAGGCTCAAAGTACAAGCGGTCGCTGGTGTCGTAGTCGGTTGACACGGTCTCTGGGTTGCAGTTCAACATCACTGTTTCATAGCCGGCATCGCGTAGAGCAAAGCTTGCATGAACACAGCAGTAGTCGAATTCAATTCCCTGACCAATGCGGTTTGGTCCGCTGCCCAAAATGATGACACGCGGCCGCAAAGAGGGTCGCACTTCGTTTTCGTCTTCATATGTTGAATAGTGATACGGCGTTTTTGCATCGAACTCGGCGCTGCAGGTATCGACTGTTTTAAATGTGGTGATGACGCCTGCTTGTTTGCGCGCAGCACGAACTTCACGCTCGCTTGAACCCAGGAGAAATGCCAGTTGCACATCGGAAAAACCGAGACGTTTCGCACGACGCCACACAGCACGGGAAATATCGCTGAGTTTTGTTCCCTGCTTGGCTAAGGATTCCCACTCCAGACGCTCGTCGATGATGGAGATCATCTGGTCGAGATACCAGTGGTCGTACAAGCAATATGACTGCACCGTCTCAACATCAATACGGCGTCGCAGGGCCTCACCCACTTGGAAAATTCGGTCGGGAGTAGGAATGGCGCATTTTTTCAAAAGTTCATCGTCGGACATATTGCGCATATGAATTTCCGAGGAGTCGGCGTTGAAACCAGCACGACCTTGTTCCAAGGAACGCAAGGCCTTTTGCAGACTTTCAGGGAAGGTACGCCCAATGGCCATTACTTCTCCAACACTTTGCATCTGAGTTCCGAGCACACCACTGGTGCCTGGCAACTTTTCAAATGCCCAGCGTGGAATTTTTGTAACGACGTAGTCGATGGTGGGCTCGAAACTTGCCGGCGTCATCTTGGTGATGTCGTTTGGAATCTCGTCGAGGGTGTAACCCACGGCAAGTTTTGCGGCAATTTTTGCAATGGGGAAACCCGTCGCTTTCGAAGCGAGTGCAGACGAACGAGATACACGAGGATTCATTTCAATCACTACTTGATCGCCATTCACAGGGTTCACTGCGAACTGAACGTTTGAGCCACCGGTCTCTACACCCACTCGCCGAATGCAGGCAAAAGCCGCATCGCGCATCTTTTGATATTCCACGTCTGACAAGGTTTGTGCAGGCGCCACCGTGATGGAGTCTCCGGTATGCACACCCATTGCATCGAGATTTTCAATTGAGCAGATGATGACGCAGTTATCGGCCTTGTCGCGCATTACTTCAAGTTCATATTCCTTCCACCCAACGATGGAAGTTTCAATAAGAATTTCACGGATGGGGCTTGCGTCTAAACCGTTCGAGGCAAGTTTCAAAAACTCTTCTTGCGTGTTGGCAATGCCTGTTCCGCGACCACCCAAAATGTATGCGGGTCGAATAATGATAGGTAAACCGATTTCAGCAAGCACCTTGTGTGCTTCTTCCATGTTGTGTGCAACTCCACTGCGCGGCACTGACAATCCAATTTCAATCATTGCTTGTTTGAATTTGTCGCGGTCTTCAGCGGTGGCAATTGCTTCTGCGTTTGCACCAATGAGTTCTGGAGTTCCCGGCACGCCAACGAGACCTTTTTCAAAAAGTGCCATTGCTAGGTTGAGGCCTGTTTGACCTCCGAGCGTTGGCAACACAGCATCTGGTTTTTCGCGCTCGATGATTTTTGCCAGAACTTCTACAGTGAGTGGTTCGATATATGTACGGTCGGCAAAGTCGGGGTCGGTCATGATGGTGGCCGGATTCGAGTTAGCAAGAATGACGCGATACCCCTCTTCTTTCAACACGCGACATGCCTGCGTTCCGGAATAGTCGAATTCGCACGCCTGACCAATAACAATTGGTCCGGAACCGATAATTAAAATGCTGTGAATATCGTTACGACGCGGCATTACTTTCCATCCATTACGTTGGCAAATTGGTTAAAGAGATATCGAGAATCGTGAGGCCCCGGGCCCGCTTCGGGGTGGTATTGAACGCTGAAAGCCCTAGCTCCGCGAACCTTCATCCCCTCATTTGTTTCATCATTGAGGTTGATGTGTGTGACATCGATGAGTTGAGCAAGAGATTTCTCATCAACACAGAAGTTGTGGTTCTGACTCGTGATTTCCACCGTTCCTGTCTCGAGTCGTTTGACTGGGTGATTGCCGCCATGATGACCAAAAGGCAGCTTGTAGGTTTTTGCACCTAGGGCCCGAGCCAGCAACTGATGACCAAGGCAGATACCAAAAATGGGGACGCCTTTTTCCAAAAGATCTTTGATCGACTGAACGGCAGTACCCACCATCTCGGGGTCGCCAGGACCATTCGACAAGAAGACACCATCGGGTTTCATCTGCAGCACCTCATCGGCACTGGTATGCGCAGGCACCACTCGTACAGTGGCAATTTCTGCAAGACAATTCACGATGGTTGACTTGATTCCAAAGTCGTAAGCCACCACTTTGTATTTTCCATTCCCTACTTCGTAGGGCGACTGTGTGGTGACTTGAGAAACGAGGTCTACCCCAGCGGTACCTTTTTCCTTTTGTGCAGCTTGCAAAAGAACCTTCGGATCAGCAGTTCCAAAAGAACCACTCATCGCACCTGCGTCACGCAATATGCGGGTGAGGCGTCGTGTGTCGATTCCACCGATAGCGGGAATACCCCAGCGCTGCAGAGAAGACAACAAAGAGTCTTGCGCGCGCCAGTTGCTGTGACGACGAGCCATTTGACGCATGACCACTCCACGAGCAAATGGTCGTACCGATTCATTATCTAAATCGACTGTTCCGTAGTTCCCAATGTGGGGTTGCGTAAAGGTAATGATCTGGCCGGCATAAGAAGGATCGGTAATGATTTCTTGATATCCAGTAATTGCAGTGTTGAAAACCACTTCGCCAGCAGAGATACCAGATTCAGGCAATGCACCAAATACTTCGCCTTCAAAAACTTCGCCGTTTGCCAGCACAAGGTGCCCATCTGTAAACCCGTTCGGCGCGCTCATTTTGCTATTACTCCTGCTTCTACTATGACTTTTCCATCTCGTACGACGCACTGCACTTGACCTTGCAGTGGGAGACCGAGATAAGGGGTGTTTTGACTTTTGCTCACGAGCTGCTCGAGAGATTGCTCCCATTGCGCCGCTGGGTTGAATACAACGAGGTTTGCGATGTTGCCAGATGCGACAGCATTTCCTTGACGAGCAGTGAGGCCTGCAATGCGAGCAGGCGCCCAAGACATCAATTCAATTACTCTCTGCACTGAGCAGCCCGAATACTTCAATGCCACACCGAGCGCACTTTGCAGCCCCAACATCCCTGGCGGAGCAGCAAGCAGATCTTGATCTTTCAGATGAGCCGCATGAGGAGCGTGATCGGTGGCAATTGCGTCGATTGTGCCGTCTTGCATTCCTATGCGCAGAGCTTCAACGTCTTCCATCGTGCGTAGTGGTGGGTTGACTTTGAACACAGTGTTGAATCCAGACAACTTTTCATCGGTGAGAGAGAAGTGATGCGGAGTCACTTCAGCCGTGACCGGCAAGCCTTCGTTCTTTGCTTGCCGCACGAGCTCGACACTGCGCGCGGTGGAAAGATGCAGGAAGTGCATTTTTGCTCCGGTTTCCCGCACTAATTCGAGATCACGTTGCAGCATGAGAACTTCTGCGATGGATGGCCAACCTGGCAGGCCAAGGTGAGATGAGCAACAGCCTTCATGCATTACTGCACCTTCGGTGAGTCGCGAGACCTCGCAATGCTGCATCAGAGTGATGTTGAGTTCCTTGGCGTACTCCATGGCGCGACGCATGATGACAGGGTCTTGCACCCCATTGCCATCGTCGGTATACAA
>ENA-OUVC01000388-OUVC01000388.1-marine-metagenome-genome-assembly--contig:-NODE-388-length-29551-cov-3.909547_pt1 | contig 29551 bp, 24 predicted proteins | sample MGYA00248622_ERZ508571 | MGnify/ENA primary metagenome ERZ508571 (study PRJEB26236, sample SAMN06267175) | marine metagenome | isolation source: Columbia River Estuary | place: USA:Columbia River Estuary... | reverse complement strand
ATTAATCGACGAGATTGATCATCGACTCGGTTGGTATATCTCTTGAAAACATCAAATCTCTTTGAACGTGTTGCATGCTGGAGAGTGAAAACAGTTTCTGGATCGAATAGGTGTGGCTCACCTTCTCTTCGCCATTGGTACTCACCACCAATTTGTAATTTCTTAGCACCAGGAATCTCTCCTCCTGGTGGATATGCAATGTGATGACGTTTTATAGTTTCCTGCGCGATGATTTCAATACCAGCCCCACCTAAACGTGAGGTGGCGCCTACGAAGTATTCATCAACTACTTCAGATGACAAACCAATTGCTTCAAAAATTTGAGCTCCGGTATAGGAAGCAATAGTTGATACTCCCATTTTTGACATTACTTTCAATACGCCTTTGCCTAAAGATTTTATTAAATTCCTAACTGCCTTTTCTGGAGTAATTCCTGTGATAACTCCCTGTCTTACTAAGTCTTCAGCGCTCTCCATAGCTAGGTAAGGATTAACGGCCGCTGCGCCAAAGCCAATTAGAAGTGCAACATGGTGAACCTCTCTTACCTCACCACTTTCAACAACTAAGCCCACCTTAGTTCTAGTTTTTTCACGGATCAGATGATGGTGTACGGCAGAGGTAAGCAGTAGTGATGGAATCGGTGCATTTTCAGCATCACCATCGCGATCTGATAAAACAATAATTCTTGCGCCCTCATTAATTGCTGAAGATACTTCCGATCTAATTTGCTCTAATCTGGCAACAAGTGATCTGCCACCGCCTGCAATTGGAAACAATCCCCGTACGACATGAGTTTCAAACCCTGGCTGATCACCATCTGCATTTACATTTATTATTTTTGCTAATTCATCATTATCGATCACGGGAAATTGAAGGGAAATCTGCCGGCATGATGATGCACCTGGATCTAAGAGATTGTGTTCTGGCCCAATTGAACCGCCAAGTGAGGTTACTAACTCTTCTCTAATTGCATCTAATGGTGGATTAGTTACTTGTGCAAATAATTGAGCAAAGTAATCAAATAACAATCTTGGTTTTTCAGATAATGCAGCAATTGGTGTGTCAGTTCCCATGGAACCTAGTGGTTCAGCGCCATTCTTAGCCATCGGAGTAATAATTAAACGTAACTCTTCTTCGGTATAACCAAATGCACGCTGACGACGAACTACGGAAGAGTGCGGATAAACAATGTGCTCTCTGGAAGGTAAATCACTTAATCTAACCAAGCCAGCATGTAGCCAGTCAGAGTATGGCTGAGCTGCTGCCAAAGTATCTTTAATCTCATCATCTTCAATTATTCGACCCTCTTCTAGGTCAACTAAAAACATCTTGCCTGGTTGCAATCTTCCTTTTCGCACAATTGATTCTGGCTTAAAATCTAAAACTCCAACCTCGCTAGCTAATACCACTAGCCCATCATCTGTAACCCAAAATCTTGATGGTCGTAAACCATTGCGATCTAATACAGCACCTATCTGATTGCCGTCGGTAAATGTCACACAAGCCGGTCCATCCCAAGGTTCCATCAGAGCGGAGTGAAAAGCGTAAAAATCTTTGCGAACCTGCGACATAGTTGCATGGTTTTCCCACGCCTCAGGAATCATCATTAAAATTGAGTGCGGCAAGCTTCGACCACCTAAATACAGAAGCTCTAGTACTTCATCAAAGGATGCCGAATCACTTCCTGAGTTATTTACTATCGGGAATAGTCTTTTTAAGTCACCTGGGATTAAATCACTTTGCAATAAAGTTTCGCGTGCTCGCATCCAATTTCGATTTCCCTTTACTGTGTTTATTTCACCGTTATGAGCAATAAACCGATATGGATGGGCTAATGGCCAAGAAGGAAATGTATTAGTTGAAAATCTTGAATGCACTAGTGCCATTGCCGAAACTACCAATGGGTTTGAAAGATCTGGAAAAAATTCCTCAAGTTGGCCGGTAGTTAACATGCCCTTGTAAACGATAGTTCTTGAAGAAAGGGATGCCACATAAATTGGCATGGTGTGTTCAATCCGTTTTCGTAGACAGAAGACCATCCGCTCCAATACAAGATCACTCTCATCTTTAAGGCCAGCAACAAATATTTGCTTAAAGGAGGGCATAACTGACAAAGCTGTCTTACCAATTGATTTTGAATTAATGGGAAGATCTCGCCAACCAATTATGCACAAGCCTTCTTCGGTTGCAATCTGTGAGATTTGCTCTAGATAATCTGAGTTGCCTGCTTCAATGAAAAATACACCAGTCGCGTAAAAACCTAAGTTTGGTAGTTTGAAATCAACTACCGATCTATAAAACTCATCTGGAATCTGAATTAAAATTCCAGCTCCATCACCACTATCTGGTTCAGCACCAGATGCGCCTCTATGCTCTAAATTTCTTAATGCAGTTAAAGCTTTGCTGACAATCTCATGAGTTTTGGTTTTATTTAGAGTAGCAACCATCGCGACACCGCAGGCGTCATGCTCATTTGCAGGGTCATATAAACCAACTGCCTTTGGCACGCTTGAGAATTTAGATTGCAATTTAAAGGGCCGATCCCGCTAAGGGTCGGGACGACAATGGCCCAACTTCAAAACAAGTTACAAGGTAAATAGTATCAGGGTTATCAAACCCCAGTAAGGCCTACTAACCAACCTATTCCTGCAGTAATTGCAACGCCTAAGGCACCACCAAGAAAAATTCTTGTAATTGTTTTAAGAAGTGGAGATGCGGCGATCTTGGCCGAGATAAACCCTGCTGCAATTAAACCGATTGCCGTAAACAGAAGAATTGCACTTACTTGATTAGAGGTGGCTATCAAGGCTCCGATTAGTGGCACTAATCCCCCGGCGGTGAATGCAATAGCGGATGCAACGCCAGCTTGAACTGGTCTAGCTCTTGTGTGATCAAAATGTCCGAGTTCATCTCGAAGGTGGGCTGCAAGAGCATCCTTCTTATGCATAGATGTAACAACCTGTTTTGCTAACTCTTCTGTTAATCCTCGTTTAACATAAATATCAACTAATTCTTCAAATTCACCTTCTGGATCCATTGCTAGTTGTTTGATCTCAATTTCACGATCAGATTTTTCAATATCATTTTGCGATTTAACTGAAACATACTCACCAACAGCCATGGACATCGATCCGGCTGCAATTCCAGCCAAACCAGCCGTAATTATAAATTCACTTTTATTCGCAGCTGCAATACCAATCATCAAGCTTGCAGTTGAAACCAAGCCATCATTTGATCCAAGAACTGCCGCTCGTAGCCAGCCGGCTCGATTTGCCCGGTGCTCTAGATTTCTCATTTGGACATCTTCTAAACCCATTGCTAAATACTAACTTGGTATGTGATTTTCCTTGGTATTGCCACGGCGCTTGCTTGCAATCAGGTACGCAGATGCGGTGAGTAGAACGATTAAACTAACCCAGATATTCAGACGTAAACCAAGAATCAAGTTGGCCTCATCAATGCGCAAGGATTCAATCCAGACTCTGCCTAATGTGTATCCAAGAATATAGAGGGCGAAAATATCTCCCTGCTTTGAAGTAATTTGCTTTAGAAATCCAGGTAGCTTAATTAAGAGCACTGCTACTACTAGACACCATAATAATTCGTATAAGAAAGTTGGATGAAAAGTGGCATAACTTTCAAACCCATCTGGCCTATTAACTGGATCAATCTCTAAGCCCCAAGGTAGTTCTGTAGGTTTACCAAACACCTCTTGATTAAAGTAATTTCCAATTCTTCCAATTGCTTGCGCTACAACAACGCCAGGAGCTAGAGAATCCAGAAGTTGGCGAAAATTTAAAGTGGTTTTATGAGTTCTAAAATATAAATAGGCACCAACCGCACCAAGTGAAATTGCCCCCCATATACCTAATCCACCTTCCCAAATTCGCAGTGCATCTACTGGATTTCCATTTGCACCAAAATATTGTGCTGGTGAAGTAATTACGTGGTAAATACGTCCACCAATAATTCCAAATGGCACTGCCCAGATGGCAACCTCTGAAACATCATCTGGATTACCACCTAGATTTGCATAACGTTTGCGACCAATCCAAATTGCAGCGGCAATGCCCGTGATTATGCAAAGGGCATAGAAGTGAATAGTTAATGGGCCTACTGAAAATGAAGAAAGTGATGGGCTAGGAATTAATTGCTCCATTTAAGGTTAAGTAAATTTACTTAACGCCACCGGCAGCAAGTGCAGCTCTGAACTTGGCTTGATCGCCATACTCAGTATTTCTGTCCAATTGCTTACCATTTACAAAAATTGTAGGAGTTCCGTTTACATCAGCCTTTGCTGAAGCTGCTGCGACATTGCTTGTCCATTTAATATATTTACCATCATTTACGCAGGTTTCAAAGGTACCGGAATTAATGCCAATTGATTTTCCAAGTTCAACAAGGTACTCACTTGACCATTTTCCAGAGTTTTCAGAATCTGATTGATTTTGAAATAGCGCTAAATTCATATCTACGAATTTGCTTTCATCTGCTGCGCACGCTGCTGAGTTCGCAGCTAATATCGATTCAGGCCCGATGAATGTCATTGGATGAAATACTACTTTTGCCTTTTTCTGAGCAATAACTTCATTTAGATATCCACCATTAATTATTTCAAACACGCGGCAGGCTGGACATTGATAATCAACATACACATCAATTCTCGGAGTGCTCTCGGGATTAAGAACTATGCCATAACCATCAGCCTCTGAAACTGTGGCAGGAATTGCTGCAGTTGAATTTGAGCGACTACTAATTAGCGAGAAAACAACTCCTACAACCACAATGAAGGAGATCATTACGATCACTAAATTGCGAGTTCCTTTATCTCCACCAGATGTAGTTGCCATAATTTCTCCCTATTTATCCAATCCAAATTTACCTTTTGGAAAGTAGTAAAGGTAAATACCCAATGCCAGTAATCCTATATCCCTAATTATCTCAGACAAATACTTAGTATCTTCTGGGTCTACTGCTCCGCCACCACCAAAACATCCACAGTCAATACTCAGCCCGCGAGCCCATGCTTGAGAGATCGCAATAATGAAAGCAAGCATTGTGAATGCGCCAAGCAAACCTGAGATCGCTACAGCCGCGCCAACTATAAGAAGTAAGCCAATTCCAATTTCAACCCATGGCAGGACATAACCGAGAAAATTAGCTAGACCAACCGGCAACATTTCATAAGCCCGTACCGCCATTGCTGATTTTTGAAGGTTTCCAATTTTCAATCCGCCTGCGGCTAATAACACTCCGCCCAAAATTAGTCGCGCTGCCAATGTTAGCCATGGCTGATAAATATAAAACTTAGCTCGCATTTCTAACTCCTTCAGATAATGATTTGGCAAGTTGCTTAACTTTTTTCAATCCATTCCTGCCAGAACCATGCTCTTGGATAATTTTAATAAAGGCAGATCCTACTATTACGCCATCTGCGTATTGAGCGACTTCCTGTGCCTGAGTCTTTGTTGAGACACCAAGTCCAACAGCAACTGGTGTCTTACTCACCTTACGAATGCGTTCAACTAAAGATCTAGCATTTCCAGAAACGGCGTCCCTAGTTCCAGTAACACCCATAAGACTTGCTGCATATATAAAGCCAGAACATTTAGCCGTTACATCTGCTAGGCGTTGATCAGTTGTGCTGGGCGCAACTACATAAATTCGATTTATTGAATTGTTGGTGGATTCATTTTGCCAATCCTGGGATTCTTCAATAGTTAAATCAGGTGTGATTACTCCACTGCCACCCATTTGAGCCACTTTTTTTGCAAAATTTGCAACACCATATTTTTCAATTGGACTCCAGTAACTCATGATTACCGATGGAGTTCCAAGTGCTGCTGTAGTTTGTAGTAGATCAAAAACTTCATCTACACCTGCACCATTTTTTATGGCTTCCTCTGACGCGGCTTGAATAACTGGTCCGTCCATAACTGGATCTGAATAAGGAAAACCAATTTCAATCGCGTCCACACCACCGTCGATCATGGCTTTTATGATTTTGGCTGAACTTTTTTGATTCGGATACCCAGCTGGTAAATAGCCAATTAGTGCTGCTCTTTTTTCTTGTTTTGTCTTTTCAAACAGTTTTTCAAGTGCAGTGCTCATTAGAGCGGTAAACCAAAGTACTCAGCCGCAGTTTGAACATCTTTATCTCCACGGCCAGAAAGGTTGATCAACAAAGTCGCATCTTTACCCAACTCATTTCCAAGTTCTAAGGCTCCCGCCAGGGCATGTGCTGTTTCAATTGCTGGAATTATTCCTTCTGATTTACAAAGTAATGAGAATGCATACATAGCCTGATCATCAGTAATAGATCTGTATTCAGCGCGACCAATATCATTTAGATAAGCATGTTCAGGTCCAACTCCTGGATAATCTAGACCAGCAGATATTGAATGTGACTCAACAGTTTGCCCATCTGAATCTTGTAAAACATATGAACGAGTTCCATGCAAAACACCTGGCTTGCCACCAGAAATAGTTGAGGCATGCATTCCAGTTTCTATCCCTTTACCACCCGCCTCTAATCCAATTAAGCGAACAGATGAATCCTCAATAAATGGGTGGAAGATTCCAATTGCATTTGATCCGCCGCCAACACATGCTAAAACCGCATCCGGTAATTTGCCAGTTAAATCTAGAACTTGTTGCCTAGCTTCAACCCCAATAATTCTTTGAAAATCTCTAACCATCGTTGGGAATGGATGAGGCCCTGCAACGGTGCCTAGCAAATAATGAGTTGTGGAAACATTGGTAACCCAATCACGCATTGCTTCATTGATAGCATCCTTTAAAGTTTTTGAACCTTGGGTTACCGGCACTACGGTGGCACCTAATAATTTCATTCGTGCAACATTTAGAGCCTGTCGCTTTGTGTCAGCCTCTCCCATATAGACCACACACTCCAAACCAAACAATGCCGCAGCTGTTGCCGATGCAACACCATGCTGGCCTGCACCAGTTTCGGCAATAATTCTTTTCTTACCCATTCGCTTTGTAAGCAAAGCTTGACCAAGAACATTATTAATTTTATGACTACCAGTGTGATTTAAATCTTCTCGCTTTAAAAGAATTCTTGCTCCACCGGCATGTTCTGAAAATCTTTTTGCATCAGTCAAAATACTTGGACGACCGCTATAAGTTTTATGAAGTTCAGATAATTCACTTTGAAATTTTGGATCAGAAAGGGCTGCTGTGTGTGCGGCTGTTAATTCATCTAGTGCTGCAATTAAAGCTTCTGGAACAAAGCGACCTCCATAAGGTCCAAAATGTCCAAGTACGGAGGAAGTTAATTCCTCAATTTTTTTGCCTGCACTCATGGTTGTAGTTTATTGGGTCTCTAGCGGTTTAGAAGTTCTTTTATCGTATGAACTGGATTACCTGCCCGAACCAAACTCTCCCCAACCAGGACTGCTTTTGCTCCTAATTGTTCAACTAATGCAACTTGCTGGCGATTACTAATACCCGACTCAGCAACTTTTAAGATCTGAGCTGGCAATGCTGGAAGAATTATTTCAAAAGCTTTCTCACTTACTTCTAGTGTTTTTAAATTTCTAGAGTTAACGCCAATTATCTTTGCACCGATATCGAGTGCTTTCTCAGCTTCATCCAAGTCATGTACCTCAACTAATACATCCATCCCTAACTCAGTAGAGAGTTGGTAAAAATCAATTAGCTGTGATTTTGAAAGTCCAGCAACTATCAGCAAAATTAAGTCTGCGCCTAGTATGCGAGACTCAAGAACTTGAAATTCTGTAACAATAAAATCTTTACGTAGTACTGGCAGATCAACGCAAGATCGGACTGAAACTAGATCAGCAATACTTCCCTTGAAGCGACGCTCTTCAGTTAAAACACTAATTACATCCGCTCCCCCTTCTTGATACTTGCTAGCTAATTCTTTCGGATCAGCAATCTCAGCCAGATTACCTTTACTAGGTGATGATCTTTTCACTTCAGCGATTAAACGCATACCATCTTGATTGAGTGCTTTAAAGGCACCTCTTAATTTAGGAGCATTCTCTAACTGCTCTCTTAACTGCTTGATTGGTATAAATCGTTTTTCCACATCTTCTAAAACACCTTCAATTATTTGTGTCAATACGTTTGATTCACTCATTAGTTGGGTCAATTCCTTCCGATAAGGAATTCCACTTGTTTTTGGGTTTCATCTCATATTTCTTGGTGGCATCTTTTCTGCTTAACCTTAGGATTAAAAATATTGCCAGGCTAATGATTAAGACACTTCCAATGATTGAACCCCTCATTTTGACTCTGCCATTGCATTTGCTGTTGCTACTGCGCCAAGCACAGCTGCTGCTTTATTAATACACTCTTGATTTTCTGATTCAGGATCAGAGTCAGCAACGATTCCAGCGCCAGCTTGAACATAAGCCGTACCATTTTTAATTACCGCAGTTCTGATTGCAATACAGGTGTCAATATTTCCAGTGAAATCTAAATACCCAATTGTTCCACCATAGATGCCTCGTCTGGTTGGTTCATTCTCTTCGATGATTTGCATAGCTCGAGGTTTTGGTGCGCCAGATAAAGTTCCGGCTGGAAATACTGCAAACAATGCTTCGATCGGTGCAATTGATTCTGCTAACTGCCCATTCACAGTTGAAACAATATGCATGACATGTGAGTATTTTTCAATCTGCATGAATTGCGTTACTTCAACAGATCCTGCTTTGCAAACACGACCTAAATCGTTTCTACCTAAATCCACTAGCATCAAATGCTCTGCTCGCTCCTTAGGATCCTTAAGCAATTCATTTGCAATACTTTCATCCTCAGCCGGGGTATTACCCCTGGGCCTAGTTCCTGCAATTGGATGGATAACAACATCTTTGCCGGTAACTTTCACCAAAGCTTCAGGGCTTGATCCAACAATTGATAGGTCATCATTAAATCGGAATAGATACATGTAAGGACTTGGATTTTGTTCCCGCAAGACCCGATACAAATCAAAGGGCTCTGAAAGTGCAGGCATGTTAAACCGCTGTGAAAGAACTACTTGAAATGCCTCTCCAGATTTAATCTCTTCTTTGATTACCTTTACCCTATCGATATAACTTTGATCAGATGTATTTCGTTCATAGACAGGGTTAACTCGTTTTTGAATTTCAACTAATTTATCTTTCTTTATTTCAGTTAAATCCTTTTGCATCTTGTCTAGACGCTCGATTGCAGTTTGATACGCTAAATCAACTCGTTCTGAACTGCCATCCCAATTAATAGCATTAGCAATTAATGTGATAACCCCTTCATGATGATCAAAGACTGCTAGGTCTGATGTCAACATCATGGCGATCTCTGGAATATCAATATCTTTCTTAGATTGATTACTTAATTTCTCAAGCCGCCTAACGATTTCATATCCTAAATAGCCAACAAGGCCACCCGTTAGCGGTGGTAAGCCATCAATCTTTGGAGACTTTAGATGGTTTGTTGAAATCCTTAATGCTTCCAATGGATCTATTCCAGTTGGTGCCCCAGCTGGCATCACGCCACTCCAAATTGCTGCGCCATTTGCTTCAGTTAAAGTTGCTTGGCTGTTTACGCCAATAAATGAGTAGCGAGCCCAAATGCCAGACTCTGCAGATTCAAGCAGGAATGTTCCTGATCGATGATTAGTTAATTTACTATAAATAGAAAGTGGAGTTTGATCTTTATCAATAATCTGTCGAGCAACAGGAATTACGTTAAATTCGCGGGCGTACTCACGAAATTTCTCAATTGATAACAGCGCTTTTTCCACCTGCCTATTCTGCCGTAATAAGCAATCCCCTGGCGCCGCTTATTTATAGCAGAGTTCTAAAGCAGCCGTTAAGTCCAATCCACCTTCATAGAGCGCTTTTCCAACAATCACACCCTCAATTCCCATCTGACGCAATTTAGCTAAATCAGATAAATCTGATACTCCACCGCTTGCAATAATCACTGCTCCACTTTGATCAGATACCTTAGCCAGTAGATCAAAATTTGGACCCGTCATTTTTCCATCTGTTTTGTTATCAGTTACGACAAAGCGTTTACATCCAGATCTATTTAACTCATCGAGATATTTCCAAAGATCTCCAACAACTGTGCCACTTCCCCGAGCGATTAAGTTCCCATCAACTACATCGAGTGAAACACAAACTCTATCTGGGTATAGATCAAGGGTTGCTTTAACCCAATCCAAATCAGTTAGCGCACCTGTTGATAAATTTATCCATTTTGCTTTTGTTTCAAGGGCTTTACTCAATGAATCTTGATTAGTTATCCCGCCAGATAATTGAATCTCAACTTCATTGACTGCAATCAAGTTCTTTATTAGCTCAGAATTTTCACCAGTCGAATAAGCCGCATCTAAGTCCACTAGATGAAGGCATTTTGTTCCCTTTGAAATAAAGAAATCGATAACTTGCTGTGGTGTACCAGATATTTTTGAAGTACTTAAATCCTTAGATTGGATAACCAGTCCAGATTGAATATCTATCGCTGGCAATAATTGAAGTTGTTTCATTTGGGTTTAAACAACTAAGCAATCTGGACCAAGTACTGTTTTAAGATCAGCACTTAAGCCTGGTGAAGAAGTAACCTTCAAGGCTTCATCTAGTTTCAGGATTGTCTTTTTTTCACCATCGATAAGCCTTAAGTGAACCTCTCTAGCTCCAGGGTGAGATTTTAATATTTCACTCATGCGATCAATAACCGGTGGTGTGCATCTGGATGCGGCCATAGAAATTATTAATGGACCAGTTGGCACCTGCTTTAAATCTGGCAATGTTAAATCAAGTGCTGAAATCCTTGGTTGTTCCTCGCGCTTATCTACCCGTCCACGAATTGCAACAATTCGATCCTCGACCAGATTCACACCATGAGTCGCATAAGCATTTGAGAAAAATAGAACATCTACCGCGCCCTCTAAATCTTCAACTGTAACAATTGCCCAAGGAGTTCCCTGCTTTGAAACCTTTCGTTGAATCTGCGTGATTAAACCACCAATACTTATTATTTGATCATGAGGAACTTCTGAAAGCTGGCTAATTGAAAAATCTGCCACCGATTTAAGTATGTGTTCAACACCCAGAAGTGGATGTTCGGACACATAGAGCCCAAGCATTTCTCGCTCATATCCAAGTAGCATCATTTTTTCCCACTCACTATTTGGAATATCTAAATCAACACCACTAACTGACGAGGTTGTATTTGCAGATCCAAATAGGTCAAATTGCCCAATCGCCTCAGCTCGCTTGGCTTCACCAACAGCGTCTAACGCTTCTAAATAAACCATCATCAATCCACGACGAGTGTGAGCAAGTGAGTCAAAAGCTCCAGCCTTTATCAGTGACTCAACAGTTTTCTTATTACATACATGGGCATCAACCTTGGCTAGAAACTCACCAAAACTTACATACTTGCCCTTAGTTTTTCGATTTTCAATAATTGAAGCCACAACATTCTCTCCAACATTTCGAATTGCCGTTAGGCCGAATCGAATATCTTTTCCAATAGGTGTGTAGCCAGAATCAGATTCATTAACATCAGGGGGTAAAACTTTAATACCCATACGTCGACACTCATTTAAATACAAAGCACTCTTATCTTTATCATCGCGAACACTTGTCAGAAGTGCTGCCATATATTCAGCTGGATAATTTGCCTTTAAGTATGCCGTCCAGAATGAGAGCAAACCATAGCCTGCGCTATGGGCTCTATTAAATGCATAATCCGAGAAAGGAATCAGTGTTTGCCATAGTTTTTCAGTAGCATCCTCTGAGAAACCATTTGATTTCATACCTTCTTCAAAATGAACTCTTTCCTTATCCAAAATCTTTTTATCTTTTTTACCCATCGCTTTTCTTAACAAATCCGCGCGGCCAAGGGTGAAACCGGCAACTTTTCGTGCAATCGCTAACACCTGCTCCTGATAAACAATTAGGCCATAAGTATCTTTAAGAATCTCATTTAACGGCTTATCTAATTCAGGGTGGATAGCCACCGGCGCTTTTCGGCCATTCTTGTAATCTGCATATTTATTATGTGAATCCTCACCCATTGGACCAGGTCGATAGAGTGCAATAACTGCTGCAATATCTTCAAAACTATCCGGTGCCATGGATCTAAGGAGTGATCTAATTGGGGCGCTATCTAGCTGAAACACTCCAAGTGTGTCCCCGCGAGAAAGTAATTCAAAAGTTTTCTGATCCTTTAATGGCAAAGTTTCTAAAACAATAGTCTTGCCCAAGTTCTTTTCAATATTAATCAAGCAATCATCTAAAACCGAAAGATTTCGTAAGCCTAAAAAATCCATTTTTAACAAGCCAGTTGCTTCACAAGCACCCATATCAAATTGGGTAATTATTGCCCCATCTGCTTCGCGGCGGTGGATTGGAATTACATCAAGCAAAGGTTCCTTACTTAAGATAACTCCGGCAGCATGTACACCCCATTGGCGCTTTAGTCCTTCGATACCAAGGGCAGTATCAACAATTCTTTTTGAATCAGGATCTGCTTCATAGAGATTTCTAAACTCACTAGCTTCCCCATAGCGATCATTATCCATATCAAAAATACCATTTAGTGAAATATCTTTACCCATTACCGATGGTGGAAGTGATTTAGTTAAACGTTCCCCGAGTGCATATGGATAACCTAAAACTCGAGTTGAGTCCTTGATCGCCTGTTTAGATTTAATCGTGCCATAGGTAATAATTTGCGCGACTCGATCATCGCCATATTTAGTTGTGGCATAAGCGATCATCTCTGAACGCCTTCTTTCATCAAAATCTAAATCAATATCTGGCATCGAGATTCGCTCTGGGTTTAAGAAACGCTCAAAAAGTAAACCAAACTTAATTGGATCAAGGCCGGTTATGCCTAGTGAGTATGAAACAAGTGAACCTGCAGCCGAACCTCTACCTGGACCAACTCGAATTCCAACTTGGCGTGCATGATTGCAAAGATCTGCCACCACCAAGAAGTAACCTGGAAAACCCATCTTTATCATTACATCTAATTCAAAATTAAGTCTTTCCTGATACTCAGGTGGGATCTGATTATTCATTTTGGCGGCTAAACCTTGATTAGATTGTTTTATCAACCAGCTATCTTCACTTTCACCTGCTGGAACTGGAAAACGTGGCAGAAGATTCTCACCTTCTCGCATAGTTGTTTCACACCGCTCGGCAATTAATAAAGTGTTATCACATGCACCTGGCAAATCTTTAAACAATTGGCGCATTTGTTGCGCACTCTTTAGATAAAACTCAGAGTTATCAAACTTAAACCGCTTTGGATCAGCCAGAGTTGATCCTGATTGAATACAAAGCATCACTTCATGAGCCGCCGCATCTTTATGGTGGGTGTAGTGCAAATCATTCGTGGCTAGTAGTGGCAGATTTAACTCTTTACCCAGCTTTAATAAATCTGAAAGAACTCGTTTTTCAATATCTATTGAGTGATCCATAACCTCTAAGAAGTAGTTCTGGGCTCCAAAAATATCTCGCATTCGTGCCGCAGCTGCTACCGCTTCCTTGTAGGCACCCATACGCAACCGAGTTTGAATCTCTCCTCCCGGACAGCCAGTGGTGGCAATAATTCCCTTTGAGTATTTTGCAAGTAATTCTTGATCCATTCTTGGTTTGTAATAAAAACCTTCTAAGGATGCAAGGGATGAGAGCTTAAATAGATTTGATAATCCCTCATTATTTTCTGCCAATAAAGTCATGTGAGTGTAAGCACCGCCACCAGAAACATCATCCTCACCGCCCTCTGCCCACTTAACTCTGCGTTTATCAAATCTGGATTCGGGTGCTACATAAGCTTCAATGCCAATGATTGGTTTAACGCCAGCTGCTTTTGCTAATTTATGAAATTCAAATGCACCAAAAACATTTCCATGATCAGTCATTGCAATTGCTGGCATATTTTGATTAGCAACTTCAGCTACAAGTTCTGATATTTTGGCTGCCCCATCCAGCATTGAGTACTCGGTGTGCACATGAAGGTGCACAAAATTCTCCGAGTTTTTTGGGATTCCGGCTGAGTTTGGCATGGGTGGCGAGATTACTACTGCGCGATATATCTAGCGGGAAATATCTGAAAGTACCTCTAATGAGCGTGTCAGGTCCGCTGGGTACTCTGCATTAAAGGATAAACGTTCACCACTTCCTGGGTGATCAAAAGCGAGCTGCTTTGCATGCAGCCAAGGTCTGGTGATGCCAAGGCGTGTGGCTAGGGCTGGATCTGATCCGTAGGTTAGATCACCAACTAGTGGATGGTGAAGTGCTGAAAAGTGAACTCGTATTTGATGAGTTCTACCAGTTTCAAGTTCGATCTCTAACAAGGTTACTGCTGGAAAAACTTCTAAAGTTTTGTAGTGAGTAATACTTGGTTTGCCATTTGCCACAACAGCAAATCGATAATCCTCTCTTGGATGCCTATCAATTGGAGCATCAATTGTGCCAACTGTTGGATCCATATGACCTTGCGCTAATGCATGATAAACCTTTGAAACTGTGCGATCTCTAAACTGATCTTTCAGATTTGAATAAGCAACCTCATTTTTTGCAACCACCATTAATCCTGAAGTTCCAACATCTAATCTATGCACAACACCTTGACGCTCAGCAGCTCCTGAAGTTGCCAATTGGTAACCAGCTGCAAATATGGCTCCAACTACGGTCGCTCCTTGCCAGCCAGGACTTGGATGGGCAGCTATTCCAACAGGTTTATCAATCACTATTAAAAACTCATCATCATAAACAACTTTCAAACCATCAATTGGTGTGGCGACTAATTTAGCTTCACCCTTTGCAGCCGGCAACAAAATCTCTAGTTGATCACCAGTTGCTACCCGATCTGATTTACCAACCGCTTTTCCATCTTTGGAAATCTCTCCATGCTCAATTAATCCAACAATTACATTTCGAGATAGGCCTAGTAATCTAGATAAAGCCGCATCCACTCGCTCCTGATTTAAACCTTCCGGAATTGAAAGATTTCTAATCTCACGTTCGCTCATGAATCATCTCGATTCTTACTAAATGGCACATTCTTCCAACTTAAATATGAAACTACAAAGGCTGCGCTAACTACTGCCATATCTGCAACGTTAAAAACTGGCCAGTTCGGAAGTTGAATCCAGTCAACTACTTCACCCTGTAATCCACCAGGTGGTCTAAATATTCGATCTGATAAATTTCCGAATATTCCACCGAGTGCCAGACCTAGGGCGAAAGCCCACTGTTTGGAGGTTACTTTTCTTCCATAATAGAAAATTGCTGCCGAAACGATGATTGCAAAAGAAGATAAAAATATGGTGCCACTAGAAGCTAAGCTAAAAGCTGCACCTGAATTGAAAGTTAAACGTAGCTGTAGAAAAGTTCCAAGGATTTGTTTTGGCTGCGCTGATAGGTAATTTAGAGCTAAAGTTTTAGTTGAATAATCTAAGGCAAAAACTATTAGAGCGGTTACCGCTAACCATTTTCGCTGAATTAAGTTCAGCGTCGTTCCTCCTTCTGCTTACAAACCATACAAAGTGTTGCGCGTGGGAAAACCTGCAATCTAGCTTTACCAACAAAGTTTCCACATTCTTCACACTTACCGTAAGTTTTACTTTCAATTCTCTCTAGAGCTCGCTCGGTTTGCTGCACCATATCTCTGGCGTTGTAAACCAAAGACATCTCATGTTCGCGTTCAAAGGTTTTTGCACCAGCATCTGCCTGGTCATCGCCAGCACCCACACCTGCAGCTTCAACTAAATCTTCCATTTCAGCCTCTGCGGTTTCTAATTCTTTTCTTAAGCGAATCAAATCTTTTGATAGTTCAGCTTTAATGCTCTTTAACTCAGCGGCATTCCAAGCATTTTCACCTGAGTTAGCAACTAAGGGCGCTGGTGCACTTTTAATCGGCTTAAGCGCGGCGGCTTTCTTTGACTTAAGAACTGGCTTAGGCGGTGGCAACATTACCAATCTACGTTCTTCCACAATTGGTTGCGCATTGGCATTGGGCATTGTTGAAGTGACTGAAATTGTGGTTGAAGAACCAGATGTTGAAGTTTGTAATTTTGCTGGAAAGGGTTTTCCTGGCGCTTTTTTAAAGTTAGGTTTCTTAGCTAATGATGGCTTAACAATATTTGGTGAGCGTTTGGCAATCTTTTTCGCAGCTTTTTTAGGAGCGGGCTTTTTAGCCACTGCCTTTTTTGCCACTTTTTTAGCAGGCTTCTTTGCTGCTGGTTTTGAACTTTTCTTTGATGATTTCTTAAACAACTTCTTGATAGCCACATTACCCCCTGAAGGGGCAAAGGTTATGGCTTGGCCCAACTAATTACCAACCGCCACCCCCGTAGGTAAAAATGAGAGGAAGAATTGGATTGTTCCCGCGTTAGAATGCGGGGTGGATATGAATAAGAAGCGCAAGATTAATAGCTTACCTGCGCAAATTGATCTGCCTGCAATGGAAATAGGAATTCTAGATTTTTGGTCCCAAAATCAGGTTTTTGAAAAATCAGTTGAAAATAGAAATGGTGCAGCGCGGTGGAGTTTTTATGAAGGCCCACCAACTGCAAATGGTAAGCCAGGTACACACCATATTGAGGCGCGAGTATTTAAGGATTTATTTCCCCGTTTTCAAACAATGAAGGGTAAGCAAGTAATTCGAAAAGCTGGTTGGGATTGCCATGGCTTACCAGTTGAGATTGCTGTTGAAAAAGAGTTGGGCTTCACAGGTAAAGCAGATATTGAAAAATTCGGTGTTGCAGCATTTAATGAAAAATGTAAAGAATCAGTGCAACGACATGTTGATGAGTTCACAGACATGACAAAACGAATGGGCTTTTGGGTTGATTTCGATGAAGCCTATTGGACTATGTCGCCAGAATATATTGAGAGTGTTTGGTGGTCACTTCAACAAATTTGGAACAAGGGATTGTTAGTTCAAGATCATCGGGTTGCGCCCTACTGCCCAAGGTGTGGGACCGGATTATCAGATCATGAATTGGCCCAAGGTTATGAAACTATTAAAGACCCGTCGGTTTTCGTCCGCTTTCCAGTAACCTCTGGAAAACTAGCCGACCTGAAAGCAAGTTTGTTGGTCTGGACAACAACGCCTTGGACTTTGGTATCAAATACAGCAGTTGCTGTTAATCCAAAGGTTGAATATCAGGTAATTGAAATTACGGTTGATGAAAAAACCGAACGCTTAGTTGTGGCGGCAGATTTGGCCTCTGTGTTAGGCGAAGATAGAAAAGTAATTGCCAGCTTCATTGGTAAGGATCTTGAACATACGAAATACTCCCGACCCTTTGATTTTGTAGAAATAAATGACTCTCACTTTGTAGTTCTAGCCGATTACGTAACAGTTGAAGATGGCACCGGCTTAGTGCACCAATCTCCAGCCTTTGGAGCGGACGACCTAGAGGTTTGTCGCAAATACAACCTGCCAGTTGTAAATCCAGTTAATCCAGATGGTCATTTCCAAAAAGAGGTGCCATTAATTGGCGGTGTGTTTTTCAAAGATGCTGATAAAGCTCTGATTAAGGATTTGAAGTCTCGTGGCTTGATGTTTAAAAGTTTACAATTTGAGCATTCCTACCCACATTGCTGGAGATGTCACACAGCTTTGATGTATTACGCACAACCTTCTTGGTATGTAAAAACTACTGCAATTAAAGAAGATCTGCTTCGAGAGAATTCGAAAACTAATTGGCATCCAGAAACGATTAAAACAGGCAGATTTGGTGATTGGTTGAATAACAATATCGATTGGGCGGTATCGCGTAATCGTTACTGGGGAACACCATTGCCCATTTGGAGATGTGAAAATAAGCATGAGATCTGCGTAGGTTCACTCGCTGAGCTTGGAAAATTAGCTGGTCAAGAGTTAAGCAAATTAGATCCGCATCGTCCCTTTGTCGATGACATTAAATTCAAGTGTGATAAATGCTCTGAGACCATGCAAAGAATTCCTGAAGTAATTGATTGTTGGTATGACTCAGGTGCAATGCCCTTCGCCCAGTGGGGTTACCCTCACCAAGCTGGATCAGTTGAGAAGTTCAACGCCGCCTACCCCGCAGATTTTATTTGCGAAGCCATTGATCAAACTCGAGGTTGGTTCTACACATTAATGACAATTGGCACTTTAGTTTTTGATAAATCTTCATATAAAACCGTTCTCTGTTTAGGACATATCTTGGATAAAGATGGACGCAAGATGAGCAAGCACCTTGGAAATGTGCTGGAGCCAATGCCGTTGATGAACCAGCATGGTGCTGATGCTGTTCGCTGGTACATGCTGGCTGCTGGTTCTCCTTGGAGTGCTCGTCGGGTTGGCCATGATGCAATTTCTGATGTAGTTCGTAAAACCCTACTCACCTACTGGAACACAATCTCCTTTTTCACTCTTTATGCCAATGCTGCAGATTTTACAGTTTCAAAAGTTTCAGATGATTTAACTTTGATGGATAAGTGGATTCTCTCTGAACTAAACAAGTTAATACTTGGCGTAGATAAAGCACTTGAAAATTTTGATTCACAAGAGGCTGGTCAACTTCTTGCAGCCTTTATCGATGATCTTTCCAACTGGTATGTGCGCAGATCACGCCGCCGTTTTTGGGATGCTGACCCAGTTGCCCTGAATACTCTTTATTTTTGTTTAAAGAATCTCACCCTTCTACTAGCTCCAATGGTGCCTTTTATCGCCGAACATGTTTGGCAATCATTAATTAAAGTTGCCGAATCTGACCAGGTTGAATCTGTGCATTTAGCTGATTTTCCAGTTGCTAATAAGAAAATGGTCGATGAGAATCTTTCAACCTCCGTCGCGCTCTCAAGGCGCTTAGTTGAATTAGGAAGATCTGCCAGAGCTGAATCTGGTGTAAAAATTCGTCAACCACTTTCAAGGGCACTCGTTTCGGCTCCAGGTTGGGCGAAGATTTCTGAGGAGATTAAAACTCATATCGCCGAAGAGTTAAATATCCTCAAATTAGATGGCATTCATGTTGCAGAAGCAGATTTAGTAGATGTATCAGTCAAGGCTAACTTTAGAACTCTCGGCACAAAATTTGGCGCTGATGTTCAGATAATTGCTAAGGCCATCACCTCAGCTAATCACACAGAGATGGTTAAGCACCTGCGTGATAATAAATCCTTTAAATTAGCGGTGAATCTAACAAATGGTTCAAAATCTGCTGAAATTGATATTGATGATTTAGTTGTAACTGAAACACCTCGAACTGGTTGGTCGGTTGCTTCTCATGCCGGTGAAAGCTTGGCTTTAGATTTGGCATTAACCCCTGAGTTAATTCAATCAGGGCTAGTACGTGAGGTTATTAGAGCGATTCAAGAGGAGCGCAAAAAGATTGGCTTAGATGTTAGTGACCGCATTACGGTTAATTGGAATGCACCTGAGCAGGTTGCATCCGCAATTACATCAGCCACCGCTGAAATTAGCGCAGAGGTTTTAGCCACCACTTTGGTGCAAGACAAAGGTCAGAGCAGTGATGGCAATGAACTAGGACTTTGGTTAAATCTAGTAAAGAATTAAAGAATTATTACTAAACGCATCAGCAACTGAACTACGAAAAACACAACGATAAAAGAAAGATCAAGTGAAATGCCGCCTAGCCGTAGTGGTGGCACAAATTGCCTCACAAAACTAAGTGGTCGATCTGTAACTGAATAAATTAATTCTGCAATCCCTAGAAATATACCGCGGGGGCGAAAATTTGGTGAAAAAATTCGAATGTAGTCAAGAATTAAGCGACCAATTAGTGCAATTAAAAATAAATTGAGTAACCAATAAATAAGACCAAAAATGGAACTCATTAGAAGAAAGCTAAATCAGCTTTGGTTAAAGAAACTTGCTTGTGCTGCTGATGTTTTATCTTCAACACTAACTGAAACATTTGGTGGAGTAAGTAGAAATACCTTTGGTGTAACTCTTTCGATGCTGCCATGGTGACCCAACACTAGACCAGATGCGAAATCAACTAAGCGTTTGCGCTCACTCTCTTCCATGTCACTTAAATTCATAATTACTGGCTTGCCCTCACGGTAATGCTCACCGATCAAACGAGCTTCGCTGTATGTGCGAGGTGTTAACGAAATAATATGATCCATAATTTTTGATGACTCAACATGTGGCATCAACTCAACATTTGATTTTGCGGTTGGCTTGCTATTTGCACGTACTAATCTTGGTGCTCGCTCAGTTAACTGATTATTTCCGTGGTCTAACTCTTCCTCATCCATGAGTCCGAGGTATCCAGCAACCCGCTTAAATGCACTAGCCATGGCATAAATCTATTTGATAGGGGCTCTAATACCGAGGATTGAACTGCCAATTCGCAGATGTGTCGCACCATAAGAAATAGCCATTTCATAATCCCCACTCATCCCAGAGGAGAGAAATACTGCATCTTTAAAATGGGTTAAAAAGCCTGCTTGAATTTGCTGCAATCTTGCAAACGCTGGCTCAACCTCTTGATCCACCGGTCCAACCGCCATTAAACCTAGAATCTTTATATTTGAAAGTGATGAAATCTGTTTTGCTAACTCAACCAATTTTGCTGGATCCACCCCTCCCCTAGATTCAGGTGGTTGATCTAATGAAACCTGAATAAAAATCTGCCTTGGTTTTGTATTTACTTGCTCGGAGATTATTTGGGCATATTTAAACTGATCAACTGAGTGAACAACTGAGGCCCAACTGCAAATTGATTTCAACTTATTGCTCTGAATTCCTCCTTGAAAATGCCAGTTGATATCTTTTGGAAGTGCTTCGGCTTTAACACTTGCTTCCTGATCTCTATTCTCGCCAAACTCTCGTAAACCTAAAGAGTAGAGGATCTCTAAATCTGAAATTGGAAAGGTTTTAGTGACAACTATTAAATTTATCTCATTCTGGTTTCGGCCATTTTTTGCAGCAGCTGCCGCTATTTTTTGCCTCACCTGATTTAAGTTGTCTTCAATTTCCTGCTTTCGGCTCATAGACTTATTACTCCAACCTGTCTGCCACCTTCGCCATGGGCACGGTATGAGAAGTAATCAGTATTCTCTTTGGTGCATAAATTAATATTTGAAAGCTTTACCTGGGGTAATTGGGAAACTAGCCCGGCATATAGATCAAGGTGATTCTGCTTTTTAAAGGTTGCAGGATAGGCATCTGTAACTTCAGAAAAAATATCAGCACCTACCTCATAACATTGACCACAAATATGCGGCCCTACAACACCTGTTATCTCTGCTGCTCCAAGTTTTTTCATCTCTGCCACAGCGTTAACTGCCACCTGATTCATTAATCCTTTTCGACCAACATGAACTGCGGCAATCACATTAGTTGAATACAAAAGTAGTGGCAGGCAGTCAGCAACTCGGACTACTAATGCAATCTCTTTATTACTGCTAACCATTGCATCAGCAACTGGAGCTGATACTGATTGTTCAATCACTGAAACTTGATTGCCGTGATTTTGAGTCATTATTTGAATTGGTTTTGCAACTAGGTTTGATAATCTTTCAATATTGCAACTTGAAACTGGATCAGCCAGCGAGCCAAATTGCCTTGCAGTAAAGAGCAGTCGAGCCATTATGGCTACTACCGCATGAAATCAGGGATATCGATCTCATCTTCTGCAACTAGGTCTTCAAAAGTAATTCGCTTGCGTGGGCGATCTGAATCACCAACATTTAAATCAAGTGCAACTGCAAGTGGATCATTAGCAGCTATTGGATCTGCTTCACCGCTAATAGTTGCAGCATCAATTACCGGCATCACCATGCGCTTTGGCTGACCACCATCAAAGCCTGCAGCAATCACAGTTACACGAACCTCATCACCTAACGCATCATCAATTACAGTTCCATAAATAATATTTGCATCTGGATGAGCAGATTTTGCTACTAGCTCAGCAGCCTCTGAAATTTCAAACAATCCAAGATCTGATCCACCAGCAATTGAAAGCAATACGCCATGTGCACCATCTATTGATGCCTCAAGCAATGGGCTAGAGATTGCAAGTTCGGCAGCTCTAATCGATCTTGCTTCACCACGGGCTGAACCAATTCCCATTAATGCCGATCCCGCACCAGCCATCACGCTTTTAACATCAGCAAAATCTAGATTTATTAATCCAGGAGTTGTAATCAAATCAGTAATGCCTTGAACACCAGATAGTAGAACTTGATCAGCAGTTTTAAATGCTTCAAGAGCTGAGATTGATCTATCTGAAATTGCTAACAAACGATCATTTGGAATAACAATTAAAGTATCAACTTCACTTCTTAAATTTTCAATTCCTTCTTCAGCTTGTGCTGTTCTGCGCTTTCCTTCAAAAGTAAATGGCTTAGTAACAACACCAACTGTTAATGCACCTAAATCTTTTGCAACCTTTGCAACTATCGGTGCACCACCTGTTCCAGTGCCACCACCTTCACCAGCGGTAACAAAAACCATATCTGCACCACGTAAAACTTCTTCAATTTCATCAATGTGATCAAGCGCGGCTTGACGACCAATCTCTGGCGCAGCACCTGCACCTAATCCTCTAGTTAATTTTCTACCAATATCTAATTTCACATCCGCATCTGACATTAACAATGCTTGGGCATCTGTATTGATTGCAATAAATTCAACACCTTTTAAACCGACATCAATCATTCGGTTAACAGCGTTTACGCCGCCGCCGCCGATACCAACAACTTTGATAACAGCTAAATAGTTTTGCGGTGTTGCCACTTTTTGCCTCTTCCCTAGCCCTAAATCTCAAGTTGAGAGTTAAAGTTATGCTCTTCTGATTACGCAAAACTAGGCATTAGAGGCAAGGCAATCAAACACCGACACGATTTTTAATGCATTAAATATTTGCCAATAATTCATCGAAAATATCTGAAAATCAAACTCTAAAAAAGCCCTTTAAAAATCATTGATTTTATTTAACTATTGGGGCTTTTGGCTCTGATAAATCAATCTGCTTTATCCCCTTATTTTCAGGTAATTTCAGCAGTGCCTGCAGAACTGAAAACTTTTGATCTATCAGGTCAATATCGCCCCAATTAATTCGGACCGCTTGGCTGTTGATTCTGGTACTCATCAAGATATACCCAGCCTTTGTGACAGAAATTTGGTCCAAGTCAGTTACTAGATAATTCAACTCTGGTGGGATTTGCTTTAAAAGCAAGGCCACATCAACAAGATCTTTTTTGCTATCCCCGGCAGTTGAAACCAATGGTAGTAATTCTTGCCCCTTTAATTGCTCACTAGAGGTCGGGTTAAAAATTGAACCATCACTATCGAAATTAACTATTGAATTGCTCGCAGTTAATGCCTTTGCCACTGCAACCCGTTCGAGCACCTGAATTTCTATCTTTTTTGCAAACCAATTACGTGATGCCTCCACTTGAGCTACCCAATCTAAATCACTTAAAATTCTTTTCACTGACCGGATCTCGACTCGAGCTAATTTCTGACCAACTACTGGTTCGATGTCTTTATTTTTAAGCTCATTTAAAATTACTGATGTGGCGCCCGTGCCCTGAATTTGCACCTCTTTTACTGTCAAGAATGAGGACCAGCCAAGTAGGTAGGCGGAAGAAGAAACAGAGCCAATAACTAGTAATGAGATTAAAAGGCGCTTAAATCTTTTTGATAATTTGTATGACATTGAATCAATTAACGAGATGCCAGCGCTTGTAAAATTGGTTCTCCTAGTGAGCTCACATCTCCTGCTCCTAGAGTGATAATCACATCCCCACTTTTAGCCATAGCAACTACGTCAGAAACAACTTGCAGCATTGAAGGCTCAAACTTAACTTGCTGCGCACTCATATTCTTGGCAATTAATAGTGAAGAAATTCCCGGTAGGGGTTTTTCACTAGCCGCATAAACCTCTAATAGGTAGGTGAAATCTGCCAATGAAAGAGCTTGCGAGAATTGATTGGCGAAGGCAGCTGTCCTTGAATAACGATGAGGCTGAAAAATTACTAATACTCGGCCACCTTGCGCTAAATTTTTTGCAGCTTTTAAAGTAACTATTAGTTCTGTTGGATGATGGCCATAATCATCAATTACTTTTATGCCAGAAACTTCACCCTTTAGCTCAAATCGTCTCCTAGTTCCAGTAAAGGTGCCTAAACCATTCACAACCTTTTCCTCTGTGATTCCCAAAGCGCTAGCTGCAGCAAAGGCTGCTAATGCATTAAGCAGATTATGTTCACCAGCTACTGCCAACTTTAACTCCCCTATTTTCCTGCCAGTACTTGAAATGCTTGCAGTTGAAGTCGTTGGGGCCAGGTGTATTTTCTCTATTCTAAAATCATTTTTATCACTCTTGCCATAAAGGTGAACCTTTAGATCTTTTCGCTTAATCCGCTTCAATAAGTTATGAACACCATCATCATCCCCACATGCAACTAGAAATCCATTGGGTTTTATTGAGTCAACAAACTGCTCAAATACTGCAAAAACTTCATCCTCATTTGCAAAATGATCAACGTGATCTAATTCAATGTTGGTAATAATTGCACCACTGGGTTTATAAGCTAGAAATGAACCATCTGATTCATCTGCTTCAGCAACAAATATCGAACCACTGCCACTATGAGCATTAGTACCAGCCGTATTTATGGTGCCGCCAATCGCAAAAGATGGATCAACTCCGGCTGATTGCAGTGCAACGGTAAGCATCGCAGTTGTTGTGGTTTTGCCATGCGTACCAGCAACTGCAACTGAAGTGGAATCTGACATAAGCCAAGCTAGAGCAATTGCACGTGCAGCTATTGGTAGCCCTTTGGCTTTAGCAGCCATCAGCTCTGGATTCTTTTCACCAATCGCAGAGGAGATGATTACAAGATCAGCATCACCCAAATTCTTTGCGTCATGACCAATCTCAATTTTTGCACCCAGCGCTTTAAGAGAGGTAAGCATCGGTGAATCATTTTTATCCGAACCTGATATTGAAAATCCCTTTGCCAGCATGATGCGAGCAATCCCACTCATGCCTGCGCCACCTACACCAATAAAATGAATTTTAAGTTTAGAAAGATCAGCCAATGAATAATTTAACGTAGTGCTCATTTACTGCTACCTATTTTTTCAATGATTGCTTTACCTATAACTTCACTAGCAGAAAACTCACCCCAATTTGTTGGACGGTAATTACTAGCTTTGCGCCAAATCTCACTCCAATTGCTTATTAGCCATCCTGAATTGAACTTATCGTCGGCAACAACTTCAGCAGCGCCTGCAGCTTGCAGATCTGATGCGTTAGCAGATTGCTCGCCATTACCGATTGGAAGCGGAATTAGAATTGCAAACTTTCCAACTGCAGCAAGCTCTGCGCAGGTTAACGCACCACTTCTAGCAATAACTAAATCAGCTGCATGGTAGGCAGATGACATATCTTCGATGTATGAAAGAGGAAGATAGTTTTCAGTTGAGGTTGGCAATGCATTGCTTCGACCTACCGAGTGAACTACCTGCACATTTCGCTCGGTAAAAGCTGAAAGTGATTGCATAATTGCTTCATTTATATGTCTTGAGCCTTGGGATCCGCCAAAAACTAAAATTGTTGGTTTTTCTTTAGAAAGTTGCCACTTATCTAGTTGATCATTTTTAATCTTTTGGGATTCAGTTGCAGATAATTTGGATGAAGCAATAATTTCAGCTCTAATTGGCATTCCTGATAATTTAGCATTTCGCCATTTGCCCAACTTTAATTTGGTTCTTGAAAAGGCTATGAAAATTTCTGACGCAAATGCTGCGCCCAATCGATTGGCCCAACCAGGAATGGCATTTGCTTCATGAATAAAAATTGGTTTACGCAAGATTGCAGCTGCTAGATAAATTGGCGGGCAGGCATAGCCACCAAAACCGATTACTAGATCTGCTTCACGACATATCTTGAACGCCTTTACTGTTGCAAAAATTATCTTGATCGGCCAAACAAAAGTTGCAGGCGTTACCTGTCGTGGCATTAAAACCTTTGGAATATGAATTAAATCAAATCCAGCTTTAGGCACTAATTGATTTTCTAAACCATTTTTAGTGCCAACAAAGGTTAATTGCCAATCAGGCTTTTCATTCTTTAACCAAGCGGCAACTGCTAGAGCTGGCTCCACATGGCCGGCCGTGCCACCACCTGCGAACAGTATTTTGGTTTTCATTGGCTTGATTTTCTCATCCGGTTGAACTTTATGCCCTCTGAAATCTCTGGAGTTCTTCGGGCAACACCTAATACGTAGCCAATTGCTATTAAGTTCGCTAATAGTGATGAACCACCATAAGAAATAAGAGGCAAGGTAACGCCAATAACAGGCAGTAACGAGGTTACGGATCCAATATTTATAGTCACTTGGGCAATAAACCAACAAGCAACTCCAGCAGTTGCATATCTAGAAAAGTCATCCTTAGTTTTCAATGCAACTCTTAAGATTGAGTAAATCAATGCTGCGTATAGAACTAGGACCAATAAGGTGCCCAGCAAACCCAACTCCTCACCAATCACAGAAAAAATAAAATCCGTATGCGCTTCAGCTAAATTTGCCCACTTCTGTTTACTAGCTCCAAGCCCACTTCCCCACAACCCACCGCTAGCTAAACCCATAATGCTGTGCGCCGGTTGCCATCCAGAAAACTTGTAATACTTTTCATCAAATGGATCAAATAATGCTGCAAATCTGCTCACACGATAATTGCTACTTAACACGAAAGCACTACCGATAATCGCTGCAACTACTCCTATGCCAATGAAATGTTTAATTGGCGCACCAGAAATAAACAAAATTCCAAAGAAAATAATCAAAACAAGTAGAGCGGTTCCTAAATCACGTTCAAACAAAATAAGAATTTCAACAACTGCAAATCCTGGAGAAATTAACCAAAATGGTGATTTCTTACCGGCGTACTCACCGATTCTTCGTAGTTGTAGTGCGCACCAAAGAATTAAAAGGAATTTTGCAATCTCCGATGGTTGTAAGGTAAATCCTGCGATTTCAATCCAGTTTCTATTTCCCTTTACATTTTTTCCTAAAAATGGCACAAACGGCAACAACAAAATTACAATGGAAATTGAAAGGGCGTACCGAGCAATTCTTGGCCAAACGGCGCCTTGAACTTTAAATGCCCAGTAAAAAGCAAAGCTACCTAAACCTAAGAAGAAAAACTGACGCATAAATATTGCATAAGCATTTCCGTTTTCTTGCAGCGAAGTGACGGTTGAAGAGGATAGAACCATGGTTAAACCCAATGCGGATAGGAAAACTGTGCTCCAGATAATCAGGTAATAAGGAATTTCTGGTCTTGCCAAAATTCTTGAGTATTTCTTGATAGTTAGATTGCTACTCATGTTAAACCAACTCTTTTATAGCTTGTGCAAATAATTGGCCACGTTCAACATATGAATCAAACTGATCCATTGATGCACACGCAGGAGCTAATAAAACTGTGTCACCAGATTTTGCAGTTTTTTTCGCTTCCGCAACTACATCTTTCATCAATTGCTTAGCATCGCTACTTTGATCAACTCTGACTAAATGCGTAGTTGGTGAGTGCTGAGCGAATGCCTGCGCAATGATCTCTCGGTCTTGGCCAATTAGAATTATTGATTTAATCCGGCTTCCAGCTCTTTTGGCCAGTTCATCCATGCTGGCACCTTTTGCTAATCCACCAGCAATCCAAATGACATTAAAATATGAAAGTAATGATGCAATTGCTGCATGCGGATTAGTTGCCTTTGAATCATCGACCCAATTTATTTCACCCTTACTTAGAACCAACTCCATACGGTGATGATCTGTTGAGAAATTCTTTAACCCTTCTTTAATAGATTGGTATTTAACTCCTAGAGATAAAGCCAGTGCAGATGCGGCTAATGCATTCATTATGTTATGAGGCACAGTAGGAGTGATATCTACTAACTCTGAGATCTCATTTGCTTCACTTGGCGAAGGAGAAAAAGCTCGGTCAATTAATAGGTTCTCAACCACCCCTAATTCACCTGGCTGCGGCGTATCAAGTGAAAACCAAATTACTGACCCACCTTGAACTTTGGTTGATAAAACTTTGTCAGATTTATTAACAAAAGATTTCTTTGCTTGCTTAAGAAGTTTTAGTTTTGCTTGCGCATAATTATCAAAATTCCCATGCCAGTCGATGTGATCCTCAGCAATATTAAGTAGTGCTACCGACTCATACTTAGGTAGCTCACTCCAGTGAATTTGAAAAGATGACAACTCTAACGCCAAGTAATCCAGAGCAGGCTCTTGCATAACAGATTCAATAACTGTTTGACCAACGTTGCCACAAGCTGCCCCATTGATCTTTGCGCTCTTAAATATTGATTCCACCATTTTAATTGTGGTGGTCTTGCCATTAGTGCCAGTTAACGCAACCCATTTTTGGTTGGGTGCAATCACCTCTTTAATTTTCCAAGCAAAATCAACCTCACCAATAATTTCAATTCCTAAACTTTTAAGATTCAGTATTACTGGATGATCAGCCCGCCAGCCTGGTGAGACAACAGCAAAATCAATTTCTTGCGGAATTTGGTCGACAACATTTAATTTCGAATTGGTTTTTTCATCAAAAAGATATGAGATCGCCCCAAATTTCTTTAATGCCTTATCAACGGCCTGACCAGTAACTCCTGCGCCAATGACCAAACATTTTTTTCCAGCTAATTCTGAAACATAGCTCATGCTAGGAAACAACCCATTGGGCATAGAAGAGGCCTAAACCTGCTGCAACGCCAAGGCTTGCAATGATCCAAAACCTAATCACGATTGTTACCTCTCCCCAACCCATCAACTCAAAATGATGTTGGAGCGGCGCCATTCGGAAAATTCTTTTTCCTTGAGATAGTTTGAAGTAAGTCACCTGGAGAATCACTGAGAGTGTGATTACTGCAAAGAGGCCCCCGATAAGAGCGAGCAATAATTGTGTTCGCAAAGTGATTGCTAAACCCGCAAGGGCACCTCCGAGCGCTAGCGACCCGGTATCCCCCATGAAGATTTTTGCTGGGCTTGCGTTCCACCACAAGAAAGCAAAACATGCGCCACTTAAAGCAGCTGCCAACACTGCCAAGTCAAGTGGATCTCGCACCTCGTAACATTTACTTCCGGCGCTGATTGCGCAACTTTGCCCAAATTCCCACACTCCAATCAGAATGAAAGCGCCGAAGCTCATTACGGCAGCGCCAGTAGCCAATCCGTCAAGGCCATCCGTGAGATTAACGCCGTTACTGGTTGCAGTGATCATGAAAAAGACCCAGATCACGACGAGGACTGCCCCCAATTTGATCGATGTATCTCGCACCGTAGACAAGTTGAGCGAGACTGGCGTTAGCCCTCTTTCGTCGGGGAAATTCAAACCAGCAACTGCAAATGCGAGTGCGACAATGCTTTGCGCAAGCATCTTCGTTCGAGCACGAAGTCCAAGTGATCGTTGTCTAGATACTTTGAGCCAGTCATCGAGAAATCCAACTAAACCTAATCCGCTCATCAAACCGATAACGAGTAAGGCAGAGACAGTGACTGCACGTTGAGTGATCAGGTGGGTG